>Ga0070711_100000351_pt1 | contig 23794 bp, 23 predicted proteins | sample LARL53metaG_FD_65452 | JGI IMG/M metagenome (GOLD analysis project Ga0070711, IMG submission 65452) | Corn, switchgrass and miscanthus rhizosphere microbial communities from Kellogg Biological Station, Michigan, USA - LAR L5-3 metaG | ecosystem: Host-associated > Plants > Roots > Rhizosphere ... | reverse complement strand
TTTGGATTGCCTGGCGGAGGTTCAGCAGTCGCCGTCGATGTGCCTGGCGGCGCCAGCATCACGAACACTGCAACCGACAATCGTCAGATCGAGTTCGCGCTAAAATACACATTTTAGGGGCCAGCGCACTCAGTACAACATTTTTGGACGAATGTCTATATTGTCGGTCATTCCGACTACGGAATCTTCGCCAATTGGGCGTCTGGCCGAGTTCCAGGGTGCGGATAGCTAGGTCGAATCGACAGCCAAGAACGGAATTGCTCTGATCGGCGATGCCGCTGCTTCATCGGATCCCTCTCGGGGCTATGGCCTGTCACCGACTCTAAACATCCTCAGGCTGGCTTTCAGTTTTTCCGCTTGATCCGACCTCTGTGTTTTCTCCTGCCCGCCCGGTGGAAGAAGTCCGTGTTCGTAGGTCATGGCTGGAGAGTTGTCACCGAGATCCGTGGGTCCCGCAGCTCATAGCGTAGACTGTGCGCGAAAGGCAGTCCAAAGGCTTTCGTGGCTTCGCACACCGCCTCGCGGGGCGCGACCCATCTCTCTGGTCAAGGATCTGCCCCAAACCGGATAATGCTCAAGTCGGTCGTACAAGGCAACTACTACGCGGTACCAGGAAACCTGGCGAGTCTGGGGATGTTTCGGGACCGGGTGCTCGCGCTCTGGTGGCGGACTATTCGCCGACGGAGCCAGAAACGCCGGGTCTTTTGACGCGCTCCTCGAGTTGGCTCAACGATGGATTCCTCAACCGCGAGCGTACCACCCCTTTCCTGACGGACGAGGGAGATCCACACGAAGCGGGTACGCAAGCAAAAACGGATCGCCAGGACGCACGGATGGTCTTGAGGTTGTTACTGGAAAATCGTTTTCGAGCCAGTGCCCTCACTGAACGATCAGAGTTAATTTGATGTTGTGCGTCAGCTTGCCAGAGGTCGCTGTCAGTGTGATTGGGTAGGTGCCTGCTGGAGTCCCGGCCGAGGGCGGAGGGGATGGCTGTCCACCGCCGCAGGAAGCGAACACCGCGACGAAGATCAATGCTGGCAGCAGAACCAATGGTACCAGTGAAATGCGCCGGCGGGGATGTTTCATCAAAAGCATCCCGGCAAAAGAAATGAGTCCATACCAAGGCATGGCCGGGCTATTCGAGGAGGACGACGTGTGAGGTGCGGTGTTGACAGAGATTTTCACACCTTGGGGAGATGTGCCGATGAAGGTGGTCCCCCCCAAAAGGAAAGTCTTGGGGTCAACCGCGCAAGTAGAGTTAATCGGAAACCCCGCACAAGTAAGAGTAACGCTATCGCTAAACCCAGCGCCGCTTACAGCAAGGAGGTCATAAGTAGCGGCCTGACCTGCCACGATCGTCACGGAGTTAGAGGAGTTCGGCGCAGTCGTCAGGGTAAAGTCTCCGGCATTCACGGCGATCCCATTTCCGCTAAACTGGACTACATGGGGGCTTCCCGCAGCGTTATCAGTGATCACCAGTTGTCCCGTTCTGAGTCCTGGTGCCATCGGGGTGAAAGATACCCTAAGCGGGGGTGCAGCCCCTCCAGGAGGCAAAATGCCCAAGAAGCCGCCAAACATTTCGCCAGAGAAATCGCCCGTAAACGCATAACCAAGGTTGAGAAATCCGGTGCCGACGTTTGATATCTCCAGGTCCGCGGTATCGAACGTACCCACACCGATGGATCCGAAATTTATCGATAGAGCGGGAGTGATCTGAATGATTGGGAATGCCGCTTGGCCTGAGAGCGAGACCGATTGCGCTGGCACTGATCCTCCGAAGGTCAGACCGAGCGTGGAGTTCCTGGTTCCCACCTCCACGGTAGGCGAGAAGGTGATGTCTATTGTGCAGTTTGTGCCCACTGGCAGCGTAGCTCCGCAGTCGTTGGTCTGGGCAAAATCACTCGCATTTCCCCCCGACACTGAGATTCCAGTAATCGAAAGAGCGGCATCGCCGTAGTTTCCGAGAATGACTGTAGACGGCGGGCTGGTCGTGCCCATCTGCCAGGTCAAGGGAATCACAACTTGCCGGGGAACCGGGATCGCGACCGCCACGCCCAAGGAATCCGCAAGCTTGAAAACAAATCCGCCAGAATTGGCCGATCCCTGAGCCACAGTTTGGAATGCACCGGAAGTGGTAGGGCCGCCGGTGAGGTCCCCCTCTGCGACATAGACGTCGTGGTTGGAGTCAAGTGCGATTCCTATCAAGCGGAGTACTGGATTGACAACAAAGGTTGAGTAAACCAACCCGGAGCCACCGGGGTTTAGCTTGGTCACGAAGACTGCGCCGCGAACAACCGCGTCTACCGGGAACGGCTGAATTGAATTCACTGCCGGGTAATCGGGAGACACAGTGCTCCCGGTCACATAAGCCGCACCGGTGCTATCCACGGCAATAGCCTCCGCTCTATCCGTCTGCTCTCCAGCCATTCCGTAACCTAGATATGTGGAGTAAGACAAATTACCGGCCACATCAAATTTAGAAACGAAGTTGTAGGGCCAAATGGCGTCGAACAATCGGGGCGGCGGAGGGACATTGGTCTTGAACGCCCCGGCTGTAGTGGGAAACCCTGGACCGGAGGTCTCGCCCGTCAGATACGCACCCTTACTGCCATCGACGGCTATCCCTGTAGCCTTCGCAGTAAGTCCGGCCGCTCCCAGAAAGGTCGAATACAGCAGGCTCGATCCATCAGCACTGAGCTTGCTCAGGAATGCACTCTTGCCCGGACTCGCCTGCTGAAAGGCGCCGGACGTGGTCGGAAAGTCGGCTGATGCCGTGCCGCCGTCGAGATACGCGACTCCATTTGAATCTACGGCAATTCCTCCTAAAGTCTCGCTTGTGCTGCCCCCAAGGTAAGTGGCGTAATCGAACTGGGAGCCGTCGGGATGCAATTTTATTATGAAGGCGGAAGAATCATTTCTCCGGTTTGTTTGAAATGCACCCGAAGTCGTGGATAGCGTGGGCGTCAAGGGCCTGGGGGGAGGCATGCCAAAGGTGGCCGGTCCAAGCGTGGTTCCACCGATATACAACGCTCCGTTGGCATCAACGGCAGCCGATAAGGGTGATGGACCGGCAGTGTCGGACGCGGGACCTCGCACCAAAAAGGTCGAATATACGAGCATTCCCGTCGCGTCCAATTTGGCTGCGAAAGGATCATCACAGCTCCAGGAATCGCCGCTGCCTCCGGGGCAAACTGGCGCCGTACTGTAGGTGCCTGCCGTAATCGGAAAATCGGGAGCTAGAGTGTCGCCAGCGATGTATGCATTTCCCCCGAGGTCAACGGTGATTGCGCTCCCCCGACTCGTCCACGCGCTGTTCGAGCTTTTGCTTCCAAGATAGGCGCTATATTCCAGATTGGAGCCAGTTGGATCGAGTTTAATCACGAATGCCCGGCTGAAAAAGAGAGTGGGTGTTCCCTGCAGTGCTTGACTTGGGTCGGGCAGGTCAGCCTCGCCGGTGATGTAAGTTGAGCCCGCGCTGTCGGTAGCAATGCCGTAAGCGAAGTCCTTTTCGAAGTTTTGGTCGGTTGGATACTGACCTGCAAAAATCGTCGATTGCATTAATTCTTGGAAGAGAGTCGAGTATACGAGCGCAGGATCAATCGTAAGCGGCAAAGCCTTGTCATACTCCCTGACCGCAAAAGTAACTTCTCGAGCGTTCTCTATCGAATATTCGCCCTGGACGGAGTATTGCTTGTCACCACGCATCTGATACAAATTTGGCTTTCTCAGAATCGCAATTTGGCCGCGAGGTGTAACAAGCTCAAGATCCTCGTTGCTCTTTTGGACCGTAGCTCCCTCAACTCTCAGCCCAATGCGAGACACATCCGCTCCTGGGGATGCTTCGAAGTCAAACTCCATCTGAGGTCCATTGCTATAAAAGATCAGATCAATGCCGGGATACAGGTATCTGTAACGCACTTTTCGTGAGCGTTTGACACTGGTGAGCCAGGCTTTCGGGTCACTGCCAATGTAGTAGTGCGTCACTCCGGGTAGAGGATCTATTCCCTCAGGTTCCACATTGGGTTCTGCTCTGACAAACGCAACATGGACGGACTCCCAAAGCGCGGGATCGGCGGGATTCATGAACGCGATTACGAACTCACCGCCATTCAGATAGAGAAAGTATCCATCACCATGTGTCAGGAACCTGACACCTGGACTGGCCTGTCCCAGGTTCCGCTCGAATCCAAGTGGCAAGTCCCTCAATGTCCGAAGAGACTGTCGAAAATCGTTCTGGACAGGGAACGCCATCGTCGAACACATGATCAAGGACGGGAGGGCGGCCCAAACGTATCTGAGGAGACGTGGCAGTTTCCTTATGGGACCACCCTCCCTCGAACAGGCATCACGAATAGTCTGGAATGGCCGTGTTGACCGGACTTTTCCCTTGAACTCGAAAGTGGCGACGATCGTACACCCGTTTCCCATGCTCGCGTAAACTCCCCCGACCTGGCTCATGCCATTGCAGAGGCATTGGTTCGAATGGCCGGATGAAACCGCTTGATTCAAGGCCTTATCCGTCATCGTTCCGTCCAACCTTCTCGCGTTGTATTTCTATTCCTTACCATTTTCACTGCACAGGGACTGCGTCTGAGTGGTGATCGCAGCGTCGGGATAGTCCAACGAGGGCCCGGTCAGCAGGCTCTCCAAAGCCTTGTTTCTAAGGTTCACATCAAGAAACGCTGCGATATAGTCTCGTACCGCGGCGACAGCTTTGTCCGGTCCCATGGTGCCGGTTTTGATCGCACCGCGAGCCAGCCATACGGCATCAGACGTCGTCAAATGTTCCGCGCCTTCGAGATTCACTGCGAAACGCGGGCCCGCCAGATGGCTCCATAAACGGCACTCATTTTCTGTCCACTGCTTGCGCCCTGAAGCCAGGATCATGACTGGAGTCGCGGTTGTCTTCACGACAGCATCGGGCACCTCTCCGTCATGCACATCAAGGATGATGCCAACCTTGAAGCGGCGATCTCGCTCGACTGCAAGAGAAGCAGCCAAGCCGCCCATGGAGTGGCCGGCAATTGCGATCTTACCGGTGTCCAGCTTGCCGGTGAATGGGCCACGATCCGAATTCAGGCGTTCCAGCTCACCTGCGACGAAGCGCAAGTCCTCCAGCCGGACAGTCAGGGCAAGGGCCAAAGCCTGATCGTCTTCGAGCAAGGAATTCCCGAGATGGCTGCCGAACCCGGAGTGTACGAACCGCCCGTCCGGGAATGCCACGGCGGTGGCTTCGTAGGTATGGTCCACTGATGCCACGATGTAACCGCGGCTGGCGAGATCTTCAAAGATATACGTGTAATCCGTGAACGTTCCGGTGTAGCCGTGAGTGAATACAACCACCGGATGCGCGCCATCAGCGACGGGAGCGTTCAGGCAGCTATTCGTCGTGACCGTCGGCAGGGGAAGCTGCATCAGTGAAGAGAAGTAGTTCCACACCGAAGAGGCGGTGTATTCCGCGAGCTTGCAAGGCGCCTGCCCGAGAGCCGCCGGATACCAGAAGCGTACCATCAGCTCGCGCTTGGTTCCATTTTCAAGGATAGGATCGTCGCGCATTGGGTCCTGCAGGCGCATCACACGTGTGCCCACGCTACTGGGCCCGCTGGGCCGCGGAGCAGTTGCGGAACCGAACGATGCCAATGCAGATCGTGTTGCCGGCCGGCTTAAGGTCTCTTTGATTTGCACCCGGCAGAGTTGAAAACCGTTCCCGGTCAGGTTCACCACCTGCTGACCGTCGGCACTGTCATCGGCAATTGTGACGTTCCCGGCAACCGTTCCCGCCTTTGAAGGTTGAAAGCTGATATTCAGCGTGCAAGACATGCCCGCGCCAACGCTGGTGCCGCAGTCATTGGTTTGAGCGAACGCGGCGCTAGAGGTGATGCTGCTGATGTTTAGCGTCGAAGTGCCGGTATTAGTAAGCGTCACTTGTTTGGCGGGGCTGATGGCGCCGACGCGCGACAAAAACGACAGGGCATTAGGTACAAGTTTCACCTGCCCGACCGTGAGCGTAATGCTTGCCGAAGCTGATTTGGTCGTGTCCTCGACCGATGTCGCAGTGAGCGAAATCACCGGATTTGCCGGGACTGTGGGCGGCGCAGTATAGATCGCAGTCGCGCCGCTGGCCGTACTGTTGGGAGAAACCGAGCCGCAACCCGACGAGCAAACAGCGTTATCCTGGCCTACGGTCCAAGTAACGCCTTTATTGGCGGGATCGTCTGCCACTGTGGCGATGAAGTCCTGGGTTTGATCCTTCGGCAGCAATAGGCTGACGGGGCTGACCGAGGTTGATACTGCATGCACCGTCACAGCCGCAAAATTTGATGCCCCAGAATTAAACACGGAAGTAGCAGAGATCGTCACTTGCAGATCGGTAGGCGGTGGAGTCGCTGGGGCGGTGTAGGTGGTGCTGGCGCCGCTCGCCGTCGCGGTTGGCGAAACCGTACCGCACGGAGGTGTGTCACATGAAACCGCCCAAGTTACTCCCTTATTGTCGGGATCGTTAACGATGCTGGCGACTATTTGGGCGGTACCGCCCGCTTGCACATCGGAGGTGCTCTGCGAGTCGATGGAAACCTGCGTTCCCGGCACGACGAAGTTTACTGCGGCCGATGCGGCAGGGTTGGCTACTGACGTGGCAACGACACCGATACTCAAATCGCCGACCGGGATGTTGGCCGGAGCCGTGTAGGTAGCAGCAACGCGACTGGCCGTCGCTGTGGGCGAAATCGTACCGCACGGAGTAGAAGAACACACAATGGACCACGTCACCCCGAGATTCGCCGTATCGCCCGTGACCGTCGCCGTGAATGACGCCGTAGTTCCCGCCGGCACTGTGGCGGGAGCCGCAGAGATAGCGACTGCGACCAGGGGAGCGCCAGGAATTGTGACCGTCGCCGAGCCGGTTGCAGAGGCGGCAGCGATGGCGGCCGCCACGATCTGAACACTCAGATCCGATGCGGGCGAGCTTGGCGGTGCTGAGTAGGTCGTGGCGACGCCGCTCGCCGTCGTAGTCGGCGACACCGAGCCGCATGGAGCAGTGGCGCACAACACAGTCCATGTCACGCCCTGACCGCTAGAGTCGTGACTGACCGTGGCAGTAAGGGTCGTCGTCGTCCCAGCCTGCACCGTGGAATTGAGTGGCGTCACTGAAACGGAAACGGCAGGCGTGGTTGTCGTTCCGTTTCCTCCCCCACCACCGCAGGCGGCGATCCACAACGTGCATGACAATGTGAAGCATGCGAGGACAGAACGCTTTGAACGTTTCATCACGCCTCCGTGCGGGCAGCCGCGACGTAACAAACGCTGTGGTGCCCCAAGACACCAACAATCAGATCAGCTAATCATCCGGTACTCGAAGGGGCCGTAAGGCGCCGTCACCGGAGTTCGGCAATGGATAAAGCCGTCAGGAATAAAAACGCAGGAATTGTGCTCTCAGGCGCGAGCTTTAGTCAATGCGAAAATTGCACCGTTCGTAGGGGGCTAAACGGGCATCCTGGGAGCCCCTGCGACGGGAAACTCAAGCATTACGAAGAGGATTTTGGATCGGCCGCGGGCATGGGGTTGGGCAAACGTCTGGTCCGGCAGCGATTGGTACACCTTTTGTGCGTCGTGAAGACTTATTGAAGCCTGATGTAATGAGCGAAGTCATACTCCTGGGTTTCGGCGTGTTGATATTCGCGATCTTGATGCTGATCCTTGTCGCGGCATGGACGCAGGCCCCAGGGCTGGTCTGAATCCCCGCTTTTCCCTATCTATGGCCCTTTCGCCGTTCGTCCAACCGCCGGATGATTCCGTTCACCGTGCGCGGGGTCGTGGAGCAATTCCGCTGCTCAGAATGTGATTGGGCCTTCATCTTGGAAGAGCCGTTCCTTTACTCTGAATCTAAGCAGCGAATCGAAGCGGCAAATAATGTCAAGCATTGGTATGCAGCGCACGACTGTTCACAATTCCGGAAGCCCGCGCCGACTCATTAAATCCGCGCTAGAAACCAATTATGCAATCAAGTGAATCGCCTCAAGCGATAGCCGAAGTACTCTCGCAATCAAGAGCGTGTTGCGGAAAATTGAATCTTGCATGACAGCGACGCCCATCTCACCGACGATAACGCTAGAGTCGCGTCGCAAGTAGGAGAAAAGATTGGCACCGATAGCAGATTTAAGCTGAGCCAGGTTCAAGTGCGTGCGAGCAATGGTGTAGTTAGGCTCCAAGGGAATGCGGGCAACGAGGCTGAGCGGGTTGCGGCTGGGGACGATGCGGCCCAGGTTCCCCAGTTGCAGAGCGGAAGGCCCGATTCGTGGTGTCCTCGGGAATTTACCTTACAGGTTCAGTGGTGTGCTCCCAATCGTCAGAAGTATGAGGACCAATAATGGACTACAACAACGATCCATCGACTACCTTTGCAGACATTCAGAAGGTGTTCGACCTGATGGAACACCACATCACCGAGCAACTCAAGAAATCACTGCATGCAACAAGGCCCTAACGTGCCGGCAAGCGGTCGTGTTGAAAAATCGTCATTACCCTCTTAAACCGAATCGTTCCGAGTGTAGCCACCTGTTTACGAGAGTTGCTTTAACGCTTCTTACGGCTGGACGGTGGTGGCAGAAAATTCTCGCTTTCAGCCAAGCGCCTAATGGCGAGTCGAATGACATGAATCATACCGAGCCCGAGCTTTTCTTGCAGGCGGTCAATGAGGTGTAAATCTGAGTCCGTAAAGCGAACGGTTGTAGCCTTGAGTTTCTCATGCTTCATTGATCCTGATCCTCGCAACCGGACGATAGGACTGTCGTTGCCGAAGAGCAAGGAGAGAGAGCTTAGAGACGACAGCTTTTAGATTGCTTATCGATAGCTCATAGGTATCGACCTGCGAAATATTTGTGAACGTGGCATCGCAAATCAGGCTGGGATGCTACAAAATACCCTGATACTCAGAAAGAGCCGCCTCCCCCATTAGGAGCAGTAGCCAGCAGGCTAGACGAGGCAGAGGCAGCGTCCAATCTGGATTCATGATGTGCTCTGCCTCTGCTCCGAATCCGAAACGAATAGCTTGTCAAGCCAGCGCAAACCATTAAAACGGTATAGTTCAGCAAAGTTTCTCTTCGCTTTGGGCACAACTGACGAAGATACGCAGGCCGCACTTCGTATCTGGAATGCTCGAACTCTTGATATCCTTCTGTCCTGTAGTAAGGAGTTTGGATTATGGGCTGTTGGTGAGAATTTTTGACAAATAGTACTGGATTTCGATCCTCTTCAGTAAACTTCGGATTTCAATAAAAAGTTCGAGGTAGGACTTTCGTGGTTGCCTCCTCAATCCGGATTCTCGTTGTGGAGGATTACGAACCATTTCGTCGCTTGGTCGTGTCGATACTTCAGCAGCAGCCGGAATTGCTAGTCATCGGCGAAGTTTCGGATGGGCTTGAAGCGGTTCGCAAGGCGCAAGAACTGCAACCGGAGCTGGTTGTACTCGATATCGGACTGCCGAAGCTGAATGGGATGGAAGTCGCACTCCAAATTTGCAAGCTCTGCCCTCGATCCAAAATTCTCTTTCTGAGCCAAGAAAGTTCCGGCGATATTGTGCAAGGAGCCCTTGCCACCGGAGCAAATGGCTACGTTCTTAAGATCGATGCGGGAAGAGAGCTACTGATGGCGGTCAAGGCTATTCTTCGGGGTGAGGAGTTTGTCAGTTCCAGTTTGTCTGGTTATAAAGATGAGCACACTCTCGGTTATCCCGAACGCAAGAACGTCGTCGCGCCGCTCCCGCCACAGGACGTAGCAATTCGCCACGAAGTTGCCTTCTATCCAGACGATGCAGCTTTCGTGCATGGATTTGCGCGTCTTGCCGAAGCCGCTTTGAAGGTGGGCAATGCCGTCATCGCTGTGGCGGAGGAGCCGCACCGGATTGGTATTCTGAAGACATTGAGGGGAAATGGTACAGATGTCGATGCGGCTCTCAAAGACGGGAGCTTCACTCAGTTGGATGTCATCGACACGCTGTCATCACTCATGGTCAATGATATGCCTGATCCCGCTCGCTGCAAGAAGATGGTTGGCGATGTCATTCTGAAAGCGTCCAAAAGGGCGCAGGGAGAGCATCCTCGGGTTGCAATTTGCGGAGAATGCTCTCCGACGTTGCTGGCAGAAGGGAATGTGGAGGCGGCGATTCGGCTCGAACACCTTTGGAACGAGATCACAAGAAACCATAACGCAGATACTCTCTGTGGTTATGTATGGGGCACTTTTCCGCGCAAGCAAAGCATCCCAATCTTCGAGAGAATCTGCGCGGAACACTCAGCTGTCGTTGGACGGGAACTAGGCTACTAGAAAAACTTCAAACCTGAGGCACAGTTCACGTAAGCTGCCAATCTCCAGCGCAGCACGTTATGCTCCAGCCGCATCGCTTTCTGCTAGCCGTCGTAACTCGGCTTCAGGAACTGCAAACTCTGTAAAGCCACAATTCAAACAGACTAGCAGCTTTGGAAAACACTCCACGATGGGCTTCTCGAGACCCTTGATTCCGGGGAAATGAATGGCAATTTCGCCGTTGAGGCTGCGCTGATTCTCAGATTGGCAAGACTTGCAGGACATTTCACCTTCCCTGCTAATGAGCGATGCGCTAAAGCGTAGCGGCCAAGTGTGGCCGTCTCCGTTTTGTGTCATCTCAATTTATATTAAAACGCACATAGATTGGCATACAAATCGTATGTAGTACTCAACCTCATTAAACATTCCCGCTTTCGTGCAAAACTCAACCGGCTTCCGGAGCATTGACCCGCGTAGGTACTGGCACTCGACACTGATCTCACGCCAGTGTTTATCGAAGCAGCGTAGCTACGGGTCACTTTCAGCGCCCGCTCTCGCCGCATCGTGCCATCCTTCTCGCCATTGCAATCACTAAACAGTATCGCGAGCAGCTATTGCAGTTTCGCGTATTCGCGCCTTGGCTTGCTTCAAGATGGGAATAAGTCGGTGTCGAACAACGTAAACAACGATGCCGGCCAATTTGAAATGTTTAGGAATGGCGAGTTTACACATGAAGCCTTCCCCAATCCATGGAGCCTTTTGGTGCTGCCGCGAATTTCGTCCGATTGACCAATCTTTTGAGCCGAACCAAAAGGTTGTCATTTTCTTGTGGACCTACTGAATCACCTTCGAATGTTTTGTTCGGCTTTAAGGAGGACTCCTCCGAGCCCGGTTCCGAGCGGGCTTTCATCGGACCGTAACTCGGTAGCGTGTTGCCAATTGTCTTGTGTCATTAATAATCCTAGACAATAATCCTAGACTTACGTCCCTACTTCGGGCCGTCACATCCGATCAGTCGAGATAACGTATGCGTCTTCTCCTTTGGGCCGTCCTTTTTGTTTTTCCATGGCCTTTGGTTTGGGGGCAGAGCCTGAGCCGTCGGCCAGAACAACCAGCGCCGGCAGGGAGCGCAATTGCCTCCCGGCCAACACCCAATTTAATTCCCTTGACGGTGCCGACTGGCACGCCTTTGAAGGTCACTCTCGATCAGGAGGTGCGCATACAAAAAGTCGGACAGCCAGTTCACGGAAAAATAGTCGAACCGATCTATGCCTTTGACAAGCTAGTCGTTCCGGCTGGGACTGAGGTCATTGGCAAAATCTCAGCTATTGATCGGGTACCAGGGATAAGGCGCACTGTGGCCGCCATGAATGGCGAGTTCTCGCCTTCCCGGCAGGTGCATATTGACTTTAGAGAACTCGTGCTGGCGGATGGGCGGCATATGCCGCTACAGACCGACGTTAGCCCGGAATCCGGTGGGGTCTTACAGTTCGTTCCTGCCAGCGAAAAGGAAACACAAGAGGGGAAAAAAGACAAAGCCAGGAACGCCGTTTCTCGACAAATCGGCGAAGCCAAAATGGAAGTGAAGCGACAATGGGAAGCTGCCAAAAAACAGCTTCACGAACCAGGGAAGATGCACCACCTGAAGCGGCTGGCGGTCGCACAACTCCCGTACCATCCGCAGTACATGGAACCAGGGACCAGCTTTAACGCGGACCTGCGAAGCCCGCTGGATTTCGGAGCCGAACCGCTAACGCACGCGCTGCTGCAGCACATTGGGACGGCCCCTCCGTCGGGCAGCGTGGTGCATGCAGTACTAGTCACGCCACTCGGTTCGGTACAAAGCAAGAAGGGGGATCCGGTGGAGGCGGTTATTACGCAGCCGCTGGTCGTCTTCAATCACTTGTTTCTTCCTGAGGGAAGCCGACTGAAGGGCTCCGTCCTGCAAGCGCGCCGTGCGCGCAGGTTCAGCCGAAATGGACAGCTTCGCATCGTGTTTCATCAGGTGGTGCCGCCGAGTGGGACAGAAGAAAATGTGGAAGCCAGCCTCGAAGGCGTAGAGATAGCCAAAGGTGAGCACCTGCAACTCGACTCCGAGGGGGGTGCAGAAGTTACCACACCCAAAACAAGGTATCTGACGACCGCCGTTACCGTCATGTTGGCTAGCTCCTCCCTGGGGGATGGTCACGATCGTGACGGGGATATGCGCAGCGGAGGCGGTGATGTGGGAAGTGGCGCCGCGAACGGCGCATCTGGATTCCGGTTTCTAGGCACGATCGTGGGAGCATTCGCGCACTCCCGGGTGGTAACTTCGGGTTTTGGCTTCTATGGAGCAGCCATATCTGTGTATTCCCACTTCCCGGCACGGGGCCGTGATGTCATTTATCCGAAGGACATGTCCATGATGATCGGAATGGGACAAAGGAGAACCGGCCGCAGGCGGCAAGAACGGATTTAACGGATCCAAGCGGGGCCAAATGAGGTCAGGTGGCGAGGGACTGCCGGCCGATTCAAGGCGGATCTTCGAGCAGGCGCCAACAAGGAATTCATGTTTGGGGGAGGGGTTTGCCGCTGAGATCATTATATCGAGACAAATCATACTTGGTTTTCGTGTGCGAACCACCCACGATCTGTTGATTCCAAATCACGACCAATAAGTGCTCCAGCTCATTTCCGTTTTAACAACGGTTCATGCCGATGAACGTCCTGGGCTCTTCCTTTCCAGTCGCCACCAACGCCATTCCAGTAATTCACTGCCGAATGCATTGTCGCGCCCAGATAAAATAGAGCCGCCAGCGGCAGAGCCAACGCCCATGCCGAGTTCAGCCGATAATGGCGCACCATGGTCGAATACGTGATCGTCATGGCTGCCCAGGCCGCAGCGCCCATAAAGACTGCCGGTCTGATACCGGTGAGCAACAACAGCGGTGGTGCCAGATAGGTAATTACCATGCCGGCAATCGTGCAGAGCAGCAGAAGCGAAGAGTGTTTCAACTGATTGAAGGCAGTGCGCGAGACCATGCGCTCGATCTCTGAGAAGGTCTCGTATCGTCGTAAGCTGTGACTCTGATCTGTCAATCCGATCCACAATCGGCCGCCGTGCCGCTTTAGGAGCCGCGCCAGCGAGCAATCATCGATGAGCGCTCCACGAGTGGCTTGCAGTCCTCCAGCGCGTTCCAGAGCTTCTGATCTCACAAGCATGCAGCCCCCAGCTGCGCCCGCGGTTGCTCGCCGAGGATCGCGAATCCAGGCCGGCGGGTAGAGCATAAAAAAGAAATACACAAAGGCGGGAACCAACAGTTTTTCGGCAAGGCTCTCGCAATGCAGCCTCACCATGAACGAGACCAGATCGTAATTCCCCTGCAACGCAATGAAACCCAGTTTCGCTGCGATCTCTGCATCGTGCAGCACGTCGGCGTCTGCGAACATGAGCCATTCGGGATTCAATCCACGTGCCCGCTCAACGCCCTGCTGCATTGCCCACAATTTTCCCGTCCACCCCGCCGGCAAGGGCTCGCTCTGAATCACAATAAGCGCGTGAGACTTGCCCGCTTTTTCTGCGGCGCGCCGTGCTACGTCCGCGGTACCGTCAGTACTGGCGTCATCCACCAGGATGATGGGCATTAAGACGCACTGATTTAATAAGGATGTGATCACCGGTCCTATCAGTTCTGCCTCATCGCGGGCCGGGACTACGGCGGCGACGCAGCCCGAAAATCCTGACTTGTCATTGGCCCGGACGCTAGCGCTCTTAAGACGCCAGAAGGACCCTCTGGCCAAGGCGAGATAAGACCATGTCACGGCTGTAAGCGTAGCGACGATCATGGCAAGAGCCGGCATCAGTGTGAGGCCCCGAGATTACCTTCTAGGGGGATGCAGATCAACCCTCATGTAATCTGACTCCTTCAGGTACAATTCCGATAATTCTCTACTGGGAGACGAGGATTGTTTCAAGCCATCGACCAGGCGAGGACCCCTCCGGCAAGACAGTCGCCGGCAGGCGTTTATCCCGCGGCGGCCATGTTGAGTCGCATGAGCCCTGGGTCTATGTTCTCGCTGCCAGTGCCACGCTCCTGCACTTCCTATTCAATAGCGGCTACGGCTTTTTCCGGGATGAGCTCTATTACGCGGCTTGTGGCGAGCATCTCGCCTGGGGCTACGTCGACCACGGCCGTTAATTGCTGTGGTGTCGCATGTCACGCGAGCTATGTTGGGAGACTCTCTGTTCGCGTTGCGCTTTTTCCCGGCTCTGGCGGGCGGTGCAAAAGTGGTTCTGGGTGGCTGGATTGCGCGTGAAGTCGGCGGAGGCAATTTTGCGCAGTTTCTGGATCGGTTACAGTTCTCCACAAATGCAAATGATGCAGTCGCTGCTTAAAAGGTGGACATCGCCTGTCAGCATGGGGTTTCTGAGAGCGGCTGTTCTCAGGCGAATGGTTGGCAATCTGGGCATTGAAGGGCAGAATTGGCCTTGGCAATTTGGCGAATTCGGCGGCCACTGCGGAGCGAAAGCACGGGAAACTTTTGGTGCAATTATGGTCCAGTAATTGTTTCTGGTTGCGCCAAAACCGCGTCGCGTAGTTTCAGTTAGTTACGAGCAAACGCTTGGCTTTCACGGCATTTTCAGGAAGTTTTGAGCACTCACTGACGGTCTGAGGGTGCTGCGAATGGATGCGCCTGCTTGGCAGGAGCAGCAGAATCTGAAGTAAGTTCTAGCAGCGAGCTATGCTAGTCATTGTCAGCGTGAGCCGTTTGGACAACGGCCGGATCGAGGTTGGAGTAGCGAGGCCCCAGCACGACTCGAATCCCACCCACAATTACCCTTCCGAAAAAGAGGCACGAGCGGTGCTGTCGGATTTTGGGATCAGCGAAGAGCTAGTGGCCTCTCATTTGAAATTGCTGGCACAAATGGGCGCAAGTGAGCAGTTAAAATTCCCTCCGATGAATGTTCCACAACATGAATTGCGGTCGAAAGGATTTCGCCTCTAAAGCCGGCTCAAAACGAGCGCCCTGTTCTTGATTCGCAGAAGGCTGGATGAAGTCTAAGGTAAGTCCGATTTTAGCTCATCACTCTTCGGCTACAAAACTCCTTGAAGAGCCGCTGCCCACATTTCAGATCGCCTTGGTCGTCATCGCCGTGACCATGATCGTCCCCATGGTCATGCCCGTGGTCATCGTCGTCGTCCCAGTCCTTGTCCTTGCCGGGTTTCTTGGGGCTTATGCACTTCTTATGACCGTTGCCGTCTCCTTTGCCATTGCCATTTCCGTTCCCGTTGCCCTGGCCGTCGCCGTTTCCCTGGCCGTTCCCTTTATAGTTATTCTTGACGTCGTCCTTATCCTTATCTTTACCCCTGTCAGCAGTAATTCACTCTTCCCAAATTCCCGACCGATGCGGAGCAGGATTTTCCTCCAATTTCAACTTTTGCCGTGTTCGATCGTGGAAGAGAGTTCTGGCTGATTCCGATTTCCGTTAAACCCTGGCGGCAACAGTCACAGAGAGCAGCGCCCGGACGCCGGTCTTAAGCACTTCCCTTCTCCAGGGCAAGAGAGCCAATCCCATTCCGATGAAATTGCTCGGGAACAGTACTCTGCTTTCCCATGAACATCTTGAACACGCTCTCTTTGCCATCGCCGAAAATCTAATCTTCTCGGCGCCTTGCTAGATGTCCCCAGTGCAGATTTAGCCTTTTCACCCGGCCGGATTGGTATCATCTTTCCGCGCATTAGGGCGTGAACAATGAGCTCTGAGCTTGAAGCAGTTCGTTTAACTGCAGGTTGTCGAGGGCGCAAGTTCTCATCAACATCTGCACTTCTTTCGTACAACCCGGACCCTCGCTTAGTGAAATTAGGCATACTCATCGTGGCGCTGCGATCAACCTGAACCTCAATAAGCGACCGGTGTCGCCTTCCAAATTGATCAGTCAATACATTGCATCACCCTGCACATGCGACAAGTGTTGTGTCTGCAATGAAGCGGGCGTTCCATTGTCGCAATTGCGCAATTCCTCAAGATGAATGGGGGAGCCCGCGGGACTACAGAGCTAACCGTATTGATCCAGACTCCGGATGCTGCAAAATCGAGAGGGATAGGGCGGACGTGGTGCGTCCCTTCTAAGGCGTCACACAAGGTTGTAAGGCTGGGAGGATGAAATGTTAAATCATAGGATGGTGAAAGTTTTTTTGGGAATCATGTTATTGATTCCAGTGATGTCCGCCGCGGAGCGGGTACAGTCCGAGTTGCGATTCGCGGCTCACACCAAAGACGAAAAAACCGCGGGAGTATGGGTAGACGGGCAATACGTGGGCTTTGTAAAAGAACTTGAAGGTAACAATAAACTAAAACTCTTGCCGGGCAAGCACGAAATTGTCATTCGTCAGGCGTGGTATGACGAGTTTGTGAGACAGATCGTCCTGGAGCCTGGGCAGACACAGGAGGTCAACGTCACCTTGGTGAAATCGGCCCGGTTGCCGACCAAGGATGCTACCGGCGAACTAAAAATAGCCGCTACCCCCTCCCGCGCGGCGGTCTTTGTCGACGGTCAATACGCCGGATACGTAGACCAGTTTGATGGCGTGGGCAAAGCCATGCTTCTTACTCCCGGCCAGCACCACTTGCGGATCGCATTACCTGGTTACCTTCCTTTCGACACCATGGTGGACCTGCGGGCGCAGCAGAAGCTCAAGATTCAGACCGATCTCGTAAAAGGCAGCATCACCGGGGCTGGACCGCAGGTCAACAAGCAGTAAATGAAGTCCCGCGAGGCCAGTTGCTACGCAGTTCAGGTTTCATCCGAGACCGCGTAAATGCTAAGGGAGAAATTAATCGCGACGTTACGCCAATAATCTGGAATACTCGATCTGGAGCACGTGTGTTAGAGCCGTTGGAAACGATCTCGTAGGTGAGCACGAGATTGCATCTGCGCATTTCCCAGCATTCGGCGTATGAATTCACTCACTGCTAAAAGGATTGCGGAAGTTTTTGCACTCCGCGATCGGCAATACTAACCGCTTGGCCTCGTTGTACGCCGATCACAAGTTCTCCAACCTCGCCGCGCTCTTTCCTGCCAATGCAGACCCGGGACCGGCTCTCAATAATCCGATACCGACTCCGCAGAATCAGGTGGCATAAGGGACTGCGAAGAGGCAGAGCTTTATGGATGCCCGTTGCAAACTGCGGCGAGTCGCGTACCCAAAATATTGCAGGCCAGCTAGTGTCCAGTGACAACGACGTAGGTACGCCGCGGCAAACCTGTTGTAGCGAGATGCAGTGACTGGGGGGCTGCTATTTGCTCTCGGGATGTTGATTGATGTGTCGCAAGCGGTGCTGCGGCCTGGTTAAACAGTACGTGGGCTCTGTGCCACGATACTGATTCACAATAGTGACTAGGCGCAGCGTTTCATCATGTTCGACAACTCTTGTTTGATCCCCAGCAGGCGTTCCCGCCGTAGAGCGTGGGCTGATTTGTCCAGTGCGGTATGCGGGCTTCTAACACAATAGCGTGCATTGATAACCTTGAGATCGTTGATTTCCCTCTTCATACTGGCGAGGCGTTCCGAAATGTTGTTAGCATCCATCATCACTATCATCATACGCTTTTATGGCGGCATCTTCCCCTAGGGGTCGCTGCGCAGTCTGCTATTTTCGCCCGAGAAGCTGTGATTACCACATAACGACCGAATGCGTACGCAAGGCCCGTTCAAAACGAACGAGAACCTTTCGGTTGGCACAAGGCGGGCTAGCACACCGGTGAGGCAAATTCCCTAGCACAATCGTGCCATATACGTCCCAGTTGCTCTGACCGTAAGTTGGTGGTGAGCAGAACTCGGGGGAGGGCTGTTCGACAAACGTCCCAAGACTTAACCGAGTCCGGGGCGTTTTGCTTTGCGCGGCGGATTCTGTTGAGCAGTCAAAGAATTTTAGGAAGTTGTTTACGGAGGTTAACTTCTGCTGAATCAAAAACAGGACCGATTTGATTCACATTCTTCCAACTGGAAGAGTGCATTTGACGCTGCAGTCTGCGAAACCGATCTAGAACAACTTCGCAAATACGTCATGAGAGCCGAAGAGGCGATCTACCTGCGCATGCAGGAGCTAGCTCCCAATGATGCGGAATTGCAGGCGATGCAGGAAGCCATCCTCGTTCTTAAGGAGATTCAGGTAGCTAAGCTGGGTTACCCTGACTGGAAAAAGTAGACATCCCACCGCTGTTTTCAGCCATCCAACTCATCCAATGTGAGCACGAAAACGAGCGTGTTGGTGGTGGACGATAGCGCTGTCGTGAGACGCGGTGTTCGCCGGTTGTTCAGTGTCCATCCGAGATTCGAAGTGTGCGGCGAGGCAGAGCACGGTCGTGAGGCTGTCGAAAAAGCTCCAACACTCCGACCCGATTTGATCGTTTTGGACCTATCCATGCCTGTCATGAACGGTCTGGAGGCGGCTCCGTTGTTGATAGCTATCCTGCCCAGTGTCTATATCATTCTGTTTTCGAACCACAATGGTCCCGAGGTGGAACGACTATCCCGTGAAGCTGGAATTCATGCCGTAGTTCACAAGAGCAAAGTGACCACTCACCTGCTCCCTCAAGCCGAGGCGCTGATTGGTGGATCGGCGGCAGCTTAAGGGTGGCTTCCACTACTCTGGTACGCTAGCGTGCCGAAAGAAAGACGCTTCAGACTATAAGGGAAGACGGAACGCATTGTCCGCCTAGATAGGTTGTGCAGGGTCACCGAGCGTCAAAATGGCTGTCAGCCAGAGACCCATTGGTCGTGTTTGTGCAAGACACCTTCCCAGCAACACCGAAATCACAAACGCGATACGGAGTCTCTTCATAGTTGTGAATACAATCTCGTCTGCAAAGTTACTCCATCTTCGACTTCCGAGAGTCCGGCTCCGGAGCCGTCAATTCGATCCGCCACACTGGGTTGTCCTGAGACAGGGGTCCCTCAAACTCCACAAAAGTGGGCGCCTCGCTCTTTACAAGCCAGACATGTATGTCCGGCGGCTGCTTGCCGATTAACGGAGCAATGGCGCTCGCCAGACCCTGAATTCTGGTTTTCACAATGTAGTGCTGTGCCTTCTGCGTCATTCGGCCAACTTTGATTGTCTTTTCTGGAGCAGGAACGATATTCCACTTCACAACCCGCGGATTCGTAGATGCTGCAACAAATGAAACCGTAGTCTCCGCTGAGAAATCCACATTCTTTAAAAGTACAAAGAGCAATCCGTTTGAGACATCGTCCGGCAGGTCGAGGTGCTTGGCCGTCGTCTTCTCTTTGCCCTTCTCGCCCGTTCGCACTGTGATCATGCCCGTCTCAGCGTCAATCCAGCTCTCGCTTTGCTCCTTGAATGACGGCCCTTTCTGCTCCACCTGATCGCTCACCAGCCGAAACTTGCCTCGTTGCGTGAACTTCGTGATCTCCTCGTAGAACGACCCGTCTTTGAATTGAAATTGCAAATCGCCCACCACCAGCCCATCGGGCTTCACCACTTGCTTCCAATCACCGTACGCCAACGCTTCCCCGTCTGGAGTCCGCAACACCAGAAAACCGAGCGTCACGCCTTCGATGTGCCGCACCGGAATCTGCTCGGCGGTCAATCCGCTCGCCTGAATGATTACGATCCAGATTGCAATGAGAAAGGAAAGCTTAGACCGGAAAATATGCATACGACTTCCCCTCCTGACGCCTACAAGATACCCGTGAAGCATGCGGTGATGATGATCTCCGGGGTGCTGGATACTCCGAGTTATGCTTCGGCGGCTCATCTGGCAAGCACAGAGGCACATCAAAAACAAATCCGTCACCAAAGTCGATGCCTTTGCGCGGCCGCCGCTCAACAACAGTAGCTGTGAAATTACAGGCTTTGGACATTTTTGGGGCGAAAACCCCACAGAGGCTGCGATATCGGAATGGAACCTGAGGAGTGACGAGCAACGCTCTTAAAGGCGGAGATGCAACGGCAAGCTGCCCTCGTAACTCACTGCTGATGGCAGTTGCGATTTCGCGAGCGGCACGGGCGTTGGGATGACGGTCCCAAGGCAGACGCCACGAGGAATCAATTTCGACCAAGACGTAAGGTATGCCCGCGCCGTCGAGAATCCGGCGACGCAACACCTGTTCAGGCTGCTCCTCATGCCCAAACTGCAGCACGACGAGCAGCGGCGTCGCACCGTGCTCTCGTGCCAGCTCGCTGGTGGCACGGAGCACCTCCCGAGTCACCGTTACGCCGCGGTCTACGGTCGTGTCGGCGCGGTACGGCACGAGCAACTTCGCGAGCGATGCGAGGCCCGGACGGTGTTCTGGCGGCAACCAAACGAGACCCGGACCAAGGTGCGGTCGATCCTGATCGAGATTTCGCCCGAAGAGTGCTGTCATGAATAGCGACACGATCGCCACGGGACGGCGAAAATGGGGTAGTTCCGACTGCAACTTCAGGTACGCCTGATCGTTGCCATAGCCGTGGACTGCCAGATTAGCGGTTTGCATCCCCGTCATCGCCGCGACCTGCGCAGGTATGCTCTCCTCATATGTGAGCCCCTCACCGAACATCACAGACTCTCCCACGAACAAGATCGTCGGTTGCTCAGGATCCACGGGCTGGTCCAGACGGCTGACGCGATATCCTCCGGGATCGATGGCATACTCGATGACACGTCCGCCGATGTGTTTATGTCCAGTACGCCCTGGGACCCAGTTCCAGCCTAGTCGGGCGTCGGGCTGCCGGCGTGGTTCATCTTGGGCCGACAACCATTCGGCCGGGCGCAGGTGCACAAGCCGCAGCATCAGGTTGCTTGCGCCGAGTGCCAAGGCGATAGCGATGACGATTTGCAACGCGAAAGCTGGCGCTCGGGAGGCGAATCGTCCAGCGCGTGGCCGCGCAACGGTCACGAGCCATGCACCCAGAGCAGCCATGATCAATCGACCGAGCGTTTCCAACATCACGTACCAATGCCGCGGCAAAAAGAAAGACGGCACGAAATGCCTATCCAGAAAACGCTGATTAGCGATGATCGCGCAGGCGACGAACGCACCGCCGATGGATGCGACCACAATCTCGGCCATCACACGCGTCGCGAAAGGTTTGAACACTTGCGGCTCGCGTCTCGGAGGTTTCTTTCCCAAGGCTCACCTTCGACAAATTGATGCGCGCACCCACGGAGCCGAACGTCGTATTAAGTCAAATGATTGTCAAAAATTGGGATGCAAGAAAGGCTTCAGATGGCCCAGTTTGAGCGCGCGCAAATCGTCCGCACAGAAGTGGAGTGAACGTGACCAGCCCGAATGAAGGGCAAGTATTTTACAAATTTTTTACTTTTTCAGACCCAAATCTCACATCTCACCCTCATCATGGATTCTGCCCGGCCCCATGAGCGGCCCACAGCATTTGATCGAATGCTGGCCCCTGTTCATCGCTGGATATGGAGTGATGCCGATCGGCGTGTACAGAAACTGTTCCGGTTCGGCGAAACCGAGACCGATGGAGGGCGCGATATTCTGCGCGCAGCCGAGGTTACTTCAGATCCTCTCTTACGACGACTGTATCTTGAGCACGCGATTGATGAGTTTCGTCATGGCGTTCTGTTCCGTCACCGGGCAGCAGCGCTTTTGAAGATCTCGCCCTCCCGTTCCAATCCCGGGTTCCAAAGTGACTGGCTTGCCCCGGGTGGGCACGGTCTCGACGATCTTCAGGTTGACGGTGAATCGGACAGCGACATGCTGGCTTTCCTTCATTTATCGGAGAAGGCTGCTGCCAGCCGCTTCAGCGTTTATCGCGATGTCATGAAACATGACCCGCCGACCCGTGCGGTGTTTGAGGAAATTCTGCACGACGAGACCTTTCACATGAACTACACACTCACGCAACTCGTCCGAGTTGAACCCAAGCGGCACTATCGTCATTTGTGGCATGCACGCCTCAGCCGGCTATGGAAAGCCTACTTGCGTCTGGCCACTGGCCTCGCGGGAATACTGGGTTCAATGCTTCTGACAATTCAGTATTTCGTCTTACTGCCGCCATTCGCTTGGCTGGCGAAGCGGGCCGCGCGTCGGGAACCTTCTGGATGGAAAGTGGTCTCTCCCGAACAGAGTCACTCACTCGATAGGCAATATTGAGATGAATATTCTCGGCATTTCGGCGCATTACCACGATTCAGCTGCGGCCCTGGTTGTTGACGGTGTCCCCATCTGCGCTGTCCAGGAGGAGCGCCTATCACGGCACAAAGGCGATGCTGCCTTTCCGCTGTTGGCGATCGAATGGTGTCTTCAGCAAGCCGGGATCGAGCCTGATGAACTCGACGCCGTAGTCTTCTACGAACGCCCGATGCTGAAGTTCGATCGGATACTCACGTGCGCATTACGTGCGTTTCCGCGGTCGTGGCGGGCATTTCCCAAGGCAATGAAGAATTCGCTCGGCGAAAAAGTGTGGATGCGTGGGATTGTCTCGTCGCACTTAGGCGTGCCCGGACGCAAGGTCCTTTTTACCGAGCACCATCAGTCTCATGCTGCAGCCGCGTTTCTAACAGCGCCAACGCGCCGCGCAGCAATTATGACGGCAGACGCGGTAGGCGAGTGGACCACGCTTTCAGTCGGCGAGGGCGAGCGAGTGGCAAACGGTCCGACAACAATCAGGCGTTTTCGGGAAATCAGGTTTCCGCATTCTCTGGGGATGCTGTATTCGACGTTCACCGCATATCTCGGCTTCAAAGTGAATGAAGACGAATATAAGGTCATGGGCCTCGCTGGCTACGGCCAGCCCACGCTGGTCGAGCAAGTCCGTAAGTTGATACGCCGCACACCCGATGGCGGTTTCACGCTAGATCTGAATTACTTCGAATTTCACACCACTGCAAGACGTTCTTATTCATCGCGCTTCATCGAACTCTTTGGCCCGCCGCGAAATCCGTACGAACCCATCGATTTGCATACTTCGGAAGGTCAGCGGTTCGCTAATTGTGCTGCCAGCGTCCAGCGGGTCCTGGAGGAGACACTCGTGGAGATGGCCCGAGCTCTTCATCAGGAAACCGATTTGCCGGATTTATGCTTCGGAGGAGGTTTGGCCCTGAACGGCGTAGCTAACGCACGTATCCTTGCAGAATCGGGCTTTGAGCGCGTGTTCGTTCCGCCTGCGCCGGGCGATGCCGGATGTGCAATTGGCGCGGCACTTTATTGCGACCGCATTCACTTTGGAAATCCAGACCGCGACTTACCCGATCATCCTTTTTGGGGACCTTCGGTTGATGGATCGGAGCTGGCACGGCTGGCACGAGAAGACGGTCACTTTGCCACGGAATTCCAGGACGGCACGCTCATCCATCAGATTGCTGACGATCTGGCAGCCGGACGCATTGTCGGATGGATGGAGGGGGCTCTTGAGTTCGGGCCACGCGCTCTTGGCCATCGCAGTATCCTTGCGGCGCCTCATACCACTGAGATGCGCGATCGCCTCAATCGCGAAATCAAATACCGCGAGCCGTTTCGCCCTTTCGCACCGGTCGTTCCC
>Ga0070711_100000344_pt1 | contig 23872 bp, 38 predicted proteins | sample LARL53metaG_FD_65452 | JGI IMG/M metagenome (GOLD analysis project Ga0070711, IMG submission 65452) | Corn, switchgrass and miscanthus rhizosphere microbial communities from Kellogg Biological Station, Michigan, USA - LAR L5-3 metaG | ecosystem: Host-associated > Plants > Roots > Rhizosphere ... | reverse complement strand
ACCAGCTTTTTGCTACGGTCGAGGCAGCACAACGTCACAGTCTTATCACGTTCTTAGAAGACAAGTCGTGGCCAGAGCCAGACAAGCTCGCGGACGCGCTTCTGTCTAACAAGGCGCACATTATTGACTTGCTCACCATGAAGGCGACCAGTCACCCGAAGGCGCGTGCGGCGAACGGCGCAAAGCGAACGCGCAAGCCAAAAGCCGAACCGCAGCAGACGTTGCCGGGGACTTCAACACCTGCGTAATATGGGCAACCATTCCGCCTTTTCATCACTCGAATCCGTTGTGCTCGCCGCTTACAAGCATGGCGTGCTCACAAAACCACTACTGGACGATCTCATTGATCCATTCCGTAATTGTGACGCCGATAGCCGCGGATATTCCGGCGACTTAATGAACGGCAAGGACATGATTGATATAGTCCTTGAGCTCCACGGCAAGAGCATTGAGCGCCCAAAGCTTCCAGAGGATTGGGACACATGGACGCAAGAGCAGCAAAAACAAAACGACGATTGGCAGGAAGCAAGATGGTCTGCCTTTAATGAAATTACAAACCTATGAGCGGAAAAATAATCAGCCTCACGTCCGAGAACGTGAAGAAGATCAGCGTCGTGCAGATCACCCCGGAAGGCAACCTTGTCACGATTGGCGGGGCCAATGGCCAAGGAAAAAGTAGCGTACTCGATTCAATCGAGATGGCCTTGGGCGGCGGGGAGCATATCCCAAGCAAGCCAGTTCGCCGCGGTGAGGACAAGGCGCGTATCGTCTTGGAACTGGACGACATCATCGTGCGGCGCACATTTACGGCCGCTGGCGGCACAAGCCTGACGATCACGGATAAGGACGACGTTCCAAAACGCAGCCCGCAGACGATCCTCGACGCGTTGACAGGCAAGCTGTCGTTTGACCCTCTAGCGTTCTGTAACCAGAAACCGCCTGAACAGTTTGCGACGCTGCAAAAGCTGATGGGTCTGGACTTCACGAAGCAGGACGAAGAAATCACCAAGCTGTTCGACGAGCGGACGGGTGTGAACCGTGAAGTTGCGGCGTTGAAGGCGCGTGGGCAGGCGGCGCAGGAATATCCTGAGTTGAAGGATCAAGAGGAACAGAGCACGGCTGATATTGTGGCCGAACAGACGAAGGCGAGTGAACAGAACCAAGCCAACGAACGGTTCCGCGTGTCGTTTAACGACCTAAAAGAACAACTAACTGACGCTGGCGACGAAGTTGTTAAATGGGTGAACGAAGTTGAGTCGCTTGAACGGCAGGTTGCCAACGCCAAGAAAGTGGTTGAGGACAAGAAAGCTGTGATGGCAAAACTTGAAACAGCAGTCAGCCAGAACGCCGAAAAAGCGGCAACACTCAAAGACATTGACCTCGCGCCATTCTCGCAGAATGTCAAAGACGCTGAGGACCGGAACGCCAAGATTCGGGCGAACAAAACGCGGCAGGAGTTGCGCGACCAGTATAAAGCCAAGGTTGCCGAAGCTGAGAAGCTTACTGCCAGCATTGAGGCGTTAGAGAAGCAGAAACGCGCAGCCGTCCAAGCCTCGACGTTCCCAGTGCCCGGGCTTTCGTTGTCCGACACTCGCGAAGTGTTGCTCGACGGCCTGCCGTTCAGTCAGGCGAACACCGCGAAGCAGTTGGAAGTCTCGGTTGCCGTTGGGCTCGCGATGAACACCAAGCTCAAGGTGTTGCTCATTCGCCGCGGCAGCGACCTTGACCCGAACAGTCTCAAGTTGATTGCGGACCTCGCGGCCAAAGCCGATGCTCAGGTCTGGCTTGAGACGAGCCGAACGGACGTGCCGGTATCGGTCGTGATGGAGGACGGGCATGTTCAGGGGGCGGAGGAACCGACGAAGGAGTAAATTATGGGGTTCGAGTTAACACAACGGCTTTCCAGTGTTATTGCTCTCCGAGAAAAAGGAGGCATGACATTCAAACTGATCGGGGTAACCATAGGATGCGGGGCGGCGCGCGCGGCCTCTTTGTATCACGAGGCTAAACGACGGCAGAAGTTTCACGAGGAAAGGGCCAACAATCCATACTACGGTCTTTCGGTGCGTGCGGCCAACTGCGTCAACAACGCTAACTTGATGACCCGAGCCCAGATAGCGGCGGCAATCAAAGATGGAACACTTCACCCGAGAAATGTTCACAGATGCCGAAATTACGGCTGGAAAACCCACGTTGAAATTCACAAGTGGCTTGGATTACCGGAGCCACAAAAAAGACGACCTAAAATCTGCCCTCATTGCGGAGGAAAATTATGAGCGACTACAAGCCAGTGCCAGTTGAATCAGCCCGACAACTCGCGAAGGACTTCGACAAAGACATCGTTATCGTTTTGACATGGGACCGGAAGCATAACCTGATGCACACCACCACTTACGGAAAAGAACCCGCCGACAAAATCAGCGCGGCAAACGGCGGCGACATTGCGGCAAAGGCGCTCGGGTGCGACCTTGGCAAGAAAGACCCAAATGAGGACTTCCGAACAGTGGACGCCGCCCGTAACGCGCAACTTCGTGACTTAGCAGGCGGCCTTATCTCGGCGCTCAGAAGCTATGAGTTTGGCAATGCGTCACCAGACCTCGCCAAAGAAATGGCCGACAAATTGGAACAGGTAATCAAATGACCGACAATCCATTCACCAACGCAAAAGTCGTCAGCGATAGTACGTCGCTCGACGTATATTTGTCTCAACCCGAAGGCGTCAAGCGCGGCGACCCGCGTTTCGTCATGCGCTCGGGCGAACTGCGTGCGTTCCTTGCCAACCCGCAAAAGTGGCTCATTGCCGGCGAGGACGCGGCAGAGGCAGAAGCTGAGGCAGAGGACGAAACACCCAAGCCAGCGACCAAAAGCCAGTTGTGGGGCAGCCTGGTAGATTGCCTGCTCACAATGCCGCAGGACTTGGAGAAACGGTATTGTCTGGCTCCAACGAACTACACCAACAGCAAAGGAGTATCAGCACCTTGGACGCGCAAGAGCCCTACGTGCCGAGACTGGGAGGACGCCAAGCGCGCGGACGGGTTTGAAGTCGTCACGCCCGAACTGCTCAACGAGGCAAAGCTGGCGGCAAGCCGCATGGCTGGAGATCCTGAGATTGGCAAGCTCGTCGCCGGGGCTAAGTTTCAGGTAATGGCTACGGCTGAGTATCAGGATGACGCGACCGGGCTAGTGATCGTCTGCAAGGTGCTCATTGACGTGGTGCCAGACTTGGCAGGGCCATACCGCGATTGCATTGCCGACCTGAAAACGTGTCGGGATGGCAGCTATGAGAAGTGGCAGAAGGCCGTCGAGGAACACGGTTACGACATCCAAGCGGCCCTGCAACTGGACATCGTTCAGGCCGCAGGCGAGCAGCGCACGCGTTACCTGCATCCAATTCAGGAGAACAAAGCGCCTTACGTCATCGGGCGCCGGGAATTGACTCAGGACGGGTTCCTGCACATTGGCCGGGAGAAGTATCGTCGCGCATTTCAGCAATACTGCCAGTGCCTCAAGGCTGGCGTGTTCCCTGGCTACGATGATCCGTTCCCTGGCCAGACCGTGCTTAACAACGGCTGGACGGTGATGGAGCCTAAGCCGTGGCAGTTGGGGAAGGTGATGTAATGCCGACTTGGACACCGCAACAATATGCAGATCACCTTAATCGTTCAAGGACACGGAAACGTGCCGTCGTTCAAGACGGGCAAGCGGGGAGTGTTCGACAAGACAGCGAGCGGAAAAGTGTTCGCTCGCCCAGTCACAAAGAGCACGCACAAGAAATGGATGAAGTCTGTCATCCTCAGTTTCGCGTCACAATTGCGCTACGATTCAGTGATGACCGAAAACGGGATGGCGACGGCAGTGCCTCTACAATCCTTGATTGCCTTATTGCCGCACGACGATTGCTGGCAGGCCATCCCGATCTTGGCGATCACGTCCCAGAAGTGCCAACCCGGAGCCGAGGGCGCGACGATCACGATTGAGCGATTGTGAAAGAGACACCACTTTTGATGTGCGGCCCTATGGTCGTGGCAACACTGGAAGGCCGCAAAGGACAAACGAGGCGCGTTCTTAATCCTCAACCCGGACCAGAAATAACGGAAGTGTGTCATGGCGATGGCTCCGAGTGGCTTCTCTACATCAAACAGAAATACGGGCAGGAGTCTGAGATAGTCTGTCCCTACGGTCAACCCGGAGACAGGCTTTGGGTGCGTGAGAATTTTCTGGACTCAAACGCAATCGGAAGCCGCGCCAGAACGATGGCTGAAGTAACGGCGATTTTGTATCAAGCGACTTGCACTGGATGCGGCCCGTACAAATGGCGTCCATCAATCCACATGCCGCGTTGGGCCTCCCGCATCACGCTCGAAATAACCGACGTGCGCGTTGAGAGGGTGCGCGACATAACCACGCTCGATGCGATTGCGGAAGGCTGCGAAGTTGACGCGGTTAAATGCCTTTCGAGCGTGGACGTTTATCAGTCGCTTTGGGACTCACTCAACGCCAAGCGCGGCTTTGGTTGGTCAACAAATCCTTTTGTTTGGGTAATCTGCTTCCGCAAGCTATGACCAACGACCCCGAACAGCAGTCCTCCGATCCTGACAACTTGGAATCTCGCCTGGTGTTCGCCGTGGTGTTCTGCGGACTATTGTTCTACGTGACGTGCGCTCGGGCGTTTGACCTGGTGCGTAGATTGTTCAGGGTATTTTGATGCCAAACGTCCCACAGAAGTCCTCGAAGCTCATCGTAAATCGCGACTCCGCGCGTTCAGCAGCGATCAAATGCCAATCTTGACGGATTAACTCAGTTGCACGGTTCCAGATTTGGCGCGGCGTGATCTTCTCAAGAAGCGGAAGAAGCTTTTCGACCATCGGAAACGGAAGCAGGGTCCAGAGCGCAAACAGTTTGTTGTAAAGCAGGTCTGCTCCTGGGATTTCAAAAGGTGGTGATTCTTTCGGTCCTCGGAAAATATGCCCGACCTTCAATTCCGGCAGCAGCGAAACTCGGCCGCCACTAAGCCACGTCTTGACCGATAAAATTTCTTCCTCTTTTCCCCACGAACGCAAGTGCCGATGCGGGGCGAGCGTTAAGTACCATTCCCGAGAAACCAAGTAGCACGCCCCCATCACGCAGGGGATGTCTCCAGTTGTTATTATTGGCGGCAACCAGTTCGCTTCAAATACCTGGCGCTTACGGTCGTCGCCTGGGTCTGGGCCAATCAGATTGAGCGTTGCCCCGTGGTATTCGCCCTTGTTAGCCAAGGACTGATCGAGCGCGATCATAGTGCCGCAATAGACGGTCTGCTTTCCAAGCTCGATGCTTTCCGTAGTGCCGCCACATGTCAACTTTTCGGAGACAACCTCATACCACCCCGGGTAAAAAACCATGTGACTGTCCGTATGCAGCAGCCACTCGCCCGAAGCGTACAATGCTCCTATGTGACGAGACGGGCCGGAACCGCAGCGGTGGCGATTATGGACGACTTTGACGTTTGGGACGCCATAGAAGCCAGTAAAGCTCCTGTTGGTGCTGCTACAGTCATCCACGATGACGATTTCAACATCAGGCGCAGTTTCACGGATGCTCGTGACCGTGTTCGCTATGGCAGGATCATCGAGGCACGGAATTACGACGCTAAGAAGGGGGCTCATCAGTCAAACACGTCTATAATCGGCACAGTCGGCATTTCCTGATGCGCGTATTGCTTCATCGCCTCGCACGCAGCTTCGCGGTTTTCGTGCGTGTTCGGAATGCCCATGTGTTCAAGGTATGGTCCCGGATCGAGATGTAGCTGATCCTCGCCGTCAATCCAGAGGCCGGGAGCGATTTGCTTTTTGATTTTCATAACTTCGCGGTAATAAGGGTGATCCTGAATCCAAGTTCTGGAAACGTAAATGTGGACTGCCGTCGTTGCCCTGGGGCCACGTCGTATTTCTTCCCGCTTGTGTCCCATCCGTATTTGCGTACGAAGTAAGCCATTAACACGCCTTCCAAGGTCAACCGCTCGTTGTCGTCAGCGCACAAAAAAGCGTAAGTTAATTCAGGTAGGTCCATTTGCGCCTGTTCGCGCCGCGTCTGGTAAATGCAATTCAGAACGGTTTCAATGTTGTCTGGCCGAATTTCAATCATAGCTTTATCTTTTCGACTTCAATGTTCACCCGCTGCCAATTTGGTCCGTAGGTGGATTTCTCGTCCAAGCACCATACAATCTTTTTCACACGCACAAACTTGCCGTCTGAAATTCTGAGTTCGTCGTTAACCAAAGGGAGTGACGGAAGGGTATTTCTCGGAAGGCAAACACGCTCGTTTTTAATTATCCAATGAACGTCGAACATATCACCCACACTTTCTGATGGCACAGTGCATGGTTGCTTCGCCGCACGGCCCTCGGAACTGCATCAGCCGGTTGCGCTCAGGTTTGCCGACGAGGAACTGATCGAGCGCGGCCTTGACGCCTGGCAGCCCCGTCCACGGGGCATCGTCCACAAAACACACAGCGTCACGCGATAGCCGCGGATAAACCAGCGTCAATGATTCGGTTATGGAGTGGTAAAAATCACCATCCAAATGAGCAAACGCTATCTGCTTCGGCAGGTCGGCGGTTGTCACATCCTTGAACCATTTCGGCACGATGTTCGGATTTGGCAAACCAGCATCAGCAAACGTCTGCTCGAGTACGGCTTGCGGTGACTTCAACGCCCCCTCGAAAAACTTCGGGTCCGTGATGTCATGCGAGGACTTGGCCGGCAGACCGCGAAAGCTGTCCACGACCCAGACTTGCTTGTTCGTGATCGCGGCAAGCATCGCGGCGGTGTGGCCTTGGTGACTTCCCATCTCCACTACGTCGCCTGGGATGTCTTCGCAGCGCATGAGCCAGTACGTCAGGTTTATCAGGCGGGCCGTGTCCATCATGCCAGTGCCGACAGCCTTCGAGAACAGGGCGGCGAGTTCGTTTGGGGATTTCATAGTGCTGGTGGCGCTACGTTCCCGCCCTCTCTGCCGCTTGCGTTTTTTACCAACCCAGTTTCAACCAACTTGGCACGATCAATCCAGACAATCAGCCCGATCTTGGATGGCCGACCAGAGATCAAATCAATCGGCTTGATGGCGTTCGTTTTCAGCGTAAGCGTCGTTACCCCATTCTTGTTCAGCGAGGCATTAGTTAGCGCGTCCATTATCGGTTGAACAAGGACGTTTTCCTCTCCCACCTGTTTGATGAGTTCGATTATTCCCATAGTGTCACTGGGTAACTAGAGCCTCTTTTACTACTTGGCGTGATGTGTCTGAGTGATCTTCACCGGATAGAATCATTGAGTTCAGAAGTGCCACAGCTTTTTCTAATTTTGGTATTCGCTGCATCAGTTGCTTGCGCTCATTCCACACTTTTGCAAAGCAGTCGTCGCCGCACTTGTCGGTCACTTCATAGCCCACCGGAAGCCCCCGGCACCCACACTCTCTGCCATCGCAGCACATTACAGGCTTGCAATGCTCACAAACACGAAAGTATTTCCTGCCGTCAGGGTCGTATTTAAGGCGGGCAATCTCATCGCGCGACGCGCAGACAACACAGCTATTGTTATAAAAAGCGGAGTGTCCGCATTTTTCACATCGGGCAACCTTTGATTGTTCGAGTTTCGTGCGGAGTTGGTTGAGTTCGGACAGAAGCGCGACCATCTCGTCAGAAACGTTTGGCGCTTTGTGCTTCAGGACGCGAAGTAGTTGCTCCATTTTGATATTGTTAAAAACATGAGCACCGCGAAGCCCTTCGTGAAAGTTTATGCCGTGTGTGTCGGATTCTCTCTCGCAGAATTTTATCCAGCGATCACAAGACTCTAGCTCCTGCGCATACTCCTTCCGGTAGATGGATTCAAATTCCAGGATTGTTGTCGGGTGTTGGTAAGTAGTGCTCATTATGTTTGGTCGTTGCTTGCTGCAATCCAGACCGCGTGAAGCAGTCCATTGAATCGCGGCATCCGCGCTTCTGGATCAGCCATGTGTCCAAGTTCGCGAGTCAGTCGCCGCCACGCCTGAATAGCCTCCAATCCGTCCAGCTTTTGCGCTTGTCTCAAAACTAATTCTACTTTGTCTTTGCGGTCTTTGGCTTTCATCTGAGCGCGTTTGTGACTAACTGAGCAATAGCCGGAATGCTCTGCTTGATGCCTTCTTCCCAATTCTCGTGGTCACGGCCCCAGTGTTGCATTGCCTCAACGTGCGTTTGGTCCTTTGCCCGCTTCCCGTTATTAACGTGCAAATGCTCGATCCTCAACGCCGGATCGTAGGCGATACTGTGCAACTCGTTCCCAAGCGCTTGGATGAACAGGTCCGCGCAGTAATGCTTTAGCTTGGGCGGCACGAGCCATTCTAGCGCGCGTGGGATTTCGCAGCGAATAAAAGGATGCGTGGGGATACGCTCGTCCTGGATGCCGTCAGGTCCGTAAATGATGAATTCCTGGTGCGATCGTACAATGTCGTCCCAACCTGGTGTCAGGTATCGAACGTCATCGCCAAGCCATGTCACCCAGTCGAAGTTTTCAAGGTCGTCCACGCAGAAATTGAGCCACTCAACAAAGCTCTTGCGCGGTAACAAAAGCTGGCTAATGGGCGATTCTTTGTCGCTGTAGATCAAATCGAACTGCTTCGGATCGTCGTAATCGTTACAAACAATGATCTCAACCGTTGCAGGCTTTGCCGCGTGCTTCATTACGGACGCGATTGCTTCGAGAGCACTCCAAGGGCGCCCACGGGTCGGGAGAATTACGAGTATGCGTTCGTCGCTCATAGTGGAAATTTGTGGCGATTTCTCACAAGCCACTCGATAGCAAGCAGCAGTAATTCGTTGGCTGCGTCAGACACGCCGGACGGAGTCCTCGAAGCACGGCTCATGTCTCGCCAGATAGAGTTGGTTGTGGCGTCTGGGAATTTAAGAACCCATGACGCAGCTATATCAAGTATCTGTCGGCCAATAGGGTTCGTGTTTCCGAAGGCCAAGAACGCTTGTCGGCAATGTTCGTCCGGGCGCTGGTCAATCCTAATCACCATGCGTTCGAGCGGTACAGCATCAGGGCCGTAGCACTCAAACCAGTTTTCACCATCACCAACGAAATCAATCTTCATATCCCAATCTTCACCGACTCCGCTGTCTGAATTAGGCCCATGTTCAACCTTTCGCCTTTGAACCTTGCGAGTAGGTGTTCCGGTTCATCCCGGAACGCTAACTGCGGCGGCAACGTCTCCCAAAGCAACTTGCGCCGTTGCGTGCGCTCAATTACCCCGGCGCTCCACTTGAAATGGTGCGCCTCATACCCATTGACCAGCATCGGCCATGGGGCGTAGTGAGCCGCCGCGCCAGTCGTCGCGCCAGCCTTCATCAGACCAGCTTTACAGATGTTCGCGCCGATAGCTTGGGTCAGGTTACAGCGCATCGGGAATAGGTCATCGAGTGGCCCGCCGATCTCAGGCAGGCTGCCATCCGCCGTCACGCGGTCTACCACGAGCAGGTACGCGCCGTGTGCGCCTGCTGTCTCAATTAACTTCACCACGTCCGGCACCTTCTGGCCGCCAAACCAATGAAACTCGTCCAAGTCTGCGATGACGTGCCAACCTTCAACGCCCTGCCGAATTATGTTGCGATGCTCATTGTCGGTTGAACCGGACTGAAATTCAGCATCACTCCCATGCACAACTGAAATCGGTTGCTCAGACGAAAACGCGAGTATCTTTGTCCAAAGCGGGTTATTCGGCCCACGCCGGACAGACGCGATGATGTGATCTACGCCGATACTTCTATAATACTTCACAAAATACGGCAGCAGTTCGATCCGGTCGTCAATGGTGGTGAAGCAGGTTATCATTTGAACATTAAGTAAAGGACGAGCACTCCAACAACAAACACGACTTCAGAGAGAATTATCGCTTTCCACATAGGCCAGTGTTTTGCTTTTTGAACATCTACAGCCAGATGCCCACAACACAGCCCCCAGACCAACAAAAGAATAGATGTCATTTGGACATCACCGCCTTCGCTATCAAACAAATCCGGTTTATGCCGTTGTCCTGCTCGACCGTGCTTACACTCTCCGTGACAGGCTCAAAGCCAGTGATTCTCAACGCGGCGAACAGCGCCGGCTGATTGAATGCCCAATACGTCTCTGAATCTACGTAAATACCGCTGTCCGAGTTGAATCGCGCCATCGGCACGCTGTTGTCCACCAACGCAGCCGTTTCGAGCAACAGCAAGCCGTCGTCAGCCAAGCATTTCCGCGCCTGCACAAGTGAACAAATCGGGTCTTGCAGGTGATATAGCAGGCCCAGGTGTTGCACGATGTCGAACCGGCCAGGATTACCGCGCCAGAAGCAGTCCAAGCGATTGTACGCGTCTTCGGCTGGCACGTTGAAGTAAGGGATGACTTTGCTGTTCAAGGCTTGCTTGGCGAAATAGAGCCGATCCCCGCCAGCGATGTCCGTGGCGACGACTACGGCCGCTTCTCGCCGCTCAGCCTCGAATGCCCACATGCCGTCGCGACAACCGAGGTCCAAGACCCGCTTTCCTCGATACGTCATGTCCGACCGCACGCCTCGAATACTGTTCCAAATCGGCTCGATCTTGTTCCAACCAGGCGTTACGATTCCGCCAAGGTCAATACTGTGATACCACGGGGACCACCGCTCGATGCCTGCTTTGATGTCGTCTGGGCTCATGGTGTTACCAGCGTTGCCTTCGCGCCCGGTTTGGCCCAAGGCAGGAAGGATCTCAAAGAAACTGGCCAAGTCTTGTTTTCCTGCAATCGTCGCCACTTCTGGACCGCGTTCGGGTATCCGTAAAAGGCTTCCTTGTAGGCGACCTGATGCTCGTAGCGATAGCTGAAATGGTCGAATACCAGTGCAAGCTTGTGCGTGTCATGCTGCGACATCACCGGGCCGGTCGCTTGCTGCTTCAATGTGGGCGGCTCATGGGCGAGGAACGTGTCCCCCGGCGTGAATCGCCATGCCCGGAGCCAGATGTTGTTCACCGGATCGTTCTCGGGCGTCACAACGATGTTCTCGCCCACGTAATAGTTACAAACGAACGACATTCGCACGCACTTATTCGTCAGCAGTTCGTGAATTGAGTCTATCTGCCACGGCTTCCAAATCTCGTCACAGTCAACTTGTAGAAGCGAGCTAGGCTCTTTGATCGTCGCCAGTGGCGCGTTCACCATCTCGCGTTTCCCGTCCCACAACTGCTTTCTATAAATCCGAATGTTGGGGTGATTGATGTGCGCGTTGATCCATTCGCTCGATCCGTCGCGACTCAGGCGCGGCTCCTGCGCGCGGCACCAGCGCGTATCGTGGACGTTCGCCGCGGCGCCCTCGACGCAATGCCACAACCAAGGAGATTTTAGTTGCTCGAAGATTGCCAACTGCTGCGGCAGAAATGGCATTCCATCAAGGATTATACTTAGCAGGTGAATCATTTTTTTACTGGCTCGCAAAGGTTGTGCTCACTCGGCTTGGCCTTTCTGCCTTTGCAGAAGTGGCACAACGGATCGCCGCACAGACAATTCAACCATTTATCTTCGGCCTTGCAATAGAAGGCGTCGAACGCCCATGAGTACGATCGCTCGTGGCCGCAATCGCATTTATGCTGTGCCCGAAGGCTTGGGGTTAGTGGTGCGCTCATAGGCCAGTGGTATCGTTCGTGAACACCTTAACGTCCTGTGGCATGTTCGGCGGCAGGGTCAGCAGGCCGCGGGCTTGGGCTTCGAGCAGTTCGTCAGGTCGCGCTTTCTGGAAGTAGAAGACCGGATCGTCCCAAGGTATCGGGCGGTCACGATCGCAGCCGAAATCGAATTGGCAGACATTATGAGGGTTCACATCCGCCATGTGCATAAACTTCGCCTCACCGAGCCAGTCAATGTGTCGGTCGTCTGGAAATTCCAGATAATGACGCACGAAATGAGGGATATAGGAGTGCTCCACCAAAAACAGACTTTGCGCACATGCCATATGTTTCGACTTTCCAAAGATCATGGCGCGGTCGCCCAGTTGATCGTATAGCGCCGAGACCCACGGGCCGAAGCACAGACAATCTTGTTCTTTGAAAATCAAATCTCGGCAATCGTTGTAGGCGATCATCGCCAACGCGAGGACTGTCGCCGTCCAAGAGCAATAGGAGTACGGCAACTGAACGTCAGCTTTGCCTGGAAGGAGATTATGAATGTGGCCTAAATTGCCATTAACCCCGATAAAATTGAACGGTGCCAAATTGGCCGGCAGACAGCCGCCTGACGCAAGCACGTAGATGTCCTGATACGGACAGACCTGCCGCGTGTTCTCCAGCCAAAGCTTGAACAACCATTGCGCCCAGTCTCCTTGTTGTGGACGATGGTAGAAGCCTGAGCCGATAATGAATTTCCGTTCGCTCATTTGATCTCGATGCCTTTCTCGCGGAGGGCGGTCATGGCTTCTTGAACGGCTTGGACATATTCAGGACAAACCGCAATACAGGGAGCACCCTCCATGCTGATTTCTTGGCCGTCAATGTCCTTCGCCGCTCTCGCCACGACCATTAGCGCGGCGTTTGCCTCAATTAAATCCTTCACGTTGTATGCACCAGACTGACACGCATTTGCGAGAAGGTTGTTTTGCGCCTTCACCCGCTCAAGCTCGGCTTTGAGCTTCAGCGTCTCAAAATAAGGAGACGTTCCATCAACCCCCAACACCTGCACACACGCTTTCTTCACGGCGGCGTGCAATTCCTGATCGAATGGCGAAACAGTCGTCGCAATTATTCCGCTGACTCGCTCGATTTCTTTGCTCAACTCTATACCTTGAAGCGCGGCTGCGGCCAAAATAGCACCCGCTTGCTGATTGAATTGCGCGTCTTTTTCTTCGTGTGTTAGTTCGTTCATTCGACCTTTCGTTGCTCGTATTCCAAAGCGTTTTTAAGAGCTTCGATTCGTTGGTGTTCTATGTTTGACTGTTTAACTTCGGCTAATTCGGTGCGAAGTTGGTCGCACATCTTTTCAGTGGCGCTGGCCCGCCATGATTCGGTTTGAAGTTGATTCTTCAACTCGTCGCGCTCGTCTCTGGCGGAGAGGAGATAGGTTAGGTTAAGCACTCCAAAAATATCCCTAGCAAACACTCTTATGAGTAGTTGCTCACTAACTTCTAATAGTAAATTCGGAAACTCGTACTTGAGTCGTTTGACGCAGTCTCTCGCCAACCGCTCTATCTCTTGCCGGTGCTTCTCATTCACGCCTTGCCCCCCTTTTCTCTCTGCATTGCCTCTTTCAAAGCATCAATCAGATACTCAGACGATACCCAATTCGACTCGTTGAGCGGGTCCACAAAGATGACCCCTTTCGTCTTTGGGCTCCATGTGAACGTGTGCCGCTGTGCCCATTCCCAAAGCCGTCCAGCTTGATAGGCACCGTCCTCCAACTGCTTAACCTTCGCCTCAAGTGCAGCGATATACGCTTGCGGATTCTCTCTCCGTTCGCGCAGAGCTTCCTCGATAGCCTCTTTGCGTTGATCGTGCGGGTCACGGGTGTTCATTTGTTGGCGCTTTTCTTGACTGCTTGAACGGCCAATTTCAAAGCTTCGATGGTTCGGAGCGCGGCGCGGTTTCTAATCCTGCCGCCCTTCTCTCGATACGAGCTTCGATAGACTTCGATCTCGCCTTTCAGTTCTTCGATTACCTGTTGTTTTGTGAGCCTCATTTCCACGTACCTTCCCAGTGATGAATCCCAAACGTCTCGGGCGTCACTCGATTCCTATCCGCTCGTTCGTCGTAAAAATATGGATACCACTTCTCTTTTGAATAGACCTTGATATTCCCAACCATCTGTTCCTCACCTTGTCCGCGCAACCCGCGCTCTCGCAGGATCGCTGTGAACAGCATCGGACCAAACGCCAACGGATGATCGTTGATCGGGCGACTCTGCACTTCCCGCATCACAGCCAAGTTGAATTCGTGGCCAGGGACACAGGCACACGCGCTGGTATTTATGTCCGCATCTTTGCCGTCGCGTTGCCAGCCGAGCCAGTACGCGTGATTCGTCTCGATGGGCTTCAATAACTCGATGTCGTTATCGAAATAGACGCCGCCGAATTTGTGAAGGAGCGCGTATTTGACGTACGCTCCAAAGTTGGAGCCAGCGGCTCGACTGCCGCAGGCCAGCGCCGCCTTTGCCCAGGGCGAAACTATGCCTTTCGGCAGGTTATGCGGTGTCCACATGCGAATGTCCCAACCAGGGAGAAGCCGACGCCATGTCTCGTGGCAACGATTGTTCAGGTCGCTGAATGGTTCATCCCGGAAATACATCTGGTGGACGATTCGAGGGATCATATCACGTTCCCCTCCAAAAACTTCAACCTCGGTAAATGCTTGTCGCCAAATTCCCGGAATAGCGTTCTGTTGTGGATTTGCGCCGGCGAACGGTCAACGTAATCCGGGTGCATCCACTGGGCTTCGTGTTTCTGGTGACAGACGTAGCCGCGCGGGATCTCTGCCGGAAAGATTACAGCCGCGTAGTTGTTCCGCTGCGTGGTGATGCCGTGATGCAGCCGAATCATGGCAGACAAACATAAATCCCACTCCGAACAGCCGAGCACAAAATCCCCGATTCCATTCCAGTAAAACTCCAACCACCGCTTTGTGAACGCAAACAGGTCGCGCCCAAGATGGCCTTCGCCGAGTTCGGCAAGCTTCTCCGGGGACATTTTAGAGGGAACGGCTTGATGAAAGTCCACACGTTGCGCCGAGCAGCATTCGTAAACGGATGTCTGAAACAGCAGAACACTGGCGATGGCCGGATGCAACCATACGTCGTCATTCGTCAGCACGATTAAGTCCTCCGGTCCCGCCTGATTCATCGCGAACAGCAGCACGTCTTTGAGGAACGGCAACGCGCGCGAATCACCGATTGAAGTCGCGTCTCGTGGGTATTTCCAACAATGGCACGGAATCATGCTGCCGTTGGCGTATAGCTCGTCCCAAGAGGCCCACGCTTGTCTGAGCCTGCGTTGATCGCGTGGGCGTGGATCATGGCGTTCACACGCATGGAAAATTCGGCGACGCGGTGCTGGAATGGCGGCGGTCATCAGTTGTCGAAAAACATCAATACCCGCACATCTGACCCGAGGGCATTTAGTTCCTCAAGCTCATTGAAAAACCATTCCCCAAGGAACTCTCGAAACGTCGTTACCTTGCCTTCGCCGGGTTCCGCCAGCGCCGCGCAGTCTGTAAAGTTGCCAACCGTTTTGCAAATTCGCCGATCCTCGAACGTTTTGTCGTAGTTAAACTCTTTCAACTCTTTGACCGAAACCCAATGAAGATTATGAGCATCCAATTCCCACCGTTCCAATATCGCTCCAGCATGGTCGGTAACGTCCTGCGGCCATCCTCTTGGCGGCCACGGATTTGGCACCCGCGATACATTGCGGACGTTCGCCAAGAATCCGAACAGCCCGTAACTTCTGCAATCAAAGGCTGATTTCTCTACCGCTTGCCATCGGCCATCGTGCTTTACTTCAACAACCGTGTGTATATCGCAGCCCATATCAATTCAAAAAGAAAGTGGCAATCCGCATCGTCTCGGAATGGTCCTTAGGATGAACGCGCGACGGGAAGCCGACCCTGAAAGCCCGAAACCATATTGTGCGCCCGTCATCTACTGTGAACTCAACATCCATCGCGCCAATGCGAAGACTGGTTGAGCCGTTCCAGAAGTTATCCGGGTGCGGCTCGATAAGACGTAGTTCGTCGGCGGTCATGACTTTTTAGTGCGCGTAACCGGCCTTAAACATTCAGAAGGCGTTCCTCCATGAATTAGCCTCCTGCGAATTGTAGCCGACAATATGCCAGTCTCTCTTGACCACTGTGCAAGAGTGAGAGTTTTTCCGTCGTGCGCCAGGCGGACATTGGTTCTTATGTTGTTTTGCTGTTCCGTTTGGGTCGCCCAGCGGCAGTTCATTGGCCATCCATTTATAATACATTCGGAACACTTCCCACAGGAGTAATTACCGTTGACGTTGATTCGGTCAATGGAATGCTTCGGAGATGGTTTTCTTCCCATGTCGGCCAAGAAGTTTTGAAACGATTTGTTCCAATGCTCACACACTTTAATACCTCGTCCACCCCAATTATCGTAATCCTCATTGCTTGGATTATTGCATCTGTTTTTGAGGGCGAGCCATGTTCTATATTCAGTTGTATTCCCAGTGTGGACGCTCTCTCCGTGGGTTGTGCGCGTGCATCCAGCACTACAGCTTACTATGCCCCCGCATAAAAGCTGACACTCTTGCACCGTGCGCGTATTTCCGCAATCACAGACACACGTCCATGTGCGGCGCATTCTAGTTGGAAGAACAACACAACCCCCAAACTGAATGACTAAAAGCTTTCCAAATTTTTGACCCATCAAATTTCTCAGTATTTGTGCTGGCATAAAGCTTCTTCAATTGCTCGCATTATATTCTCCACTGAATCTGCATACGTAAATCTCAAGACATTATTGTGGCGCAAAACAGTCCCCAACCACGGTTTGTCATTGCAGATAGCGATAGTCGGACAGTCCACCGCAGCGCACAGATGGGCGTGGGCGGTGTCAATCGAAACCAACGCCTCAGCCCGCTCCATTAACGCCAGCACGTCATAAATCCGTTCCAACCGAATCGTCGCCAAGTCAACAATCTGGAATTGGCCGGCGAATTTGAATACCAATTGACTTAGCAGTTCAGTTCCACGCGGATACGGACTCGACACACCGCGCGTCACATTCACCAGCAACATCGGTTTGCCAGTCGGATTGACGCGCTTCAGCAAGGCCGATTCGCGCACGGCGTCCCGGCGATCAAACAACGGCTTCCAATCGTAATTATCGAATTGCTTCTCGAATCCAGCCAGACGCCAGGACTCGCGATTATAGCTATAACAACGCCGATCCGCCGCGTAGTTCTGGCCCCAGACCTGCGTCACGACGACATGCTTAAACCTGCGCTTGGCGATTGCGATAGCCTCGATTACTCGATCCTGAGGAATATCTGTAACAAAAGAAGTTACGTAAGACACACCGTCGAGCAGAGGAGCAAACTCGCGCGAGATCATCCAATACGGTTTGGCGAAGGTGTTAAAAATTCTCAAAGCCACGGGCAAAATATTACAAATGTCGCCGTGCCGCCCAAGCTGCACGATGCACACGTCATTAGATTCCTTGTTGCTCACATGATGATTGTTGCTCAACCATTCAGCGATCATAGCGTCCGGGTCAATGCGCAACTCGGGTTTCAGGACGATTTCGCCGACTGGGATAAGACCGGCAGCGGCCTTCTGTTCGATCAACTCGCCGACTTTGGCGTAGCCCGTTGGTGCGCCTGGTTCGTCGAAGCCGTAACCTGAAACGTGATAGTCGCCTGTCGCCCACCCGTACGCAAAGGTAATTTCTTCCGGGTTCAACGCGACCCGAACGCCGCGGAATGCGTTGAACTTCGCCATTGCTTGACGATCCTCCCCGGTGTTGACATCAGGATACCCGCCAACCTGCTTCCATATCTGCTTGGTGAACGCGAAGCAGTTCGGACTACCCGTCGTAATTTTCGTAATACGATTACGCTCACAGAAGAACATCTTATCGAGCCAGACCCATTCGACGCCTTCGGTGAAGTGTTTGGCAATGGTGGACAGGTGACGCGACGAGTATTGGTCGTCATCGTCCCACACACACAGAACACCTTCCTCGGCCACTTCGATTGCCAGATTGCGGCAGGCCCCCATCGAGGATGGGCGCTCTTTGCAGTTCACAATCAGAACGTCGCCCCGTGAACCAAGTAGCGTCTGCCTCGGAAACGTGTTCAGTATCACCATGCGCTTGTTCGGATAATCCTGCGCGAGAAACATGGCGATAGCCTGCTCGACGTTTGAGGCACGCCCGTAGGTGACGCAGATAGCTGTCAAAAGCGGAGTCATTTTGAGAGACCCGGAATAGGTTCAAGTCTATACCCGATGACTTTGTTAGGCTTTGCAATGCCGGGACATTCGCTGCCTTTCTTTGGTCGTGTTCCGCCGTAGAACACGCCATGAATGCCACTGGAATTTTTGACCCGAGCTATGTAAGAAAATTTCCTCATTCAAATAGCTCCGGTTTAGCTCAGTCCAGGCGGAAACAGAACTTCTGTCGGCCTCACGACGCCTGCCCTGCGCTCAATTAGACCAATGGTTGAAGACAGTTTTGGCCCCCACCAGTCGCCTTTCGGGTCAATGATGCACACCCGTTTCTTGTGCGACAGCAGGTGTTCAACGATATGACGCAGCACGGACGACTTGCCGGCGCCCGTCTTGCCAAGGCAGACAAGGTGCTGATCGAGAACCTTTGAGGGTATAGCTAAATCGCTCATTCAAAACGTCGCGATAGTCACATGCAACGGCACGAGCGGCACGATGCAGATATAGAGATGCAGCGCGATCCCGGTTCGTCGCCAGAACAATCCGAACCAAGCATCTCGTGGTTCAAACTGGAATTGCGCTTTCAACCGCTCGCGATCAACGAAGCGCCACTTCCAGACTGGGTCAGGCATCACGTCCATGAATATGCAGCACAGCGACACCAGCAAAGCGATGATCTGGACGACGAGGAAGATTTGGAAGGCGGTGGTCATTGTGTGGAAAAGCTGTCCCGTGGGAGCATTGAGGCCGGAACCACGCCCCTCACCAGCGATACGTCGCTGTCCATAAAATTGAATCCCCGGTGTTGCCTCCGAGCCAGCCGCAAAGTTGGCTTGTTGACGGTCAACAGTGAAGTAAACCCAGAGACAACACGGGATATTCTAGTCGGACTGACCGTCAACATGCGTCACTTTTCGCACGTTAGAGGAAAGGCGTCAACAAGTTTCTGAAATTATTTTCCCAAACTTTTAAACTTCTTAGCCATAGTAGTTATGAACAGGCTCATCATCCGCATTTCTATACGTCCAAACATCTGGTTATTGCCTTACATTTGGAAGAACCGCTACACCTATCACATTCGCTGGACACAGAAGAATCAAAGTGCCTTCGGGCATCGTTTGGTGTGGCTCTGTTTCGACTGTGAACTGGCATTGCTGCCGAAGAACGCTTACTGGAATCCTGACGGCAACGCTTACGATCAGCCGGAAGCCTAACTGCTTGTTATCGTTAAATCCCAGTTCGCAATCGAACCGCTGAATCCGGCGTAACTGTCCATAGCAAAGAGCGCCCATTGACCGTTAGGGTTTCCGCCGTTAAGGGCCGCCAGCGTAGTTCCGTAAGTAGGTTGTGGCCCTGGGGCTTCAAGCGGCGGGAACGAGCCATGCGTCGTCGGCTTGTACGTGCTAGATGAAATTGAACCCGTCGAAGGCATCGAACTTCCCGCAGCGTCATCGAGCACGAGATTGATACCTGACAACGGCGCGTGACCGCAATTGGCCATCAGCACTACGGTTGCGCCGTTCGGTGATACCAACACCAGAATAATATCGTCACTGAAAAAGTGCGTTATCCCGTTCACCGCAACCGTCACTTTAGTGATTACTCCGGTCAAGCCGCTGACATATTTTACGGACGGATACGGACTTCCGGCCCCGTCATCAATCAGCGTGATCTGTTGATTGTTGTTGCTTTGAGTGCAATCCAGCGCCGCGTCAGCCAACACCTTTGCTGCTGCCGTAGCCGCTGCGTCAGCTTCATCCTGCGAATTGAACGAAGTGGCCGTGGCTGATTTAGTGACGCAAAAAGTATGGTATGCACAGCAAGACGTAAATTGCTGCGTCGAGGTAAAGACCGGCACGCAGTTCAGTTGGGCGGTTGCTGCTGCAAGGGCTTGAGCGTAAGCGGCGCTATCTGCGGCACTCTGAGACACGTCGCTAGTCGCGGTCGCCGTGCTACATATCTGTGAGGCCACTGAACTGAACAATTCAAAGCTGCTGATTTCTGCGGTATCCGTAGCTGGCACCGATGTTAGGTCGAGGCGATAATAAAGGTAGCTTCCAGGCGTTGTAATCGGAAACCGCTTCTTTTCCGAGGTATAGAAATGCAGACCTGTGCGAGTGTCGAGCAACGTCCACGTCGAACCATCATTTGACCCACTCAGCGTAAAGTTGGCTTCTGCTGATCCTGAGGAAGCAAATTTGATGGCGTAGATCGAGGCTGTCTGGGCCGCGGCAAACTGATACTGCAACCAAGATGGGACAGCCGAGTTCGCGTGCCAATAAGTGTTGTCGTTGCCGTCGAATGCTTTCCAATCTTCAAAACCGGACTGTTCATCCTTCGCCGAAACAACACCAGACGGGGTGTTAGCGCCAGTCATTGCCGGAATCAAGCTGGTGCTGCCTTGGTTGGCCGATCCTGACGGACACGAAGCGCACGCGGTTTTAGTGCTCGTGTAGATCGTTGGCGGGGTGAACCCTGACTCTATGTCCGGCAACGGCGATGGATCGGAAAGCTGTGTTGGCGGCGGTGTATCCAAGCAGCCGTCTCCGTAACAGTTGTAGCCGACCGCATAACCACCGCCATAGAACACGCTGGCGATACCGCACCGTGGCGGAATGTAATGCGGATTTTCGGTGTCGAAACTGTCGTTCAAAATGTTGATGATGTCCGTCGTGTCATCCACCTTCATGCGGCCAAGCAGCACGCCCGAAAGTTGATTGCCGGTATTGTTCGTCTGGGAAATCTCGATATTCACGTCCATGTCCGCAGGCGCCGTGAACGAGTAAGAGTAGGGGTGCCAGCCTTGAGTGTAGTCCGGCATCGCAATTTGCTGCGACAGAAGCGTAATCGAATCGGAGAAGACTTGAAGCGACACGGTATCTGTGGGCCGATCAACAACCTGGTTGCCGGCCAAATCAATCGCCACTCGGTAAACGTGACTGGCTTTTAGCGAAATGACGTTCTTGGTCTTGAGGATCGGTATGTCGTAATTGCCGTTCAAATCGCCTGAGCCACGGAGATCCACGTAAAGCCCATTGCCTGGAAGCACGTCGTAGAAGCCATTGCCGAGTAAATCCACTTCGCCTTGTATAACGTCCCAGTTCGCGAACCCGGTGTAGTTCGAGACGCCCTGATAAACGATTTCGTCGCCGGCAGGCGTGCAGTTACCAGCGCAAATGTAACCCTTCAATCCCTTCAGGTAAGCAATCGCTGCGTCCTGAGTCGCGCCATAGGCGTTGATGAAGAACCCGCCAGTCACTAACGCTTCGAGGAAATTGAATCCCTTGTCGTGCGCGCGAATGCCCAGCGCCATGATGACGCCGCCAGCAGCTTTGAAATTGTCGGCCGGGATCAGCGGATTATTGTCTGAGGTGTAATCGGTTGTCGTGTCTTCCCCGTCCGACACGAGAACGAGCACCTTCAAGTCCGCACTCGTAGCGTTCAGTTCAGCAATGGCAGCGTCAAGCGCATCCCGGAACGTGGTCAACTGTTGCGTTTGCGAGATCCCGGCAATGTCGGTCGAGACTTGAGCGGCATCATGAGTTGGAGCATCGAGCAGTTGCACCGTGTCAGCGTTAAACCACATAGCCCCAACGAAATCTTTCGCCTGGTTGATGCTGTTCGCGAACGCCTGGGAAGCGGCTTTGGCATAAACCAGCTTCGTTGAATACGAGCCAGAAAACGCCTGACTCATGCTGCGGCTGTTATCAATCAGCAGCAACATGGCAACCGTAGAATCGCAGTTCGGGCCAGTGCAGCCCATCACGTTCAGTTCAGCGTGGGCGGTCTGGCCTTGATACGTCGCTGTGATCTGCGCTTGCCCGGGGGCGAGCCCGGTCGCGTTCCCGCTCTTTACACCAATGAGCGCAACACCAGAGTCCGAGGATGTAAATATGCTGCTGTCGGTGACATCGGTTTCCTGCCCATTCGTAATCAGGAAAGCGCGGAACTGCGTAGAACCGAGATGGCAGGAAATGGCGATGGCCGGCTTGACGACGAGCTTTTGGCCGACCGGACAAATGTCGGGATTCAGCAGGGCAAACGCTGGATCGTTGCAGCGGTCGTCTGCCGCAGGCGCGACATTGATGCACGGAGCTTCAGTTATGGTGCCAAAGCGCATTATGGAATGTTGAGTAGATAGTTACCGCACTGCCCCAATAAGCATTTCTGCCGGCCATACGCCGACCCGAAATTTTGACCAAAGTTAATAGCGTCCTGATTGGCAGCGGCCTGAGACGTGGAATTGTGGACGTAATGCGCCGCAATGGTGACATCTATTATCACTTGGCAAGTGGGATGGCCGTTGCATCCGTTGATTATGACCTTGGTCGTTTGCTGAGTATTCCAAAAATCTCCACCGCTGCACGACAGTTGGCCTTTGGCAGCATTCAGCGCAAGACTGTCGGCGACTGCCTGAGAAACATCTGACGAATAGGTATGCTCGGCAACTGTAACCGGCGATCCGTTTTGACCGTCAGGACAAGTGGCCGTCTGTTCCGCATTCCACCAGGTACAGGACAGGCCGTTATTTGCCTGCTCGGTTGCCGCGGCGAGGGCCAACGCGTCTGCCGCCGCTTGGGAGACGGTAGATGAGTAACTGTTGGCCGGAATGGTGATTGTTACCGGGCTGCCGTCAGGTATTGGCGCACCCGCGGTTTGAGCGCACGTTGCGACATAGGTTTGTGGGGTATTCCAGTAAGTAACCGGCGTCGGGACACAATCCAGGCGAGCGGCGGCCTGCTCCTGAGCTTGTTTTTTTGCGATAGCATTTGCATCAGCTACAGATTTGGTGGAAGCGACACTTGAAGCGGGAATGATTTCGGTGACAGAATTGCCAGTTTCGCCATCAGGACAACTCGCGGTAGCGGTTTGCTGCTCGTTGTAATAGAGCGTCCCTGGCGCGGAGCGCGCAAGACTTGGTTCACAGCGTCGTACTCGAGTTTCTTCGCGGCACTGATAAATGAGCTTCGCGCGAGCGAGTTCGTATGCTCCCCAAGCGCGTGCGGCCTCGGCGTCGTCCTTCGCCCACTTATCGGCGTGCTTGAACCGAGCATACTCAACCAGGGCGTCGAGCAACATCGGATCTTCGTCAATTGGATCGCTGTCGGACCATGTTCGCTTCAGCCCGTCCCACGTCAGAACGGCTGTCTCGGTGCTTTGAATCCAGGGCGCGATGTAGATTTTGCCGCGTTCCTTCGCCCAGATGCCTTGCCGCGCGCGCCCATGCGTCGAGTCGGTTGAAGATTGCGCGTAATGATGGCCGAGCGGCAGGACTGGCAAACTCTTTGGCACGCCAACGTCTGTCGGGATCGGGAATGCCCCTTTTCGGCATTGCTCTGGCAGGATTGAAAAGAAGAACGCAGGGGGAAAGCAACATCCGGCCAGCCGATTGCGCCGGATGTAGGCGTGGACGGCACAAATATCCACTTCTCGATACTCGATGTTCGAGCACCAATTATCGTCGTCACCATCCGGCCCGGTAACGATGCTGAACGGCAGGTCAGTAATCGCTACCGTCGTGTCAGCAACCGTTACATTGCTTTCGTCAACGACTTCCAGAATGGGGAATTTTTGGTCACCAAACTTTACTGAGGCTGCCCCGGCCATCTCGGGCTTGAATATGACATCGCTTGCCGTGATGAGTCCTCCGACTTTGCTGGCGGTGATCTTCGCAGACGATTTTTCGTCCACCTTATCAATCACTTCCAGGCGCGTGATAAACCCACGCGGACCGTCAAAGACCGTCAATCCGCAGTTGTAGAGCGTGGCGCAGGCTGGGTACGTGTTTGTCTGGTCGGATTGAAGGCAGGGGACAACAGCCTGAAGATCGAGCAGCCCGTCAATTATGGATTGATCGTGTGCGGCGACAAGGTTCGGCGCTTCACCAGTCGGCCAGACGAGCGGTCGAAGCTTGGCTTTGAATTGGCCGAAAGTGAGTGCCACACGTTAGGTTGC
>Ga0070711_100000341_pt1 | contig 23948 bp, 24 predicted proteins | sample LARL53metaG_FD_65452 | JGI IMG/M metagenome (GOLD analysis project Ga0070711, IMG submission 65452) | Corn, switchgrass and miscanthus rhizosphere microbial communities from Kellogg Biological Station, Michigan, USA - LAR L5-3 metaG | ecosystem: Host-associated > Plants > Roots > Rhizosphere ... | reverse complement strand
GGTACCAGACGCGGCCGCCGGTCACCTCGACGTGCCCCTCCGCTGACCCCCCACCGTGCATGCGGCGGAACGTACCATGACGCCGCAGGCCGAGTGTGACAGGATCGCGCGCATGCCGGAATCCCTTCCGACCCGGGCCGAGCAGGCGGGGACGAGCATCGTCCGGTTCCTGTTCTGCGACTACTCGGGCATCGTCCACGCCAAGGCGATCGCGGCCTCGATACTGGAGCGGAAGCTGCGGGAGGGGGTCGGCAGCACCCTCGCCCAGACGGCCCTGAACGTGCGGGACGAGCTGATCGACATCCCCGAGATGCCACCGGTCGGCGAGGTGCGGTTGGTGCCCGACCCGGACACCTACTCGGAGCTCCCCTGGGCGCCCGGGGCAGCGTCGGTGATCTGCGACCTGATCCAGCAGGACCGGCAGCCCTGGTTCGCCTGTGCCCGCTCCTTCCTGAAGCGCCGGGCGGCGGCGCTCGGCGAGCGCGGGCTCAGCGCGCTGGCAACGTTCGAACTCGAGTACTACCTGGGCCGGCCGACCGAGGACGGCGGCATCGCCGCCCTGCCCCGGCGGCCGGTGTACAGCTCGATCGGCCTCGACGAGCACCACCCGGTGATGCTGGAGACGGTACGCGCGCTGGAGGCGCAGGGCGTGCCGGTGGAGGGGATCCTGAACGAGTACGGCGCCGCCCAGCAGGAGCTCTCGACCGCCCCCGCCGATCCGCTGCGCGCCGCCGACACCCAGATCACGCTGCGCGATACGGCCCGCGGTGTCGCACTCGCACACGGCTTTCGGGCGAGCTTCGCACCGAAGCCGTTCCTCGACCAGATCGGCAGCGGCGCCCACCTCCACCTGTCGCTCTGGCAGGACGGGCGAAATCTCTTCCACGACCCCTCGGCAGAGGGCTCGCTGAGCCGCCAGGGCCGCTGGTTCGTCGCCGGCCTGCTGGAGCACCTACCAGGACTGATGGCCATCACCTGCCCGAGCGTCAACTCCTACCAGCGCCTGCAGCCCGACTCCTGGTCGGGTGCCTTCCGCTGCTGGGGATTCGACAACCGGGAGGCGCCGGTGCGGGTCGCGTCGCCCTACTGGGACCGTGAGGCGGGGACGGTCAACATCGAGCTGAAGGCGGTCGACTCGAGCTGTAACCCGCACCTCGCGCTGGGCGCCGCGCTGGCCGCCGGCATGGACGGGATCGACCGCGAGCTGCAGCCGCCGCAGCCGCTGGCGGTGAATCCGGCCAAGCTCGCCGACCCGCCGCCATCGCTCCCGCTGGGCCTGCCCGAGGTGCTGGAGGCGCTGGCCGCAGACCCGGTGCTGGCAGAAGCCATGGGGCCGCAGATGCTCTCCACCTACCTGGCGCTCAAGCGCTCCGAGGCCGCCCGCTACGCGGCCGCCGAGCCCGAGGAGATCGCCGCCGGCTACCGGTACACGTTCTGATGCCGGCGCTCGATCTGTCGGCCGTCCCGATCGTCGACAACCACTGCCATGGTCTGCTCACCGACACCACGCCGCTGACCGTCGCCGTCTACCGCCACCGCTTCTCGGAGTGCGCCGGCGAGCCGTTCCCGGCCGACCACACGGCGACCGCGGTGCACTACCTGTGGGCACTTCGCCAGATCGCCGGCGCGCTCGGCTGCGAGCCGTCCGAGCGGGCGGTGCTGGAAGCGCGGGCGGCGCGCTCGCCGGACGAGCTCGACCGGGTCTTCCTGCGCTCGGCGAACATCACCCGGCTCCTGATCGACGACGGCTACCCCGACCCGGCCGACACCTGCGACCGCGAGACCGCCGCCCGCCGGGGCGGATTCGGCGTCGGCTGGGTGGAGCGGGTGGAGACGGTGGCCGGCCGGATGGCGCTCGAGACGGGCGACCGGGCCGGCTTCGACGACGCGCTGGACGCCCACCTCGGATCGGCCCGCACCCGCGGTGTTTGCGGCTTCAAGAGCGTCGCCGCCTACCGTAGCGGCCTGGCCATCGAGGAGCCGGACGCAGGCGCGGTGAGCGCCGCGCTGGAGGCGATGCGTGAGTCCGGCAGCGATCGGGTCTCGGCCAAGCCGCTGGTCGACCACATCGTCTTTCGCATCATGTCGGCGGCCGCCGACCAGGATCTGCCGGTGCAGTTCCACGCCGGCTACGGCGACGCCGACCTGGACATGCGTCTGGCCGATCCGCTGCACCTGACGCCGCTCCTGCGGGCATTCCCGAGCGTCCCGGTCGTCATCCTGCACGGCGCCTACCCGTACACCCGAAAGGCGGCGGTGCTGGCGACGACCTACGCCAACGCCTACCTGGACGTCTCCTACGCGATCCCGTTCCTGACCGCGCCCGAGCTGCGCGCGGTCACCCGCCAGGCGCTGGGGGCGGCGCCGTCGTCGCGGGTGCTCTACAGCTCGGACGCCGTCGGCATCCCCGAGCAGCACTGGCTGGGCGCGGTGCGGGGACGGGCGGCGATCGGCGCCACCCTCGGCGAACTGGTCGACGATGACTGCCTCTCGGAGGCCGATGCGACGGCCGTCGCGGCCCGCATCCTCCACGAGAACGCGGAGCGGATCTACGCCCTCTGACTATCAGGTGCCAGGCACCTGATAGTCACGCCGTCACGCCGCCGTCGACGACGACCACCGAGCCGTGCATGTACGAGGCGTTGTCAGAGGCCAGATAGGAGACGGCGGCCGCGATGTCGTCGGGCGTACCGATGCGCCGGCCCGGGGTCGACTCCTCGAACTCCCGAAGCGCCTCCGGCCGGCTCGTGATCCAGTCCGCCATCACCGTGTCGATGAGGCCGGGGCAGACGCAGTTGATGCGCACCCCGTCGCCGCCGTGGTCGAGTGCGAGACTGCGAGTCAGGTTGACCACGCCGGCCTTGGCGGCGCAGTAGGCGGCCCGGGTGTGGCCACCGCGCAGACCGGCCGTCGAGGCGATGTTGACGATGCAGCCGGACCCGGCCGTGATCATGTCCGGCAGGAAGACCTTGCAGGTCAGGAAGGTGCCCTTCAGGTTGACGTCGATCAGCCGGTCCCAGTCGTCCTCGGCCAGGTCGGGAATCCGGTGCTCGAAGAAGACGCCGGCCACGTTCACGAGCAGGCAGACGCTGCCGTGGTCGGTCTGCACCCGGTCACGCAGGCCGCGCACATCCGACTGCCGGGAAACGTCGCAGGGGTGATCGGGGTCGGTCAGGTCGGCGCCGATGACCACATACCCGTCCGTCTCCAGCCGCGCCACGATGGCCGACCCGATGCCGCCGCGGGCGCCGGTGACGACCGCGATCCTGGTCACGGCCCCTCCACGATCGAGCGGGTGAGGGCGACAACGGTGACGAAGCACCGAAACAGCCGCAGCGGCTCGTCGTCGGTGATCGTGACGCTGCGAACTCCGGCCCGCTCGACGCCGCGGATCCACGTCGCCATGTCGGCCATGTCGCTGGTCAGGAACGTGAGCTCGATGGTGGCCGGCAGGTCGATCGCCGGCGGGGAGAGCCCAGCCGCCCGCTCGACGGCGGCCTGGGCGCCGGCCTGGATCAGCCGGCAGCTCCGCTCCGGGTGGACGCTCTCGGCCGCGAAGCGGGTGATCGACCGCTTGACGACGACGCCCTCGATGCCCGGCATGAACGGCGCCGCCTCGTCGCAGGTCGCCTGGTCGCCGGTGATCAGGGCGACCGGTACCCGGTGGTGCAGGGCGACCAGCGCATTCAGCGCGCTCTCCCCGACCTGCCTGCCGTTCAGCTTCGCCTCCCAGATCGCAGACGGGTTGTAGGTGTGCGAGAGCACCGCCCGCTCGGCGCTGATGGCGCCGTGATAGGCGACGAAGAGCACGGCGTCGAAGCTGCCGTCCAGACCCTCCATCATGTACAGCGGCTTGTGCTTGCCGGACAGGTAGGACGCCTGATGGTGGAGCGCCGCCGGCGGCATGTTCTGCATCGTCCAGTGCGCGTCGTTGACGAGGATCTCGTCGGCCCCGGCCGCCGCCGCGCCGTCGATGGCCGCATTCGTCTCGGCCAGCAGGAGCCTGCGGCCCATCTCGTACTCCGCACCCGGGCCGACGACCTGCTGCCAGTCGACGATGCCTGCCGCCCCCTCGATGTCGGTTGAAATGAAGACCTTCATCGGCGGCAACGCTACCGCACGCCCTTGACTTCAACCTCGCTTGAGGTTGTACGGTGAGCGCATGCAGACCGCCGCCCCCGACCGCCTCGTCCGCGTCGCCTCGCTGAGCGAGCTGCGGGCGGCGGGCCGGCTGGTCGTCCGCGCCGACCGGCACACGATCTGCCTGTTCGCCGACGGCGACCAGGTGCACGCGGTCGACAACCGCTGCCCGCACATGGGCTTCCCGCTTCACCGCGGCACGGTCTGCGACGGGATCCTCACCTGCCACTGGCACCACGCCCGCTTCGACCTGGCCACCGGCGGCACGTTCGACCAGTTCGCCGACGAGCTGCGCCGCTTCGCGGTGACGGTCGCCGGCGACGACGTCCTGATCGACGCCGGGCCGGTCGCCGCCGCCGCCGCCCACCAGCGCAAGCGTCTCCAGGACGGCCTGGAGCGGGACATCTCGCTGGTCATCGCCAAGGCGACGATCACGCTTTTGGAGGCTGACCCCAGCGGCGTCGAGGTGTTCCGGGCCGGACTCGACTTCGGGGTCGCACGACGCGGCGGCGGCTGGTTCCGAGGGCTGACCACGCTCACCTGCCTGATGAACCTGCTGCCCCGGATCGAACCGGCCGAGCGAGCGCCGGCGCTCTACCACGGGCTGGCCGACGTGGCCGCCGACTCGGCTGCCGAGCCGCCTCGCTTCCCCCTCGACCCGCTGCCCGGCCCACCGCCTGCCCAGGAGCGGCTGGCGGCCTGGTTCCGCGACTTCGTCGAGGTCCGCGACGCCGAGGGGGCAGAGCGGGCGCTCGTCTCGGCGATCCGCGGCGGCGCCCGGCCGGCGGCCGTGGCCGACATGCTGTTTGCCGCCGCCACCGACCACCGTTACCTGGACGGCGGACACACGCTGGACTTCGTCAACAAGGCACTGGAGGCGCTGGACACCGCAGGCTGGGAGCGCGCCGAGGCGGTGCTGGCATCGCTGCCGGCCCAGCTCGCCGGCGCCGAGCGCATGGAGGAGGCGAACTCCTGGCGAAACCCGATCGACCTGGTCGCCTTGCTCGAGGCGGCGTTCGCCGAGCTCCCGCGGGCGCTCGCCGACAGCGCAGGCGGCGGCCGTCGGTTCGACCGGCCGGCACTCGTGGAGACGATCCTGGAGGACGAGCCGGCGGCGATCGTCGAGGCCGTCCTGGCGGCGGTGCGGGCCGGTGCCGGCGCGGTCGAGCTCGGCTCGGCGGTCAGCTTCGCCGCCGCCCGGCGGATCGCACGCTTCCCGACCAGCAACGAGTTCGGCGACTGGGACACCGCTCTGCACACATTCACATTCGCGAACGCCGTCGAGCAGGGCCTTCGCCGCTCGCCGTCGCCGGCGCTGCTGCGAGGGGTGCTGGACGGAGCGATCAGCGTCCACCTCGACCGCTTCCTGAACGTCCCGGCGGCGCGTCTGCCGGCGGGAGACCCCGACGCCGACCCGGCTGCGCTGCTGGGCGAGCTGCCGGGCGTCCTCGACCGCCGTCAGCAGGTGGACGAGGCGGCGGCGATCGTGGCGTCCTTCATCGCGTCCGGCGGCCGCCAGCGCGACCTCATCCAGGCGCTGGGCGCGGCGCTGGTGCGCGAGAACCGGAACTTCCACACCATCCAGTGCGTCGAGGCGGCGGTCCGCCAGCACCAGCTGCTTGCCGAGACGCCCGAGGCGACCCTGCCGCTGATCGCCGCCGCGCGCTACCTGGCGGCGCACTCCACGACCACCCGCTCGCAGCGCCAGACCTTCGACATCGCCCGTCGCCTACACCGCGGCGAGACGCTGTACAAGGACGAGTAGCCCTCGACGATGGCCCAGACGCAACGGTCGGGCCGACGCCGTCAGCCGGGGGTTGTGAAGCGCCCCAGGCGGTGACTGAACGCCCACTGCTTCTGGACGATCCCCGAGCACGAGTCGTCACCGAGCGTCCCCGGGCAGGCACCGTTGTCGCGCTGTATCGCCCACATCGAGAGCAGCGACATACCGTGGGCCCGGGCGAAGCGCACGAGCCGGGTGGCATCGGCCAGGCGGGTGACCTCGGTCTTCTTCGGATAGTCGTCGATCCCGGCCATGATCGTCGTCCCCTCCATTGCCCACAGACGCCGGCTCGACCGGCCGGGGTAGAGATGGTGGAGCTGCGCGTGCAGGCTGCGCAGGGCGTGGATCGCCGCGGGTCCCATGTGGGTGGTGGTGCCGTCGTAGTAGTCGAAGGTCATGATGTTGACGACGTCCACGCGGGTGCCGTGGCTGATGGCGTCCCGCAGCACCGCCAGCCCGTTCGACTCGAGGCCGGACGGCTCGACCGGCAGCGTGTACTGGATCTTGAGCGGCCGACCCTGCCGCTTCGCCCAGCGCTCGACGCGTGTGAGCGCCCGGCTGCGGCGGTCGATCCCAGCCGGATTGTCGAGCGACCGATCCTCGATGTCCATGTCCAGCCGGGTCGCCCCCAGCGCACGGATCACCGACTCGTAGGCGACAGCGAGCCGCTTCACACTGCGGCAGGAGTCGGCGATCTCGGTCAGCGCGTGGTCGGCGCTGTAGCCGCCGAACGAGGGGATCGCGTCGCCGCCGAGCCGACGCCGAAGGACCGCGATCTGGTGCCGGTAGCGGCCGCCGCTGACGGGCTGGGAGGGATCGCCGTTCCAGGTCGGCCTACACGACCCCCGCTTCGGCGCCTGAATGAAGGCAAGCGTCAGGTTGTGGGTGCCGGAGCGGCGGGCGACCTCGACCAGGCTCTGCGGCGTCCAGGTCTCGAAGTACGGGGCGTAGAGGTGCTGCGGCCCGGTCGACGCGGCGGCGGTCGCCGCCTGCGGCGGCGCCCCGCCCTCGGTCGCGGCGAAGGCCACGCCGCAGCCCACGATCACCGCGCAAAGAGCGACCCGGATGTTGAGAACAGCGCGCGTGCGCGCATTCTCGGCGGAGCTGCCGCCGCGCGCAAGCTGCAGCGGACGGCCCGGCTACCGCAGCACACCGCGTAGCGCCGCCCGGGCGGCGTGCCACCCGCACATTCCGTGCACCCCGCCGCCGGGCGGGGTCGACGCCGAGCACAGGAACACGCGCGCGTCAGGCGTTGCGTAGGGCACGCGGCGGGCGACCGGCCGCGCCAGCATCCGGAGCAGGTGTGCGGCGCCGCCGTTGATGTCGCCGCCGACCAGGTTCGGGTTGCGCTCCTCCATCGCCGCCGGCCCGGTCGCCCGGCGGGCCAGGACGACGTCGCGAAAGCCGGGGGCGAAGCGCTCGATCTGCTCCTCGACCGGGGCTGTCATGTCACGATCGGAGCGGCTCGGCACGTGGCAGTAGGCCCAGAGCGTATGACGGCCGGCAGGGGCCCGGGCGGGATCGACCAGGCTCTGCTGCCCGACCAGGACAAATGGCCGCGCCGGATGGCGCCCGGCCGCGACCTCGGCCTCGGCGCCCGCGATCTCGGCCAGCGTGCCACCGACGTGGACGGTGCCGGCGCGGCGCGCCTCATCGGCGGTCCAGGGCACCGGCTCGGAGAGCGCGTAGTCGACCTTGAACGCCCCCGGGCCGTATCGGAACCGCAGAAGCGAACGCCGGTAGCCGGCGGGCAGTCTGTCGCCGGCGATGTCCACCAGCGCAGTCGGCCCGACGTCGAGGAGGACAGCGCGGGCGGGTCCCGCATCGGCCATGGTCGCCACCGGCCGGCCCGTCTCGATCTCGCCGCCCAGGGAGCGGAGCAGCGAGGCCATGGCGTCGGTGATCGCGCGCGATCCGCCGGCCGCCACCGGCCAGCCGGCCGCATGTCCGAGCACGGCCAGCCCGAGCGCGAACGCAGACGTGCCGGCGGCGCTCAGCGGCAGCATCGAGTGGGCGCCGCAGCCGGCCAGGAGCGCCCGCGCCGCCTGATCCCGAAAGCGCGCCCGGGCCAGACGGTCGACCGGGCGAAGGGCATGGATGGCGAAGCGGCCGGTCGGCAGTGGGTGGCGGGGCAGCCGGGGCGGTCCGAGGATGTCGGCGAAGAGCGGCTGCCAGCCGGCGACCAGCGGCCCCATCAGTCGCCGGTAGGCGCCGTCGTCGGCGCCGCCCAGCTGCCCGGCTGTCAGGTCGACCGAGCGGTGGAGCACGGCTGCTCGGCCGCCGTCCAGGGGATGCGCCAGCGGCAGATCCGCGTGGAGCAGCCGCAAGCCGTGCTCGGTGAGCGGCAGCGAGCGCAGGAAGGGCGAGGCGACCGCCATCGGGTGGATACCGGAACAGACGTCGTGCAGGTAGCCGGGCAGGGTCAGCTCCTCGCTGCGGGTGCCGCCGCCGATCGTCGAGGCCGCCTCCAGCACCCGCACCGAGCGTCCGGCCAGGGCGAGCGTGATGGCCGCCGCCAACCCGTTCGGCCCCGAGCCGACAACGACCGCGTCCGTCATCCGGCGAGCGTCGTCAGTGGGTGTGGCTCATCCCCTGGGCAGCCCGCGTCCGCCGGGCCAGCTCCTGGAGCAGCTTCAGACTCACCGAGGGCTCGTCTTTCAGCACCCGCAGGAACTCGCTGCGGCCGACGCGCAGGGCGAGCACGTCCGTCTCGGCCTCCACCGTCAGCGATCGCGGCTCGCCGTCGAGCAGCGCGAGCTCGCCGAAGAAGTCCCCGGGGCCCAGCATCTTCCCGACCTCGGTCACCCGCGCCCTGCCGTCGAGGATGATGTAAAAGGCGTCGCCACGGTCGCCCTTGCGGACGATCCGCGTCAGCGCCGGATAGGGAACGCGCCTGGAGCAGCGGCCGACTGCCCGCAGGTGACGCTTGGAGAGCCCCTCGAAGAGCGGCACTGCGGCAAGCACGGGAAGCCAGTCCGAGAGCCCCGACCGGCGAGCTGGCGCGGATGGGGCCGTGAAAGCTGCGGGTCCTCTCGGTCCTGTCGACATCGGTCACTCCTGTTCGGGGACGCGCCGAGTCTATGTCACCGCCGCCTGCCGGCGTGGGGCGGGCGGCCTGCCCGCCCCACGCTCCGGCGCTCATGCCGAGGCGAGCGGCTCGCCCGTCTCGAGCAGCGTCTTGAGGCCGCTCAGCACCATCATCCAGCCGGCGCCGGAGACGCTCTCGGCGGTCTTCGGCGACGCCTCGAGACGGTCGTGGACCACCGTCAGCTTGCAGTAGCCCCCGTCCTGAGGCTCGATCTCCCAGCTCACCCGACTCGGTTCCTCGCCCGCCAGCTCCGGGTCGTAGAGCGACTGCCACTCGTGTACCAGGCGGCGCGGCGGGTCGTACTCGAAGGTCGGCGAGTCGCCCCAGACGTCGCCGTCGGGGGAGAGCGCCCGGTGGCGCTCGGCCGTGTTCTCGATCCGCGCCCCGTAGAAGTAGCGGGCGGTGAACTCGGGCCTGGTGATGGCGTCCCAGATCGCCTCCGGGGTCGCCTTGATGAACACCTGGTAGACCTGGGTAGTCTGTGCGGCGATCGTGCTCATGCGGTCTCCTCCAGTTCGGACTTGAGCTCCGCGAGGGCGGATACGCGCAGCTCGGTGTACTTGTCGATCCAGCGGTCGTGGATCAGCCGGATCGGCACCGGGTTCAGGAAGTGGAGCTTCTCCCGGCCGTCGCGGCGGGTGGTGACGAGGCCGGCCTCCTCCAGCACCCGCAGGTGCTTCATGACGCCGAAGCGGGTCATCGCGATCTCCGACTCGAGCTCGCCCAGCGTGCGGCCGTCGCGGGACTGGAGCAGGTCGAGCAGGTAGCGCCGGGTGGCGTCTGCCAGCGCCTTGAAGACCCTGTCGTCGTCGGTCATGTGGTCCATCATATGTGACTATATGGTCACATGTCAAGGGAAGAAAAGAGCCCCGCCCCTCGCGAGAGGGACGGAGCTCGGACGCGCCGCGGACCGTCGGCTCAGTTCGGGGCCGGCACGATCCTGATGTACGGCTTGGGCTCTTCCCAGTCGCCGAACAGCTCCTTGGCCTGGTCGTTGTTGACCGAGCCGGCGATGATGACATCCTCGCCGGCCTGCCAGTTGACCGGGGTCGCCACCTTGTGCTTCGCGGTCAACTGCAGCGAGTCCAGAACCCGCAGCACCTCGTCGAAGTTGCGGCCGGTGGTCATCGGGTAGACCAGGATCAGCTTGACCTTCTTGTCGGGACCGATAACGAACACGTTGCGGACGGTCTGGTTGTCCGCCGGGGTGCGCGTCGTCGGGTCGCCGGAGGTGTCGGCCGGGAGCATCCCGTAGAGCGTCGACACGTTGTAGTCCGCGTCGCCGATGATCGGGTAGTTGGGCGCGTAGCCCTGGGTCTCCTCGATGTCCTTCGCCCACTGCTCGTGGTTTTCGAGCGGATCCACCGAGACCGCGATGATCTTCGTGTTGCGCTTGTCGAACTCGGGCTTGATCCGTGCCATGTAGCCGAGCTCGGTGGTGCAGATCGGCGTGAAGTCCTTGGGATGCGAGAAGAGCACGGCCCAGCTGTCGCCGATCCAATCGTGGAACTCGATCGGCCCCTCGGTCGTCTCGGCGTGGAAATCGGGCGCGGTATCGCCCAGAGCAATTGTCATCTGTTCCTCCTGAAGTCGGTGCCTGAATCCTAACTCACGCCCGCGAGTTTGGATCCAGAATCGGGGAATGTGGACGCAGACTGTCGGTCGCCTACGAATCCTCTGGGACCGGTTCGCGGAGCGGGCGCTCCTGGTAGCGCCAGATGAGGGCGCAGACGGCGCCGACCACAATCGTCGGCACGAACGTCAGCAACCGGTAGAGCAAGACGGCGGTGACGACCGGGGTGCGACCGCCACCGAACCCAACCAGCGCCGCCGTCATCCCGAGCTCCGTCACGCCCAGGCCCCCGGGGGTGATCGGCACCGATGCCAGCAGGCGCGTGAACGACCAGGCGGCGAGCGCCTCCAGCGTCGAGATCCCGTGCAGCCCCATGCTGTCCAGGCAGGCCAGGAGCACGCCGAAGAGGGTCAGCTGGTTGCACAGGGTTGCCAGGGTCAGCCAGTGCCAACGCCCGCTGACCACGTCGATCGTCTCCCGCCGCTGGGTCACCAGCCGCGGGCCCCAGCTCGTGAACGGCCCCCGCCGCAGCGGCCGGGCGACGGCGCTCATCGCTCGCCCGGCGAGGTCGCCCAGGCGCTCCGCTGCAGCGTCCCCGCGCATGGCGTACACGAGTGCGCCGATGATCACGACCAGGGCGACCGCCGCCATGGCGCTCACCACCAGCAGATAGCCGTTGCCCTTGGATGGGCCGAGCGCCGCAATCGAGAAGATCGGAATCGCGACGTTCACGGTCTGGTTCCAGATGGTCACAAGCACCAGGCCGGCCGTGATCGCGTGCGCCCGGAAGCGCCAGCCGGCGAGCATCTTGACCTGGGTGGCGATGCCCACCGCCTCGCCCAGCGGGAGCACGGTCGTGAGCAGCGTGGTCGTCTGCGTCATCAGCATCGCCCGGCCGTAGGAGAGGCCGGGAACCGCTGCCATCCAGGGCGGCCCGGAGGTTGCGACGTTGGCCGTGACCGATGCCAGGATGAGCAGCCAGTCGGCCCATCCGATCCCGGCCGCCGCGTCCAGCACAGCCTGGTAGCTGGTGATCCGGGGGATGACCGCGGCGAAGATCGCGATCACCACGATCAGGCCCAGCACCGGACCGACCGACTTGCGCAGGCGTCGCTTCCAGACGCTGTCCCCGGGCGCCTGCCCGGGGTCGTTCAGCGGCCTCGTGCGGTCCGCCGGCTCAGACCCGGGCGGCGGCACGCCCCGCGCCGACGGCGAGCATCAGGATCATGTTCGCGATCCATACGACGATCGTGATCTCGGCCACCGAGACGAATCCGCCCACCTGGATGCCGGCGATCACCCAGGCGGTGATCGCCACCATCGCCATGTCGATCAGGAATGTGACCAGGCCGAGCGTGATGATCCGAAGCGGTAGGCCGAGCAGCATCAGGACCGGCTTCAGGAATGTGTTTAGCAGGCCGAACACCGCCGCCGCCGCGATCAGCGCCCCAACCCCGCTGGCGGTCGCGCTGCCGACGACTGCAAAGGCGATCCAGAGAACGATGAAGTTCAGCAGCCACGAGACGAGCAGGACGCGGATGTGCCTCATTGCGCTCGCAGCGTACCAGCGGCCAGGGCTCGCGCCACCTCGCGGACGGTCTGATCCCATCCGGCCAGCGTCGACCGGCGCCCGATCGCAGCGGCGCGCAGCCGCCGCCGCCGCTCCTCGTCGCGCAGCCAGCCCGCCAACGCGGCGGCGAGCTGGGCGGCGTCGCCGGCGTCGACCAGCACCCCGGGAAGCGCCCCGTCGGGTGCGCGGCCGAGCGCCTCCGGCAGGCCGCCGACTGCTGCGGCGATCACCGGCAATCCATGCGCGAGAGCTTCCGTCACCGCCATCCCATAGGTCTCCGACCGCGACGGGGCGACCAGCAGGTCCGCCTCGGCGTAGGCGCGGGCGAGCGCCGCCCCGGTCAGCACACCGGCCAGGCGAACGCGGTCGCCGAGCCGGTCCTTCGCGACCAACCCTCGCACCCGCTGGACGAAGGCCGGATCGCGATCGACCGCCCCGGCGAGGAGGCAGCGCCACTCGAGCCCCCCGAGCTCCGCGAGCGCCTCCACCAGCAGGTCCTGGCCCTTTGTACGGCCGAGCGTGCCGACACACAGCAGATGGCCGCCGCCGGGCGCGAGCTCGGCGCGATCGGCGCCGGGCCGCGCGACCTGCACCCGCACGGCGGGGACGGCGAACTGCTCGATCAGCTGCCGGCGCGTCCATTCGCTGGTCACCACCAGGCCGGCGGCCATACCGATCACCGCTCGCTCCGACTCCTTCGCGGCCACGTCGTGGTGCTCGTCGAGCGCCGTCGCCAGCGGCATGTGCAGCAGTACCACCAGCCGCAGGCGGCGGGCGTGCGGCAGCAGGGCCGGCGCCGCCGGCGAAGCGACCAGCCCGTCGATCAGCACCGCCTCGCTGTCCGGGATCGCGGCGAGCAGCGCGGCCAGGTCGGCGAGGGCGGCCGGGTCGACGGCCGGCCACGACCCCGGCGCGGTGGCGACGCGAACGTCCCAGCCGGCATCGGCCAGCCCGGCGCAGACCCGCCGGTCGTAGATATTGCCGCCACTAGGTCGGCCGGGATCGTCGAACCCCTCCGGCGCCACCAGGTGCACCCTTGGCGTGCCGGCCCGGTCGTTCAGAGCGCCCGCTCGTAGCTCGCCCAGGCCACGTGCGACTCGTGCAACGTCGCCACGACGCCGTCCAGGCCATGCGCGGTCTCGCCGAGCTCGCCGGCCGCGATGCGCTCGACCAGACGGTCGGCAACGAGGCGGGCCAGCGCCTCGGTCGTGGTGTTGACGTCATGGAGCGCCGGCTCATCGTCCAGGTTTCGCAGCGTCAACTGGCCGAGCACCGCGCGCAGCGCCGCCGCTGCCCGGTCGATGTCGACCACGACCCCGTCGGTGTCCAGCTCCTGGCGGCGAAAGGTTGCGTCCACGACATAGGTCGCCCCGTGCAGCCGCTGGGCAGGGCCGAAGGCCTCGCCGCGCAGGCTGTGGGCGATCATCATGTGGTCGCGTACCGTCACGCTGAACATGGGCTCACCGTTCCTCGTAGCGAATGAGATGACAGAGACCCGGCCGTCGTGCCAGCCGCGGCAGCACCTCCGGCAGCTCGGCGAAGCTGGACTCGCCGTCCAGCAGGCTGTCGTAGGCGGAATCACGCAACAGCTCCAGCGCCAGCGCCAGTCGGTCGCGGGCGGAGCGGGTGCTGCGGCGAGACGCCGCAACGACGCCGACCTGGCTCGCCCTGATCGCCAGGCGGCGGGAGTGGAAGCCGCCGCCCAGCGGCAGGCTCACGTCACCCGACCCGTACCAACTCAGCTCGAGCACCTCTCCCCCCGGCGCCAGCAGGTCGAGGCAGCGGCGAAGCCCGGCGGCGGTTGCGCTCGCGTGGACGACGATCTCGTGCTCGCCCTCGATCTCGTCCGGGTGGGCGAAGGCCGCCCCCAATGCACCGGCCACCGGCTCGCGGGCCGGGTCGACGTCGACCAGCGTCACCTGGACGCCCGGAACCTGCGCCAGCAGCCGGGCGACACAGCAGCCGACCATGCCGGCGCCGACGACGCAGGCGCGGTCGCCCAGCCGCGGGCCGGCGTCCCAGAGCGCGTTCACTGCCGTCTCGACCGTGCCCGCCAGCACCGCGCGCTGCGCCGGCACCCCGTCCGGAAGCGGCAGCACCGCAGTGGCGGCCGCCACGTAGCCCGTCTGGTGGGGGTAGAGGCAGAACACGGTACGTCCGGCCAGGTCGGGCGGCCCGGTCTCGACCACGCCGACGTTCAGATAGCCGTACTTCACCGGCCCCGGGAACTCGCCGTCCTGGAACGGGGCCCGCATCGCCTGCCGCTGGTCCTCGGGCACCCGGCCGGCGAACACCAGCAGCTCCGTCCCCCGGCTGATCGCCGTGTAGCGGGTGCGCACGAGCACCTCGCCGGCGGCGGCGGGAGGAAGCGGCACCGGGCGGATCTCGCCCTGGCCCGGCGCGGTCACCCAGAATGCCTGCGCCTGCTGCACCGGCCTGCCTCCGTCCCCGGCCGAGCCGAACCGCTCCGGCCATCGATCCGTAGTGTCCGTGACAAGCTACTACGGGGGCGCGCCGCGCACGGTTCGACCCGACACGACACCGGGAGCGCCGGACTGTGAGACAGGACGATCGGGCGCCCTTCGCGACCGCCCTGGAGGGAGCCAGGGCCGCCGCCTATCCACCCGGCGAGTACGTCGGTCAGGAGAGCTTCATGGGCGCAGGTCAGATTCGCCGGCTGGCCCGGCAGGCCGGGATCGGCCGCGGCGTCTCGGTGCTCGACCTGTGTTGTGGGGTGGCGGGTCCCGGGCGGTTGATCACCGCCGAGACGGCTTGCAGCTACCTCGGCCTGGACTCCTCGCGGAGCGCGCTCGAGATCGCCCGGGAGCTGGCCGGCGACCTGCCCTGCCGCTTCGCCCAGGCTCACCTGCCGCCGCTGCCGGACGAGCAGTTCGGAGTCGTGCTGCTTCTGGAGACGCTGCTGGCGTTCTCCGACAAGCAGACGCTGGTGGACGAGGTCGCGCGGGTTCTCGAGCCCGGCGGACGGTTCGCCTGCACGGCCGAGGTGGGCCGCCCGCTGACCGCCGGCGAGCGCGCCCGGATGCCGGACGCCGATACCGTCTTCCTGATCGAGCTGACGGAGCTGTCGGCACTGATGCGCGAGGCGGGGTTGGTCGTGACCTGGCTGGAGGACTGGAGCGCGTCGCATGGGGAGACGGCGATCGCGCTCCTGGCGTCGTTTCGCGCCGAGTCGGCCGCGATCTCGGCCCGCGTCGGGACGCGGGCGCTGGACGACCTGATCGCAGCCCACCGGCTCTGGAGCGATTGGCTCCGATCCGGCCGGGTGCGCAAGTTCGCGCTGGTGGCGGAGCGGCCATGAGCGGCACCGAGCGCCGCTATCTGGCGGCCAAGAAGCGGCTGGACGACCGCGCGCTCAACCGCCAGGTGCTGGCCGAGCTCCGCCACCTCCTGCCGCCGGGGTCGGCCAGGGTGGTGGAGGTGGGCGCCGGACTGGGGACAATGGTCGCCCGGATGCTCGAATGGGAGGTGATCGGGGCCGGCGAGTACACCCTGGTGGACGTGGATGGCCGGCTGCTCGACGACTCCCGGTCGTGGCTCGGCGAGTGGGCGGTCGCCCACCGCCTCCCTACCGAGACACTGCCGGACGGGCTGCGCATCGGTGATCTGCGGGTGCGGCTGGTGGAGGCCGAGCTGGGCAGCTATCTGGAAGCCGGCGTCGACTCGACGGCCGACCTGCTGATCGCACACGCGTTCCTCGACCTGGTGGACGTGCCGGCGACGCTGCCCGGGCTTCTGCGGCTGCTTGTCCCCGGCGGCGCCTACTGGTTCACGATCAACTTCGACGGCGAGACGATCTTCCAGCCGGACCATCCAGACGACGACCGGCTGATGCGCGCCTATCACCGCTCAATGGACGAGCGCGTTCGCTACGGCCGCCCGGCCGGGGAGAGCCGGACCGGCCGCCACCTGCTCCAGCACCTGCGGGCCGCCGGCGCGCCGCCGCTCCAGGCCGGCTCGTCCGACTGGGTCGTGCACCCCGGCCCGGACGGCACCTACCCCGACGACGACGCCGACGTGCTCGCACACATCCTGGACACCATCGAGAACGCCTTGCGGCATCGGATGCGGCCGGCCGAGCTGGCGGACTGGGTGGCGACGCGCCGGGGCCAGCTGGCGGCCGGCGAGCTCTGCTTCATCGCGCATCAGCTCGACTTCGCCGGCAGGTCGCCGGCGTAGCCGCGGCCGGGCCGGAGCCGCAGCCTGCGCCGGAGCTCCTGGACGCGCCCACTCGCCGCATCCCGCAGCGGCGCCCATCCGCGGTGGCGCTGGAACGGCAGCTCGAAGACGGCGGCGAAGAGCCGCGCAAAACCGACCGTCAGCGGCAGAAGGATGGCGCTCAGCACGAAGAACCTCGTCGTCCCCGGCGCGACCCACCCGATCACCAGCCCGTAGGACACCGCGATCACGATCGGCGCGTGGGTCAGGTAGAGGCTGTACGAGAAGGAGCCGAGGCTGCGCAACGGGCGGCTTTCGAGCACGCGCACGACCGGATGCGGGCGGGAGGTGGCGACCGCAACCAGGAGGCAGGCAATCGCGGGCCCCCAGGCCAGGTCGACCCAGAACAGGTTGCCGTTCGTCCAGGCCGAGCCCCGGGCGACGATCAGCGCCACGACCGGCAGCGCCGCGGCCAGCGAGAACCAGGCCCAGGGCCGCGATCGGGTGCGCTCGCTCGCCGTCACGATCCCGGACGCCAGCACGCCGATCGCGAAGAGCACCGCCAGGTCGGGCGTGAACTGGACAAGCGCGTCGTTCATCAGCGCGACGTGCGGCGCGAGCAGTCCGACCGCGATGACGATGGCGGTCACCATCGCGACCATCGCCGCCGCGCTCACCCGGCGCGCGGCGAGGAGCAGCAGCGGCAGAAAGATGTACAGCTGGGCCTCGATCGCGATCGACCAGAAGGCCCGGTTGGGGCTGCCGGCGGACACCGCATCCTGCGCCAGCAGGCCATAGACGACGACCGACTTGCCGTTCGGCACTGCCCAGCCCGGCTGGGCGACGACGTACCAGGTCATCACCAGGCTGAAGCCGAGTGCCGCCCAGTACGGGGGCAGGATGCGCCAGGCGCGGCGGCGGGCGAACGCGCCGATCGAGTCGAACCGCCAGCCTGCGCGGGCGGGCGCAAGTCCGAGCGAGAAGCCGGAGAGGACGATGAAGACGATCACCGCGAAGCGCCCGTAGATGAACTCCGATGCCAGGAGCGGTGCGTGATCGGCCGGATAGCCCGGCCAGGCACGCAGAAAGATGTGGTTCATGACGACGAACAGGGCGGCCAGGCCGCGGATCCCGTCAAGGCCGACGATACGTGGCGTACGGGCGGCGGCCGGCGCCGTCACAGGTCGACGCCCTCCGCCTGGTAGCGGGGCGAGAGCGCATAGCGCAGCAGCACCACGTCGCCGATCCGCCGCACGTCGGCCAGCTCCGCGCGACGGCCCGGGTTCCAGGGGTAGCGCCCGTCCAGCGCGAAGCGGCGCGCGCGGGAATCGCCGACGAAGAGGGGTGCGATGACCAGCTGCAGCTCATCGGCAAGTTCGGCGGTCAGGAACTGGGTGTGCACCATCCCTCCGCCCTCCACCATCAGCCGGCTGACGCCGCGGTCGCCGAGATTCTCGGACAGCTCGCGCATGAGAAGCGGCGCCCGCAGGTCGATCACCGTGGCGTGGCTGTCCAGGCGGGCCCGAACGGCGCCGGCGACGCCGCGCGGACAGTAGACGAGCTTGTCCGCATCGCCGGCGGTGAAGAACCGCCCGCCCGCATCGAGGCGCCCCGACGCCGTGACGGTGACCTTTGCCGGCGAAGGCGCCAGGCCGCGGGCGACTCGACCCTCGCGGCGGGCCGGCGAACGCACCACAAGCCGCGGGTTGTCGTTGCGCACCGTGGCGGCGCCGACCAGGATCGCGTCGCAGCTGGCACGGACGGCGTCGACGCGGTCGAAGTCGGCCGCATTCGAGAGCGGTAGGCGCATGGCGGTGGGACTGTCCAGATAGCCGTCCAGCGAGACGCCGCAGCTGAGCAGCGTGTACGGACGCTCAGCCACCGACGACCTCCCGCCTCGGCCCCCGCTCGCGGCGCGGCTCGGGCTCGGGCTCGGACCGTGCGCGGTCGCCGCGGCGGGCGCTGTCGGCAAGCAGAAGCGCCGCGCCGGGCGCCATGGCAGCCAGGCACAACACCCCGAACACCGTCGTCACGGTGATCCCCACGGCCGCCCCCAGCCCGGCCGCCCCGAACGCCCAGGCAGCCGCTCCTTCGCGCACGCCCCAACCGCCGACACTGAGCGGGATCACCATCGCAGTCTGCACGAGCAGGGCCAGGGCCACCAGCTCGCCCAGGGGCGCCGTGGCGCCGGCGACGCGGGCCGCGATCACGAACGTGCCGGTGTGACCGACGACGATCACTACCGAGGCCAGCGTCAACTGCGGCCACACGCCGCGAGCGAGCAGGCGATGGCGCACGTCTCCGGAGACCGCCCGGGCGACCCCGGCCGGCCGCGACCGTTCCCGCCGTCCGGCAACCCACACGACCAGCACCGCGCCCAGGACGACCGCCAGCCCGCCGGCCACGATGACCGGCAGGAAGCGCCTGGCCGGCGAAGGCAGGAGCAGCAGCGCGAGGCCGGTGAGGACGGCCTGTACCACCTGCCCGCTCAACCGGTCCCAGGTGGCCGCCCGCAAACCGCGGTTCATGGCGCCCGCCCGCCGGCCGTGGGCGACCGCCCGGTGCACGTCGCCGGGCACGCCGCCGGGGAGCACCGAGTTGAGGAACTGGGAGCGGTAGTAGGCGCCGATCGCCGTCGTCAGTGGCATGCCGACGCCGAGCGTACGCGCGATCACCCGCCAGCGCCACGCCGAGCACACGGTGGCCACGGCGGTGATCGCGGCCGCGGCGGCGAGCGCCGGCAACGTCACCGCGCGCAGGCCGTTCTGGAACGGAGTCGCGCCGACGCGCTGCCAGAGAAGCGCCAGCACCACCAGGCCACCCACGAGCCGCAAGAGCGGCATGCCGAGCCGGTGCATGGCAGAGCGGATCCCGACCGGCACTATGTGGACGGGCACCACACCGGAATCTACGGGTCAGACCGCAGACTGGTTCAGCGGTGGTGTAAGCGCGGTAAACCAGTGCGGCCGCAAATCCGTATTCCACCCGACGTGGCGACGGAGACCCACAAAGCCGGTCTGCGCGGAGATCGACTGGAGATCGTCGTGGGCGTGCTGGGCACGCTCGTCCTGCTCGCCGTCCTGTCCATGACACCCGGACTCGACGCCGCCGGATGGATCGTCGGACTCGCGGTCGGCTGGACGGTGACGGCGCTCCTGGCGTTTGGCCGGACGCGGAGTGGCCAGACTGCGATCTTCCCGGCCGACTGGATCACCCTGACCAGGTCGCTCCTGGTCGCCGGGGTGGCCGCGCTCGTGGCCGACTCTGCCGGCACGGCGCCTTCGGTGAACGCCCTGGTCGCCCTCGCCACCGCCGCGCTCACACTGGACTGGCTGGACGGACAGGTCGCGCGCCGGACGGGCACCGCGACGCCGCTGGGCGCCCGCTTCGACGGTGAGGTGGACGCGTTCCTGATCCTGCTCCTGAGCATCGTGGTCGCCCGCGACTACGGCAGCTGGGTGCTCGCCATCGGCGCCGCCCGCTACGTCTTCCTGGTCGCCGGCTGGGCGATCCCGTGGATGGCGTCGCCGCTGCCGTCCCGGCCCTGGCGCAAGACCGTCGCGGCCGTCCAGGGGATCGTGCTCACGGTCGCCGCATCGGGGGTGGCGCCGCGTCCCGTCGGCATGGCTGCGGTCGGTGTCGCCCTCCTACTTCTGGCCGAATCGTTCGGCCGCGACGTCCTCTGGCTCTACCGAAACAGGGCCGGATCGACGACCCGTGTCGTGCTGGGCTGGACGACCGCGGTGGCGGCCGGACTCGTGGTCTGGGTGGCCCTCGTCCTTCCCGACCGGCTCGACCGGGTCACCCCGGCCGCCGTCGCCCGGATCCCCATCGAGGGCGTCGTGCTGGTCGGCGTCGGGCTGCTCCTGCCGCGGCGGCCGCGGCGCTGGCTGGCGCTGGCGGCCGGAATCGCCTTCGGCCTGATCGTGATCGTCAAGATGCTCAACATGGGCTTCAACCAGGAGCTCGACCGGCCGTTCGACCCGATCCTCGACTGGGGCAACCTCGGTCCGGCGGTGGGGGTGGTGCGCGACTCGATCGGGTCGACCGCCACCGACGTGGCGCTCGTCCTGCTCGCACTCGGGCTGGTGCTGCTCGTCACCGTCGTCGCGGCGTCGACGGTCCGGGTCAGCACGATCACCGCCCACCACCGGCGGGCCTCGGCCCGCGCGGTGGCGGTGCTGGCCGCATTGTGGGCGCTGTCGGCGGCGATGTCGCTGGACGTCGTGCCGGGAGCACCGGTCGCCTCCACCAGCGCCGCCGGGCTGGTCGTCGCGCAGGTGCACGCGGCCGAGGCGGCGCTCCAGGATCAGCGCCGCTTCGAGACGGCCATCAACGCACCCGACCCCTACGCGGGCATCCCCTCCTCCGACCTCCTGAGCGCGCTGCGGGGCATGGACGTGCTGCTCGTCTTCGTCGAGAGCTACGGCCAGGTCGCCGTGCACGGCACCACCTTCTCGCCCGGGGTCGACGCCGTTCTTCGCCAGGGCAACGCCACCCTGGCCCGGTCCGGCTACTCGGCTCGCAGCGCCTACCTCAACTCGCCCACCTTCGGCGGCATCAGCTGGCTCGCCCACTCGACCGTGCAATCCGGCCTCTGGGTGAACAACCAGCAGCGCTACAACCAGCTCATGGGCACCAGCCGGTTCACGCTCACCGGGGCATTCGCCAAGGCCGGCTGGCGGACCGTCAGCGACATCCCGTCGGATGACGAGCCATGGCAGGCCGGGAAGACGTTCTACCACTTCGACAAGCTCTACAACCGCCTCAATGTGGGATATCACGGCCCCGTCTTCAGCTACGCCGCGATGCCCGACCAGTTCACCTACGCCAAGCTTCAACAGAACGAGCTCGGCCCCGGGCACCGGCCGGTGATGGCCGAGATCGACACGGTCTCCTCGCACATCCCGTGGACGCCGCTGCCGCGAATGGTGCCCTGGAATCAGCTCGGCGACGGCTCGATCTTCGACCCGATGCCCGGCCAGGGGCTGGCACCGAGCGTGGCGTGGCAGAACGAGGACACGGTCCGCAAGCTGTACGGCCAGTCGATCCAGTACTCGATGCGAGCGATCGTCTCCTGGGTCACCCACATGAACGACAAGAAGCTCGTCCTCGTCCTGATGGGCGACCATCAGCCGACCACCACGATCAGCGGCTACGGCGCCAACCACGAGGTGCCGGTCTCGTTGATCACGCATAACCGGGCGGTCTTGAACCGCATCCGTTCCTGGCACTGGCAGGACGGGCTGCTGCCGGGCCACGGCGCCCCGCTGTGGTCGATGGGCTCCTTCCGAGACAGGTTCCTGAACACGTTCAGCACCAGCTCGGTCGCGGTGCCGCTGCCGGCCAACAACGACGGCTGATCTAGACTCGCGGCCGTGGGGCTGGCGCACTGGGACGACGTCGAACGAGTCTCCGCGGCGAAGGGCGAGATGGACGCGGTCTGGCAGCGGCTGGGCGCCGCCGCCGGCACCGTCGGCGTCGGCATAAACCGCGTCCGCGTGGCGCCCGGCAAGCTACCCACCCCGCCGCATTCGCACGGCGCCGCCGAAGAGCTCTACTACGTCCTCGGCGGTTCCGGACTGGCCTGGCAGGACGACGCGGTGCACGAGGTGCGGCAGAACGACTGCGTGATCCATCGCCCGGACGAGATGGAGCACACGTTCCTGGCCGGGCCGGACGGCCTCGACCTGCTGGTCTTCGGCACCCGCCACCCGACCGAGGTCGGCTGGCTGCCGCGGTCGCGGGCGATTCGCATCGGCTGGCCATGGGTGGAGGGCCGCGAAGACGACCCGTGGGACGTCGAGGCATCCGGACCGCCGCTGGCCGTCGGCGAGGCGGCGCCGCGGCCGGCCAACATCCTGAACGTCGACGAGGTGGAGTTGGTGGAGACCTCGGCGCGCGTCTGGACGGCGCCGCTCGCGACCCGGGAGCGGTCGACCCTCACCGGCCTGCACTGGGAGCGGCTGGAGCCGGGCGCGACCGGCACCCCGCCGCACTGCCATTCGGAGGAAGAAGAGGTGTTCGTGATCCTGGAGGGCGATGCCACCCTGGAGCTCTGGCCGTCGCCGGCGGCGGCCGACGCCGGCGCCGTACGCGAGGATGTCCCCCTGCGCCCCGGCCACATCGTGGCGCGGCCGCCGGCATCGCGGGTGGCCCACTCGTTCCGGGCCGGTGACGCCGGGGTGACGATGCTGGTCTACGGGACGCGCAAGCCCAACGACATGTGCTGGTTCCCGCGTTCGGGGAAGATCAACTGGCGTGGGCTGGGCGTGATCGCCCGGGTGGAGCCGCTCGCCTACGACGACGGCGAGCCGATCGACGACTGACCGGCGGGCTCAGCCGGCCAGCCAGTCGCGCAGCGGCACCCGCGCCCCCAGAACTGACAGGTCTCCCTGGTCGTGGATCGACTGGGCGGCGTCGGCAAACGCTTTCACTGCCACCCACGCGAGCCCGCCGCCGAGACTCACCCGCTGGCCGCCGGCACCGACGATCTCGCCCAGCGACATGCCCGGCAGTGCGAGCACGTTGAGCGGCCGCGAGATCGCGTCGCAGACGGCTCGGATCTCCTCCCCCGTGCGCAGCCCGGGTGCGTAGAGGACATCGGCCCCGGCCCGCTCGAACGCCTGCAGGCGGGCGATCGTGTCGTCCAGGTCGGGATTGCCGCGGATGTGGTTCTCGGCCCGCGCGGTCAGCGTGAACGGGAAGGGGAGCGACCGCGCCGCCTCGGCCGCTGCAGCCACCCGCTCGACGGCGGCAGCAGGCTCGTACAGATGGCCGGCCGGGTCGTAGTCCTCGATCGATCCCCCGACCGCACCCGCGGCCGCAACCCGGGCGACCGCCCCGGCGGCGCTGGCCGGATCGGCGCCGTAGCCGTTCTCGAGGTCGACTGCGACCGGCAGGTCGGTGGCGGCGCTGAGCGCGTCGACATGCGTCGCCACCTCCTCCAGGCTGGCGCCGCCGTCGAGGCGGCCGAGCGTGAAGGCGAACCCGGAGCTGGTGGTCGCCAGCGCCGGGAAGCCGAGCGCCGCCAGCACGCGGGCCGACCCGACGTCCCACGGATTGGGAATCACGAACGGGTCGCCCGCGTGCAGCTCGCGGAACCGCTCGGCCTTCTCCTCCTGGGTCGCCACGGGCGTCAGACTAGTCCGTTGTCCGTTGCCGGTAGCGGCCGGCGCCTGGGGCCAGGCTCCGTCACGCCCAGTGCACAGGTCTGTCAAGGCGACGGGGAATCCGCGTGCCGGGATCGCCGAGCGCCGCCCCCACCTGCGGCTGGGTCAGAAAGAGCGCCCCGCGCAGGTCGGCGCCGGCCAGCTGCGCGCCGCGCAGGTCAGCGCCCAGAAGGTCGGCCCGGCGGAGGTCGGCGGCGGTCAGGTCAGCCCCCATCAGATAGGCGCCGCGCAGGCTCGCGCGGCCTAGCCGGGCGCCCCGCAGGTCGGCCCCGGCCAGGTCGGCGCCGGCGCGGTCGCCGCCCTCCGGCCCGCCTCCACGCACCAGCCCGCTGACCCTGCGAAGCAGGCTTCCCACCTCATCGCGCCGGATCTCGGCGTCCGTCAGGGCCAGCTCGTCCAGCGACCCGTCCGCCATCCGCTCGACCGCGTCCAGCGCCCGTCCCGCC
>Ga0070711_100000338_pt1 | contig 24084 bp, 25 predicted proteins | sample LARL53metaG_FD_65452 | JGI IMG/M metagenome (GOLD analysis project Ga0070711, IMG submission 65452) | Corn, switchgrass and miscanthus rhizosphere microbial communities from Kellogg Biological Station, Michigan, USA - LAR L5-3 metaG | ecosystem: Host-associated > Plants > Roots > Rhizosphere ... | reverse complement strand
GACGGCAAGCGGCCGCGCGATGAACCGGCGGGCTGAGGTGAAGCAGAACAACTGAAGAGCAGGAATAGCGACAAGTAGGAAGTAAGAAGGCAGGGAGGACCACAGGATCGGGATCCTGTGGTCCTCCCTGCCTTCTTACTTCCTACTTGTTGCGGTTGCTGCTCGTCAAGTACTCCTTCTCATACATGTTCAACAATTCAAAGAAGTACGATAGTGCCAGCGGTCCGATGAGCAGCCCGATGATTCCCAGGTAGCTCACACCGGCTATGGCACCGGCAAGCGTGATGAGCGGGTGGATCTGGGCATACCGGTTCGACACGTAGGGCCGGATGAGATAGTCAACCACCAACCCCATGAGGATACCCCAGATCACCATGCCGACCGCTGCGCCGACTCTGCCGTTCGAGAAGAGCACCAGCGCGGCCGGCGCCCACACCAGCCCGCTGCCGACCACGGGGAGCAGCGAGAACATCACCACGACGGCGCCCCAGAACACGCCGTTCGGCAGCCCGAATACCAGGAACGCCAGCCACATCAACGTGCCCTGGATCAGGGCGGAAACGCCGGTCCCGATGATCGTTGCGTTGGTCACCGCCGTAAACCGGTCTCCGAGCAGGGTGACGTTGGCGTCCGAAAACGGGATGAATGGCCGGAGAAATCGCCATGCCGCCGCTGGATCCATCAGCAGGTAATACAGCCCGAACAGCGTAAGGAGGAGGTTGATCGTGAGGCGTGCGGCGGTTCCGATCAGCGTGAACGCGCTGCCCGCCAGAAACGAGACTGCCTCCGAACCCGCCTGCTTGAGTTGCGGGCCGACGGCGTACCCGCCGATCTGCAGCGTGCCAATGCGCTGCAGGAGGGATGAATCGAGAATCGCGCTGGCGGCGCTGTGGGCCTGCCCCACCAGCAATGTCACCAGCCACACCATCGGCAGGACCAGGCCCACCAGCACCAATACGATGATGATGATGGCCGACAGCGACCGGATCTTGACGTGTCGGAGTACTCGCTGATGAAGTCTCGCGACGGCGACGTAGAGGACCGGCGCGCCCAGGATGCCGGAGGCGTAAGGGAACAGCGAGATGAGGATGATGACGCCGAGGACGGCCACCAGCCATGCCGCCCGCTGGTGCTTCGTGTCAAAGATGGCCATGCGCCGCCTGAACCGAGTCGAGAATCGGGTGTAGCACCCGCCAGACATTGTCCGCCACGCGAAGCGATCCTTCCCGGTTTGGATGAATTCCGTCGGCCTGGTTCAACGATTCGACGCCGGCCACGCCGGCGAGGAGGAACGGCAGGTAATGGGCATGATGCGCCGCTGCCGCCGCCGGGAAGATGCGGCTGAAACCCGTCCCGTATGCCCGGCCCAGGTTCGGCAGCGCCTCCATTCCGGCGACCACGATCGCCGGGCGCGGCCGCAACGAGTCGAGCCGCGCAACGATGGCGTTGACATTGGCGGCGATGGAATCCAGCGACTGCCCGCGCAATGCGTCATTGGCACCGGTCTCCACCACGATTACCGCCGGAGTGCCTTGCGAAAGCAGCCAGTCGATCCGGTGCAGCGCATCCGACGATGTCTCCCCGCTGACTCCCGCGTTTATGACGTGAAACGCGAGCCCGCTCGAGTCCAGCTTCTCTTGCAGGCGGGTGGACCATGCGTCCGCCGGATCGAGGCCGTATCCCGCCGTAAGCGACGTTCCGAGCAGGAGGAGCGTCGGCGCGGCAGCCGGCGCCGCCGGAACGCCGCTATCCTTCGCATCTGCCGGCGTCGAACGGGAAGCTCGGCCGCATGCTGTCACGATGAAACCCGACATCACCACTATCCGGTAAGCATCTCGTGCCAAGAATCGCACCCGATCCCACCTCCGCGTCGGACACCGCAACGATGCTCGCCTGTGAGTCGCTCCGCCACGAGTACCTCTCCGGCGGCAAGCGGCTCACGGTGCTCAAGGATATCACCTTTGCGCTGGAGACCGGTGGATTTCTCGCCATCATCGGTCCTTCGGGAAGCGGGAAGACGACGCTGCTCGGTTTGCTCGCGGGCCTCGATCGGCCCACGGCTGGCCGCGTCGTCCTGGATGGCGTGGAACTCGGACCGCTCGACGAAGATGCCCGTGCACGGTTCAGGCGCCGGCGCGTGGGCTTCGTCTTCCAGTCATTCCAGTTGATCCCCACGCTCACCGCGCGCGAGAACGTTCAGGTTCCGCTCGAACTGGCCGGCCACGACGACGCGGGTCCCCGCGCCGATGAATTGCTGGAACGGGTCGGACTTGGCGAACGGGGTCATCACTATCCGTCCCAACTTTCGGGCGGCGAACAGCAACGCGTTGCGGTGGCGCGGGCGTTCAGCACCCGGCCGCGCGTCCTCTTTGCCGACGAGCCGACCGGCAACCTCGACGCTGCCAACGGCGCCATCGTCATCGCGACGATGACCGCGCTGAACGTCGAGTACGGTACCACTCTCGTCCTCGTCACCCACGAGCCGGAACTGGCGGCCCTGGCGCGGCGAACCATCCGCCTCGCCGATGGCGCCATCGTGTCGGATAGCGGCAAGTGAACGGTGCCGGGTTCGTTCGCCGGCTCGCGTGGCGCCAGGCGCACGCGGCGCGCCGCCGGCTGGCGCTCCTCACGGCGTCGGTGGTCGCCGGCACCGGCGCGCTGGTCGCCGTCAATTCGTTCACGCAGAATCTCCGGGTCGCAGTCGCCGAGCAGGCGAAGGATCTGCTCGGCGCCGACCTCTCGCTGGGGACACGCACGCCGACCGACGACATCAAGCCGGTTCGACGCCTCGTCGACTCGCTCCGGCGGCTCGGCGGTCCCGCCGTCCAGGTCGCGACCTCCGCCAGCTTCGCCGCCATGGCGTACCAGCCCGGGAGCGGCGGCGCGCGCCTGGTTCAGGTGAGAACCGTGGACCCCGGCTGGCCCTACTACGGCACCATGACCACCACGCCCGCGAAGATCTGGCCCGGGCTTCAAGCGGGCGGCGCGATTGTCGATCCGTCGCTGCTCACGGCCATCGGCGCCAGGGTCGGCGACACTATCGGACTCGGTGAGGGCAGGTTTCGCATCCTCGGTACGGTCATCAACGTCCCGGGCGACATCGGCCTGCAAATGGCGTTCGGCGCGAGAGTTTTCATTTCCACCAAGTCGCTTCCGGGCACCAAGCTGCTCGCATTCGGCTCGCGCGCCCAGTACGAGACCTTCATCCAGTTGCCGCCGTCCATCAACGCCCAGGCAGTCGCCCAGGCCAACAGCAACGTGCTGCGGGCGGAACGCATCACCGTTCACACCATCGCCGACGACCGGGACAACCTCACGCGGGGCCTCATCCGGCTCGGCAACTATCTCGGGCTAGTGGCGCTGGCGGCACTCCTGCTCGGCGGACTGGGTGTCGCGAGTGCCGTGCACGTGTTCATCCGCCAGCAGCTCGACACCATCGCCGTGCTCCGCTGCCTCGGGGCAACATCGTGGCAGATCTTCGCGGTGTATCTCCTGCTGTCGCTCGCCATGGGGTTGCTGGGTTCCTTGCTCGGAGCGCTGCTCGGCGTCGGATTGCAGCAACTCATGCCCCACGTGGTGCACGACTTCCTGCCGGTGGACGTCCGGGTCTTGCCGTCGCCCCATGCCATCCTGATCGGCATCGGGAGCGGGCTCTGGACCGCCAGTGTCTTCGCTCTCCTGCCGCTGCTCGGTGTGCGCACGGTAGCGCCGCTGGCCACGCTTCGTCGGGCCACGGATCCCGTCCGCGCGCGGTGGAATCCACTGCGGATCGCCGCCGCGGTCGTCCTCCCGGCGAGTGTGATCGGCCTCGCCACGCTGCAGGTCGGCTCGCTGCTGCACGCCGTGGCATTCGCAGCGGGCTGCGCAGGAGCCCTGTTCGTCCTCTGGCTCACGTCGATGGGGCTGGTGTGGGTCGCGCGCCGGTGGACGCCGGCGGCGTGGCCATATCTGTTGCGACAGGGCCTCGCCAACCTCCATCGCCCGGCGAACCAGACCGTCACCGTGGTGCTCGCCCTCGGCTTTGGTGCATTCATTCTGGCAACCCTGTTCACGGCGCAGCAGAACCTGCTTCGCACCATCAGGCTCGAGGATGTCGCCGCGCGTCCCAACGTCGTCCTCTTTGACATCCAGCCCGAACAGCGCAAGGTGATCGACTCGGTGCTCGGCGTGGAGCACCTGCGACGATCCGACTATACGCCGATCGTGCCGATGCGCATCCGTGAACTGAATGGTCAGCCCATCGCCGACCTGATCGCCAAGGACACCGCCGGCCGCGGACGAGGAACGCGCAATCGCGGCGGACCACCTCCGTGGGCACTCCGTCGCGAGTTCAGGTCGACCTTCCGGAGCGAGCGCGGTTCGTCCGAGCGTGTGACGGCGGGCCGCTGGTTCGGCGCCGGCAATCACGGCGGCGGCAGGAGCGCAGCCGATCCGGTCGAAATCTCCGTCGAGTCGGATCTTGCCAGGGAGCTCGGGGTCGGCCTGGGGGACCGGATCACGTGGGACGTGCAGGGTGTCCCGGTCTACAGCAGGATCACGTCGCTCCGCGACGTCAACTGGGCCCGGTTCGAACCCAACTTCTTCGTCGTCTTCGCACCCGGTGCGCTTGAACACGCCCCGCAGACGTGGGTCACCATGGTCCGCGCCGCGGACCCGGCCCTGCGGGGACGCCTGCAACGCGAAGTGGTCGAACATGCCGCGAATGTGACCGCGATCGACCTCGGCGAGATACAGCATGCGATCGAGTCCGTGGTGGATCGCATCGTCATGGCCATTCGTTTCATGGCTCTGTTTTCGATTATTACCGGCACGATCGTGCTGGTGGGCGCAATCGCCACCAGCCGGTGGCAGCGCGTGCGCGAAGGCACGTTGCTCCGCACGCTCGGCGCGACACGTCGGCAGGTCCTGGTCATTCTCTGTGTCGAGTATGCCGCGTTGGGCCTTGCCGCGTCGATTGTTGCCTCGGCGCTGGCCGGCGGTGCAGGGTGGGCGCTCGCCCGATGGATATTCGAAGCCCGTTTTGTCCTCCCACTGACATCGATGACGGCGCTCGCCGCCGGCCTCGTCGTGCTCACGACGACCGTCGGGCTCTGGAACTCGCTCGAAGTGCTCAACAAACCACCGCTGGAGGTGCTCAGGACCGAGTAGCTACCGGATTATCTTTGTGCCATGCTTCCCATCGATCTCGCCGGAAAGCGGGCGTTTGTTGCTGGTGTTGCGGATGACGGCGGTTTCGGATTCGCCATTGCGAAAGCCCTGGCCGAAGCCGGCGCCACGATCTGCGTGGGTACCTGGCCGCCGGCGATGGGGATCTTCGAAGCGCTGCTTGAGCGCGGCAAGCTGGCAAGATCCCTGGAACTGCGTCGCGGTGGATCGCTGGTGTTCGAGCGTATCTATCCGCTCGATGCTGCGTTCGACACCCTCGCCGACGCGCCGCCGGAGATACGCGACAACAAGCGATATCGTGAACGTGGCGATTTCAGCATCGCCGGCACGGTAGCTCGACTGCGCGAGGATTTCGGCGATCGCCCGCTCGACATCGTCGTCCATTCGCTCGCCAACGGCCCCGAGGTCAGGAAAGCCCTGATCGACACGTCACGTTCCGGCTACCTGAGCGCCGTGGGTGTCTCGGCCTACAGCAACCTCGCGTTCATCCGTGAACTCGGAGCGCTGATGCGGCCCGATGGCTGCTTCCTCTCCCTCACCTACCTGGCTGGCGAACGCGCGATTCCGGGATATGGCGGCGGGATGTCCTCGGCCAAGGCGGCGCTGGAATCGGACACCCGCACGCTGGCCTTCGAGGCCGGCCGGCGTTTTGGCGTGCGGGTCAATACCATTTCAGCGGGGCCGTATGCCTCGCGCGCTGCATCGGCCATCGGCATCATCGAGGCGATGGTCCGTTATTCACACGACAATTCACCGCTGCTTCGCCATCTCGACGCTGCCGACGTGGGCCATGCGGCCGCGTTCCTCTGCTCGCCCCTCGCGGCGGCGATTACCGGAAGCACCGTCTACGTCGACAATGGTTACCACGTCATGGGCATGGCGGTGGCACCAGCACCGCCGGGGTCGGCGTCCTGAACATGGCGAAGCGGCCGGCGGCGTGAACACCCGAATTGCCGCACTGGTCGGCGCACTGTTCGGCGCCTCAGGTGTCATCCTTGGCGCGTTCGGCGCCCACGCGCTGCGTTCCCGCCTCGAGCCCCGCGACCTCGAGGTGTTCGAGACTGCGGTGCGCTACCAGATGTACCACGCCTTTGCGATGCTCGCTGCCGCGTGGCTCCTCTCCCGCAACGCACCATGGGCCGGCGCCGCCGCGTGGGCGTTCATTGCCGGCGTGATCGTTTTCTCCGGATCGCTGTACCTGCTCGTCGCTTCCGGTCAGCGCTGGCTGGGCGCGGTGACGCCGATCGGCGGCCTGGCGTTGATCGCGGGCTGGCTGCTGCTCGCGCTGGCGGCGTTCAAGACGCCGGCGTGACGTACCGGTCGCTCCAGGGCCAGCTCGACGCCTGGTTCGCGCGCGGAGTGACGAGCGCCGGACCCGGCGTCGTTCTCTGCCGGCGCGGCTGCTCGGCCTGCTGCCTGGGGCCGTTCGACATTTCGCCCGCCGACGCCGGGCTGGTGGTGCAGGCTGTCGACCGGCTCGATCCGGCCACGAGGACGCTGGTTGAATCGCGGGCGGCCGAACAGGTCGCCCGCTACGCCGAACTGGCGCCCCAATGGAGCGCCCCGTGGGACATCGACGCCATCGGAGACGACAACTTCGATCGCATCGGTGACGCACTCGCAGCCTCGCCGTGTCCGGCACTCGGGAGCGACGGCGCCTGCCTGATCTACGACGACCGCCCCGCCAACTGTCGGCTGATCGGGCTCGCCGTACTCACGCCGGACGGCGCGGTGCTCGAGAACGCCTGCCCGATTCTGCAGACGAGCCAGAGTTACGCCGAGCTCGACCCGACGCTATTCGACCTGGAGCAGTTCGAGTGCGCCGCCGACGAATTCGACCAGGCCGCGCGAGTCGACGGCCGGGTGAGTACCACGGTCGCAGGAGCAATCGCAACAAGTAAGAAGTGAGAAGTAAGCAGGTAGGGAGGAACGCAGGAACGCTGTCCTGCCGTCCTCCCTACCTGCTTACTTCTCACTTCTTACTTGTTGCTTGTTGTCTGTCTCGCTACCAGGGCTTGTTCCACCACCACAGCGTCCGGTTGTACGTGAACAGCACAAACAACGCGCAGATCACCACGAACGCGATCATCAGGGAAAACCCGAACAGCCATGACAGGATCTTGATGTCGAACTTGAGGTGCATGTAGAACATCGCGACGAACCAGAACTTCATCGCCGAGAGAATCAGCAGCACCGAGACGAAGTGCGGCGCCAGGCTGGCGCTGAACGAGCCCGTGCTCGCGCGCAGGTGGCCGAAGCACACTTCATAGAGCAGCACCTCGAGCGCGGTCAATACGAAGAGAACCGAGGCGATCTGCACGTACTTGCCCGCACTCGCGTGCGGAATGTCGTGCGCGTCGTGAACGATTGCGGTATCGGAGGTCATAGGTTCAGCGCCCCAGGCTCATCAGGTAGACGACCGGGAAGATGATGATCCACACGACGTCGACGAAATGCCAGTACAGCGCGGCGATCTCCAGGTTCAGCGCCTTCGACGGCGGGATCCGCCCCTTGTATGCGTCCTTGAGGAGCGTCCCGAGCCAGAGCGTGCCGATCGCGACATGGGTGCCGTGGAAGCCGGTCAGCGTGAAGAAGCTCGAGGCGAACAGGTTGGTGGTATAACCCATGCCCTCGTGCACGAAATGCGTGAACTCGTAGACCTGCATCCCCACGAAGAACATGCCGCACAGCACGGTCAGCGAAAGCCAGGTCAGCAGCTTCTTGCGATTGCCCTGCTGGGCGCCATTGAGCGCCATGACGACGAAGAACGACGAGAAGAGCAGGACGGCCGTGCCGGACGTCACCAGCGGCACCCCGAAAACGTCCTTCGGTCCCGGCCCCTTGGCGTGCGAATCACGGTAGATCACGAAAGTGGTGATCAGGGACGCAAAGAACAGGCATTCCGAGCCGATGAACGTCCAGATCGCCAGCTTCCGGCTGTTTACCGGCAGTGACGTGTGGTGCTCCTCGTGCGCGGGCGCGGAATCGTGATCGAGAACGGCTGCGGTCATCGAGCGCGTTTCCTCAGTGAGCCTGGTGAGATGTTGGGTGATCGACGGGCTCGTACGACCACTTGAAGATCGAGAAGGCGGCGATCGCGAATCCGGCCATCGAAACCGGGCCGAACGGGAATGCCCACGGACGCTTGAGCATGATCCCGGTCATGAAGATCAACAGGCCGATCGCGGTGAAGAGCGGCCACCAGCTCGGCGACGGCAGGTGGATGCCCTTGCCACTCACCCGGGCCGGTTCGGGGAGGATGCGTACGCCCGCGGCGCGCTTCATCGCCCACAGCGCATCCTTCTCGGTCACCATCGGCTCGACGGCGAAGTTCCATTCCTGCGGCGGTGAGGGAATCGACCACTCCAGCGTGGCGCCTCCCCACGGATCGGCCGGCGCGTGCTCGCCGCTGCGCCAGGTCCGGATCACGTTGTACAGGAATACCATGAAGCTGACGGCGAGAATGAGGGCCCCGATCGTCGACGCCATGTTGTACCCATCGAAGCCGAGCCCCTTTGGATACGTATAGATGCGGCGCGGCATGCCGAGCAGCCCGGAGAAATGCATCGGGAAGAACGTCAGGTTGAAGCCGATCAGCATCAGCCAGAAATGCAGTTTGCCGAGACCCTCATCCAGCATCTTCCCGAACATCTTCGGCCACCAGTAGTACGCGCCGGCCGTGAGCGAAAAGATCGAGCCGCCAAAGAGCACGTAGTGGAAGTGCGCCACCACGAAGTAGGTGTCGGTCTGCTGCAGGTCGGCCGGCTGGACCGCGTGCATCACGCCCGATAGCCCGCCCATGATGAACATTGCGATGAACCCGAGCGCGAAGTACAGCGGCGTCCTGAATTGCAGCGACCCGCCCCAGAGTGTGCCGATCCAGTTGAAGATCTTCACGCCGGTCGGGATCGCGATCAGCATCGTCATCAGCGAGAAGAACGAGTCGGCGAGCGGGCCCATGCCTGTGGCGAACATGTGGTGCGACCAGACACCGAAGCCGAGAAACGCGATGAACGCCATCGAAAAGACCATCGCGCTGTAGCCGAAGAGCGGCTTGCGCGAAAACACCGGCAGGATCTCCGACACGATGCCGAACGCCGGCAGGATCAGGATGTACACCTCGGGATGCCCGAACACCCAGAACAGGTGCTGCCAGAGCATCGGATCGCCGCCGCCGCTGCCGCCGCCGGCCGCACTGAACGAGAAGAAGCTGGAGCCGAACGTCCGGTCGGCCGTCAGCAGGATCAGCGCCACGGTGATCACCGGGAACGAGAGCAGCACCAGCACCTGCGTCACCAGCACCGACCACACGAACATCGGCATCCGCATCAGCGTCATGCCGGGCGCCCGCATGTTGAGGATGGTGGTGAAGAAGTTCACCCCCGCCGCGAGCGATGCGATACCCAGGATCTGGAGGCCCAGCATCCAGAAATCCATGTTGACACCCGGAGCGAATTGCCGCGACGAGAGGGGGGCGTACCCGAACCACCCGCCGTTGGGGGCGGCACCCAGGATGAACGAGAAATTGAGGAACAATCCGCCGAGAATGAATACCCAGAGGCTCATCGCGTTGAGTCGCGGGAACGCCACGTCGCGTGCCCCGATCAGCAGCGGCACGAAGAAATTGAAGAACATCGCGCTGATCGGCATCACCGCGAGGAAGATCATCGTGGTGCCGTGCATCGTGAACAGCTGGTTGTAGAACTCCGGCGACACCAGATGGTTGTCCGGCTTCATCAGCTGGAGGCGGATGACTTCCGCCTCGAGTCCGCCGATCAGGAAGAAGACGAAGGCCGACGCACCGTACAGGATGCCGACCCGCTTGTGGTCGACCGTGGTGAGCCACTCCACCAGTACGCTGCGTTTGGCGTAGGCGGCGGTCTGCGTGGGTTCGAGAACCGTGGTAGCCATGGGTATCAGTATCCTCGTCCCGGCGTCAGCGCATGGTGCGAAGGTAGGCGATCAGTGCCGTTACCTCCGCGTCGGAAACCGGCATCGGGAGTTTCATCAGTACGTCCGGCTTGAGTTTCTGCGTGTGCTCGATCCAGTCGCGCAGGTTGGCGTCAGTGTTGGGCAACCACCCGGCGGCGATCATCTTGCGCGAACCGATACCGCTCAGGTTCGGGCCGATGACCGTGAGCACGTGCATGGACGAGATCGAGTGGCAGCTGGAGCAACCTTTCGACTGGAAAAGTTTTTGGCCCTCGGCCACCAGCGTGTCGACCGGCGGCGGCGCCTGGCCCGCTGCCGCCACCACCGGATGCATCGGCATTCCGTTGAACTGCATCGTCGAATCGGCGTGGCGCCGATCCACCCACGCCTGGAACGCCGGGGCCGAGTCCACCATCAGGTAGAAATCCATCCGCCCGTGCTCCGTCCCGCAGAACTCGGCACACGCCCCGGGAAATTCGCCGGTGACCTTCGCCGTGAACCAGAGACGGGTTTCACGATTGGGGAAGACATCGCGCTTCCCGGCGAACTGGGGGACCCAGAAGGAGTGGATGACATCGTTCGACTTCATCCGCAGGTCGATGGTCCGGTTGACCGGCACGTGCAGCTCGTTCGCGGTGGTGATCCCCAGCTCGGGATACCGGAACTCCCAGAACCACTGGTGCCCGATGACCTCGACCTTCATTGGCGGCTGGCCATCAGTCGAGGTGGTCGGCACCTTCGCCGTCGAGAAAATCGTCTCCACGGTCGGGACGGCGACGATCGCGAGCACCACCGCCGGAATGATGGTCCAGACGATCTCCACGACGGTGCTGCCGTGAATCTGGTGCGGATCGGGATCGCCGGGCTTGCCGCGAAACTTGAAGACCGCCCAGAGGAGCGCACCCTCCACGAGGATGAATACCACCGTGGCGAGGTACACCGTCTTCATGAAGACGGAATCCACCATCTCGGCGAAGTCGCCGCGTGGTTCCAGGGTGGACTGCGGATAGGGACCGCTACAGCCGGCCAGGAGTACGATCGCGAGGGTGCACAACAGGCCGAGAGGTGCAAACCACCATCGCGGCACGCGCGAATGTCGCATCAGGATAGCATCCCGGCCTCGGGGTTCGTTTCTGCAGTGCGTTTCAGGATAGCGTTTTCGCGGTACAGCATATCAGATAAGCCAAGGCCGGTCAAGCGACTACCACACTTGCCGACCGCTGGGCTGCAACCGTGTACCAGGGGTCGTCACCAGCGTTCCAGCGGCAAGTCGAACGGCATCGGATCGTGAACCTCGAACGAAAAGTGCCACCATTCATCTACATAGTTGACAAATCCCGCCCGGCGCATCGCGTCACCCAGGATGCGCCGGTTGGTAGCCTGCTGGCCGGATGCGTTGGCCGTGTGGGCGCGTGCCGTGAAGTTGTCGAACGGGGTACCCATGTCGAGCTCCCGCCCGCTCGCGCGGTCCACGACCGTGAGGTCAATCGCCACGCCCTGGTTGTGCCGCGACCGGCGCGCGATGTATCCCGAGTCCAGCAGGTCGGTACGGTGATTCGTTTCGCACCATTGCACCATCCCGAGCGTGGCACGTACCGGCCGGTATCCGTCCCAAACCTTGAGGCCCATTCCCCTCGACTCGAGGTCACGTTCGACGCCGGCCAGCGCCACCGCCGCTTCGCGGCGCAGCAGGGGGCGCGCGGCGCCGTAGCCCGGCAGGACAGCCCCGGTGAAGTTGTTGGTTGTCGCGTATCGAAGTTCGAATCGCGCACCTGGAACGACGACAGCCAGGTCCGCCAGCTTGAGTCGCGCCACCGAGTCGGTCGCGGTCGGCTGCTCCGGTGCGTTTGCCTGTGTAGCCTGACTGGCCTGCGTGGCTTGTGCCGCCACCGCTGGAGGCGACGGCCGCTGGCAGGCGAATAGCAGGATCGACAATACCGTCGTCGGAAATCGCGGCATCCCGTCAATTTAGCGTCGCCGGCGCGCGCGGGGCGCCGCAAGCTTCCCCTTTTTCACGGATCGGGAGTAAGTTCAGGTCATCCAGCGGTCCATCCGGCCGGACGCCGAATGGGCCGTACCTCTTTTTTTCCACGACCGGGATTCACCGATGATCAGGCAGATGCGCGAGAAGCTTGGGAAGGAGATCGAGGAGCTCAGCTTCGAGCTCGCCGTGACCCTTCCGCAGGCGATCGCCACCGCCGTCGAGATGGGTGACCTCCGGGAAAACTCGGAGTACAAGTCGGCGCTCGAACGCCAGCAGTTCGTCCAGGCTCGCCTGGGGCAACTCCACCAGCGACTGAACCAGCTCACGCAGCTTGCCAACACCGAAGCACCCGTCGACCGGGTGGGCCTCGGGTCCCGGGTCAAGGTCGAGGACACCAAGACTGGCGAAGAGGAGGAGTACACGCTGGTGCTCGCCGAGATGATGGATATCGACGCGGGGCACATCTCCCTGGCGTCACCGCTCGGACGAGCACTCAAGGATCGCCGGGTGGGTGAGGAGGTCGTGCTTCAGCTCCCCACCATGCGCCGCAAGCTGCGGGTGACACATCTGGTCACGATTCACATGCAGGCCGGGGAGAACTGACGGAATGGATTCGTTTCCCAAGGAGCTGATCGTCGTGGGCGACCGGGTGCTGATCGCCCCCGAAGACGGCGAGGAGCAGCGAACCCGTGTCGGCCTCTACCTGCCGGCGAGCGCCGTGGACAGCCTTGCCGTGCAGACCGGCTTGATCGTCGCCACCGGTCCGGGTGATCCCCTTCCCGACCCCGCCGCCTTTGAGAACGAGCCCTGGAAGGTCGAGGAGCGCGCACCTCGGCATCGCCCGCTGCAAGCCCGTATCGGGGATCACGCGATTTTCTTCAGGAAGGCAGCGGTCGAGATCACCTTCGAGGACAAGCATTACCTCGTCGTGCCGCTCGCCGCGATCCTGGTACTCGTCCGGGACAGCATACCGCTGCCCTAGTCATCGATCGGTCGCCGGCCCGTGATCAGCGCCTCCCGATGCCTGTTGCGCGCGCTGCAATTGCGATGCATAGCCTGCGGGGCGCGTCCGGTTCTGCTCAGCTGGTTCCGTGAATCGCCGAACTGCCCCCGCTGCGGCTTCCGGCTCGATCGCGCCGAGTCCGGCTACTGGCTCGGCAGCTACAACGTGAATCTCTGTGCCACGTTGCTGCTGCTCACGGTTGGCATCGTCGTCGCGATCTGGCTGGAATGGCCCGCGCCAGACTGGTCCGCGATCACCGTTGGCGCCTGCGCGGCCGCAGTGCTAGTCCCGCTCGTGATTTTTCCCTGGACCAAGACGCTCTACCTCGCCCTCGACGTGATCTTCCGGCCGCCGACCGAGGAGGATTTCGTCGCGCCCGCTGAACCGGCCCTCAACAGGAACGCACGATAGCGTTCGGCGACTTCGGCGGGCCGGGTCGCCAGGCAGAGGTGCCCGCAGTCCTGGAGCACGGTGAATTCCGCCGCCGGCAGCCGCGCTGCCAGCCGGCGGCCGCCCGATACCGGAAAGAGCGGGTCCTGTGCGCCCCACAACACCAGCGTCCGGGTCGGGATTGCAGGAGCGATCGAGTCGAGCAGGAATAACATCGCCGGTTCGGACAATTGACGGAATACGGTGTCCCACTGCGGATTTCGGCTCCGGTACTCGGCGATCATCGCGCGCTTCACGAAACCGGGGACCGTGAACCCCGAGTCGCCGATCAGGGCGATCAGCGTATCCAGCGTTCGGCGATCCGTGACATGGAATACGTCATCGCCTCCGATGATCCGGCGCCCGAGCGGCGACAGCGTATCGGGCCGCACCCCCGCGGCGCTGAAGAGCGCCAGCGTCTGCAATTCATCCGGGTACGCCGCCGCGTACGCGCCGGCGATCTCACCGCCCATCGACACGCCGCCGAGATGCACCGGGCCCGCACCGAGCGCCACGACAAAATCGTGCACTCGCCTGGCCTGCGCCGCAGGACGGTAATCGCCATTCGTCGCGGCGTGGTTCTCACCGAACCCGTGCAGGTCCGGAATCAGCACCCGGAAGCGATCGGTGAGCCGGCGCGCGACGGCGGTCCAGGTGTCCTTCTGGTCCTGGTATCCGTGCAGCAAGACAACGACCGGGCCGGAGCCCCCGTCGAGGTAGGGTACCCGTCCCGACACGGTGCTGACTTCGTGGCGCGAGAAACCCGCGGTCCGGCGCTGCCACAGCTCCGCGGTGTGAACCAGTGTCGCCGGAAACCAGGCATACATGATCGCCGCCAGGACCACTGCCGCAGCGAGTGCGATACCAGTCCCGCGCAGCACTCGACCGCGGCTCCTCACCGACCGGAGCTCACCCGCCACCGGCTACCAGTATCGCGCCGTCGCCATCGCCAGGACCGCAATGAGGATGAACAGCGTTCCGACCATGCCGAACGCGATCAGCCTGGCGCGGGCGGCATCAATCCTGGGCAGGATCGCGGCTCGTGCTTCCGGTGATCCGGCCTGGGCCATTTCTCCACCCAGGGCGACCATGCGGTTCGTTGCGGGATTGATGAAAAACAAGCCGATCAGGAACGCGATGATCGCCGCGATCATCCCGGTGGAAATGCCCATGCCAAACGGCGAATGGAACCACGAGGACTGGAAGCCCGCGGAATCCCGGCGCACGAGATCGAGGCCGGCGAGGATCGTCAACAGCGCGGCGCCGAGGATCTTGTGGAAGAAGTGCCGGCGATGCAGCTCCTGCATCACCCGGACACCTTCGAGTCCGGAGCTGCCGATGGCCGGGCCGATGACGAAGTTCATGAACATCACGCCGCCGGCCCAGAAAATGCCCGCTCCGATATGCACGATCCGCAACACGATCAAGGCGCCCATGACGTCACTCCGGGTGTCGGTGGACCTGCTTGCTGCTGTTCGAATTCAGCGCGGCTTCGCCGGGGCTGGCGTCTCTTCGCGTGCCGCCGGTGCTGCGGGCGCGTTGCTGTCCAGCAGGCCGCCTCGGGTCACCAGCTGGGCGGCGAGCACGGTCTGGATGACGCTGGTGATGTTGTTGGTGGTGGACTCCGCAGCGCCCGCGCCGCCGCCGCCGGAGATGGTCACCATCCTGGCGTTGGACAGCGCGTCGGCGATCACCGGCGCGATCTGCGGCAGCATCTCGATCTGCCGGTAGCGGAAATAGCTTTCGCCGCCGGCCTGGATGGCCTGGTTGACCTTCTGGATGCTTTCCGCCGTCGCATCCGCAATGCGGCGGATCCGGATCGCGTCCGCATCGGCAGATGCCTCGGCTGCGAGTCGGACCTTCGCCGCGTCGGCCTTGGCCTGCGCGATCTGGGTGGCATCGAGTTCGGCCACCCGCTGCAGACCCTGCGCCTCCTGGCGCTTGGCTTCGGCCTGCGCGATGAGCGCGGCATTGGATGCCTTGGTCTGCTCCAGTTCGCGCTGCTTGTCGGAAATTGCGCGTTCCGCGTCGAGCTGGGCTTCCTTCGAGCGGCGGGCCTGGTTCGCCGCCACGATCTCGGAATTCGCCTGTGCCTCCGCGGCCGACTGACGGCGCCGCGCCTCGGCTACCTCGGACTGCACGATCTTGATGTTCAGCGAGTTGAATATCAGCCCGAGATCGGTCAGTTCGCGCGAGCAGGCCTTGCGGATGATCACCGCCAGCGGATCGTCGTCATCCTCGATGACGGCAACCTCCGCGGCGCTCATCCCCGTAGTGTCGTGCGGCTTGACCGGCGCTACCACCGCAACCGGCGCCGACGGCGCCGACCCCGGCATCAGCGACCGTGACGCACTCGGCGTCGCCTTGGCCGAAAACAGCTGGTCGTGCGTCAGGAGGTTGATCGCTCGCCGCCCGGAGCTCGACAGCAGGTCGGTCAGGGTGCTGAGTTGATCGCCATCACTCTTGGAGAAGAACCGGTTCGCGGCGGTCCGGATCAGGACGTCGCTGTCGCCCACCGACACGATCGCGCTGGCCAGGACGCGTACCTTGATCGGGCGCGGCGTTCCCGTGTCGTCGATGTCGGCCGTCTGGTCCGTGATGTCGAGATCGACGTTGATCACCTTGCTCGAAATCGTGGTGCCCGTGGTGAGCAGCGGAATTTCCTTCGACTTGCCGGGGCCGCGGTAGATCACGGTGCCGCCCTGCAGCCAGCTCACCATCCGGATTGTGCCGGCTTCGACATTGCGCAGGAAGCTGGCGACAATCACCGGAATGACAATCACCACGAACACGGCTGCCGCAATGATCGGGATCAGGAACGAACCCATGCGCTACCCCATGACTCGAAAATGTGAAACCAGCGTCACAGCAGCGACACGCTGCACCGCTGGCGCTGTCCGTCGACTTCCTCGATCCGGACCCGCTGGCCCGCCCGCACCCGGGCACCGGCAGCTCGATCGGCGGCGGTCAGCGTCGCCAGCACCTGCTGAATATGCCCGTCGACCTCTACAGCGATGATCCCCTGACCGTTGCGGTCGAAGTTGGACACCGCGACCGCGTCGCTCTCGATGGCGCCGTCCAGCGTCGTGGCCGGGTTCGAGGCGAATCGCAACGCCAGCTTCCACAGCGGGTTCACCACGGCCCGCTCGACGACAATCGCCCCCGCAAGGGCGGCGAGCAGCAGGACGGTTCCGCCCAGCCACGACTGCAGCGACACGCCGACGAGACCGAATCCCAGCAACCCGGCGAACAGGAAGCGCGGCGTCATGAGGACCCACGTCGCGGCGTGCGAAGCGCCCTGCGCCAGGTGCCCGTGAGCCACGGCATGCCCACCAGGTCCCGCGCCGTGCCCGCTACCACCGGCGTGTCCTGCGTGCCCGCCGGGCGCCGCAGCACCATGTGCGTGCCCTGTCGCGCCGCCATGACCGTGGCGGCCCAGACCGCTCGCGGCCATCGCAAGCAGTCCGGCAGCACCCAGGATCAGGCTGATCAGGTAGACGCTCATGGCGCCATCGAACCTAACCCGGATCGCTGTATCGAGGTGAAGTTCGCCGTCTCCCACAGACCGCCGAATTCCTTGACGGAAACCGCCAACCGCGAACCGATGAGCACGCGACTCGCACCGTTCCACTCCAGCACCGACTCCTGATCGCCCGGCCTCGACGCCTGGTCAAATGGGCTCCGGCGCAATCCTGAGCACGCGGCCGGGTGGATGCCACCGCGAACGGATATCGGCTGTACTGGATGCACAATGGCATGAACCGCGGAGCGACCACATGTACTTTCGCACGCTTTGGTTTCGGTGTATATTCGGTATGATTTCAAGGCCGGAGACAGGTTCCTACCATGCTGATTCGCTCGGTTAATGCTGAAAACATCTGTAAATCACCCGAAGCCGACCCGAAAACGAGTGAAATCAGTGCTCGCAATCACCGGCTGTCAGGCCCCGGGCACGCCACAGCCTGTCCGGAGTGCGGAGGACCCCTGGCGCCCGCCTCGGCGTGCTCGGTCTGCCCGGCTTGTGGCTGGAGCCGCTGTGGCTGATTCGTGGACCGAACTCGACCGGCGCGAGCGGGGGACACGTTTTATCGCCATCGAGCCGAAGAGCGTCGTCAACCTCTCGTCGGCCACGAAAATGATCTTCGCCTCGGTCAATCCGTACATCGGGTGCGAATTCGGTTGCGCCTACTGCTACGCCAGGGAAACCCATCGCTGGACCGTCGAGCGGGCGACAGCCGGCGATAGGCATGGGGGCGTGGCGCGTGAAGCATCGGGGCTGGCGCCCAGTGAAGCATTCGAGCGCCGGATTCTCGTCAAGCAGAACGCCGCTGCCATCCTCGCTCGCACCCTCGATCCGGCACGATTGCGCGGCGACCCGCTCGTCATCGGAACGGCGACCGATCCCTACCAGCCCGCCGAGCGGGCCTACCGCATCACGCGTTCGCTCCTGGAGATTCTGCTTCGCTACCGGAACTTGCATCTCGGCATCATTACGAAGTCACCGTTGATCACGCGTGACACCGACCTGCTCGCGGAATTGTCGCGGCATCACCGCCTGACCGTTTCGCTCTCGCTTGCATCGATCGATCCCGTGTTGCTCAGGCGCCTCGAACCGCGCACGCCCGCGCCGCATGCCCGCCTGCGAGCCATGCAGAAACTGGCGCGTGCCGGCGTGCGCGTCGGCTTGCTGATCGCCCCGATTCTTCCTGGAATCACCGATGGACGGCGGCCGCTCCGTGCGCTGATCGCCGCAGCAAAGGAGGCCGGCGCCGCCTGGGTCGCGGGCTCGCCGCTGCGGATGGGCCCCGCGACCCGCGCCACGTTGCTTCCCTGGCTGGCTCGTGAGCGTCCCGAACTCGCCGCCCGGTACGTGCGGCACTACGGCGCGCGTCACTGGGTTTCGCGGAGCTACGGCGATGCACTCCACCAGCGCATCGTCGCCCTGCAGCAAGAGGTCGGCATCGAGCCTGATGACGGCATGCGGGAGAAGCGCAACTTCTCCCGTCCGAAGCGCGACGCCGGCCAGATCGATCTCTGGCGAGAGGTACACGCCGCGCGAAACGAGATTGCGGTCCAGACCCGCTGATTCGTCACTGGCTTACCAGTTCAGCACGATCTTTCCAAACGTCTCGTTCGCCTGCATCGCGCGATGCGCCTCGTCAATCTCCCGCATCGGCACCACGCGATCGACGATCGGGCGCAGCGTGCCGTCCTCGAACCACGGCAGGATCTCGCGCGCGAATCGGGCGACGAGTTCGCTCCGCTCCGGCAGGCTGCGCACCCGCATGGCCGTTCCAATGATCTCCAGGCGCTTGCGGAGGATCACGCCGAGGTCGATGGCGGCCCCGGTCGCACCGGTCATCGTCCCGAGCACGACGAGTCGGCCCCGCGCCGCCAGCAAGCTGACGTTCTGGCCGAAGACGCTCGCTCCCAGCGTGTCGATGACCACCTGCACCGGTTCGCCGACCTGCGCCGGCCAGTCTTCGGCGGTCGTGAGTACGCCGGCCACCATGCCGAGTTCGCGGCAGCGTTCGAGCTTGTCCGGCGTCCGCGACGTACCGATGACCGCGAGCCCGAGTCGGCGGCCCAGCTGCGCCGCCGCCGTTCCCACGCCGCTGCCAATGGCGTGCACCAGCACGCGATCGCCGGCGACGGCGCGGCCACGCAGGACCATCGCGTCCCATGCGGTGAGAAATGCCTCGGGAATTGCGGCTGCGTCGCTGAATGTCATTGCCGCTGGAATGGCGATGGCTTCGTCCTCGTGCACGGCCACCAGTTCGGCGTGAGCCCCGCCGCCCACCAGGCCCATCACGCGATCGCCGAGGTGCCACCGCACTACTCCCGCACCGACAGCGCGAACTTCGCCGGCGTACTCGAGACCCGGAACATCAGGTGGCCATCCGGGCGGCGCCGGATAGCGGCCAGCCCGTTGCAACAGGTCGGCGCGATTCAACCCGGCGGCACGCACCGCCACCACGATCCGGTGCGCATCGGCGACCGGATCGGGACGGACGGTGATCTCCATCGCGCCGGGCGAAGGATGAGTGACGGCCAGCATCCACGCGAATGTACATGACGCCCGCGTCATTCGCCTCGTTCGGGACATCATGAAGGCCCAACCTGGAACACCCAGAACCCGTATCACGCTATGATGACTCGGTGGACACTGCATTCGGATTTTACTATGGCATCGGAGCCCGCAACATGATCGGTTACGGCGTCAGGCTCAGCGTCCTCGCATTGCTCCTGCCCGGGCTCGCGGTCGCCCAGGCCCGCGGCAGCGCGCGGCGCCCGCCGGCTGCCGCCACGCGTCCCCGCCCCAAGCTGGTGCCCGCGCCGTCACACTTCATGCTCGCGGCCACCGGCAACCAGGCCCGCTTCATCGTGCGAGAGCACCTGATGATCATGGACGCTCCCAACGATGCCATCGGCGTGACCCGTGCGATTTCCGGGGGCATCATGCTCACGGCCGACGGCAGGATCGACCCGGCCGCGTCGAAGATCATCGTGAATCTCTCGACGCTCACGAGCGACAAGGAGAATCGCGATACCTGGATCAAGAGCCATACGCTGAAGACCGATTCGTTTCCGGACGCCGTATTCGTTCCACGCCAGTTCGCGGGGATTGGCGGCGCCCTTCCGACCTCGGGCACCGCCGCGGTCAAGTTGGTCGGCGACCTGACCATACACGGCGTCACGCGTCCCGTGACCTGGGACGTGACCCTCACCGCGCAGGGCAACGACTATACCGGCTCGGCCTCGACTCACATCAAGTTCGAGGACTTCGGCATGGAGCAGCCGCGGTTGATGATCGTCATCAGCGTGATCGACGACGTCAGGCTCGAGTACGACTTTCATTTCGTGAAGTCCGCGCCGAAGTAGATCGCCGGCCGCCCCCGTTCGCGGTTACGGGATGTGAGAAACCAGCGGAACGTCCGCCGTCCAGAGCACCTGCCGCGCGCGTTTCACGATCAGGCGGACCACCGGGTTTGAAGACTGCAGCGCCATGGTGATCCAGCGGTTGTCCGCAATCCCGATCTCGAGCCGTCCATTCACGTCCCGCACCAGCCCTCGCGCCGGCCGGTCGCACTCGAGGACCATGTCGCTTCGCCGGCACGAGCGCAGATCGCCGGCGAGGTAGGCCGCCTTGATGGTGGGATACCGGTGAATCACCAGGCTGTCGTTTGGCGGAATCACCAGCGCGCTCAGGAGCGCTTCATCGCTGCTGAGGAGCACGACGCGCCACTCATAGCCGGAAAAGAGGTCGCCCACCGGCATCTCGCGGGTAATCGAGTCGGGAGACACGAACCGCGGAAAGCGCACCACGATCCCCGAATCACTCAATGTCGCGGTCGCAACGCTGTCGGTCGACTGCGCCGCCGCGCCGACCGCGAACACCATCGGAATCAGCGCGGCGAGGCCCCGGGCCAACCGGAGCCCGCCCCTCATCGGTTCACCGGGGAATCTTCGCGTCCCGCATCGCGGCATGCCATGCGAAGGACGCCAGCACGATCGCGGCCTGCTTGAGGTCGCCGCCGCTCACCCGCTCGAAGAAATCCATGTTCGTGTGATGTTCCCGCGTGTCGTAACTGCGATAGTCCTGGATCGTGTTGAAGCCCGGCAGTCCGAGCGCGGTGAACGACAGGTGATCGGTGCTGCCGATCGGGTCGATCACGTTCCGCCTCGCGCCAAGATCGCGGAACGGTGCCAGCCAGGCGTCGAAGATTGGCTTGACCGCGTCGTTCCCCTGCAGGTACCAGCCGTAAATCGGGCCGGTGCCGGGATCCTGATTGAGGTACACCGAGAACTTGTCGCGCGCGGCGGCGTTCGCGTCACCCGCGTAGTGCTGCCGAGCGTACGCCTTCGAGCCGAGCAATCCTTCTTCCTCTCCGCCCCACAGCGCCATCCGGATCGTGCGGCGCGGCCGCGCGCCGGTCGCCTTCAGGATGCGCATTGCCTCCATCAACGTCGCCACGGCGTCGGCGTTGTCGGTCGCCCCGGTCGCGGAGTGCCACGAATCGAGGTGCGCACCAAGGAGCACGACCTCGTCGCCAATGCGCGGATCGCTTCCCGGAATTTCGGCCACGACATTGTACCCGTTGGTGTCGGCCGTGTAGAAACGGGTGCGCAGGTTCACCCGGACCGTCACGGGCGCGCCGCTCGCGAGTCCGCGAACCAGCAGGTTGTAGTGCTCCGCGGCGACGATGATCGAAGGAACTGCGTCGGCTGGAGTGTTCGGCAGCCCGCCCTGTACGAAGATGGTGCCATCCGCTCCCTGCGTGGGACGGAGCACCGCTGCCGCGCCGACGTCCCGCAACAACGCGTTCAGCGCGGCTCCGCGAGCCGGCGCGGCTGCGACAATCGCCGACGGAGCGCCGATGGGCACCGCCTGGTCGTGCTCGGTCGGCTGCTGGCGGTCGTCGGTGATGAATCGTTGCTGCGGACGGTACGGCAGCACGATCGCCCCCCGCAGCTCGGCGGCATGAGCCCGCACGCTGTCCGCGTTCGCGAAGTCTCCGATGTAGACCGGCCGGCCCACGATCTCGCCCGCGGTCGACGGACTCCACGCCTCGGGGTAGCCGATCAGCGGGAAATACCGCGGCGTAACCATCTCCAGAACCAGCTGTTCCAGCGTCCAGCCCCGGCCGAACGGCCAGCTCTCGAGGTGCACATTGGCGAGTTCGTACGACCGGAGCTGTGCGGCCGCCCAGTCCGCCGCGTCCTTGAACGCTGGGCTCGCGGTCAATCGAGGGCCGATCACGTTGGTGAGGTGGTCGAACAGCTCCTCCACCCGGGAACGATTCAGCCCCTCGTCCCGGATGCGGGCGATCATCGAGGAGTCCACCCGCTCCTGGGCCCCAAGCGCCGCCGGCCCGATGCAGCCGGCGATGACGAATGCGGGGACCAGGCGTTTCAGCTTCAGGTGGAGTGTCGAGATGCGCATTCCTGTACGCTACCTTGCTGGCATTGGAAAGGACAACTTACAGGGCTGCGATGTCGACGATCAGCGAATTCGATGATCTGGGCCGCCGGTTGCCGGAGCTGGTCCGCTTCGGCACATCGACGTGGACCTATCCCGGATGGAAGGGGCTGGTCTATTCGCGCGACTATCCGGCCACCGGATCGTCGGCGGCGATGCTCGCGGAATACGCCCGTCACCCGCTCTTCCGCACCGTGGGCATCGATTCGTTCTTCTATCGCCCGCCGTCTCCGAAGACCCTCCACGAGTACGCCGCGGCGTTGCCGCCGGGATTCCGGTGCGTGAGCAAGGTCTGGGACCGGATCACGGCGCGCACGTTCAACTCGCCACGCGAGGCGTCGCGCGCGGGTCAGCGCAATCCGGACTGGCTCAATGCCGGCCTCTTCATCGCCGAGGTCCTCGATCCCATGCGCGCGCACTTCGGCGAGCACCTCGGCCCGCTGGTTCTTGAATTCCAGGCCATCGGCAAGCAAGACGACTGCTCCTGCGAGCAGTTCATCGACGCGCTCGACAGGTTTCTCGGGGCGTTGCCGGGCGACGTGCCCTATGCGATCGAGGTTCGCAACCCGGAGTTCCTGACGCCGGCCTATTTCGCCGTGTTGCGCGATCATGGCGCAGCTCACGTCTTCAATTCGTGGACCCGGATGCCGCCGATCGGCGAGCAGCTCCTGCTGCATGAGTCGGTCACCGCGGACTTCGTGGTGGCGCGGGCGCTGCTTCGTCCCGGACGAAGCTATGCCAGGGCCGTCGAGGCGTTTGCGCCGTATGACCGCATTCAGGAGGAGAATCCCGCCCTGCGCCAGGATCTCGTTGGCCTGGCGCGCACCGCCATCAACCTGCGAATTCCGGCGTATGTCATCATCAACAATCGCGCGGAAGGTTGCGCGCCGCTCACCGCCGCGGCCGTCGCCGGGCTTCTCCTCGACGGGCTGGCCGCCCCGAGTCCGTCATGACGAGTGCCACGCGTGAACGCCGGCTTGTCTTCCTCATCGATGTCGACAATACGCTGATCGACAACGATCGCATCGTCGCCGATCTCAAGGCGGCCCTGACGGCCGCGATCGGTGCCGAGCGCGAGCAGCGCTACTGGGCGGTCTTCGAGGACCTCCGCGCCGAGCTCGGGTATGCCGATTATCTCGGCACGCTGCAGCGCCTGCGCCTCGAGGATTCGCGCGATCCCGGACTGTTCACGATTTCGCCGTTCCTGCTGAACTATCCGTTCGCCGAGCGTCTCTTCCCCGGCGCGCTGGAGCTCATCGGTCACCTCAACCGGGTTGGCCACGCCGTCATCCTCTCCGACGGCGACGCCGTCTTTCAGCCGCTCAAGATCGACCGGTCGGGATTGCATGCGGCCGTCTCCGGGCAGATCCTGCTGTACGTTCACAAGGAACACGAGCTGGACGATATCCAGCGCCGCTGTCCCGCCGACCACTACGTGCTGATCGACGACAAGGTCCGCATTCTCGCTGCGATCAAGTCGGCGTGGGGCGCACGGGTCACCACGGTATTCCCCCGCCAGGGCCACTACGCGCATGACCCGGACGTGGCGACGTACCTGCCTCCAGACGTCACCGTGGAGCATATCGGCGA
>Ga0070711_100000337_pt1 | contig 24092 bp, 24 predicted proteins | sample LARL53metaG_FD_65452 | JGI IMG/M metagenome (GOLD analysis project Ga0070711, IMG submission 65452) | Corn, switchgrass and miscanthus rhizosphere microbial communities from Kellogg Biological Station, Michigan, USA - LAR L5-3 metaG | ecosystem: Host-associated > Plants > Roots > Rhizosphere ... | reverse complement strand
AACGGAACGACGGGCGGCGTGCTCAACCTGCCCAGCGGTGCAAAGGCGGTCAGCCCTCCGGTATGCGTGACGCTGCAGTACCCGACCGCACGCGTCTGGGTGCGCAATGTCAAAGGGACGGAGGGCGTTTCCGTCGGAGTCGCCTACACCGGCACGCCGACGGCGACAAATCCGAAGAACGTCGGGCAGGTGCACGGACAGCAGAACAGCTGGACATTGTCGGACCCCTTCAACCTGCAACCGCAGACAGCAGGGTCCACCGAAGGAGCCCGCGAACTCAGGCTCGTCTTCGTCGCCGGCGGCCAGACCAGCGACTTCCAGCTCTATGGTCTGTACGTCGACCCACGCATGAGGTAGAGCTGGGCAGCAGACAGACAGGGTTGATAGGCAGAGGAGGAGCTCGTAGCGATGGGCGGCTGCCTCCGTGGCCGCCCATCTCTCCCTGATGGCTAACCTGTGCACATGCCCGCCCAGGCTTACGCCGGCAAGGAGTGCGTGTGCCAGCTGCGCAGGGGCACCTGCGATCAGAGCTGCGTGCAGGGGATGCTCGACACCCCGTTCTACATCGCCTGCCTGCGACTGAGCGGGCGCCGGTGCGTGGTCGTGGGCGGCGGCGAGGTCGGCCTGGAGAAGGTCGAGGGGCTGCTGGCGTGTGACGGCGAGGTGACACTGATCGCGCCCAACGCGGTTCCCGCGCTGGCTGAGTACGCCCGCGAGGGGTCGATCCGCTGGGAGCGGCGCCCCTATGGCGGGCCGGCGGACCTGGAGGGGGTGTTCCTGGCGATCGCCGCGACCGACGACACGGACGTGAACATCGCCGTGTACGAGGATGCCGAGCGGAGGGCGATGCTCGTCAACGTCGTCGATGTGCCGCCGTTGTGCAACTTCATCCTGCCGGCGATCGTGCGCACCGGGCCGCTGGCGATCGCCATCTCAACAGCAGGGGCCTCGCCGGCGCTGGCCAAGCGGATGAAGCGCGAGATCGCCGGCCAGTACGGCGAGCCGTATGCGCGGCTGGCGGTGCTGCTGAACGAGGCGCGCGGCTGGGCGAAGGCCACGCTGCCGACCTACCAGGACCGCAAGGATTTTTTCGAGTCGATCGTCAACGGCGACCCCGACCCGGTCGAGCTGCTGCGGGTCGGCGACGAGCGCGCGGTGCGCGAGCTGATCGCACAGGCGCAGGATGCGCACGCACACGCGCACGCGGCCGTCAGCGCTTGAGCGGCCGGACACCGGCATGAGTCACGGCGCCGCCGAAACCGCGATCGGCGTCAAGCCGGACCGACCACGACATGGAGAGGTGCTGCAGGTCGCGGGGCTGGTGCGCTGCTATGGCGAACGTGAGGCGCTTGGCGACGTGTCGCTGTCGCTGCACGAGGGCCACACGCTGGTCGTGTTCGGCCCGAACGGCGCGGGCAAGACGACGCTGTTGCGGGTGCTGGCGACGCTGTTGCGCCCACACTCCGGCAGCGTGCGCATCTTCGACCGTGGCCTGCCTGAGGAAGCCTGGGCGGTGCGCGGGCGGATCGGTCTGGTGGGACACGAGCCGCTGCTGTACCGCGAGCTGACCGCGCGCGAGAACCTGCGCTTTCACGCGCGCCTGCACGGCACCCCGCCCGCGCGCGTCGAGGCGCTGCTGGACGCTCTGGCGATGACCGACCGCGCCGAGGAGCCGCTGCGCACACTCTCCCGCGGGATGGTCCAGCGCGTGGCGGTCGCGCGCGCCGTGCTGCACGAACCGCGACTGCTGCTGCTGGACGAGCCGTACGCCAACCTCGATCCAACCGCGATCGCGCTGGTCGGGCCGCTGATCGGCGGCGAGTCCGGGTGTACGCGCGTGGTCTGCAGCCACGATCCCACGGGCGGCCTGGCCGAGGCCGACCTCGTGCTCGGACTGCGCGCGGGCCGACCGGCCCTGCTGCGCGCGGCGGCGGACGTCGATCCCGGTGAGATCACGGAGCTGTATCGATGAACATCGAGCCCAAATCTCAGACGACGAAGCCGCATGCGGCTTCGTCCCGGGCGGCGCATGCACCGGCCGGAACATCATCAGCCTTCACAAAGCATGTGCAGGACAAGGCACCTTCGGCGCATGCGCCGGCTGGAACCCCATCATCATCCACAAAGCATGTGCCGACCAAGACGGCCCAGGTCGTCCTCGCGCTGCTGCGCAAGGAGCTGCTGGTCGAGCTGCGCACGCTCGAGTCCGTCCCGGGCATGTCCCTGTTCGCGGTGAGCACGTTCGTGGTGTTCCACTTCGCGCTCCACCGCTCCGCCGTCGACGGCGACCTGGCCGCGGGGGTGCTGTGGGTGACGCTGCTGTTCGCGGCGATGCTCGGCGTCAATCGGCTGTTCGTCGCGGACGCCGAGCAGGGCGGGTTCGACGGGTTCCTGCTCGCGCCCGTGGACCGCTCGGCGATGCTGCTGGCCAAGGTGTGCGCGCTGCTCGCCTACCTCGTCGTGCTGGAGCTGGTCGCGGTGCCCGCGTTCGCGCTGCTGCTGCTGGGGCCGTCGTTGGGCCAGGCGCTGCCGGGCCTCGTGGGGGTGATCGCGCTCGCCGACGTCGGCATCGCGGTCATCGGCACGCTGATCGCGGCGCTGGCCGTGCGCACCCGCGCGCGCGACCTGCTCGGGCCGCTGCTGGCGCTGCCACTGCTCGTGCCGGTCGTGATCGGCGGCGCCCGCGCGAGCTCGCCGCTGCTCGCCGCCGGGCACGCGGGCGGCCCCGGTGGGCGCTGGCTGGCGCTGCTCGCGCTCTATGATCTGGTGTTCGGGCTGATCGCCTATGCCGTATTCGACTTCCTGCTGGAGGATTAAACCCTTGAGAGTCCCGTCGTCGTCGGTCCCGAGCCTGCGCACGCTGAGCATCGCCACGGTCGTCGCCATGGGCGTCGCGTTTGGCCTTGTGTTCTTCTACGCGCCGATCGAACTCGAAGAAGGATTCCTGCAGAAGATCTTCTACCTGCACGTGCCCCTGGCGATCGTGTCGTTGTGCGGGTTCGTCAGCGGCGGGCTGATGGCGATCGCGCACCTGCGCACGCGCGACTCGCGCTGGGACCTGCGCTCCTACGTGACGATCCACATGAGCCTCATCTTCGGCGTCGCCGTGCTGCTGACGGGCTCGATCTGGGCGCGCGGCTCGTGGGGCCACTGGTGGGTATGGAGCGAGCCCACGCTCGTGTCGTACCTGATCGTGTTCCTGCTGTACGCGACCTACCAGCCGCTGCGCTTCGCGATCGAGGACCCCGAGCGCCAGGCCCGGTACGCGTCGGTGTTCGCGATCGTCGCCGGGGCGTTCGTGCCGCTGAACTTCCTCGCCGTTCGCCTGTCCACCTCCTATCTGCACCCGCGGGTGCTCGGCGGCTCCTCGAACCTGCCGGGCCCGATGCGGCTGACGTTCCTGGTGTCGCTGGCGGCGATCGCGCTGCTGTTCGTCACGCTCTGCTCATACGAGCTGACGGCCAAGCGCACGCGCATCATGCTCAAATCGCGCAGCAGGATCCTTGGCTACCGATGACGATGCTCATCATTACCCCGCTCGCAGACACCCTTCCATCCGACACGGGCTCCGGCTATGTGGCAGCCGCGTACATCGTGTTCGCCGTGATCCTGCTGATCTACGTGGTGATCATGGCGATCCGCCTAACCCGCGTCGAACGCAGGCTGCACGAGCTGCGCACCCGCGAGGTTCCTCCTCCTCCGCAGGAGGAACCCCCCAACCGGCAGGCCAGGGAGCGTGAGACGGTATGAGCGAGCTGCTGGCGCTCGGCATCTCCCACAAGACTGCGCCCGTCGCGCTGCGCGAGCGGCTCGCGTTCACCGAGCCGCGGGCGTGCGAGCTCGCGCAGGAGGCAATCGGCACCGCGGAGGTGCGCGAGGCGGTCGTAATCTCGACGTGCAACCGCACCGAGGTCTACCTGGTCGTCGGCGACTCCGTGCGCGCCGAGGGCGACGTGCTCGGCCTGCTCGCTCAGCGCGCCGACATCCGCCCGACCGAGCTCGCCGAATCGATCTACTCGCCGCGCAACTGCGACGCCGCCCGCCAGCTCTACCGCGTGACGGCAGGTCTCGAGTCGATGATCGTCGGCGAGGCCGAGATCCAGGGCCAGGTCAGGCGCGCGCACGAATCCGCGCTGCAGGCCGGCTGCACCGGGCCGCTGTCCAACCGGCTGTTCGCCGCGGCGCTGAGCACCGGCAAGCGCGTGCGCTCGGAGACCGCCATCGGCGCCGGGCGGGCGAGCGTTCCGTCGGTCGCCGTCGACCTCGCGCTGAGCGTGCTCGGGGCGCTGGAGGACCGTCACGTGGTGATCCTGGGGGCCGGCGACACCAGCGAGCTGACCGCGCGCGCGCTGGCCGAGCAGGGCGCGGGCACGATCTTCGTCGCCAACCGTCACGCCGACCGCGCGCTCAGCCTCGCCCAGCGCTTCGGCGGGTCGGTCGTCGGACTCGATGGCCTGCCCGAGCAATTGACGCGCGCCGACATCGTGCTGTCCTCGACCTCCTCCCCCCACCCGATCGTCGGTCGCGACGAGCTCGCGCAGGTGATGCATCGGCGCGACTCGCGTCCGCTGCTGCTGATCGACATCGCCGTTCCCCGCGACGTCGACTCGGCCTGCGCGGAGCTCGAGGGCGTGAGCCTGTATGACATCGACGACCTGCAGGCGGTCGTCGCACGCAACCTCGACACGCGCGCGAGCGAGGTCCCGCGCGCACAGGAGATCGTCGAGGAAGAGATCCAGCGCTTCGCCCGCTGGCTCGGCCAGCTCGACGCGCTGCCGACGATCAGCGCCCTGCGCGAACACGGCAGCGCGCTCGTCGAGCAGGTGCTCGCCGAAAACGACGGCCGCTGGGAGTCGGCCTCGCCGCGCGATCTCGCGCGCGTGGAGGCGATCGCGCGAGCGGTCATGAGCCGCCTGCTGCACGAGCCCACGATCCGCCTGCGCTCCCACGGCGAAGCGCGGGGTCACGCGAGCATCGAGCTCGTGCGCGAGCTGTTCGGGCTGCGCGACGAGGACACGCCTGAGATGCGCTCCGGGTCCCCGGAGGATGCGGGCGAGATGCCGGACAACGTGCGCCCGCTCCCGCGCCGCACCAGCGCCGGCGGCTCGGGCTCCTCCTGACCTGGGCGTTATGAGTCGCCTGCGCATCGGCACCCGCGGCAGCGCGCTAGCGCTCGCTCAGGCCGAGCAGGTGCGGGCGCTGCTCGCCGAGCGGCGCCCCGGGCTGGACATCGAGATCGCGGTCGTGCGCGTCAGCGGCGACTCGCCGACGCCGCCCCAGGACCCCGCCACCCGGGATGCCCGCGGCAGCGCCACCACCGCAACCGCCGCCGCCGAGGACAAGCGCCGCTGGGTGGACATGATCGAGGACGCGCTGCTCGCCGGCGAGATCGATCTGGCCGTGCACTCCGCCAAGGACGTTCCTGGCGAGCTCGCCGACGGACTGGAGCTGCTGGGGTCGCCGGCGCGCGCGGCCGTCGAGGACGTGCTATGTGTCGCGGCCAGATCTCCGGCGGAGGGCGAACGCGGACCGACGGGCCTGGACGGGCTCACCGAGGGCGCCCGGATCGGCACGAGCAGCATCCGCCGCGCCGCCCAGCTGCGCGCCGCGCGCGAGGATCTGGACGTCGTCGCGATGGGCGGCAACGTCGACACGCGCCTGCGCACACTCGCCGACGGCGCGTTCGACGCGATCGTGCTGGCCCGCGCCGGCCTCCAGCGGCTCGGGCGCGAGGACGCGATCGGCGCGGTGCTCGATCCGGCGCGGTTCGTGCCCGCGCCCGGACAGGGCGCGCTCGCGCTGGAGGCCCGCGCGGGGGATGCGCGTGTGACGGAGGCCGTCGCGGCGATCCTCGACGACGACGCGTCCGCCTGCCTGCTCGCCGAGCGCGCGCTCGCCGGCGCGCTCGACGCCAGCTGCCACACCCCCCTCGGCGCGCACGCGCGGCCCGCGGGCTGCGGCTGCCTGGAGCTGCGCGCGTGGGTCGGCCTGCCCGACGGCTCGGCGTGGGTGTCGGACGAGCTGCTGGGCGGCTTCTACGATCCCGCGTCGCTGGGCCGGCGCGTGGCCGAGCGCCTGGGCGCGGCGGGGGCGGCAGAGCTGCTGGCGCGCGGGCGGGAGATGATCGTCTCACAGATTTGATGCACAGACGTGTGTGTGCTAATCTGTGGCCATGCGTCTACACATAAGCCTGGATGACGGCCTCATCGAGCAGCTCGACCAGCGTGTCGGACGACGTCGTCGCAGTGCGTTCATCGCCGAGACTCTCCGTCGTGCGCTCGACGACGAGCGGCGCTGGGAAGACATCGAATCCGGCATCGGCGCGCTTGCGAGCAGCAAGCACGAGTGGGACTACCCCGATCCCGCTGCCTGGGTTGAGGCACAGCGCCGCAGCGATCCCACACGTGTCGGCTAGCGATTGCTCCTACTCGACACCACAGTCCTGATCGATGTGCTGCGAGGCAGGCCCGCCGGCGAGCGGGTGCGAAATCTGCACCGAGAAGCCCAGGTGCCGTGGATATGTGCAGTGAACGTTGAGGAGGTGATGCGCGGCGCGGCCACACACGATGAAACGGCGACGGCGCGCTTTCTCAAGGGCTTTCATCTCGCCCCACTTGGACGGAGGGAGGGTGAGCTCGCGGGGCGCTGGCGTCGTGACTACGCACGCAAGGGGATAACGCTCGGCCAGGGCGACTGCCTGATCGCCGCCGCCGCGGTGGCCATCGATGCCCGGCTGGCCACTGGCAACCCTAAGCATTTCCCGATGCCCGAGCTCGATGTCGAACATTGGCCGACAGGGGAGTGACCGGTCACGTATATCTGGTGGGCGCCGGACCGGGCGATCCCGGGCTGATGAGCGTGCGCGCGCTTCAGTTGATCGCCCAGGCCGACACGATCCTGTATGACCGGCTGATCCCCGCGAGCGCGCTCGACGACGCGCGCCCGGACGCCGAGCTGCTGTTCGTCGGCAAGCAGGGCGGCGGAGAGTCGGTCCCGCAGGAGGACACCGAGGAGCTGATGGTCGCACGCGCGCGGGAGGGACGGACGGTCGTACGTTTGAAGGGCGGCGACCCGTTCGTGTTCGGCCGCGGTGGTGAGGAGGCTCTGGCGCTGCGCAGCGCCGGCATCCCATACGAGATCGTGCCCGGCGTCACCGCCGGCGTGGCCGCCGCCGCGTATGCGGGCATCCCCGTCACCCATCGCGGGCTCTCGAGCGCCGTCGCGCTCGTCACCGGCCACGAGGATCCCGGCAAGGACGACACGGCGCTCGACTGGCCGGCGCTGGCCGCGTTCCCCGGCACGCTCGTGTTCTACATGGGCGTCCGCGCGCTGCCCCACATAGCGGAGTCGCTGATCGCTGCCGGGCGCCCGGCCGAGGAGCCCGTGGCGATCGTCGAACGCGGCACGCTCCCCGGCCAGCGCACGGTCACGGGCTCGCTGGCCACGATCGCCGAGGCCGCGCGCGCGCAGGACGTGCGCGCTCCGTCGATCACGGTCGTCGGCCCGGTGGCCAGGCTTGCCGGCGAGCTCTCCTGGCTGCCACCGGCTCCGCTGGCCGGGCTGGTCGTAGCGGTCACCCGCGCGCGGACGCAGGCCAGCGAGCTGGCGCGACGACTGGCCTCGTTGGGAGCGCGCGTGGTGCAGGCGCCCGTCATTCACACCGTGCCGCTGCCCGGCCCTGCGCCCGACCTCGCGCCGTACGACCTCATCTGCCTGACAAGCCCCGTCGGGGTGGCCGCCCTGTTCGAGCGCCTGCACGCCGGGGGCACGGACGCGCGCGCGCTCGCCGGCGCGCGTGTGGCGGCGATCGGCCCCGGCACAGCCGAGGCGCTGTCCGCGCGTGGCATCGTCGCGGACATCGTGCCCGCGCGCGCGGTCGCGGAGGGACTCGTCGAGGCGCTCGCCGGCGTGACGCCGCCCGTCCGGCGCGCGCTCATCGCCCGCGCCCGCGAGGGGCGCGATGTGCTCCCCGACGCGCTGCGCGCGCAGGGAGTCGAGGTGGACGTGCTTGCGCTGTACGAGACCATCGCCGAGACCCCGCCCGCGCACATCCTGCGGGAAGCGCTCGCGGCCGACTACATCACGTTCACCTCCGCTTCGACCGTGCGCTTTTTCTTGCAGGCCATCGACACCGCCGGGCTGTCGCCGCACACGCGGATCGTCTCGATCGGCCCGATCACCAGCGGCGCGCTGCGTGAGCACGGCCTGGAGCCCCACGTCGAGGCCTCCACTCACGACATCGACGGGCTCATCCAGGCACTGATCGCCGACGTCGCCGCTGCTGCTGCTGGCTCAGTAGGCGAGTGCTAACACTGGGCGCGTGTCCCCCCCGCTCGGCCATCCCCGCCTGCACCTGCGCAGCACCGACTCGACCAACGACCGCGCGCGCGCGCTGGCGATCGCCGGGGCGCCGCACGGGACGCTCGTCACCGCCTCGCTGCAGACCGCCGGGCGCGGCCGTCACGGTCGGCGCTGGTCGGCGCCGCCGGACAGCGCGCTGCTGATGTCACTCGTGCTGCGAGGCTCTCCCCCGCCGCGGCTGCTGCCGCTGATCGCGGCTGTAGCCGTGTGTGACATCGCCGGCGACGAGGCCCGGATCAAGTGGCCCAACGACATCGTCCTCCTCCGCCCCTCCGGCTCAGCTTGCGGGGAGAGCGCCGGTGCGGCTGGGAGCGGGGACGAGGTCGCGGGGGGCCTGGCCAAGGTGGCGGGCATCCTCGCCGAGGGCCGCCCCCAGGACGGCTGGGCGGTGCTCGGCATCGGCCTGAACGTCGCCGTCCGGCTGGAGGATCTGCCCGCGGAGCTGCGTGACGTGGCCGCCACGCTGGGAGCGACGCCCGCGCAGATCGAGCCGACGCTGGCCAGGCTGCTCGACGCGCTCCAGCGACGGCTGGACGAGTCCGCGCAGGGCGTGCTCGACTCCTACCGCGCGCGCGACGTCCTGCGCGGACGGGACGTCGCCTGGTCCGGTGGCCGCGGTCGCGCCGAGGGCATCGACGGCGAGGGTCGACTCGTGGTCGCTCTCGACGGGGGCGGACACACCGCGCTCGACGCCGGGGAGGTGCACCTGCTGCTAGGGCTGTGACTACTCCTCGGCGTGCTCGAGCGCCTCGGCCACATCCCGCTCGAGCTCGCCCTCGGCCGCGGGCGCCAGCTCCGCGCCGTTGTCCGATGCCGCCGACGATGGCAGCACCACCACCTCGCTCGCCAGCGCCTCGTCCAGCACCGCATCGCTCGGCGCCTGCAGCTGCCGGTTGCGCCTGGTGGCGTTCTTGGCTACGCCGTTCACGCCGTCCGCATCACCTTTCTTAGCGCCGTCCGCGCCACCCTTCGCGTTGGTCGGTCCGCCCTTCGCGCTGTCCGCGCCACCGCCCGCGCCCTTGCGCCTGCGGCGGTTGTTGCGAGCGCGGCGCTTGGGGAAGTTGCGCAGCAGCTCGCGCGCCAGCGCCGGGGGCTTGCGCGCCATCCGCGTGCGCGCCCCGCGCAGCGCCTCCTCGGCCTCGGGCGTGTGCGCGAGCGCAGCGGCCAGCAGCGCGGCGGCCAGGCGCCGGTCCTGCTTGCGCGCCGCGTGGATCAGCCGCCTGGCATTGCGCGCATGGGCGCCACCCGAGGAGTTCACCAGCAGCCCGAGCAGCCGCTTGGTCTCCGGCCAGCGCTGCACCGCGTACTCCTCGTGCACCTCCCGCGTGTATCCCGCCAGGCGCCAGATCCATGCGTTGGCCTGGTCGCGCCGGCCGATCCGCCGCTCGACCATGGCGCGCAGCATGATCTTGGTCGCCTCCCTGCGCTCGTCCCGCGGCCAGCCGCCGATGATGTCGATCGCCGTGTCGAACGCGTCCGGGTCGCGCAGCGCGGCGATGTCCGCCAGCGCGCGCAGCCGCAGCTGCGGGTTCTTGTTGCGCTGCACGGCGGTGATCAAGAAGCGGCTCTTGAGCTCGCCGCCCCGGTCGAAGTGCAGCATCGCCCGCGCCCTGCGCCAGCCCGCCGGCGCGACCCGCGCGCCCGCCAGCGCCGCCCACACGTGCTGCTCGCCGTAGTCGAGATGCTCGACCGCGATCCGCCACAGCTCGCGCTCGAACACCGCGAACCGCCGCTCCTCCTCCGCGCACACCGGCAGCACGCGCCGCTCCACGCGCATGCGCCGGCCGCGCCCGCGCCTGACCGGTCCGACGACGATCGCCCCCCCTCGGTACACGTCGCGGTCCAGCAGCGAGTGCAGCGTCACGACCGGATCGTCGTTCTTGGTCGCCGGATGCACGAAGTCCACGACCAAGCCCGCCTCCTTGCCGGGGTGCCGCCGGGTGACGCGTCCGACGCGCTGCTGGTAGATGCGTTTGGACGCCGTCGGCGCGAGATGCACGCATACGGTCGCCCGCGGGCTGTTCCAGCCCTCGGCGAGCAGCTGCGCGTTGATCAGCACGTCGATCGCGCCGCGCTCGTAGCGCGCGAGGATCTCCGCCAGCTCGCGCTTGGGTGTCTCGCCCGAGACCCCCTGCGCCTTGATGCCTTCGGCCTTGAACGCCTCCGCGAGGTTGTACGCGTGCTGCACGCCCGCCGCATACACGACCCCCGGCACGCCGTTGAACCGCGTTTTGTACAGGTTCGCCGCCGCCATGTTGAACGGCTGCTGGTCGAGCAGTTTCGCCAGCTCATCCTGGTCGAACTCGGTGTCCACCTCGCCCCGTCTCAGCGGCACCTTGGCGATCGTCCGCACCCCCACGCCGGGGGAGATGCGCACGCACCGCAGCGGTGAGATCACACCGCGCCGTGCGGCCTGGGCGAGGTCGAAGCGCGAGGTCTGCGTCGGGAACAGATCGGTCACGTGCCGCGCGATCAGCGCGCCCGTGGCGGTCATGCCGATGAAGATCGGCCCCGTCCAGGCCCTGATCGCGCCGCTGGTCTTCTCCCCCAGCGCGGTATGGGCCTCGTCGCAGATGACGATCGTGTACGCGCTCGAGATCTTCCCCGCGTTGCGCACGAACCACTGATACGTCTCGACCGTCACCGGGCCCTTGACCGAGTCCTCCCCTTTCAGCAGCGGCCGGCTGATGCGCGTCGAATACCCGCGCTCGCGCAACTCGCCGTGGAACTGGTCGACGAGGTTGCGCCGGTGCGTGAGGATCAGGATCCCGCCGGTCCGCGACCCCTCCACGAAGCCGAGCGCCGCGACTGTCTTGCCCGCGCCCGTGGCATGCTCGAACCAGAACCGCTTTGCCGCGTTCGGATCCTCCGGCTGCTCGGCGAGCGACTCCTCCTCGTCCTCGTCCTCGACCCAGTCTCTGGGCTCCTCGTCGGCGTCTCCCTCGCCCTCGAACCGCTCGGACTCGTCCTCAGCCTCCCCAGCGTCGCCTGTCTCCCGCTCATCCTCGTCGGCGAACTCATCCTCGTCGTCTTCGTCCTCGTCATCGTCATCGTCGGGGGCGGCGCGCTGGACCGGGCCAAGCTCATCGTCGTCGTCTTCGTCTTCGTCCTCGTCGTCCTCGTCCGTGTCCGCGTCGGCTTCGAGCCCGTCCTCCTCGCTTTCGCTCGCTCGCTCGCTCGCCGCGCCCGTCGCCTCCGCGGCAGTCCGGCCCGAGTCGCCAGTCGCGTCGTCCCCAGCGGGCGCGTCGTCTGAGCCGAGGATCGCGGCCGACGCCAGCAGCTCCGGCGACGCGCCTGTCCGAGCGACCCTGCCGTTGCCGTTCTCGCCCGTGCGCTGCGCCTCCGCCAGCAGCGCCGTCAGCGTGCCCGACAGCGCATCCACCTGGTGGGAGGACAGCACGGTGCCGTCCGCCAACTTCGGCTCGTCCTCGGACAGCAGCCGCTCCAACCCGAGCAGCAGCGAGTAGTCCCTGCGCCATGCCGTCGACGGGTGCTTGGCGCCCGCACCCAGCTCCGCCAGCGCCAGCTCCAGCGCCGCTCTGCGCGGGGAGCCCGGCGCCAGCGCGACCGCGGCGTCCTCTCCCTCGTGCAGAAAACGATCGCGCACGAACTTCTCCGCGCGAGCGATCTCGGCGGAAGTCGGCGTTGGCGCGGCCGCGAGGGCCACTGCGGTGGACTCGGCCATCAGGGGGCTCTGGACTTCGAGACGGAGCCGCCGCAGAAAGTGGTTTCGACGGGGCTCAGGAGTGCCGGCGCCTGGCCGGCCACGTTGCCGGATGCTCAGAGCGAACCGGCTCTGACGTGTCTCCAGCATATAGCACGTCGCGGCGAAATTGAAGGCCGCCGGCTATCACGGTGCTGGCCATCGACGGATGGCGGCAATCTGCCACCCTTAGCCGCGATGACCGGGATCGCCCCCGTTCGCCTGCTCGCGCCAGTCGCCGGCCTCGCCGTCGCGGCCCTGCTCATCGTGGGCCTGATCCAGCTCACAGGCCCATCCTCGTCGCCCTCGCCCTCGTCCGGCGGGTCGGCATCGCGGCTGACGCTCGCCCAGATCGACGCACGATTGGCGGGCTCGCCCGCACCGCTCGCCGCGCTGCACGCCCAGGCCGGTCAGATCCTGCCCGGCGGCGCGCGCGCGCTGAACGCTCGCCTCGCCGCCCTGCGCGGCTATCCACTGGTGATCAACAAGTGGGCCTCCTGGTGCGTCCCCTGCCAGGCCGAGCGCGTTGCCTTCCAGCACGTCTCCGCGTCGCTGGGGCGCACGGTCGCGTTCATCGGCATCGACTCCGGAGATACAAGCCTCGCCGACGGACGCGCGTTTCTGCGCACGTTTCCGGGCGGCTACCCGAGCTACTACGACCAGAGCGGCCAGCTCGGCACGGCGGTCACCGACTCCTCGTTCACCCCCGTCACCGTCTTCTACGACCGCGCCGGTCACCAGTACATCCACCAGGGTCCCTACCCGAGCGCGGCCAAGCTCGCACAGGACATCCGCCGCTACGCGCTGGACGCGTAAGCCTGGACCGCAACCCCTTGCCCGAGATCCGCATCGACCCGCTCAGCGGGCACCGCACGATCGTCGCCGGAGAGCGCTCGCGCCGGCCGGGAGGAGAGCCGCGCTGCGAGCCGCCCGAGTCGATCGACGTCGAGCACGACCCGTTCGCCGACGGCCACGAGGCCCGTACGCCGCCCGAGCTGTATGCGGTGCGCCCCGGCGGGGGCCCGCCCGACTCCCCCGGATGGACCGTACGGGTCGTGCCGAACCTGTACCCCGCGCTCGCGCCCGATGCGGCGGAGCCTGAGACGCACAACGGCTCAGGCGACGGCTCAGAGCTGCTGCTCGCGCTGCCCGCGCAGGGCGCGCACGAGGTGATCGTCAACGGACCCCAGCCCGTGCTGTCGTTGGCCGAGCTGCCGGTCGCGCAGGTCGTCGCGGCGGTGGACGTATGGCGCACGCGCATGCGCGTGCACGCCGACGCCGCATATGTGCAGCTGATCGTCAACGAGCGACGCGAGGCGGGCGCCTCGCTGCCGCACACCCACGCCCAGCTCTATGCGCTTGACTTCGTGCCCGCCGACGTCGCCCGCGAGCGCGAGCGCGCCGGCGCGTACACCACGCGCACGATGGGCCACACGCTCCTGGAGGATCTCCTCGCTGAGGAGGTCCGGCTGGGCGAGCGCATTGTGGCGATCGACGACGAGTGCGTGCTGCTCGCGCCGTACGCGTCACGGCTGCCGTTCCAGCTGATGCTCGCCCCGCGCAGGCCATGTGCGCGCTTTGAGGAGGACACCGCTGGGGCGCTGCTGCTGCACGATGGGCTGTGCCGGCTCGCGCGCCTGCTCGGCTCCAGCCCGCCGCTGAACCTGTGGGTGCGCACCGCCCCGCGCGGCGTCGAGCAGTTCTGCTGGCGCATCGACATCGCGCCACGCCTCACCCACCTCGCGGGCCTCGAGCTCTCGACGGGCCTGAACCTCAACATCGTCGCGCCCGAGCACGCGGCGGCCAGCTTGCGCGAGGCATAGTCTCCTGGTTGTGCCCCCCGAGGAACGCTTTCTCCCTCGCTTCGCCGCCGAGCCCCCGCAGGAGGTCTTGCCGTACGGCCGCTGGGCCGAGCGTCTGAGCAGTGAGTTCCTGGGGGCATGCCTGGCGCTCGGCAGCGAGGGCGAGGATCTCGGCGAGCCCGGCGACATCGCGTGGTACCCGGATCGCACCTGGCACGGACGCACATACGTCCCCGCGAGCGCGATCACCTCGCGCGGGTACGAGCTGTTCGGCTACGTCCGCTACCTCCCCGCCGGCGAGGGCGAGGATCCGACCGACTTTTACGCCTACGCCGACTTCACCGACGAGACCGCCGAGCGCAACCCCGACTGGACGCTTGACCTCTGCGAGGAGACGATCGGCTCCTGGCGCGGACACTCAGGCGCCGTCGCCGCGATGACGCTCGTCTGGGGGCGTCCGCTCGTGGGTGGCGGACGCATCGCCACGGCCGAGCTCGCCGATCTAGCCGTCGACCAGTGCGAGTTGATCGAGCAGCGGTTCACGCTTATCGCGCCCGACGACTACCGCGGGGATCTGCTCGAGATAAAGCTGTTTGGGGGCAACGGACAGGAGCTTGCTCGAGAGTCGTTGTATGCGGGGGAGGATGACGAGGACGACGCCGATAAGGACGAGGTCGTGGCTGATGGCGAGGACGGGGGCAGCCGAGAGTAACGTCCTAAGTGCTACCCAGCATCGGTGGATGCCCGTTACGAGTCCGAGCATTCCACCTCGCAGATTTCGTACGAACGGCGCTCCCGAGGAGAAGCAAGCCATGAGCATCCAGATTGGCGGACCTCGAACTCGCTCTGGCCTAGCTTTCGCTTCCATGCCCCCGCCAGGAATCGAACCTGGATCTACCGCTTAGGAGGACAAGGGCAACGCAAGTTGGATCGCTAAGAATCACTAGGCGTAGCAACGGGTTCTGGGCGATCGTCGGGCGTGGCGATTCTCGGCGATACGGCGCGATTGGGCTGGGTTTAGGCAGCGGTTTGAGGCCGCTGCCTAAACCCCGGGGAGAGCGATCCTCGATGGAATCGAGACCCACGTTCGCGGCGAGCTGATCGAACAGGCGATCCAGGCTGCCGAGCAGCAAAGCCTCATCACCTCCGATGGCGCAGCCAGCGCACGGGACACCCATGCCGCGCGTTACCTCGGGGCCCACTCGTGAGCGGCAGGCACTATGACGCGCCGCCCCGCAACCGTCGTGCGTTGGAGCAGCGGCTGCGCAATGTCATTCCGGATACGCAGCTTCAGCAGCGCGCACGCGAGAACTCATCGGAGACTCACCCGGACAGAAGGAGGTAGCAGCATCTGCGGACGGCTGGGTCCGACTAGAATAAACACAAAGGGCGAACTCAAATCCGAAACAGTTCGAAAGCCGAACAGAGCAACTACTGTGGCCTAAACTCAGGCGAGGCAACAGCCTCCCTGTTCTACGCGATATCTGGCATCAGAGACCGGAGATGCTCGGTGATGTCATGTGGCCCGATCCCAGGTGGGCATGTGTGGCAGCCGAGGCCCGTTCGATCGGGATTCTCCAGCTGGAATTGCGCGATCGTCGCTATTCTCTCGGTGATTGACTCGGTGTGTGCGCGCGCCACATCACGTGCATGTTCCGTGTCGGCGTGCTGGCTGACGTACTCCATGAACTCCTTGTAGGCATTGAGCGCCACTAGCGTACCTACGTCCTTGCCGCGGAAGAGAACAAGGGGCTCGTCGTCGGGAAGAAAGTAACCTCCATCCTTGTGGAATACAGTGTCCTCGGAGCCAAACTGATACTTCGGATCATGCATAGCGCCTCCTTGCGGGAGCAGTCGTCATAATTGATTGCCCTCAGGGTCGGGTTTTTGCACAAACGCCGCCAGTATCATGTGGACCTGGTCTCCTCGGGTGGCAGCTCTTTTCGTAGCTCCGCCTCGCTCTTGAGGTCTCCGCGGTTCTGGTCAAGCTGGGATTGTTTCTGTTCGATTCCGCGAATACGCTCTGACGAGATGGGTGTTGCGCCTTGGCGGATCGCATCGAAGTTGCCGATGTAGCGGTTGGTGATCGGTGGATAGCGCGGAGCTTTGCGCAGCAGGCGCTCGATCGGGCGATCAAGCCAGGCGTGGGACTTGCCGAGGACCATCCCGGGCGAGCGAAGGTTCGGGTTGCCCGCCATGTACTGAGTCACGATCATCAAGTCGTCTACCCAGGTGACCCCGCATGAAGGTGTGGCATCGTACTCCTTGAGGACTAGGCGCTCTTGTTGGCGCGCGTGCGGGAGTTCCTCCCTGAGTCGCCAAAAGAAGAGGATCGCGTTGCACGTGTCGAGGAGCGTGGTGCGATGCTCCTCGCGTTCGCGCACGGGTGCCAACTTGCTGTCGGGATTGAGCCAGAGGAACTCGACTTCCACGTCGTGTCTGGTGATCGCCTCTCGAAAATCGCGCGCGCTTGCGTCGGCCACAGCGGGGTCGGATATGTAGCCGTGGTTGGCGGTTCCGAGGACGCGAATGTGGCTGCGTGCCTCGCGAATCAGCTCGTTCCAGAAGTTGTCTTCGAATCGGGCGTTGCGGTCGACGAACACGTCTTGGACGCCGTCGCCCAAAAGCTGCTGCATGAACTGGTCTCGCCCCAGCGCGATGCCACCGACTAGCACGGATGCAATCACCGAGGTGCCGAGTCCTACGAGGATCAAGCCGATGGCGTGGTTGGTCCCGATGGCCACGCCAACGACGACCAAGATGACGCCCCCCGCGCCCGCGAGCTCAAGGGTCCGCGAGTCTAGCTTGAACCAGACCCGGCGAATCCGCGATGAGAACCGAGCGGTCATCGACTCCGCGTGTGAATCCTCGGCCGCCTACTCGGCCCAGATGACGCGATCGAGAACGCGGCAGACGACATCGCTGATGTCGAGCTCGTCGAGCTCGTCGCGATGGCAGAAGCGGACCTCGTCGAGGTCGCTGGCGGCCTTCAGCTTGCCGCCGATCGGCCGGGCGAGGCTATAGACGATCACCCTGTGCTCCTCGGGCGGGTCGATGATCTCCCAGACGCCGAGCTGGCCCTGGACCTCGACGGCTAGACCGGTCTCCTCGCGGATCTCGCGGATCGCGGCGTGTTCGATCGACTCAAAGGGCTTGATCTTGCCTCCGGGGAGGACCCACTTGCCTTTGTTTGGCTCCTTGCCGCGAATGCCGAGTAGGACGCAGTCGCCATCGAGAACCACGACGGCGCTGCCGAGCCGCGGCGTCGTCTTCGCGGCTGGCCTCTCGGCGTCAGGCGCTAGCGCTGTCTCGGGCATCGGGTCCTTTGAGCTGTAGGGGTCCACATCAAGTAACCCGACGGGAGACCGGATCTGTGACATGATCTTTGTGGTTTGGCCAATATATTGGCCAAATAGACAGATTCATGGCCAAAACTATCCCACCGACGCCGGACAGCATCGTCTGCGTTGACGAAGACACGCTGCTGCGGATCACTCGCGTTGCTCGCTCAACGCGGCGGAACTGGGTCAAACAGAGCCTGATCGACGATCGATCTGAAGGTCGCTACTACGAGCAGGACGTGCTCGAAACGGCACTCGTCGCGCTAATCGTCAAGGCAACAAAGGGCCTAACCGATGCCAGACTGGTCTGGCATTCAAACCGCGACAGCCTTCTTAGCGCAGTCGCCGGCGTGTCCGACGGTAAGGACCTCGCACTCGTATTGGAGCTCCGACTGCTACGTGGCACCCTGACGAGTTCAGCCGCGCAGGTAGGTCCCGCGACGAGGCCTTTCGAGCCATTTGTCCTCATCCCGGTCGGCCCGTCTGCCGCCGAGGCACGCGAGGGGTTTCGCACATTCGCGGCTCCGCCCCGCACGAAGCCTGGTCGTCGGCGCGAGAGGCAACTCGACGCTAAGCGCGCGGTTGACCCTCCATCCCGCCCAGGCTGAGGCGCGCCCGCGTTTCGATCCATACTCGCGCCCCACATGACAGGGGCCGCTCAGGTGAGTACCGAACGACGGAATCGCCGTGGATCACCACATCGCTGCATGCGAAGGACCCCTTGGACGTCTTGACGCTAAGTGGAGGTGCCGTGTCACCCGTCTTGGTGTTCCGCCGGATCACGTGCTGATTGACGTGGATACGCTTGATGGTGCCGGCGCTAAAGGGAGGCGTCGGCTGTACTTTGGAGGTTGTCTCATCGCTGGAGGGCATCGTCCAGAACGTTAGAGGACCTCTCGGAAATGATGGCTAGCCACAGACTGTATGGGCAGCAATGGGCAGCAGCGAGGTTTTTGCACCCAATAGCGGCCTTGAGACGAGCAGTCGGGCGTTCCTTAAACCAGCCCAATACCACATTCCCAAAGATGCCCCCGCCAGGAGTCGAACCTGGATCTACCGCTTAGGAGGCGGTCGTCTTATCCATTGGACTACGAGGGCTCGCCTGCTGCCGCCGCGACGGGCTGTTCGCAAGGCTACCGGCGATCGCCGCTGCCTTCCCCGCCACGTCCTCCAAGGCGTCGCCGTCCAGCCGATGCGTGATCCATTCGCCCATCCCCTCAGCCCCGAGCCGCCGATAGAACCCGAGCGCGAGCTCGTTCCAGTCGAGCACCGCCCATTCCAGGCGCTCCCCTCCCTGCTCGCGTACGCGAGCGGCGACCGTCGACAGCAGCGCCCAGCCGACGCCCTCGCCACGATGTGACGGGCGTACGAACAGATCCTCCAACCACACTCCGGTGCTGGTCAGGAAGCTGGAGAACGTCGGGAAGTACAGCGCGTACCCGAGCGCGTCGCCATCCCGCTCGGCGATCAACGCCTCGGCGACCGGGCGCTCGCCGAACAACCCCGCCGCGAGACCCTGCTCGGTGGCGCGCAGCTCATGCGTCAGGTGCTCGTACTCAGCCAGTTCGCCAAACAGCTCGAGCAGCACGGGCATGTCCCGAGCCTCGGCCGCACGGACGGTCGTGTCAGTCACGATCCGGGCGATCGGGGTAGATCTCGTCGATCGTGCTCAGTGGCGCGTACGGCGTGTCCTCGCCGAGTGCCGTCTGGATCGCCTCGCCGCCGCCGGCCAGCCGGTCGAGCACGCTCACCACGCCCGCGACCGTCAGGCCCTCGCTGCGCACCCGCTCCACCGCCTCGATCGTCGAGCCTCCGGTCGTGACCACATCCTCGACGATCAGGCATCGCTCGCCCGGCGTGAGCGGTGGTCCCTCGATCCAGCGCTGCAGTCCGTGCTGCTTGCGCTCTTTGCGCACGATGAACATCCTCGCCGGCGGATCCGGCGCGGCGAGCGCGGCGCAGGCGACGGGGATCGCGCTCACGGGCACGCCGCCCACCGCGCTCGCGGCACATGTCCGGGCCTGCTCGGCGACCAGCAGGCCAAGGGCCATGAACGCCTTGGGCAGCAGGATCGCGCGCTTGGCATCTACGTAGTACTGGGCCGTGTGCCCGCTCGTCAGCGTCACCTCGCCGATCACAAGCGCGTGCTCGCGCAGCAGCTTCACGAGCTGTTCGCGTGCGCCCTGCGCCTCGCTCCTATATTTGGCCAGCACGTCCATGCCCAGGTCTAATCTAGCCTCATGCTCTCGGGCGTGTCCTCCTCCCTCACCGGTCTGATGCGCATCGCGAGCGTCGTCATCTGCTTGATCGTGAGCGCCTCATTTCTGGTGTTCGTGGTCAATCAGACGAGCAGCGCCTCGACCCGCCAGCAGAACGAGCTGAACGAAGGATCCGCGAGCGAACCAGCCGCGTCGGGGACCAAGCACGAGAGCACGCTGCACCGCACGCTTGATGAAGCGTCGGACGCGCTCACCTCACCGTTCGCGGGTGTGGTGGCCGGATCGCAAAGCCAGTGGACGATCCATATCGTCAGGACCGTCCTTGCCCTGCTCGTCTACGGGTTTGGGCTCGCGTTCCTCGCGCGCTTCATTCAGGTGCGGGTTTAGGTCAGCGCCTGGGGTGAAACACGAACCTCATGGACGCCTCACGGACCGGCGTGGCTGCTGACCCGGTGGCTGCCACCACCGTAGTCGTTGTACACATCCACCGGCGTGCCCACCTGCACCCACCCGTAGATCGCGGGGGCGTCCGGGATCGGCACGCGCAGGCAGCCATGGCTGGCGGCATACGTCGGCACTTCGGCGTAACCGTGGATCGCGTACCCGCGGATGAAGTAGTTGGAGTCGACCATTCCCTCGGAGTTGGTCCCGGGCGTCTTGGAGTACACCCGAAAGCGCCCGCTCACCGTCGGTGTCGAGGGCTTGCCCGAGCTCATCGTGTAGATCGTGCGCACGCGCCCGCCCGGTTCGATCTCGGCGAGCACCTGTTTGGTCAGGTCGCCCTCGACGTGCCTGCCGTCGCGCGGATAGCGCACATGGAAGCTGCCCGCCCCGCGCTGCAACCGGTCGAACACCTGCGCGTTCGCATCCGGCACGCGCGCCAGGCCCGTCATCTTGCGATAGGCGACCAGCGCGCGGCCGGTACCTTCGTCCAGCACGCCGGTCAGCGGCACCGCGTAGTGCAAGCCGTTCAGCTCTGACTGCAGCAACCGCACGGACGGTCCCCGCCCGCCGGGCCCGAGTGTCGGAGTCACGAATTGCACGCCCGGCGATCGGCTGCTGAACGCACCCTGCTGCGCGGTCTTATAGTGCGCGACACGCGCCTGCACGAGCCCTGGGAAGCCGCTCGCATAGCCGATGTGAAACTGACCCGCGCCATTGCCTATTGCCAGCACGCTGACGGCCTTCACCTGAACCTTGTGCCCGTCGCGGTAGAAGCTTACCTTCACCGTCTGCCCGCCCACATACGGCGTGACGATGCCGCGTACCACGATCCGTTGGTGGAGCAGCGCGAACGGGGGACTACCGCCCACGTGCTGCAACACCAGCTTGATCTTCCCCGCCACCGGCGGGGGTGGCGGAGGAGGAGGTGGAGGTGGAGCGATCATCGCCGCCGATCCTATGTCCTCGGCCCGACAGTGGATGCCTCGATGCGTCCCGCGGGCTCGATCGCCTCGGGCACGATCACGCCCACGCGCTTGCCCACCAGCACGAGCGCGCCGATCGCCGCGAGCGCGCTTGCCATCAGCACGGGGACCTGCCAACCCCAGCCCTCGAGGCTTGCGAACGCAAGCGAGTTGTTCAGCGAGTGAGCCGCTATGCACGGGTACAGCGAACCCGTGTACCGGTACAGCAGGCATAGCCCAAAGCCCAGCCCCGCCAGCGGCACGAGGTCCAGCGCCGGCGCCGAGCCGGCGTGCACCAGGCCGAAAACGACTCCCGTGATCACCGCCGCAGGCCACGTCCCACGCCAGCTGCGCAGAGCGGTGAACACGTACCCCCTGAACAGCAGCTCCTCGCAGATCGGCGCCACTACGCACGTCAACCCCGCGCTGAGCAGCAGCAGCGCAGCACTTTCGTTGGTTCCCAGCTGCTCGAGCAGCTTCTCCTTGCCCGGATTGAACACCGCTGACCAGGCCACGCTGAGCGCCAGAAACGCGACCAGCAGGAACACGAGCATCCCCGAGGCCGACGCCCAGCCGGCGCCCGGCGGGCGCAGGCCGAACTGCCACGCGCGCACGATGCGCCCGCCGATCTGTGCGCAGTAGACCGCCGCCAGCACGAACGCGGCGTCCTGCACAAACGTGTCGGCGATCTCGATCCCGGGGGGAGTGTGCGCGGTCGAGATCTTCACGCCGAGCAGGACCGCGGGCAGGTCCACGATGAAGCCGCCCACCGCCGCCAGCACGAGCCCGCCGATCAGCGCCGCGGGCGCCGTCCACGGCGACCAGCCCATGTCCGGTGAGCGCCTTGGGTCGCTCAGCCGGGGCTCGGCGGCGGGCATCGCATCGCGCGCAGGCCCTCCCTCCACGGATGGGCGCGGCGAAGGCTCGGCCGACCATGAGTCGCCCGGCGGTCGATCGGCGGGCGGGGTTTGCACGTCGTCCATCGTCCTACGCGACCCAATGCCAGGTGGCGAACTGCGCAAGGAAGAACGCCATCAGCAGCGCGGACGCGGCGAGCACGGGCGCGCGCGCCCGTGGACGCGCGGCCAGCCACGCGGCGAGCGCCATGTTCAGCGGGAACAGCACGACCAGAAAGCGCGGCAGCGACATCAGCGGTTGCGCCGCCACCGGATAGGAGAGCGGTACAGCCAGCGCGGCGATCGCGTAGACGCCGTAGGCGAGCGGCAGCACGCGTAAGGCCATGACGAACAGCGGCACGGCGGCGAGCAGAAACGCGAGCAGCATCAGGTTGTGCCCGGCGCTCACGAATGGGCTGCCGGCGGCGAGCGGGAAGTACACGTGCGTGCGCTGGGCCGACAGCAGCTGGCGCGCCCCCTCGAACGCCGCCTTGATGCCGTCCCACACGCCGAGGTAGGGGCCGGCGAAGTGCCTGCCCCAGACATCCTGCGCGTGCAACGGTGCCAACGGGTCGCCGCCGGAGAGCCCCAGGTAGGCCATGTACAGGCCGAGACCCGCCGGCAGCAACGCCAGCCACAGGACGTTCGCGCGCAACCGGTAGCGAGGGCGGAATCGGCGAGCAGCCGACCGCAGCGTGCGTGCGCGGCCCTCGCCGGTCACGCACGCGAGTCCTCGCACGAAGTCGGGTGAACGATCCTCGCGCGGTCCGTACAAATAGAGCATCAGCGCCGGCAGCGCCAGCACCAGACCAGCGCTGCGCGTCGTGGTCGCCAGCGCGCCGAGCGCACCCGTCCACGCCCAACGGCCCTGGCGCGCACACCAGTACAGCCCGACCGACAGCGCCAGGTACAGCGACTCGGAGTAGACGGCCGAGAAGTAGAACGCCATCGGCGCGAGCGCCGTCACCAGTACCGCCAGTCGCGCGATGTCGCCGCTGCCGGAACGCCCGGACCCCGCCAGCTCCAGCGCGGTCAGGCGATGAATGCCGTACAGCGCCAGGGCAAACGCCGCCAGTGAGAACAGCACGCCCGCGAGCACCGCTTGCAGGCCGAGATCTGACAGCCCGCGCAGGCCGAGCGGATACAGCGGAAAGAACGCGTCGCGCGCAGACGTGTACGAGCCCAGCTCCGGGCGGTACCCATAGTGGGCGATCACCAGGTACCACGACGAGTCCCAGCGCGCCACGGGCGCCGCGAGCAGATCGCCCAGCCAGCCGAACCCGCGCGTCACTCCGGGCGGGTTGAACGCGCCGCGGATCGGTCCGAAGCCGAGCGTCAGGATCGTGCCCGCGCCCGCGACCCACACGAGCAGTCGCGACATCCACAGCGCGCGCCAGGTCTCGCGCACGGCCGTCATCCGCACCGGGTCCGCCCGCAGCCGCGCCCACCATCCCGACGTGGGGATACGCGCGGGTGCACGCACGGGCGCGGAGGTGCCTACAGGCGCTGCCGTGGGCGCGGGCGCGGGCGCGGGCGCCCCGAACGACCCATACCGAGCGGGCGCGGCGTCCACGATGGCCATCTCGGCTGTGTCCGGGCTCATCACGTGTGGCACGGAGGGTAGAGGGGCGCCGCGATGCGAGTGTCACGACAGGCGTGATTGCAGTGCGCCTGCGCCGCCCGAAGCACGGTACTCTCGGCTCGAGCGAGATGTCCAGGCAAGCACGGCAACGTCGGCGCAGGCACAACCGCGCCGGCCCAACTCGCATCCTGCTCGTCGGCGGCGGCGTGCTCGCAGCCGCGCTCGTGGTCGGCGCGATCGCGGCCGTCGGGTATGTCCTGCATGTGGCCCAGGACGCACCCGCAATCGCAACGCTTCACCCGATCCTCGCGACCGGCTCCTCGCAGGTGTACGCCTCCGACGGCACGCGCCTGGGGTTCATCCAGGCCGACAACCTCCGTAGCCCCGTCGGATGGAGCGAAATCCCGACCGATCTAAAGAACGCGACCGTGGCGATCGAGGATCAGCGGTTCTACAAGCACGACGGCGTCGACCTCACCGGCATATTTCGCTCGGCCGTGAAGGACATCACCCACGGCGCCGCCCTGCAGGGCGGCTCGACGATCACGATGCAGCTCGTACGCAACGTCTACCTCGGCGGCGACCAGCACACGCTCAGGCAGAAGATCATCGAGGCAAAGCTCGCGCTCGACTATGAGAAGCACCACACCAAGCAGGAGATCCTCACCAGCTATCTCAACAGCGTCCCCTACGGGACGGTCGGCGGGCAGACCGCGATCGGCGTGCAGGCCGCGGCGCGCATCTTCTTCGACAAGCCCGCCTCCCAGCTGAACCTCGAGCAG
>Ga0070711_100000335_pt1 | contig 24153 bp, 22 predicted proteins | sample LARL53metaG_FD_65452 | JGI IMG/M metagenome (GOLD analysis project Ga0070711, IMG submission 65452) | Corn, switchgrass and miscanthus rhizosphere microbial communities from Kellogg Biological Station, Michigan, USA - LAR L5-3 metaG | ecosystem: Host-associated > Plants > Roots > Rhizosphere ... | reverse complement strand
CTTGCTCTATCCCGGATCGGCCGCCCCCATGATCAAAATTTTACCCGCATACCTGCGTCGTGGCCGGCCCCGAAGGTACCGGCGGAAGCCTTCCGGGCCGGTGTCAGCGCGCGCCCGGCCAGCGCTCCTGCAGCGTCAGGCTCAGTCTGGCCGGACGTGCTGAAGACCGGCCCGCTTCCGGCTCGAGGTAACAGCTCAGCATGAGGCGCCCGTGTCTGACCATGGAAGGACCACCCCCGGCTACCTGGCAGAACGGACCCTCTGCAGGTCGCGGCGCATGAACACCCAGGCGTCGACACACAGGCCGTGCCGCGCCTCCCTGGCGCGGATCGCCCGCATGCCCGGCGTCCACTCCCCGGGCGGCAGGTCCCGGAAGCCGTGCTTGCGGTAGAACGGCCCGTTCCACGGCACGTCGCGGAAGGTCGACAAGGTGACCGCCGGGTGGCCCTGCGCCTGCGCCCACGCGCAGACCCGCGCGAGCAGGCGGGTTCCCAGCCCGCGCCTGCCATGCCCGGGCAGGACGTCCATCTCCTCGACGTACACCGCTCCTTCCTGCACCGAGGCGATCACCATGCCCACTGGAATGTCATCCTCCGTAACCCCCACCCAGACCTGCCCCAGACCGATAAGCCCGGCCAGGTCGTCCAGCGGGAAGGACACGTCCAGCGCCTCGTCGATGAGCCAAAGGCCGGAGAACATCGCGCCCGCCTCATCCTCGATCTCCCGCAGACGCGAGACCTCATCCGGGCGGGCGAGGCGAATCCGGTAGGAGTCTGCTCGCCAATCCATGGCCCCTCCCGTTGCCGTGTTCGCTCGCCATATGATTAGCGGCCGGGACGGCGAGAACCTTACATCACCCCTTGCAGAGGTCACGGCCGGGGGCGGATCCCAGTCCCGCCGGAGGCGCGCAGCTGCAGCCAGCTGAGTGAAACGTTCCGGGGGGTGGCGAGACGAAACCGGCATGGTGATGAATGCGCAGTCCGCGCCGGCGGACAACGGCGCCGGCCGTTGGTGGCCGTCGAGGTATGGAGCCGACGACCAGGCCGGCGCGCTGAACGAGATCACGCCCGGCAAGGTTCTCGAGGCCGTCCGCCTGGTGCGCCAGGGGCGGGTCTATGACCTGGCACACGTCCTGGATCAGGACATTCCGGCGTTTCCTGGGCGTACGTTCCGGCAGTACCTGACGACCAACTACCACCAGATCAACCGGCGCCACCCGGATGCGGGCCCGGCGGGCCTGGGACACAACAGCGTCAACTGGATCGTCGAGCAGGTCACCGCGACCCAGCAGATGGGCACCCACATGGACGGGCTGAACCACTTGCAGATGGGCGACCGCACATATAACGGGTTCCTGCTCGCCGACATCGTCGAGGATCACGGCACGAACCGGCTTGGCATCGACACGCTGCCCCAGGTGGTGACCCGGGGCCTGCTGCTGGATGTGGCCGGATCGCGCGGCGGCGGCCGGCTCCAGCCCGGTGACGTGATCACGGTGGCCGACGCGGAGAAGGCTCTGGCCGCCACGAGCCATGACGTCCGGCCCGGCGACGCGGTGTTCTTCCACACCGGCTGGGGCGGCCTGTGGGGAACCGACAACGAACGGTATGCCTCGGGCGAGCCGGGCCCGGGCCTGGCGCTGGCCGGGTGGCTCGCCGATCACCGGGTGGCGCTGACCGGGTGTGACACCTGGAGCTTCGGCCCCTACCCGCCGGAAAGCCACTGTGAGCCGTTCGCGGTCCCGCAGACGCTCAACGTCCGCCACGGGGTGGTGGTGGTGGAGAACCTCCGCCTTGACCAGGCCGCCCGCGACGGGTTGCGCGAATTCCTGCTTGTCATCTCCCACGCCAAGCTGCGAGGTGCGACCGGCGCCTGGGTCGCGCCGCTGGCGATTATCTGAGCCCGGCTGAGCCGGAAAGGTGAGCGGTCATGCCTGACGTCTCGTTCGTCAACTTGCTGGTGGTGGCGGCGGTCGCGGTGGCTGCCCCGCTCACCGTCGGCTGCCTGCCGCGGCTGCGGGTCCCGGCGGTCGTGCTGGAGATCGTCGGCGGAATCATCATCGGGCCGTCGGTACTCGGCTGGGTGCACGTCGACCTGCCGGTGGCGATCCTTGCCCTGTTCGGCCTGGCGTTCCTGCTGTTCCTCGCCGGGCTGGAGATCGACGTGCACCGCCTGCGGGGCCGGCTGCTCCGCTTCGCCGTGCTCGGCTACCTGGTGACGCTTGTCCTGGGCTACGGTGCTGGGGCGTCCTTTACCGCAGTCGGCTGGGTGTCGCAGCCGCTGCTGCTGGCGATCGCGCTGTCCGCCACCTCGCTCGGCCTGGTGGTGCCGGTGCTCAAGGACGCCGGCCAGGTCCGCAGCCAGGTGGGGCAGACCGCGCTGGCCGCGGCGAGCATCGCCGACTTCGCGGCCATCGTGCTGCTGTCGCTGTTCTTCTCTTCCTCAGGAGGCAGCACGGGCTCGAAAGTGGTGGTGCTCGGCGCGTTCGCCGGACTGGTCGCGGTGACCGGCCTGGTGGTGTCCGGCGCCGCCCGGTCCATGCGGCTGGGCCAGGTCCTGGTCCGGCTGCAGGACACCACCGCAGAGATCAGGATCCGCTGCGCGGTCCTGCTGCTGGTGGCGTTCACGGTTCTGGCCGAGAAGTTCGGCCTGGAGAGCATCCTCGGCGCCTTCCTGGCCGGGGCCATCGTCGGCCTGGTCGACCGCGACTCCTCCTCCCATCCCCGCTTCCGCGCCAAGCTGGAGGCGATCGGCTACGGGTTCCTCGTGCCGGTGTTCTTCGTCAGCAGCGGGATCCGGCTCGACCTGACCGGCCTGCTGCACAACCCGTCCGCGCTGATAAGGGTGCCGGTGTTCCTGCTGGCGCTGCTGGTGGTGCGCGGCGTGCCCGCCCTGCTCGGCCTGCGCGCCAACGGCCCCAAGGCGACGCTGGCACTCGGGCTCCTGCAGGCAACGTCGCTGCCGTTCCTCGTGACCGTCACGCAGATCGGCGTGGCCCTGGGGAAGATCACTCCCGTGACAGCCGCCGCGCTGGTGTGCGCGGGGCTGCTGTCAGTCCTGATCTTCCCGCTCCTCGCGCTCACGCTGCTGCGCAGGGCCAAGCCTGAACCGGCCGAGCCCGAAACCGCAATCACGCCGGCCGAGCCGGTGCCGGAGCCACACCTGATGTGACCAGCGAGGAGGCTCGGCATGTCGCAGGTATTCACGAGCACCGTGGTCGGTGCCCCGGTCGGCGAGGTATGGGCCTTGCTGCGAGATTTCGCCGCCATCGGGAACTGGCACCCGGCGCTGCCACCATGCAAGATCGAGAACGGACCAGCGGACCGGGTCGGCTGCGTCCGCGTCTTCCCGCTCGCGGGCGGGCACCGGGAGACCCTGGTCAGCCTCGACGACAAGCGCCGGTCCATCGCGTTCACTTTCGGTGACAACGCCGCCGGGCTGCCCGTCCGCAGGTACCTCTCGACGATGTCGGCTCAGCCGGTTACATTGAGTGATCACACGTATGTCGAGTGGGTGTCGAGGTTCGACTGCGACGAGACCGATGAGGACGTTGTGATCAGCCAGGTGCGCGACGGCGTACTCATTCCCGGGCTGAAGGCGCTCGAACAACGGTTCGGCCCAGCCGTGACCGCCATGGAGGCCACGCCGATGGCGGCCGGGACCGGGTAACACGAACGAACCTGTCCATCGCCAGAGTCAGGGTGAACTGATCGCAGCGCGGCTCTGTCGGTTCCGCGCGGTCGCGGGCTAGAGTCGGGAATGCCGGGCCTGCCCAGCGTGGCCCGGCAGTGCGACAAGATGCGACCGGTTCCTCCTGGCAGCCGGCGCGGCGCCTTGGCGACGACAGGGCGGTGGGGGTGACTGCTGGCGCTGCTGAGGTCGTGATCTCGACCAAGCTGTTCAGGCCCGATCTCCGGCATCAGACCGTGGAGCGACCGCGCCTGCATGACCTGCTGCGCGAGGGGTGCATGCTGCCGCTCACCCTGGTCGTCGCGCCGGCGGGCTGGGGGAAGAGCACGCTTGTCGCTGACTGGCTCCGCCACGACCAAGTCGCCGCGGGCTGGGTGTCGCTTGACGGCGCCGACGACGACCCCCACCGGTTCTGGCGGTACCTCCTCCTCGCCGCCGGCCAGGCCGGGCGGGGAGTGGGCGCGGCCGCCCTGCGGCGGCTGGACGCCGCCAAGTCCGACGTGCTGCGTGACGTGCTGCCCACGTTCATCAACGAAGTGACCTCGTCGGGCGCGCCACTGGTGCTGGTGCTGGACGACTATCACCTGATCACCAGCGCGCCGGTGCACACGTCAGTCAGCACGCTGATAGACCGGTGCCCGCCACAGCTGCACCTAGTGCTGATCACGCGGGCCGACCCGCCGCTGCCGCTCAGCCGGCTAAGAGTGCGGGAGGAACTCAGCGAAGTGCGAGCCGAGCAGCTCCGGTTCAGCCTGGACGAGGCGCGGGAGTTCTTCGGCGGCCGGCTGGGAACGCGGCTATCCGAGCAGGACGTGCACCGGCTGCTGGCGCGGACCGAGGGATGGGCGGCGGGCCTGCAGCTGGCGGCCCTGCGGCTTAGGGACCGGGCTGACTCGTCGGCGTTCATTGAGCGGTTTACCGGCGCTGACTGGCATATCGTTAACTATCTCGGTGAGGAGGTGCTGACCAGCCTGCTGCCGCGGGTGCGTGAGTTCCTGCTGGCGACCTCGGTCCTGAACCGGATGTGCGCGCCGCTGTGCGACGCGCTCACCGGCCGGGACGACGGCTCCGAACTCATCGACGAGGTCAACCGCGCCAACCTGTTCCTGATCCCGCTCGATGATGAGCGGCGCTGGTTCCGGTACCACCACCTGTTCGGCGGCCTGCTGCGGCACGAGCTGGCCCGCACGGCGCCGCAGCAACCTGCTGCGCTGCACCGGCGCGCGGCGCACTGGTATGCCGGCAACGGTGATCCGGCCGAGGCGATCGCCCATGCGATCGCGTCGGGCGACCACTCGCTCACCCGAGAACTGGTAGCGGAGCACTGGCGCCAGCACTTCAACACCGGCCAGCTGGAAACGGTCCGCCGGTGGCTCGACGCCTTGCCCGCCGACCTCGTGGCCATGGACGCGTCCTTGGCGGCGGCGCGGGTCTGGATAGCTCTCGACACCGGCCGGCTCGAGGATGTCGGAGCCGCGCTGGACGCCGCTGAGGCCTCGGGGCCGCCCGATACCCAGCTGAGGGTGCTGCGGGCGCTGCACGGGTACAAGACCGGGGATGTGGCCGATGCCGCCCGCCGGCTGCAGGAGATCTCACCGAGTGCCGATGACCCGTTCATCGCCACCGTTCACCGGCTTGTCCACGGCGTCTCGTCGATGTGGCTGGGGGATGCCGACCGCGCCCGGGACCTGCTCGCCGAGGCGGCCCGGCGAGCCGCGGGGGACACTAACCGCCTCGCCTACATCTACGCGCAGGGCTGCCTGGCGCTCATGGCCGTCGACCAGGGTGACCTCGCTCTCGCAGACGCGCTGGTGGCCGACGCGGAGTCCGTTGTCGGCCAGACGCTCAGCGGCTCCCACTTCGTGGCCATGTTCCCGGCCCTGGCCGGGGCCCGACTCGCCGCGCAGCGCGGGGAATGGACGGGCGCCGAGCGGGCAGCGGCCGCCGCGGTCGAACTGGGCCGCCGCGGCGCTGGCCGCATCGAACTCGCCGCCGCCCTGCTCACCGCGTCGGCGGTCTTCCGGACCTCGCCGCCGGCCGCGACCACCGGCGCCCGTGACGGCGTGCCTGCTGCTGACCGAGCAGACGGCAGCGATCCGGGCGCGCTGGTGGCCGAGGCCCGCGGCATCCTGCGCCACTGCGCCGATCCAGGGCCGCTGGTCGCCACCTGGCTGGCCGGCGAACAGCGGGCCGAGTCGGCACGCACCCGCCAGAAGGGAATGATCGAGCCGCTGACCGAGCGAGAGCTCACCATCCTGCGGCTGCTGCCGGCGCCGACCCCCCAACGTGAACTGGCGTCGGCGCTGTTCGTCGCCCCCAGCACGCTGAAGACCCACCTGCGGGCCATCTACCGCAAGCTCGGCGCGGAATCCCGGGGAGAGGCGGTGATCCGGGCCCGCGAGCGCGGGCTTATCTGACCCCGGCCGAGCGCTCCAGCCCGTCGCCCGCCTTCGCGGAGAAACCGGGAATCACCGTGGTGATAACCAGCCCGGCGACCAGCCATCCGGCCACCAGGTAGGGGAAGAACTCATACGGCGCGGGAGGCACCGGCCAGAGGTTGTGATACAGCACGAAGCCGGCGATGAGCACGCCGCACGCCGGAGCCACAACCTGCCAGGGCGATCGCCGACCCAGATGCCAGGCCGCGGCCACGTTCGTGACCACGTACATGACCAGCAGGGACACGGTCCCGATGGTCGCCAGGTAGAAGAACACGTTGAGGGCCGAGGTCCCGGCCAGCCGGAAGACCGTGAGCAGCGCCAGGCCGAGGAGCATCTCCAGCGCCAGCGCCCGCTGCGGCACGCCGGTGGCCGCCGACACGCCGCTGAGACGGCGGGAGGCCAGCCCGTCCCGCCCGAAGGCGAACATCATCCGCGCGGCGACGGTCACCCCGCCCAGCCCGGCGCCCAGCGCGCTGAGCACCGCCCCGGCATTGAGCAACGAAGCCAGAGGAGTCCCCACGTATCGTTCGGCCAGCTCGCTGAGCGGCGCCTGAGAACGCTGGAAGGCGGACACGCCGACCGGGCTGGTGCCAAACCCTAGCGTCTGGGCGACGATGCAGGCCACATAGAAGACAGCGCCGAAGGCCACCGCGGTGATGATGGCGCGCGGGATCATCCGCGTCGGCACAAGGGACTCCTCACCCAGCGAGCCCGCCGACTCAAAGCCGGCGAACGCGAGGAAACCCGCCACCGCCGCCAGGGCCAAGGTGGAAACACCCACACCGGGCGGGAGAACGAAGACGTCGCCGGACAGGGTCTGGCCGCCGGGTGCCGTGCCGGCCGCCAGATGCCAGTAGATCGCGCCCATCAGCACGAGAATGAAGCAGACCGACACGACCTCGAACGCAAGGACCGACCGGGTCGTCGGCCGGACCCCGCGCGCCGCGAGCACCCAGATGACCACCCACGCGGCGAGCGCGATCGGGTACCAGTCAGCATCGCCAGCCAGCCCGGTGGTGCTCAGGAAGGCCCGCCCGAAGATGGCCACACCCATGATCGACACGGGCGGAAAGACCAGGTAGGTGCCGAGCAGCGCCCATCCGGCGAGGAAGCCCGGTCGCGGGCCGAGCGTGTTGCCGACGAAGGCGTAGACCGACCCGGCGTGGCTGAACTCGCCGGCCAGCCGGACGAATCCGTAGGCCACCAGTCCGACCCCGAGGGCGGCCACGGCAAAGGCCAGCGGCGCGGCCCTGCCTAGCGCCCTGGCGGCCGCGGCCCCGGTGACCGACATGGCCAGCGTGGGGGCCATGACCCCGATCGAGACCGAGGCCGTTCCCAGCAAGCGAAGCTCACGGCGCAGCGCCGGCCGGTGGGCTGAGCTTCCTGATCGTGGCTGGGCGCTGCTGCCTTGGCTGGTCACGGCGGCTCCGTCGGGGTCCGGGGCTTCACCCGGCGAGCCAGCCGCCGTCGGCGACCAGCACGGACCCGGTGATGTAGGACGCCTGGGGGGAGCACAGCCAGACCGCGGCGGCAGCGATCTCCTCCGGCTCGGCGATCCGGCCTAGCGGCACCCGGGTGAGCAGCGCGTCGCTGACCGCGGAGGCCATGCGCGTCCGGGTCACGCCGGGGGCGATGGCGTTGACGCGGATCCCCGTGCCGCCGAGTTCGAGCGCCGCCGCGCGGGTCAGGCCGTGCACAGCGTGCTTGGCGGCGACATAGGCACCGTTGTCGGGCATGGCGGCGGCGCCCAGCATCGAGGAGGTGTTGACGATGGCGCCCGACCGCTGGGCTCGCATGCAGCGGATCTCGGCCCGCATGCACCGCCAGACCCCGGCCAGGTCCACCTGGAGGACGCGCAGGAAATCCTCCTCCTCGTACTCGTCGAGAGGAACGTAAGGCCCGGGCACGCCAGCGTTGTTGTGCGCCGCATCGAGCCTGCCGAAGATCTCCGCCGCGCGCCCGACGGCCTCCGTCACCTGCCGCAGGCTGGTGACGTCCGCCACCAGCGCCTCGGCGCGCGCACCTAGTGCCCGGGCGGCCTCCGCCGTGTCCGCGAGGCCGTCGGCGTCGATGTCGACCAGCGCGACCGAAGCTCCGGCGGCGGCGAAGGTGATAGCGCTGGCCCGGCCGATGCCCGAGGCTGCACCCGTGATCAGCGCGGCGCGCCCAGACAGATCAGCGGCCATGAGTCCCCCTCCGAAGCTGCCCCGTGTCTGCCCCTAGCGAGGAGCAGGTCATCCACGGTAGTAGTCCGTCAAGGCCGCGCGCAGGGTGGCGCGGGCGCGATGCAACAGGACCCGCTGGTTCTGAGGTGAGATGTTCAACGTGGCGCAGACTTCGTCGGCTGCCATCCCGCAGACGTCACGCATGGTGACCACCTGGCGCTGGCGCGCCGGCAACGCCGACACAGCCCGGTCAAGCTGGCGCAGCACTTCCCGGGACAGGGCCACGTTCTCTGGCACGGTGTCCCAGCGCGACGGGACGTCAATAGAGGTCCACCGCGGGGGGTGCCCGCCACCGGGGCCGGCCAGCCCGTCTTCCACCGTCGCCCCCTCCCGCGGGTCCAGCGGCGACCAGGTGAGCGTTCTGGCCTCCCGGGCGCCGCGGCTCTTCGCCCGGTTGACCAGGATCGAGAACATCCACGTTCGCAGCGACGACCGGCCCTCGAACCCCGCCAGGCCGCTGAGCATCCCGAGCCAGGCGTCCTGGACCACGTCCTCCGCGGACTGCGCGCTGTCGACGAACGACCTCGCGACGCGAAGCATGGCCGGCGACCACTCGTCCACCAGCCGGGCAATCGCTGACTCGTCACCCGCTCGCAGCTGCCTGACCAGGTCCGCATCGGCTTCGGTGCAGGCCCCCCCAGTGGCTGGCGCGGCTTCGCGGTAACTGACCTGTGACATCGCGGCCCCCTCCCGGCTCGGCTGACAGCAGCCTCACCCGGGGAACCGGCGCCGCACCTCCTCCCTCACCCCATCTCATCCGGGGTAGATGACCCAGCCCTCCTCGCCCACACCAGGGACGTGCCACGGCACACGCAGGCACCTGGCGTGTCCGTGCTGCGTAACGCCTGGGCGGCAGCCGAGACAGAACCCCCATGACGGCTACAGGCGGCTGGACCAGCCGCTCGCCAGCCTGCCCCGCCCCGGCCCCTGCCGGGTTCTGTCGCGTCGCCAGGAGGACATCATGAACGGACTGCAGGACAAGGTCGCCATAATCACCGGCGGCAGCTCGGGAATCGGCCAGGCGATCGCCATCCGCCTCGGCGAGGAAGGCGCCAACGTGGCGATCAACTACGTCGGCCCCCCCGAGGGCGCCATCTCCACCAAGGAGGCGATCGAGCACGGGGTGGAGATATGCATGAAGAAGATGGCGGCGGCCGGCGGCCGGCCCATCCTGGTTGCTGCCGACGTGTCCGACGAGCAGGCCGTGGACCAGATGTTCGACCGGGTGATGAGCGAGTACGGACGGCTGGACATCCTGGTCAACAACGCCGGCATCCAGATCGCGGAAGACTCCCACGAGCTGTCCGCCGCCGACTTCGACAAGGTCCTCGCCGTCAACCTGCGCGGCTCGTTCCTGTGCGCCCGCGCCGCGGTCAGCACGTTCCTCGCCACGCAGCAGCCCGGCGTGATCATCAACGTGTCCAGCGTGCATCAAGTGATCCCGAAGCCGCGGTTCCTCGGCTATTCGGTGTCCAAGGGCGGCATGCAGAACCTCACCCGGTCCCTGGCCCTCGAGTACGCCTCCCGCGGAGTACGGGTCAACAGCATCGGCCCCGGCGCCACCGTCACGCCGATCAACCGGTCGTGGATCGATGACCCCGCCAAGCGGCGCATGGTGGAAAGCCACATCCCGATGCGGCGGGCCGGTGGCGCCGAGGAGATGGCCGCGGCGACGGCGTTCCTGTGCTCTGACGAGGCCGCCTACATCACCGGGCAGACACTGTTCATCGACGGCGGCCTCACCCTGTACCCCGCATTCGAGACGACCTGGTCATCTGAGTGACGGCGCTCGACTAAGGCAAGGAGGGTCCCCGGTGACTGACTCATACGACGTGGTGGTAATCGGCGCCGGCCCGGCCGGGGAGCATGCCGCTGGCCGCCTGGCCGACGCCGGCCTGGCCGTGGCCATCGTGGAGCGAGAACTGGTCGGCGGAGAGTGCTCCTACTGGGGCTGCATCCCGTCCAAGACGCTCATCCGGCCCGGTGGCGTGCTGGCCGCCGCGCGGCGCGCGCCGGGGGCAGCGCAAGCGGTCACCGGCCAGCTGGACATCGCCGCCGCCTTGGCCCAGCGCGACTACATGACCTCGAACTGGGACGACGGCGGGCAGCTGCCCTGGCTGGAGGCCAAGGGCATCGACCTGGTCCGCGGCACCGGCCGGCTAGCCGGGGAGCGGGCCGTCGAGGTCGAGGCCGCCGACGGCACCACCCGGCGGCTCAGCGCGGCCCGCGCGGTGGTGCTGGCCACCGGAACCAGCCCGCTCATCCCGCCGATCCCGGGCCTGCGCGAAGCCGGCCCCTGGAACAACCGGACGGTCACCAGCGCGAAGGAACTCCCCAGACGGCTGCTCGTGCTGGGCGGCGGCTCCATCGGCGCCGAGATGGCCCAGGCGTACTGGCGTCTTGGCTGCGAACAGGTGGTGATCCTCGAGGGCACCGAACGGCTGATCCCCCGGGAGGAGCCCTTCGCCGGCGAAGAACTACGCGTCGCCTTCGAAGCCGAGGGCATCACCGTGGTGACCGGTGTCCGGATGACCGCCGCCCGCCGGCTGGGCAGCGGCGGCCCGGTCGTGGCGACGCTGGCAGACGGGCTCGAGTTCACCGGCGACGAGATCTTGGTGTCGGTGGGCCGCCGGACTGCCACCGCCGACATCGGCCTGGAGCATGCCGGGCTCGAGCCCGGGCGCCCGGTCCCGGTGGACAAGCAGCTGCGCGCGGCCGGCGCAGCCGGGGGCTGGCTGTACGCAATCGGCGACTGCAACGGACTCGCCCCCTTCACCCACATGGGGAAATACCACGGGCGCATTGCTGCGGCAGCGATTCTCGGCGAACAAGTGGCCGACATGGCCTCGGAGACCATCGTCCCGCGGGTGACATTCACCGACCCGCAGGTATGCGCGGTCGGCCGGACCGCCGCCGAGGCGCGGGCCGCCGGGCTGCACAGTACGGTGGTCAGCACCCCAACGGGCGAGGTTCCCGGCGCGTACACGCAGGGCAACGGGATCGGCGGCACCAGCCAGCTAGTGATCGACGACGACCGGAGGACCGTGGCCGGCGCCACCTTCACCGGCCCGGGACTGCAGGAACTGCTCCACTCGGCCACCGTCGCGATCAGCGGCGGCGTGACCGTCGACCGGCTGCGGCACGCGGTGCCGTCATTCCCCACCGTTAGCGAGGTCTGGCTCCACCTGCTCGAGGCTTACGGTCTTTAACGCACAGCGAATAAATCTCACCGAAAGGGAACCGCGATGAACAGCTTGCCGATCAGCGATTATGCTCTGCTGTCGGACTGCCGCTCGGCGGCGCTGGTCAGCCGGGCCGGCTCAGTTGACTGGCTCTGCTTCCCCCGTTTCGACGCGCCGGCCGTGTTCGCCCGCATCCTCGACCCGGGCAGCGGGCACTTCGCGATCCGCCCGGCTGGTGAGTTCCAGACCGATCGCAGGTACGTAGACCAGACCATGGCCCTGGAAACCACGTTCCGGACCGCGACCGGCACCGCGGTGCTGACCGACGCTATGGCGGTCGGCCGCAACGAACGCGGCCACGACCTGGGCACCGGATCGCCGGGCGTGTTGCTGCGCCGTCTGACCTGCACCGACGGCGAGCTGGAGATCGAGGTCGGCTACGCCCCCCGGCCCGAATACGGCCTGATTCACCCGATTCTCGAGCCTGTCCCCGGCGGTCTGGCCGCCCGGGGAGGCGCCGACCGGCTCCTGCTGTCCGCGCCCGCCGAGTTCGCGGTCGACGGGGCGACCGCGACCGCCAGCCTGCACATGACGGCCGGCCAGACGGTTGGCTTCGCACTCCAGCATGGCCGGATGTGGGAGCCGCCGCTGGCCGCCTGGGATGCAGGCCATATCGCTGCCCGGCTGGAGGACACCGTGGAAGGATGGCGGTCCTGGTCGGCCATCCACCAGACCTACGAGGGCCCGTGGCGGGACCTCGTTCACCATTGCGGCCGGGTGCTGCAGGCGCTCACCTTCGCCCCGACCGGCGCCATCGTGGCCGCACCCACCACCTCCCTTCCGGAGACCGTCGGCGGCGAGCGCAACTGGGACTACCGGTACACGTGGGTCCGCGACGCCTGCCTGACCATGGACGCCCTATGGGTGGCGGCCTGTCCCGACGAGGCCAACAAGTTCTTCACCTTCCTCGCCGACGCCGCCGCAACCCAGCTGCGGCGCGGTGTCGACCTGCAGATCATGTTCGGCATCGGCGGCGAACGCGACCTGTCCGAGCGGGAGCTGCCGCACCTGGCCGGCTGGCGGGACAGCCGCCCGGTACGGGTCGGCAACGGCGCCTGGAGCCAGCGCCAGCTCGACGTGTACGGCGAACTGCTTGGCGCCGCCGAGCGGCTGGTCCAACAGCTCGGCGAACTCGATCCGGTCACCCAGCAGTTCCTGGTCGCCGCCGCCGACACCGCCGCCAGCCGCTGGCAGGAAAAGGACCAGGGCATATGGGAGATCCGCGGCGAGCCACGTGACTTCCTCTACTCCAAGCTGATGTGCTGGAGGGCGCTGAACAGCGCGATCAGGCTGGCTCCGCAGCTTGGCGCTCGACATCAGGTGGAGGACTGGACCGCCGCCCGCGAGGAGATCCGCGCGGCCATCCTGAAGCATGGGTGGAGTGATAAGGCGGGCGCCTTCACCCAGGCCTTCGGCACCGAGGAACTGGATGCGTCCAACCTGATGCTGGCGATCACAGGCTTCCTCCCCGGGGACGACCCGCGGATGAAGGCGACCATCGACGCGACCTCGGCCCGGCTGACCGACGAGCGCGGCCTGGTTTACCGGTACCTGGCGCACGACGGCCTGGCCGGCGAGGAGGGGACCTTCCTGCTCTGCACGTTCTGGCTGGCGCAGGCACAGGCGCTGGCGGGCGAGCTGGACCAGGCCACCGCGACCTTCGAGCGGGCTGTGGCAGCGATCAACGACACCGGCCTCCTCGCCGAGGAGGTCGACGTGGCCACCGGCGAGATGATCGGCAATTTCCCGCAGGCGTTCAGCCACATCGGCCTGATCAACGCCGCCTGGGCCATCAGCCAGGCCCAGGAACGCGCCGCACGCCGCGACCCGGTGGCGGCAGGTTCCGATGCGGCCAAGGGGCAGGGGAGCTGACCCGTGCCTGCCAGCAGATACCGCATCATCCTGCGGGGACGGCTGAGCGAGCGGTTCGAGTCCGCCTTCGACGGGATGGCCCTCGAACCCGGCCCGAACCAGACCGTGCTCGTCGGGGAGGTTCGCGACCAGGCGCAGCTGTACGGGCTGCTCGACCGGCTGCGCGACTTCGGCATCGAACTGGTCGCCGTAGAGCCCGCCGACACGGCAGATAGCGGCTGCTGAACGCCGCCCACCGCGCGGTCCCGGCAGGTAAGCGTGCGCGTCCTCAGTTTCCGAGCCGAACCACATCGGCTCTCGCAACCCTCGAACTGGACGTGCGCAAAGCCGGCGGCGGCCAGTACGGCCCCGGCCGCCCGCGGGTCGGCCTGGGCGAACGCCGCGGTCGGATCGCCGAAGAACACGGTGCCGGTGCGGGAGATCGCCACATCGAACGAGGCGGCACCCGAGGAAACAGGTGAGAGCCCGGGCAAGCGCGGCTCCCGGAGCCGTCGGCTACTCGTACCGGCGGCCGGTCGCCGCAACCCCCGCCACCCAAGGTCACCGACCCCCCTCAGCCGGCGCCGGTAGCCCTCGCGGCAGGGGTCGTGCCTTCCCGTGCGCACAGCCGCTCAGCAGGTGGGGCAGCGCCTTAGTGCGCCATCGTCAGTACTCGCCGCCGGATGAGCCACGCCGGTCGCTCAGCAGCTGGTAGGCGAGTCCGGTCGCGGTGGCGTAGACCGCGTGGTGGAAGGCGTCGATCGCGATCTCCCGCGGTGCCCAGAAGAGGGCCGGCGGGGCGATGTCCAGGGCAGGCAGGGTCACCTGCGCGCTTCCCCAGACGGCGGCGCCGTGCGCGGCGGTCGCGGCGGGGGGCGGCAGGCCGAGGGCATCGAGCAGGCCACGCACTACTCCCCAGGCGGTGCCGTAGCCCCAGTGCGCGACGTCGTTGAACCGCGCCTGGGCGATCTCATCGGCGAAGGAGGTGATGCCGAGCACCTTGGCTGTCGCACGCGCCGGCGCCGAGCTTGGCTTGCGCTGGCGGAGCCGCGCCTCGACCGTGCTGGACAGGGTCATGAACGCAGTCCCAGCCAGGCCGGCCATGAGTCCCTTGCCGATGCTGCCGGCCAGCTTTTCCGCCATCGTCATGACGGCACCTCCTGAGGTTGTCCATCGGAAGCAGGTTGGGCTGCGGCGGTGACGTGAGCGCCGAGCCGCTCGAGCAAGTGATCGCCGACGCGCAGAGCGTTCGCCATCGCGGTCAGCGCCGGGTTCACCGCACTGCTGGACGGGAAGAAGCTCGTGTCCACGACGTAAAGGTTGTCAAGGTCGTGGGCGCGGCAGTTAACATCGAGCGCCGAGGCTTTTGGATCATCACCGAAGCGCACGGTGCCGCTCTGGTGGGCGACTCCCGCCAGCGGGATGCGCTTATCGAGGATCGACCAGGCCGGGATAGCGGCGTCGTGGCAGCCGAGCGGGCCCATCAGCTGCTTGAGCTTGGCCAGCAGGCGCTTATGCGGCTCCAGGTTGTGGTACGTCTTGGCCAGGTGGATGCGGGCCAGGCGGTCTACCGTCACCCGGTTCGACGGGTGGGGCAGATCCTCGGTCGTGATCCAGAAATCAATCGCATGCCTGGCCACGTACTCAAGGGCGAGCCCGGGCGCGAACCAGGGAGCGCCGGCCCGGAGGATGTGCCGGTCGGACTTGCCCAGCATCTGGATGTGCCCGAGCGGCAGCGCCGAGTCGTCGGCGCCCCAGTAGTAGTCGTTGATTCCCAGCGTCTTCTGGAACTTGGTCAGGTTCGGCGTCTGCGATATCGCGATGACGCCGGAGTTGATGTGGGCCATGTAATGCCGGCCCACCACGCCCGAGGAATTCGCCAGCCCGTCCGGATGCCGGTCACTAGCCGACTTCAGCAGCAGCGCGGCAGAGTTGATCGCGCCGCACGACACGACCACGATGTCACCGCTGTAAACCTCGCGCGTGCCGCGGCGGTCCACGACCACCTCGGTGGCGGTGCGCCCGCCGGCATCGGTGATGATCCGCTCCGCCTTCGCGTGCGTCAGCAGCATCACGTTGTCATGCTGCAGCGCGGGCCGTACGCAGCGCACGTGCGCATCCGCCTTCCCGTCCGCCAGGCAGGGGAAGCCGTCGAACCGGTCACAGCGCACGCAGCGCCCTGCCTCGGGCTCGGACTCGTTCAAATCGACGCCGACGGGCAGGTGAAACGGCCGGTGCCCCGTCTTCTCGAAGTCGTCGGACAACTGCTGGATGCGCGGCTCGTGCGATACCGCCGGGAACGGGAACGGCCCGGACCGTGGCGGTTCGGCCGGGTCCTCGCCCGCCTGCCCGTGCACGAGATAGAGCCGTTCCGCCTCCGCGTAATACGGCTCGAGATCCCAATAGGAGATCGGCCACGCCGGCGAGACCCCCCCGTAGTGCTGCACCTCGGCGAAGTCCCGCTCGCGCAGGCGGAAAAGAATCGCCCCGTAGAACTTCGTGTTACCCCCGACGAAGTACTGCTGGTGTGGCTTGAAGGCTTCCCCGTCTCTGTCGTACCAGAGCTCGTCCGACAGGTACCGGTCCTTGCGGAAGATCTCGCGGCTGTCCCAGTTCTCTGGCTCGCGCGGCAGGTAGCCGCCGCGCTCCAGCAGCAGGATCCTCTTGCCGGATGGCGCGAGTTTGTGCGCGAGCGTGCCGCCGCCCGCTCCGGTGCCGATGATGATGACGTCGTAGTGCTCGGCCGTCATGGCTTCCCTTCCCCCTCTCGGGTTGGCCGGGACGGGGCCATTGCCACGGTGGCGGGCCACCGGCGCTTCGGCGCCAGCCTGGAGGCGGCGACCATCTCCGGCCGGACTTGAAGAGTTAGTCTCGGAGCCCTCGGTTCCGTTACGGGCGGATTTCCTGGGCGGTCGGCAGGGGTTTTCGGCTCCACCGTCGGTGAACTTCCTCGGCGGAGAGTGTTCCTTGAGCGTGCAAGTTATCCGCGGAGTTCGCGGCGGCCACGGCGTTAGCCTGCGCCGCTGGAGTACATGCTGATGACCATGCCGCAGGGGTCGGAGAGCAGCATATGGAGGTCGCGAAATCGAACCAGAGGCGTCAGGCTGGAGCAGTGGACGGCCGGCCGGTAATCGGGCTGCTCTGGCAGCCCACCTGCCATGGGCGGGTGGTCGCACACCCCTGCTGCGCACCCGGGAGTTTGGGTGATGGACGCGAAAGCTCTGCGCGCGCGGCTGCTCGGGCCCTTGGGTCTACGCTTCGGGGACCAGCAGCTTCCGCCGCTTGAGTCTGCCCGGGCAGAATCGCTGCTCGCCTACCTATTGCTCTACCGCGATGCGCCGCAGCCGCGTCAGCGCCTGGCGTTCCTGCTGTAGCCCGGCTCGACCGAGCGCCAGACGCACACGTCCCATCGGAAATGCGGATGCGCCACCCGCGGGCTGCGGTGGCGCCGCATCTGGCGCCGCATGGTTCGACGACCAGGACGGGCGACTTCGGCGAGTTCCTCGCCGCGGTGCTCTACAGCGCCCGTATGGGCCAGATTGTGCCCTTCGAGAAGCTGTCCACCAAGCCGGTGGGTGGTGCGACTCAGCAGGGCACTGACGTGTTGACCATCACTCCGGTCCCCTGCTCGACCCCGGAAGCGGTCGTGGCGGAGGTAAAGACCCGGCCCGTCATCAGCCCAAAGGCCGATCTCGGAGAGATCGCGACCTCGTTCGGCCGGATCACCGACGATTACCTCGAGACGGCGTGGAGGACCGCAGTGCGGGTGATGGAGGGGCATCCCGATCATCGCCAGGCCTATGCCCTTCCCGCGGCGATCGGCTTGGCCAGGCTGGAGAGCCCGACTGAACCCGGCCCGGACCATACCCGGAACGCGGTGATCGTCACTGGCAAGGCATCCCTGACGACGGCTGCGATCACCAAGCACTGGGGGTCAGCCCCGCCCGTGACCGATCTGCACCTGGTCGAGGCACCGCGCCTGATCGACGTGATGACCGCGGTGTATGACCACGCGGCCACGCTCACCTACGGTGCCGTGGACCACGACGTCCCGGCGTTCCTGAGCGACCGTGAACTGCAGCCCGGTGCCGGCGCGCTGGTCAGCTCCACCGTGCCGCGGGAGACGGCCGCGCTCGGATGGCGCGGGCCGATGCGTGGTGTTATCGAGGTCGCCCTCTGGCAGCTCGCCGGCTGGGACGGGATGGCCTCGGCGCGGGCCGAGCGGCTCGCCCGGCGAACGGACGACGTCGACGCCGTTGGCCTCGCTGAGCTCGTCGCCGGCCATTCGATTCGTGCTCGTCGTGCGCTCGGGCAATCGCACCGTCTCTTCCCTCTGGTGGCAGCGGCCGACCTCCTATGGTCGCGAGCCGCGACTCTCGCCGAGTTCCAGCATCAGGCCCTCGCCCTGCGAAAGCAGCTCGGCGATCCCGAGGAGGCGGTCGCGGTCGGCTACGTGGCGGCCGCCATCAGTTACCGCTACCCTCGCCACCCGGCCATCGTCGCCGAGAACGCCGGGGCTACCGGCACCCAGGTGCGGCGTCATCGACTACTTCCAATGGCGCGGCCGGACGCTGCGGCCCGCCAAGGGGAATGCGCCGGAAGGAGGTCTGATGCGCGATAGGGCTAGTCCGTCGGCCCCCGCGGCCTCCGCTGGCAGTCTGGTGTTGGTGCCGGATGCGCTGGAGGCAGTGATCCGGGCCCTGGCAGGCGCGCTCACCCCTGGCGCCCAACCGGGACAATCGGCCGCGCCCGCCGCCGACGGGCCGTTGCTGGACCTGGAGGAGACGGCCGAACTCCTGGGCGTCAGCCGAATGACGGTCGCCCGCATGGCCGACGAGGGACGGCTGCCCTCGGTTGTCATCCGCCGGGGACGGGTGCAGAAAACACGCCGGATCCCGCGGGCGTTCGTGGACCGGATCGTCGCGGACGCGTGCGCGGGCGCCCAGGTGGACATGGCGGAATACGCCGCCGCCTGGCTCGCAGAGCACGGGTCCGCGCCGCCCGCCGATGAGCCCGGCCCGCCCGCATGACACGCGGAAGCCCGAAAGCGCGCAGGTGCGCGGAGGCATACCCTGAGGCCATGAGCGAACTGCCGCTCGACGACGGCGGCCCGGACATCAGCGCCGCTGCGCATGACGCCGCGCAGGGGCACGTCGTCTATCTCACCGAGCACGGGGAACGCCTCGCCGCGATCGTCCCGGCTGAGTACGCCGCCGTGCTGGAGGGCATGACGCCCGATCAGGCGCGGGAACTGCTGGAAGACCTCGCTGACGTTGCCGCTGCCCGGCAGGCGCTGGACGAGCCGGGCGAGGACATTCCTTCCGAGCAGGCCTGGACCGAGCTTGGCCTGACTTGACCGGCCCGGCCGGCAGGTACGGGCTAGCTTTCCGGCCCGCCGCGCTGCGGGCGCTCCGTAAGCTTGACCGGCGGGCCGCCGAGCGGATCAAGGCCGCCACCGAAGGGCTGCGCGATGACCCGCGCCCACCAGGCGCGAAGATGCTCGCCGGCTCACACGGGCTATGGCGCGTCCGGGTCGGCGACTACCGGATCGTGTACACCATCGATGATCAGCGACGCGTAGTGCGCATCGCCGCCGCAGGTCACCGCCGCGACGTCTACAGCCGCTGACCTTCTCATGCCGGCGGCCGGGCCACGCCGTCTGACCATCTTGCCGCGCGCGGCAGACCGTGCATCGCATGCCTGAGGGGATTCATCGTCACTCCTCTGAGCGCAACCCAGCCTGCGGCGCACTGTTGCCGCTCGCCGTAGGTGCGGTCAGCTGCGCGAGGTACGCAGCGGCTCGCCGGTCGACCTCGGACACCGGGTCGGCGTAGTGCCGCAGCGTGGTTGCACCCCCGCCGCCGTGGCCCAGCCGGGCGGCCGTGTTGCGCAGGTCGAGCCCGCCGGCCAGGAGTTGGCTGGCCGTGTAGTGGCGCAGTGCCTTGATGTTGAGGCTGACCCCGGCGTTGCTGGCAACTTCGGCGATCTTGTGACTTACCCAGTCGGGGTTCCATGGGACCGAGCCGAGCGGATCGCCGGCAAAGATGTAGGCATTCTGCGGCAGCGTGACGCCTGCCTCAGACAGCCTGGACTCGGTTTCCCGCTTCTGCACGGCGATCATGGCCGCAGTGACCGGGTCAATGGCCAGGTGGCGGTCCTGGTGGGTCTTGGTGTCCTTGCGCACCCTCTGGCCGCTGCGGACGAAATAGCTGTACGCGATGTGCACGATGCCGCTGTCGAGGTCAATGTCTGCCCACTGCAGCCCGCACAGTTCACCGCGCCGAGCCCCGGTGATGGCCGCGAGCCACACATACAGCGCGAGTAGATCCAGATTGGCCTCGCGTGCCGCCTTGATGACAGCGGCTACGGTTGCCGGGCTAGGTGTCGCGGGGGAACGAGGCCGCGTCTTGGGTAGCCTTGCCGAACTGACCGGGCTGCGGTCGAGCCATTCCCAGCGGACCGCTGCGGCGAACGCGCCCGACAGGATCGAGTGGATCTGCCGGATCGTCCTGGCCGACATCGGTCGGCACCGGTGCGGCATGCACCCGGCCAAAGCACAATCGTGGCCAGCCTTGGCCGTCCGCCGCTTGGTCGGCTGGACCGGCTGGCCGCCGACCACGGCCGGTCGGCCTTGCCGAGGGGTGATGAGCCCTTCACCGGCCAGCGCCTCCAGTGCGTGCCGGACGGTCGCCGTCCGCAGCCCGGCCTGGCGGGCAAGAGCCCGGATCGAGGGCAGCTGTTCACCGGATGCCAATTGTCCGGCACCGATCGCTTCCCGGATCGCCTCGGCCACCTGCTGCCATGCCCGGCGCCTATCGCCGCCGTCGATCGCCAGGACCGGAAAATACCGGTGCTCGGTGAATGGCCTGCCGGTGCACGCGAGGTTGCCGCACCGGCGCAGCCGCGCGTACAGCGTGTCCAGCACCGGCCCGCGGAGCTTCCGCAGTTCCATCTCACCCAGCGCGGCAGGATCGTGCGCCGGATATAGCCCTCGTAGGTTTCCCGAGTGGATGGGTCGAGCTCGGCGACCGCCATGTACTGCTCCAGCAAGTCGGCAAGGGTGGCGCCGGACTCCGGCCGCCGCCCGATGGCCGCCTGCTCCAGCAGCTGGCCCAGTAGGATCAGGGCCTGCTCCTCGGTCTTCGCCGTCTGCCGATGCCGCAGCTGTCGGCCGGTCAGCGGATCGGTGCCCGCGTATACGTGAACCCGGTAGGAGCCGCTCGGTAGTCGCTCTATGTGGCCGGTCCCGGTGCGCGGCATGCCGCCACGGTAGCCCAAAATCGGCCACTCGTTCCACGACCCGTTCCACGCCGGAGACTATAAGGAAGCCGACTGGAAGAGTTTTTACAGATCAGGACGGGTGCGCCGCCAGGGACTCGAACCCCGAACCCGCGGATTAAGAGTCCGCTGCTCTGCCAGTTGAGCTAGCGGCGCTTGAGACGCTGTGATGCTAGCAGCATCCGGGGGGTGGTGCGAATCACCGGGGGCTCCGTGCGTCGTCCCTCTACCTGGGTGCTGCTGGTGCTGAGCTCGGTGACCTACTATCTCGTGGAGGCGCGGATGCAGCGCGCCGGCCGCGGGCTTGCCCGGCGGCTGGACGTGCGCTTCGGGCCTGACCGCCTGATGCCCGGCGGCCCCTCCGGATCCTGACCGAGGGCTGGCCGGCGGGCCACTGCGACGGGATGACGACACATGACATCGCCGCCTCCGGCCTGGCCGGACACGCTGCCGCCACCGCGCGACCCGGGCCGACCGTACCGGGTGTTCCTGGTCTGCCTGGGCAACATCTGCCGCTCCCCGATGGCCGAGGCCGTGCTGCGGGCCGAGCTTGACCGGGCCGGCCTGGGCCGGGCCGTCACGGTGGACAGCGCGGGCACCGGTGACTGGCACGTCGGCAACCGGATGGACCGCCGCGCCCGCGCCGAGCTGGCCCGCCGCGGGTACGACGGCGCGCCGCACCGGGCCCGGCAGGTCGAGCCCGCCTGGCTGGCGCAGCGCGACCTCGTGCTGGCCATGGACCGGCACAACCTCGCGGACCTGCGCCGGATGGCCGGCGACGACCCCGCCGAACGCGCCCGGATCCGCCTGCTGCGCTCGTTCGACCCAGGCTCAGGCCCGGACGCGGAGGTCCCGGATCCGTACGACGGTAAGACCGCGTCGTTCGGGATGGTCCTGGACCTTATCCAGGCTGCGGCGCGCGGGCTGGCCGCGCAGCTCGGTCAGGCGCCGGCCGGGGACCGCCCAGCCCGCCGCGGCGGCCGCTGAGCGCGCCGGATGGATGCGGCCGACGCGATAGCGCGGCTCACCGGTGCCGCCGTCGCCGGGCTGCAGGGGATCGGCGGCCAGCATCTGTGGCGGCACTACCGCGGGCGGCTGGCCGGCGGGCAGGAGATATTCGCCAAGATTTCCGAACGGCCGCTGGGTGACCTCTTGTACTCGGAGGCTAGCGGGCTGCGGTGGCTGGCCGACGCGGGCGCGGTGCCCGTGCCCGAGGTGCTCGGCCGCGACCAGAACGCGCTCGTCCTGTCGTGGGTGCCGCCTGGCTCGCCCGGTCCGGCCGCCGCCGAGCGGTTCGGCCGTGAGCTCGCCCGGCTGCACGCGGCGGGGGCAGACGGCTTCGGCGCCCCGTGGCCGGGGTTCATCGCCAGCCTGCCGCTCGACAACGAGCCCGCGCGCGGCGCTGACGCCTGGCCGCGGTGGTACTCCGGCCGTCGGCTGCTGCCGTTCCTGCGCCACGCCGCCGACGCGGGCGCGTTGTCGCGGGCCGACGTCAGGCTGGTGGAGTCGGTGGCGGACCGGATCGGCGAGCTCGCCGGGCCCGCCGAGCCGCCCAGCCGCATCCACGGCGATTGCTGGTCGGGCAATGTGCTGTGGTCAGGCGGCCGCGGTTGGCTGATCGACCCGGCGGCGCACGGCGGGCACCGGGAATCCGACCTGGCCATGCTGGCCCTGTTCGGCGCGCCGCACCTGGACCGCATCCTCGCCGCCTACGTCGAAGCGTCGCCGCTATCAGACGGCTGGCGGTCCCGGGTCCCGCTGCACCAGCTGCACCCGCTGCTCGTCCATGTCTGCCTGTTCGGCGCGGGTTACGCCGCGCAGACTCGCGGCGCCGCCCGGGCCGCCCTGCGCGCCTGAGGCGTCCTCAGCGCGTCACCGCTGGAAGATGTCTGGCTGCTGGCCAGGCCCACCTGGCGGGCTGCCCGGCGAGGCCTGAGGCGGCGGTCCGACCGTAGCGTGCGGACCCTGAGCCTCCGGAGCCAGCGGCAAGCTGACCCGGAACGTGGCGCCCCGGCCCGGCTCGGTGTCCACGGTCACCGTACCGCCGTGGGCGCTGACCAGCGCGGACACGATGGCCAGCCCGAGTCCGGTCCCGCCGGTGTGGCGCGCCCTGGTCTGGTCGGCGCGGTAGAACCGCTCGAACACCCGCTGCGCCTGGTCCGGGGACATCCCGGGCCCGTGATCGACGACCTCGAGGACGACCGCGGGGATCCGGTGACCCGGATCCAGCACTCCGGAACGGACGTGCACCTGGATCGGCGTTCCGTCCGGGGTATGGGTCAGCGCGTTGCTCATGAGATTTCCGATGACCTGGCGCAGCCGCGCCTCGTCGCCGATGACCAGGAAGGCGGTGTCGTGCCCGACGGTGAGCCGCACCTCGCGGTCCGGTGCGATCACGCTGGCGTCCTGCACGGCGTCGGCGGCGAGCGCCAGCATGTCAACCGGGCGCTGCTCGAGCGGGCGCTGCTGGTCGATCCGGGCCAGCAGCAGCAGGTCGTCCACGAGTACGCCCATCCTGGTGGCCTCGGTCTCGACCCGGTTCATGATCCGGTCGAGGTCCTCGCGGGTGAGCTCTCCTTCGCTGCCGTTTGCCGCCACGCCGCCGCGCTGGCGGTAGTACTCGGCAAAGCCCTTGATCGCGGTCAGCGGCGTGCGCAGCTCGTGACTGGCATCGGCCGCGAACTGCCGCATCCGGCTCTCGGACCGGCGGGCGGTCGCCTCGGACTCGGCCTGGGCGCTGAATGCAGCCTCGATGTGGGCGAGCATGATGTTGAGCGACCGGCCGAGGCTGCCGACCTCGGTGCGCGGATCGCGGTCGGGTACTCGCCGGCTGAGATCTCCGGCGGCGATCGCGCCGGCGGTCTGCTCGATCTCGCCCAGCGGCCGCATGCTGGCCCGGACCACGGCCACGCCGATGATGGCCAGTACGAGCACGACCACCCCGCCGACAATCAGGTTGATGCTGATCAGCTGTCCTACGGTCTGATTGATGTTGCCCAGATCTGTACCGACAATCAGGGTGCCGGGAACCGGTTCGCCGGGGAGCGAGCTGTTCGGGGCCGCGGGATATTGCCGGGGAAGCGTCAGGACCCGCCAAGGGCTGCCGCCGGCCTGCCCCGGCACCGTCACCAGGTGGTCCGCATTTGCCTTGAGCCAGTCGCTACCGGATGGGACGTTCGGCAGCTCGGTAGCCGTTATGAAACCGAAGGGTGCCAGGCGTACGCCGGCCGGGACGAAAGCCTCCACGTACGGGCTGAGTGCGTTGACCGTCGGCCCGTTCGGCTCGACCCCGTTCGCCTGGAGCGACTGGTCAGCGAGGCTGACCACGGTGGTCAGTTCGTGGTCGGTCTTGTTGAGCAGGTAGCCGCGGAACACGAAGATGCCGGCGATGCTGATGCAGGCCAGCGCGGCGATCACGAGCGCGAG
>Ga0070711_100000334_pt1 | contig 24165 bp, 23 predicted proteins | sample LARL53metaG_FD_65452 | JGI IMG/M metagenome (GOLD analysis project Ga0070711, IMG submission 65452) | Corn, switchgrass and miscanthus rhizosphere microbial communities from Kellogg Biological Station, Michigan, USA - LAR L5-3 metaG | ecosystem: Host-associated > Plants > Roots > Rhizosphere ... | reverse complement strand
TCTGCCTGAGTCACAAGAACAAGAGACGATAGGGACTGGGCGTGAGGTCCAAGCCGACAGGCTGACCATTGAGGCTGCACTTAAACGCCGGCTGTGGCCGACGCGTCGGTTTATCTTCGCCCTGGCGCTCGTCCTGGGCTTGCCGATTCTCGCGGTCTGGTTATTTCGTTCGCGTGGCCGTGCGCCTACCGGCATCCGATCCCTGGCGGTGCTTCCTCTGGAAAGCCTGTCTGGCGACGCTTCACAAGGTTACTTCGCCGATGGCATGACCGACGAGCTGATTACAGATCTGTCACAGATCAGCGCTTTACGGGTGATCTCCCGCACCTCCGTAATGGTATACAAAGGTGCTCGCAAGCCCCTGCCGCAAATCGCTCGTGAGCTGAATGTCGACGCCGTGGTAGAAGGCACTGTGCTCCGTTCCGGCGACCAAGTCCGCATCACGGCGCAGTTGATCGAGGCTTCTACGGACAAGCACTTATGGTCCCAGAGCTATGAAGGTGAGTTGCGTGACACTCTGGCGCTCCAGAACAGGGTGGCTGCAGCCATCGCGGACCAAATTCGGATCAATTTGACTCCACAGGAACAGGCTGCACTGAAAAATGTAAAGGTTGTTAATCCGGAAGCTTACGAGTCCTATCTCAAAGGCCGCTACTTCTGGAATAAGCGCACGGCGGATGGTTTGAAGGTCGCCCTGGCTTATTTCAACCAGGCAACCGGTGAAGACCCGAAATATCCCCAGGCTTATTCCGGCTTAGCCGACACATATGCCTTGTTGGGAGACTGGCAATACGCGGTGATGACCCCCAAGGAGGCATTTCCCAAAGCGAAGGCGGCGGCGATCAAAGCTCTGGAACTGGATAGCACCCTCGGCGAGGCTCATAACTCGCTTGCGTTCATCTTGGACGGGTTCGACTGGGATTTGGACTCTGGCGGGAAGGAATTCCAGCGGGCCATTGAATTGAATCCAGGCTACGCAACCGCTCACCATTGGTATGCCTGGCACTTGAGTCTATTGGGTCGGTATGACGAAGCGATTGCGGAGATGAGAAAAGCGGAAAACCTGGATCCGCTATCTCTTATCATTAACGCCGACTTGGCAGAACTCCTTGTCCTCGCGCACTCTTATGACGAATCCATACAGCAAAGCCGCAAGACGATCGAAATGGATCCTAATTTTGCTCTCGCACACAATCAACTCGCCCAGGCGTATCTGCAAAAACACATGTACGATGAAGCGGTCGCAGAGCTACAAAAAGCCGTCCAGCTTTCCGGCCGTAGCCCGACGTGCATAGCGAATCTTGCTCGCGCCTATGTCGCATCGGGGAAAAGAGACGAAGCGGTCCAGTTGCTGAACGAGTTGAAGAAGCGTGCCAGCCCGGGTTATTCGAATGCTGCCGAGATTTCCATGATCTATGCTTCTTTTGGAGATATGGACCAAGCGATGAATTGGCTCGAAAAAGGCTACGAAGAGCGATTTAACCCGGGCGTCCTGTTGCGGCCGGGCTTCGATCCGCTCCGCTCTGATTCGCGCTTCCAAAGCTTAGTGCACCGTATTGGCCTACCAGGGTAAGGTAGCGCACAATTGACCCCAGAAAGTTTACCTCTGCCGGGAATAAAAAGCCTGTCCGTCAGGTTTTCATAATCGACAACCCGAAACCCAAAGACGGAACGCTTTTTATGATTTCAAGCGGGGTGCAGAAGAGTCGCCGGAGGTGTCCAAAACAGGGGAGGGACAAACCACGGCCAGCAATAATTACATTTCATTACAAAACTAGGGGGCAATTTTTGCATGTGTCTATTCACCCAGAATCCGCATCGAACCCAGTAGAGAGAGTGGCATGATTTCGTTAAGTTTGGTTCAACTGATTGAACGTCATTCCGACGAACTCGCCACCGAGTTGATCGCGAAACTCGAAACTTCCTCCCGCACCTCTGACCTGCACAAAGTTCCGGTCGAGGAATTGCGACGACGAATTCAGAGATCTTGCAGCACTTGAGTGAGTGGCTGATCACCGAGACGGGCGCCGACATCGTGCAGCGTTGTTTTGAGATCGGTGAGCGCCGCGCCTCTCAAGGGGTTGCGCTTTCCGACTTCTGCTGGGCAATTGCTATGACCAAGGAACATCTCTAGGAATTCCTCCAGCGCGAGGGAATCATCCGCGGCCCGGTGGAAATCTACGGCGAGATGGAATTGTCGCGCCTGCTGGACCAGTTCTTCGATCGCGCTTTGTGTTTTGCGACCGAAGGTTATGAGCAGTACGTCCAGCTGCAGGTAACCCGTAAGCGCGGGTTCGTCGCCAACGGCAACGGAAATATATGCATGGCACTGACGGCACTTAACACGTCCATGTCGCGCCGGGTTTTTCCTGTGCGAACGATTTAGCCTTCTTCTCAACCACGGTGTGAGAACGTCCATTGAGCTCTTTCTTCGAAATACGTGAGAATGAAGCGAGAGCATCGACTCACTCGTTGCCCCTCCGAGTTTTGGTATCGGAACCCGATGTTGTGAGTCGCAAGCTCATTTGCTCAACGCTCGAGTGCGAAGCAGGGATAACGGTGACTTGCGTGGACGACTCCAGGCTGCTGTCCTCAATTCAGGAGAGCGCTCCAGACCTCGTGATACTGGCTGCGCATTCGCCAGCGATTCGGCGAGCTCCGAGTTGGGGGGCTGTCGGAGTCAAGCGTGCGCCAGCAACCATCGTCACTGCCTACGATCCGTCAGTGGTCTCCGCATTTGCTTCTTCCGCGATCGACTTTCTTGTAAAACCATTTGATGCCGAGCGCTTCGAAGCCGCGCTGGATCTCGCAAGATCGCGAATTGCTGGTGCTCGGATGGAGTTCGAGGTCGAGGAGAGGCCGGGTGCCCGGGAGCAACAACGACCGGCGCGGCGCTTCTTGCAGCGACTGGCAGTTGAAGAGAATGAAAAGATTATGCTTGTAAAAGTGGCGGATGTCCGGTGGATGCAGTCATCAGGGAATCACATTCGACTGCATATGGAGAACACGTCTCATTTGATTCGGCAAAGCATGAAAAGTCTCCAGGCGCTGCTCGACCCGAATCGTTTTCTCCGCGTGCATCGCAATGCGATCGTAAATCTCGACCATGTCGAGGAGTTTCATTTGCCTCCGAACGGCAATATGTTTGTGAAACTGAATGATGGACTGTGTTTACCCCTTCGAAGAGCCAATCGGGCGCTACTGCGGAAACTGCTGAAAGACATCTGGTAGTTCAGGTTTTAGCTGGATGCTTGGTTTGCACCTCCTTTTCTAGTTCTAGCTCTCCTTTTCGTGATGTGCACTAGGCTGATTTGTCTTTGTCCGCCTTCACAAAGCCCACGGCAATCGTTGAAGCAGATTTCACTCTTGCTGAATTACTTTTGTTTATTGTCTTCCGAGAAATCATATTTCTATCCCGCTTGCTTTCAATTTTGGTATCGCTAGATCTTGGCCATCGCCGAGCCAACGTTCACCCCGTTCCTGCACCGGTTCATCCCATCATTGTTGGTTATGCCCGTGCTCTTAGGAGGGAAGTCTTTCTAGGAGAGCACTGTGAAATTCAGTAGAGTACCGACCCCTCGCGAGAATGAAAATAATACCTTACAAAGCGTAACGAAAATTGACAATCACCAGATTGCCGGAGTACCGGTTAGTCGAGCTCGCAAAAATCTGCTTCTGTTCTCGATGCTCCTGGGCGCGATCCTGGCATTGCCTGTCGTGGTGAATGCACAGCTCACAACAGCGGATGTTGTGGGAACGGTAACCGACGCTACTGGAGCGGTGGTCTCCAACGCCAATGTAACCCTCACCAACCAGAGGACAAACGAGACCCGAAACACGCAAAGCAACGGCAGCGGCCAATATGTTTTCACCCTGCTGCTGCCCGGAAACTACTCGGTGCGGATCGAAGTACCAGGTTTTACGACTTTCACATCCAACGTGAATGTGTCCGCGGGCGATCGCGCCAGGGTGGACGCGTCAATGCACGTAGGACAAAGTTCGGAGAGCGTTGAAGTGACATCCCCAAGTCCCCTGCTCCAAACGGAGACTTCCACGGTCGAGAATACGGTGCCCGAGCAGCACGTGGAGAGTCTGCCCCTCAATACGCGCAATTTGACGACCCTGGTGACGTTCGTGCCGGGAGCCAACGAAGGTGCCAGCGTTGATTCACTCAGCAGCGGTCAGCGTCCCGACGACCGCCGCCAGACCAGTTCATTTTCGGTGAACGGACAGGACGTCGAGCTCAACAACGCGCAGATCGATGGCACCGACAACAACGAACGCATCATCGGAACCATTGGCGTCAAGCCCTCGATCGATGCCATTCAGGAAGTGACCGTAGAAACCAACAACTACACTGCCGAGAGCGGAAGAACGCCGGGCGGTCTGGTCAGCGTCATCACCAAGAGCGGAAGCAACAGCTTTCACGGTTCGCTGTATGAGTATTTTCAAAACAACGCGTTCAACGCCAGGAATCCCTTTAACCCGTCGCCCCAATTTCCCCAATCCGAGTTTCGCCAGAACGATTTCGGGGGCAGCGTTGGCGGTCCCATAATTAAGGACCGGACCTTTTTCTTTTTTGCTTACGAAGGCTTCCGCCAGGTTGCAGGCGTCCAGAATCCCATAACTAGCACCGTACCCACTGCGGCCGAGCAGGCTCTCGGTCCAGCGGGAATTGTCGCTGCAGATCCGGCAACCGCTGGACTGCCGGTTGATCCGATCGCGGCCAACTTATTTAAGTTGTATCCGTTGCCCAACATTGGAGCATCCGGACAGGAAACCAATAACTTCCTCTTCGACCCAAACAGAACCCAGTTCAGTACAACGTTCGATGCGCGCGTCGACCATCGGTTCAGCAACAACGATCTTTTTTACGCGAGATTCACTTCCAACAATGTCAGCTCGGTCATTCCGACGAACTTGCCTAATGTCACGATCAACGGGGTCAGCATCAATCCCGGCAATGGCCAGTTTGGCTTTGCTGGACCGGCAAAAGATGTTGCCTATAACGGTCAACTCAACTACACCCATATCTTTAGCTCCAATCTCTTACTCGAGTTGAAGGCCGCATATACCCGGATCGATAACACTTCCAACTCTCCGAACTCAGGTACCAACGCCGCCACCGCGGTGGGTTTTCCGGGCAATATCAATTACGGCCCTTTGGCGACCTCAGGTCTACCCCTCATCAACGTGGCTGGCTTTGCCCCTCTTGGCGATAGCAATTTTGTTCCGATCGTTGACATCAGCAACACCTTCGAATACGGCGGAGCCGTAACCTATAACCGCGGTGCGCACAGCATGAAATTTGGAGCTGCTTTGATTCGCCGGCAGGCACAAAACCAACAAAGCAGCAACGGAGTTGGCAACATCAACTTCGGGCTACCAGAGGATGGCGGATCGGCATCACTCAACAATCTAGCGACCTTCCTGGTTGGGGCATTTACCGCGGAAGGTCGTAACACCGACCTCTTTACTCCCAACTATCGTTCGTGGGAGCCTGGCTTCTACGCTCAAGACAGCTGGAAAGTGAGGCCGTGGCTGACGCTTAATTATGGGCTTCGCTACGACATATATACTCCGTTCACCGAAGCCAACGGCCGCATTTCGAACTTTGATCCGGCGACCAACACATTGCTTGTCCCCGCATCCGAGCTCGCCGTCCTCAAGGCCCAAGGCGTGGACACTACCGGGATGGTGGCATCATCCAACACTGCCGGCCTCAAGACCACCTATTCCGACTTCGAACCCCGGGTTGGCTTTGCCGCTTCGCTTGGTCATCAGACCGTGCTTCGTGGTGGCTTCGGCATCGCCGACTTCCCCGGAAACTACACCTCAAACGCGTCCTTGAAGAACGCACCCTTCAATGGAGTGTACGCTCCAAGCATCAATGGCCAAGGCTGCCAATCTACCCTTGCTACTCAGATTGAGACCGGCTCGACAGGTTCTTCCACGCTGCCAACCTGCCAAACTGGCTTGGGGCAGACCACAGCTTTGGGACAAGGTATTCCGATCCCGGTTCCGCAGGCCTTAAACAGTCCCAGCTTGTCTCTTCCTGATAATGTGGCGCTGAACTTCAGGACGTCGTATGTAGAGCAGTTCAATCTTCTGCTGCAGAAGCAATTTGGTCAGAACGTCATCACCATTGGATATGTGGGTTCCGTGGGGCGTCATTTGCCAGTCGTCATCAATGACATCAACGTCCCCGATCCGCTTACCGCTCCCGCCTCTTTGCGCGGTCCGGACGGTCGCTTCGATACCCGCCCAACTGCCACTATCCTGCCCGGTCTCGGTGGTGTCGGCGAGTACGAGAGTTCGGGGAGCTCCAGCTACCAGTCTTTGCAAACATCGTTTCAGCGCCGTTATCACAACGGACTCACTGTATCGGCCAACTATACTTATTCTCACTCCATCGACGATGCCACAACGCTAAGTTATGAAGGCCAGGAAGGCTTTGGAAATGCGGATCCATTCGACATCAAAAAGTTTGAGACCGGCAACAGCGACCTCGATCTCCGCCATCGCTTTGTCGGCACCGTTACCTATGAGTTGCCCTTTGGCAAGAACTTCACCGGAGCCAAAAAACTGGTGCTCGCGGGGTGGCAGGCCAATACGGTTCTCATTTGGAATTCCGGTAGCCCCTTCAGCATAACCGACAATTTCACCGGCTTTGCCAATTCTGTCTTTAACGGAATCGGTGGGGGACCCACGCGTCCAAACCAAGTCGCTCCTGCAACGCTGTCCAATCCCAGCATCAACGAGTGGTTTAACACAGGCGCATTTGTTATTCCCACTCTCGGCACAATCGGGAACACGCCGCGTAACAGCCTGCATGGCCCGTCCTTCCGGCATTTCGATCTTTCTATCTTCAAGGATTTCACCGTGACGGAACGCGTTAAGCTGCAATTTCGCGCGGAGGCCTTCAATTTGACCAACACACCAAGCTACTTTGTCGCTAACAATCAAAATGACGCCCCCACAACCAACGCCGTCCAAGGTGCAGGCTTCGGCAAAATTGTCATAACCAACCCGAACTACACGCCGCGTGCACTGCAGTTGGCGCTGAAGCTTATTTTCTAGGTGTGCCACGAGCAAAACGAGTCGGCGACAGACGACTGGTTTTGCGTAACTGTGTAGTCGATGAGGATAGGCCCCTCGGAGTCGTCTTGCAGGAGGAGATTTCAAACCACCTTCGGCTGCTGCGGTCAAAAACCGTGGTGGTGAGCAGTGAAGGCAAAAGGCTCGCAAGGGTATCGGGTCAGGTAACTCCCAGGAAGAGGAACGATAGTGAACCACCGCTTCTCATGTCGAAAAGAACAAGACGATATCAAAACCGCGGTTTGCTAGAAGCTCGCGGGATAAGCTCCGACGGAAACTTGCTTACGGGCGGAGTGGTATCCGGCATATAGGTGGCCTGATCCTGGGCGAGGCGATTACATGGAACGTGGGAACCTTCGGTGTCGATGCAAACGGAGAAGCCACAAGTGGATTGAACCACGAGGGCGAGAGTACGGATGCGACACCAAGGGGCGGAGTACCCCGTATGAGCGATGAAGTCCGCGAAAGCGGATGGAGCAAAGGGGGTACGTGTAGTGGGGCCAAGTCAGTCAGGCCAACCAGCCATGGGAGGAGCCTGAAGGACAAGGCAAAACCGTACGGTATTGCGAGAACAGAAGTCCTGGAAGCCTATTCCAAGGTGAAGAGCAACAAGGGAGCAGCGGGCATCGACGAGCAAACGATCGAAGACTTTGAGAGGAACCTCAAACGGAACCTTTATAAGGTCTGGAATCGAATGTCATCGGGCAGCTACTTTCCCCCACCGCCACAACGTCCGCAGTCACGCATCATGAACGACAACCGTCGATAGCCTTCCAGCGGATTCTTCAGCTGAATATCGCTTGTTTCCTTGTTTCTCCCACTGCTTCTACCGGAAGTCACGAGGAGCCCAACCGTGACGGACATTGCGTGGAATAAATCTTCACGAGCCCAGTTATCAATAGTGAAGTCCAAAAACATTTCAACAAGAAAGAATCATGATGAAGTTGCATTTGACGGTTGTCCTTACTTTGAGTTGCTTGGGCTGGGCGGAAGCGCCCGTGCCGCACGAGACAACGCACACTCGGTCGAGATCTTTGATGTCGTTCAGATCGGCGATAAAAAACTGAAGCCTGTCAACTACAAGGTGGAGTGGCACGGGACAGGCCCGGCGGAAACGTGCGTTTCGAGCAGAACGGGAAGAGTGTGATCACGGTACCGGGAACGTTGAAGACGAATGACGATCGAGTCACACAGGATGCCGTCGTGACTGAGGCAACCGGCGCGGACACGCTGCCGCTCAAAGAGATCGATTTCGCTCATCAAAAAGAGGCGCTAGTTTTTGCCCAGAACCGCGGCGGTATGTAATAGCTGCAACGCAGTTTGGATGGCGATGCACAACCGCGTTCTCATTGGTTCTCTGAGGCCAGAGGGGTATTCGGAGAACGGGGAGCGCTTCAGAACACAGGCTCCGCGGCAATCTGTGTGTCGGGCGAACGTCACGAGAGGCGGAGAGCGTGCGGCGGCTGGAAGGCAGTATTGAGTTGCTGGGCGGCGTATTCTTGAGCGCTCTGACCTTACTGATTGGTTCTTGTATCGTCGGGTCGATTGTTGCAGCCCTACGAGCCGTCAGCCGTGGGTGAGTGCGGTTTTTGGTTTCGTGGTGGGAGTGACTGTCGATGACCGCACCCACGATATTGCTACAAAACGCAACTTTCGAGGAAGGCCACTATGGCTGCAGAAGTGCACAAAAACTGGAGAGAGTTGTGCAACGCCGCACTGGAAACGAACGATCCTGATGAGTTGCTGAAGATTCTCCAGGAACTCAACAGGGCCCTAAAACGCGAAGAGCAGGTTCGGCGTGACTTCAGGGAGGCCATGACAGCGCACAAGTCTTCCGACGAAATTCGATTTAACGCGTATCGGAAGGTCACGACGAAAGCGGAAATCTCAGGCACGAAGTAGCGGATACTAATGAGTGACATAAGAGTTTGCGTTGAGAATCACCCTGAGTATGTGTGGATAGACAGCGATGACATTCTCCACACGGCGGCGACCACAGACGGCGTGTTCCAGTCCAACCTGATAAATACGGATGACGAGTTTTCGAAGATGAATAGCTAGAGGATAGGTCAAGACCATGAACAGCGGCATTATTCCCAACGCCCTGACTAAGACACTCGCTCTAGAACTCGAATACCGGGAATCGTCTGTCTTTCGCGAAATTGGAACCGAACCCGAATGGCCCGCAGAACTCCAACGCTCAGGCGATCGTTTGAGGAGGAGTTTACATGCCGCCTTAAGCGTGATTGAAAGGGTGGAAGGAGTGGGGAATAAGTATGCCTCGCGCCAGTTATCAACTTGTGAAGGTCAGAATCCGATAGACCTTTAACTCAGCACCATTCAGGTTGGATTGTGAAACTGACATTTAGCGCGAGCATACTCTTCGGGTTGACTGTCACTCTGTTTCTAGGCTCGCCGGCACACGGACAAACGGGCACAGGCTCGATTTTTCAGGTGGTCCCGACTCCGAACGAGAACTCTAACAGCGAACTGTTGGCGGCGGCGGCTTCTTCGCCGAACGATATTTGGGCGGTGGGGCAGTCGACGATCCACTTTGATGGCACGAAGTGGACGGCGTTTCCGGCTCCGATGATCAACGGCGACAACAACAGCTTTCTGCAGGGGGTGGTCGATATTTCTCCGACTTTGGCCTGGGCGGCGGGAAACGTGAATGACGGGGCACATACGGGGCAGGTGATCGAGCGGTGGGATGGAACCAAGTGGAGTCTGTTTCCGGGTCCCAAGTTCCGGAAGAAAGATCAAGCGGATGTCTTCGCCATGACCGCTAGCTCGGCGAATGATGTTTGGGCCATCGGCAGTCTGGTGAACCTCGGTACTGGGTTGGTCTCGCCCCTTTTTGAGCACTGGAACGGCGCGGCATGGACGGCGACGACTCTGGCATCGAACAATGAGTTTTTGTTCGGCGCGTCAGCCGCCGCGCCGAATGAGGCCTGGGCGGTGGGATTCAACGGTTCAGACAACATCCGAACCTCAGCGATGCACTGGGATGGCACGAACTGGAAGAGGATGCCGACTCCCAACGTAGGCGCGGGCACGAACAAGTTGAATGGCGTGCTGGCGCTGGCGCGGAACAATGTGTGGGCGGTGGGTTTCTCCACGCCGGTCGCGTCTCCCAAACACGCTGCCACGCTGACCCTGATCGAGCACTTTGACGGCACCAGTTGGGCGGTGGTTCCGAGTCCAAATGTTGGCCCGGATAGCGCGAATCAATCAAACCGTTTGTTTGGATTGACGGCGAATTCGGCAAATGACATCTGGGCGTTCGGTTCCTACTTCACGGCGGATGGATCAGGGCACCAGATGACACTACTTTTGCACTGGGACGGAACCAGTTGGACGATCGCATCCAGTCCCAACCCGTCCCAGGCTGGAGTTTCCTGTGATCTGTTATGGGCTGGAGTTGCCCCGTCCCCAGGCAACGTGTGGATTGTTGGGTCCGGGCATGACAAGACTTTGGCCATACATATGACGACGGCATCAGATTCTAATTTAGTTTCCAGTTTCTAGTTCCTGGCCGACGACTGCTACAGGTCGGCTTCGCTCCCAATCGAGCAGTAACTTTCCTGCGCACCAGCATCCAACTGCAAAGTTTCGCCACATCGGAGTTGTCCACGACGAGTACGCGGTCTCACCGGATGGCATGAAGGCCTTCGGTTGTCCTCGGATCTCGAAATCGAGATAGTAGGGATAGATTCTGGTCCCGTTCCAGAACGTCTGACGAAGAGCTGTGTCGACGGGGACGTCCAGACCAAAGCGCTCATTTCCAAGGAGGTCTGTGCTCTAATATCGCCATGCACCCCCAACCGGATTGCTGGATTGGCGGCGCCAACATTCGCTCATCTCCTTACTCATTACGAAAATAACTCGACAGAAGGATCGTCGCTAAAGAATCTGGCGGATCCCGGTGTCGCCTTCTGAATCACGTCAGGCAACTGGTGGCGTTCGACGGCCACATCAAAGTCTGGCCTGACGGACTTTCCTTCGCGAATGCCTTCAACCATCCGCATGTACAGCTGCGCATCGTTGAAAGGAAGCCCCTGACGCGACCGCGGGTGGAACCCCAGCGATAGCTCTCCGGTATGGAGAGATCCGCCAGCGGTTTGCCCGCCTGCGCACCGCGCACAGTGAACTCGGAGACCTGTATGTAAGTCGCCTAGCGAGGGTCTGATGAAAAGTTTAGGGCAACATTTGCAACGTGGCACCTTTGGAATGGAGTAGACCTGCGAACCGTTCAAATGTGGTTAGGTCATTCTGACATGGAGAGCACAATGACGCCTGATCGTAATTCGCCTGGAACTGCTGCACAGTGGCTTTACGCAATCCGGCATCGAAGATCGTCTCGGCCAGGCTCGGACCGACTGACCAAAAACGGCTGGGCCATGTAAACCAATCGGAGAAAGAAGAATTTCCGAATCCGGCTGCGGCGCTTAACATGATATTTGGAAAATATGCGGCCTGACGGCCGCTCTTAGGCCTCTTCCTCGATGCAAGAAAACAAACCTGGGTCTGCGGAGGGCAGATGGATCCGATCTGTGTCCGACGGAAAGAGCTGCCCGGTCCATCTACCTGAATCGTTTTTGTATTAACGGGTGGTACAGGACAAATCGCGACGGCAAGTTCAATGTGCCATACGGCGCGGCAGGAACTGGTCCACTTTCATCGCGAGTGCAAATTGTTCAGTGTTCGCGCGCCTGGGAGTTGCGAAGCATCGATCACGCGGTTTTGCCAAGCTGCTAGAAGAAGCTACCGCAGGAGACTCTGTTTATCTTGATCCACCGTTCACTGTGTCGAAGCGACGTGTTTTGAATGAATATCAGCCCGAAATGTTCTCGGCTCCCGACGCGCGGTTTCGGGAATCCATAACAACGAAGGGTTTTGGGATGCCCGGCTTCTCGATGGGTCGTTTCCCCGTCCCGCTACAAAGAAATTGATTCGCGAGCATTTAATTCTAAGTTCACTCAGGAATCGTGAAGTCCCAAACCCTCCCTGACGCCGATCCTCCCGACCGGTTGCCTCCGTGTGCGCCCGCCATCGTATTGCTCTGGCCCGTGCCCATGAAGAAGGCGTATTCCCCTGGCCTCAAGCCTTCGTCCATTAACGTGATTTTGTACATCCTGATCCCGATGTGTTCGGCACGGAGCGGGATTTCCTTGTCCTTCTGCACGCCAGACTTGCCGCCCGTGATGCCGCCGAAGGAACCGATTTGGAATTCCCGGTGATCGCTCTTCCTGTTGAGCTTGATCAACACGTAGTCGGATGAGTCGTCACCATCGGGAACGTACAGGTAGAAAATCGGCTGGCGGTCCCGGACAACATTTTTCGACGTGTGCCCTTCAATGGTCGCATCCCAGTGCTGGTTCCTCAGTCCGTTCGAAAAAAAACTACCAGCCTTGCCACCCGTCTTGGTGTTGGTCACCGCCTGACCCTGAACCCGCACAAACTTGCCTTGATCCCTCCAGTACACGCCTACCTCGGGCGGAGGAAGATTCGGATCGACCGAGATTGGACTCGCACCCACCACCACCGGTGCCGGCGGAGGAGCAGGGCTAATCATGACCTTAACGACCGAGTCAGGAACGTTTGCGGCTTTGAGCGACTTCAATCCATCGACGCTGGTATCGAAGCTGACTGCATCCGCTCCAGCCTCGTACGCCTGACGAATCTTTGCGATGATCACGTCGTCGGAAAGGCCCAGCTTCGCCATCTCAATGACGTCCCGGTTGGTGAACCGCTTGCGCAAGTCTTCCTGGCCGCCTGCAACACAAACTGCAACGAGCAAAACCCACAGACCCGCCATCGCACTCCGATGGGAAATTCTCATTGTTGATCACCCCTCGAACACAGCTTTTTCCGGCTGTCCAGGCCCCGAGCGGCAGGGATTATACCCCACTCTTCGCACTCGTAACCATTCAGTTTTGCCCGACCGTCCACCGTGCCTTTTCGAGAGCTGTCATCTGCTACTAAATCCACGGTAGTAAAACTGTAATAGTTCCACGTTCAAAGCGGATGTTTTATAGGAGCCACGGATCAAATCGACTGATTTGTAACCGGTTGGAAAGAGAAGTAGAGTAGAAAATTTTCCAAACGGTTCAGTTGAAAACCGTTGTACTGGAAACGGTACCGGGGTTTCGAATCCCTTTCCCTCCGCCACACGGTTCACTGGCGGGTAACCACCTAGCGGCTTTACTGTACGACGACTGAAATTGTGCGCCCTTTTTGAGGAGCACAGTTGGAGTTTCGCAATGCTTGGGAAAGTTCGTCGCATCGCCATGATAGCGTCTGCGGAGTGAACGACAATGAGGCCAACCGGCCTTTGCGCTTTTTGGGAAGGAGAGAAACAGACCTCCAGTGTCTGGAAGACTATTTCGAAACCGAATCCAGAGCCAGGTTTAGCTCCAGCACATTGACCCGGGGCTCCCCGAAGAAGCCCCATTGCCGTCCTTCGGTGTGTTGGGCAACGAGTGCCCGGACCGCTTCCTCGCTCATTGCGCGCGCTTTGGCTACTCTCGGAACCTGGAAATCCGCGGCGGCCGGCGTGATGTGGGGATCAAAGCCAGAAGCGGAAGTAGTGACCATGTCGACGGGCACGGGCTTGCCTGGATTCTCCGCCTGCGCGCTGGCGACGTCGGCATTCACCCGGTCGATGAGCTTCTGATTCGTCGGCCCTAGTTGGGATCCGCCGGAATTGGTGGCATCATAGCCATTCGCGCCCGCTGCTGAGGGACGCGGGTGAAAATAAACCGCTCCCACGAAGGGCTGGGCAATGATGTGCGACGCGATCAGGGTTCCATTGCGCCGTATGAGCTGCCCGTTAGCTTTCTCCGGAAAGAGGAACTGAGCCAGTCCAGTGACCACCAGTGGATAAACCAGACCCAGCAGCACAGTCGTGACAATCGTCATGAGCACGGAAATCAGAAGATTCTTTTTCATGGTGATCCTCTTCAGGCCATCCCAACGCTTGTGATGACCATGTCAATCAACTTGATCCCGATGAACGGGATAATGATCCCGCCCACGCCATAGACCAGTAGGTTGTTGCGCAACAGTGCCGCCGCGCCCATGGCGCGATACCTTACTCCGCGTAGGGCCAGGGGAATCAGGGCGACGATGATCAGCGCGTTGAAAATAACCGCGGACAATATCGCCGACTGTGGTGTCTTTAAGTGCATGATGTTGAGTGCCGCCAGCACTGGGAACGTGCCCGCAAACATCGCCGGAATGATGGCAAAATACTTGGCCACGTCGTTGGCGATGGAAAACGTGGTTAGCGCCCCGCGAGTCATCAGCAGTTGCTTGCCGATTTCGACAATCTCAATCAGCTTGGTGGGATTCGAATCCAGGTCCACCATGTTCCCCGCTTCTTTCGCAGCTTGCGTGCCCGTGTTCATGGCCACGCCGACATCGGCCTGTGCCAGCGCGGGAGCGTCGTTGGTGCCATCCCCGGTCATCGCAACCAGCTTGCCGTCAGCCTGCTCCCGGCGAATAAGGTCCATCTTTTCCTTGGGAGTGGCTTGGGCCAGGAAGTCATCGACGCCGGCCTCGCGGGCTATCGCGGCGGCGGTGAGCGGGTTGTCGCCCGTGATCATCACCGTACGAATACCCATGGCACGAAGCTGGCTGAACCGTTCGCGAATCCCGCCTTTGACGATGTCCTTGAGGCAGATCACACCTAGAGCGCGGCGATTTTCGGACACGACCAACGGCGTGCCGCCGGAACGCGCGATTTGCTCAACCGTGGCCTGCACTTCCTTCGGAAGTCCGTTGCCGCTAACTACAGAAATATATTTTGCGATCGCGTCCGATGCGCCCTTCCGGATCTCACGATCATCCAGATTGACGCCCGACATCCTGGTTTGCGCGGTGAAGGGCACAAAATGCGCCTCGTGTGAAGCTAGGTCGCGTCCGCGCAGGCCATACCGTTCTTTTGCCAGAACTACAATGGAGCGGCCTTCCGGCGTCTCATCAGGAAGAGATGACAACTGGGCTGCGTCGGCCAGTTGGGCCTCCGAAACTCCGGGGGCGCAAACAAACTCCGCAGCCTGACGATTTCCTAAAGTGATGGTGCCGGTCTTGTCCAGAAGGAGCGTGTTGACATCGCCCGCAGCCTCCACCGCCCGTCCCGACATAGCCAACACGTTGTGTTGTACCAGGCGATCCATGCCAGCAATGCCGATCGCGGAAAGCAATCCTCCGATTGTGGTCGGAATTAGACAGACCAACAGGGAAACCAGCACAAACACTGTCTGCGGCGCCCCTGAGTAGACGGCGAATGGCTGCAGCGTCACCACAGCCAGCAGGAAGATAATCGTCAGCCCAGCCAACAGGATGTTCAATGCGATTTCGTTCGGCGTCTTCTGGCGCTCGGCACCTTCCACCAACGCGATCATCCGATCTAGGAATGTTTCTCCGGGGTTGGACGTAATCTTGATCCTGATGTAATCGGACAGCACTCGCGTTCCGCCGGTGACTGCCGAGCGGTCTCCTCCCGCCTCGCGGATCACGGGCGCGGATTCGCCCGTGATTGCGGACTCGTCTACCGACGCGACCCCCTCTACGATCTCACCGTCACCTGGGATAAACTCGCCGGCGGAAACATTCACAACATCACCCGAACGCAGCTTCGAACTGGCAATCTTTTCGGTTTTGCCATCAGGCAACACCCGATTGGCTACAGTTTCCGATCTCGCTTTGCGCAGACTCTCCGCCTGTGCCTTGCCGCGCCCCTCCGCCATGGCCTCGGCAAAATTCGCAAACAACACCGTAAACCATAACCAGAGTGTGATCTGCAGATTGAACCCGAACGCGCCCTGGTGGCGCAGTACGTCTCGCATAAGCAGCACTGTTGTGACCACACTGCCGACCTCCACAACGAACATGACGGGGTTACCCATCATTTTGCGTGGGTTCAGCTTGACCCATGAGTCCCAGACGGCCCCCTGGACGATCTTCATGTCCCAAATCGCTTTACCTTTTTTCTCTACCATAGGTCCTCAGAAAGTCTTGCCGGCTTGCATCAGCAGGTGCTCAAGGATCGGCCCCAGGCTCAGCGCCGGGAAGAACGTCAAAGCGCCTACAATCACGATCACACCCACCAGCAATACGCTGAACAAGGGCGTCGTTACCGGAAACGTGCCCAGTGACGGCGGAACATATTTCTTCTTCGCCAGATTCCCGGCAATCGCCAGCATGGGAAGAATCATGAAAAAACGGCCGACCAGCATAGTCAGGCCGCCGGCGATGTTGTACCAGGGCGTGTTCCCGCTCAACCCGCCGAAAGCGGAGCCGTTATTGCCCGCTTGCGATGTGAAAGCGTAGAGAATTTGGGTGAGGCCGTGCGGGCCCGGATTGCTGATGCTCGAGGTCCCGAATCCCTGCACCGAGGAAATCCCCGAGAGTGTCAGGATAACCAGCGGGAAAACCAGCGTAACCAGCATCGCCATCTTCACGTCGTAGGCTTCGATCTTTTTGCCCAGATACTCCGGCGTGCGCCCGACCATGAGTCCGGCGATAAACACCGCTAACACCACGTAGATAAGGACTCCGTAGAGCCCCGCGCCCACTCCTCCAAATACGGTTTCACTGAGCATGATGTTCGCAAGCGGCACCATCCCGCCTAGCGGAGTGAAGGAATCATGCCAGCCATTGATGGCGCCGCAACTCGCGTCGGTGGTGACGGTCGCGAACAGCGCTGAATCCGCAATGCCAAAGCGAACTTCCTTGCCCTCCATGTTGCCGCCGGACTGCATAAGGCTGGCATGTTGGTCCACTCCCTTGAGCAGAGGATTGCCCTTCGCCTCCGCCCAATAAGCGGTAGTCACGCCCGCCATAAACAGAATTGCCATCGCCGCCCAGACCGCCCAACCATGGCGCTGCGATCCAGTCATGCGGCCCAGGGTGTAAGTCAGCCCCGCAGGAATCACGAAAATCGAAAGCATCTGCAAGTAGTTGCTGAGCGGGGTGGGATTCTCGAAAGGATGGGCGCTATTGGCGTTAAAAAAACCGCCGCCATTGGTACCCAACATCTTGATCGCTTCCTGTGATGCGACCGGACCCTGAGCGATCACCTGATCGACCACGGTATCCATCACCGGCTTGCCATCCTGGCCCACCACTGGTTTCCCGTCAGTCCCAAGGTGTGGCACCTGCTGTGGCTCGACCAGCTTCACCGTGTCATAGGGTCTGAAGTTCTGCACTGTGCCCTGCGAGACCAAGATCAGCGCATAGACGGTGCACGCCGGCAGCAGCACCCACAAAGTTGTCCGCGTCAGGTCAACCCAAAAATTACCGATGGTCTCTTTCTCGCGCCGCGCAATACCACGGATGAACGCAATCGCTAGCGCAATGCCTACCGCGGCGGAGGCAAAGTTGTGATAAGCCAACCCAGCCATCTGCGTGAGATAGCTCATGGTGGCCTCACCGCCATAGTTCTGCCAGTTGGTATTGGTGGTGAACGAAGCCGCGGTGTTGAAAGCCAGGTCAGGAGCGACGGCTGCGAACTTTTGGGGATTCAGTGGCAGGATCTGCTGCACCCGTTCGATCAGGTACAGCACCAGCATGGAGACGCCGCTGAACAGCAGCATGGAGAACGCATATTCCGTCCACCGCATTTCATGCTCTTGGTCCACCAGGGTCAGGCGGTACAACAGTCGCTCGACCGGCCGCAACACGGGATCGAGAAATGTCCGCTCCCGGCTGAACACCCGCGCCATGAATATCCCCAGCGGCTTGGTTACCGCCAATAACAGCGCGAGAAATACGATAATCTGCAACCAGCCATTCGCCGTCATCTCTAGAACCTCTCCGGCCGCAACAATGCATACAGCAGGTAAACCATCAATCCAGCACACACGACCAGCATGATGATCGATTCAGCATTCATAAGCGTTTCACCTTAGCGGATACGATCGCAGAACTTCACATACGCGATGGAAATCAGAAAAAAAACAACCGTAATGGCTACGAAAATGATGTCGCGCATGTGCGTATTCTCCAATCAGTCCTAAGCACCAGCTCGATCAATAACGGTAGTCGCTTGTGGAACCAAGTTCCCGCCTTCGCTCAGATAGCAGGGCGATATGGAGCCGGCCAGTGGCTGTGCCCTTGCTTCCGTGGTTGGGTTTCGAAGTGAGGGCACTAGCAAGTCTGACGACTCCCATAAAAACATGAGCTGCAGGATTGACGGCACCATGGCTGGATCGTGGCTCTTCGCAAGTTGCATCGTCCCAGTAGCGCATCCCTTTAAGGCCGATCGGGTAGTCGACACGTATTTTCTTTCCATCGGTAGCCAGCGCAATAAGAAACCTGATCATAAAACCCACGCACAGCGTACACAGCGGCAACACGGCGTAAATCGTGACACTCGAAACTGCATTCGACGGAAGCATTCCAGCCTCACACTACATTGGATAATGTGAACCGTAATTTTTCCGTAAAAAGGTCATCAAAAGTCCATAAAACTTTAAGCGCTCCTGAGTTGTGGCGACAATGAATATGCCTACTTCGACACTCTTGGGGTTCGAGCCGGTGTGCCTGGAACTTGAAAGGATGAAGCTTCACCACCTACTCGAAGTGGTGACTGATCTGACGGGATCCCGCGGTGCACTCTAGAATCGCGGCGCGACCTACCCCGAGCGATTCCCCGCATTTTCCGACACCTGCACACTGGTTGGTCTTTCAAACGTAGCTGGGGACGAGCAGCGCGCAAACCTAAGTCGAAGGTCTGCGGACGCTGCTGTCCTTTTTGTCCGATCAAGTCCTAAAACTTGACCATGATGGCCATTCGGATACTGGCTTCATCCTTCCGCAAGTCTGGGCAGAACCCACTTCCTGCGACGCAGGTGAGGCCCGGCGTCGGGGACAAGAGCGGCCCCGGCACGAATGTTGTGCCCGGCACCAAAGATCCGGCAGCCGGGTTGGGAATTGTGCTAGGAGAGCCGTTGATACCAGGTGTTATCCCACCGCGACCTGTAAAATATGGCACATTGGCATGGCGATAGCCATACTCCCAACGGAAGGTAATGTACTGCTTGGGCATATAGTCAAAGGTGATCGAAGTATCCCAAGCTTTGAAGGGGTCGCCGGGATTCTCTGTAAAGTAAGGGCTCCCGGAGATGGCGTCCGCTCCATTAATCGGGGGTAGCAACGTCAAGTAGCGCCCCGGGTTATTCATCGCTCCGCCGCCGACGGTAAGTCCATACTTGTCTTTTTTGAACCACCAACGGTTGTAGGCCATCCAGCCTAAGAATGCCTGCTTGTGAGTAAGGATCGCGCCGGTGCCGTCCTTTGTATCTCCAAAGCAACTCACTCCTCCGCCGTATTCGCATCCCAGGTCCCCCGTGAATGAAAATGCCATTTTGTCGAGGGTTTTCTCGGGATGGTCGTAGTACTTGATCTCGACACTATCGTCTGTGTGAATGCGGGTACGGCCCAGTTTGCCGTTACCAGCGCCCAGCGCATCCTCACCCATGCCGTAGTTGTTGAAGACCATCGAAATCCACGGCGCCGGGCGATACAAAATCTGTCCGCCCAAGCCAGGCCTGCTTCCAATTCTGCCATATGATTGCCATCCGTTGATGATCCAGGGCTCAATCTTCAATTTGTTGGTGGGAAACCACTGGATTCGCAGGCCGTTGAAAAACCATGGCGTGTTGGAAGACACATATGAGGGCTGGTAAGCCCAGTTATCGAAGTTGTAGTAGCTGAACAGTCCAATGTAGGACACGAAAATTCCCGCATCCAGATTGAGGCCGTGGTTCACATTCCAGTGGTAGCCACCGTATGCTTCGGACACGTACTTGTACGCACCACGAAGATCCCATTGTCCGCGTCCAGGGCTGGCGTCATTGCGGGGGGTAGTGACGCCGAACATTCCGTTCATGGTCAAAACCCGGCCGCGCACGTTCTGCCAGTGAAAGTCGCCGCCAAAGCTGATCTGTTCCACCTGGACTTCGTTCGACCTGAAAATCTCGGTTGACCCACCAATCGTGTCATCCTGAGGATGGTTAAAACTGCTGATAAAGTTGGTGTCGAATCTGATCTCCGGGGTAAAGAATTTCGAATCCCACACCGCGTCTTTGTTGCGAGCGGTGCCGTTCAGCCAGGTCCAGTCGGCGTATGCAAACGGGGTTACTGTGTCCACTGCGGGAACGGCAGATGCTTGAGCGGCTGAGGCCGGCGCGCTCGTGGATTCGCTCTGCGGTTGTACCATCGCGACTTGCTGACCAGAAGGAACGATGGGTGATGCTGGTTCGGCCCCCTTTACGGGCACTGTTGGTGGAGCCGTTACCATTTGTTCGGACGCCGGACGAGCCTTCAATTCCGTTTCGAGCTGCTCAATGCGCGCTTGCAGCGCCTGCAGCGCTCGCGTGACTGCCGGTGATAGGCCTGGATCGGCTACGGCCGTTGACCGGTCGGCTGATGGGACTGAGCCCGGCGCCACGGTAGTCTCAGCATGGGCTACTGTGTTCGCAGCGACGACGTCAACCCTGGCACTTTGGCCGGCCGCTACTTCCACGACAGCAGCAGGTGAGTCCGCGCCCTCATTCATCGCCATTAACTCGTAGTGCCCAGGTTTCAGATGGTTGAGCCCGAAGTTTCCTGCCACACTGCTGATCACAGTGCGGTCAACGTCGCCCTCCAACCTATGCACAGTGACCGTGACATGGGGCACTGCTTTCCCAACAGCATTCCGCGTAGTTCCGCTAACGCTCCCTGATGCCGGAACCGCCCGAGCATTATCCGTGCCCGCCAGCGCGCTGGTGGCAAATCCGACGGCGATGGCCACGGACAACAGCGTGGCAGCAAGACCTTTCTGAACTGCATGTCTCATTTCTTCTCTTGTTCTCCCCACTCGGTTGGCTCCTCCGTGCCGACGCCCATCTCGCAAGCCCAAATACGCAAACTGTGATCAAGAACGAACAACGTAAGCGCACACGTCCGGTTGCCGTCCAAAATAGATAATTCTTCTGAGCACGAAAGCTATGTTAGCCATGAGCTATAGCTAATATCGCCGCTTCGTTGATATGAAACACTAGTACTTGGCCAGGTGTATTCACGTTTCAAACGCGACACTCCTGGTCGACGCCCACTACCATTGGATACGCGGAAGAGTAAAAAGTTCATAAAGAGTTTATAAAATGTTCGTAAAGCATCTGTGTTTATGCTGCTTCGAGTGGCAACTGCCGTGTAGGGGTACGAAGAATAATTGTTCCTGGGGCAACCCCTAGTTTGAATGCGGGACAAACTGTGATGGAAGAATGACGCTAATAGGAAACCTTTTCTCGAAGAGATCTCCGTCGGCAAAGTCATCGCCGGCAAAGACTTGGAGGGCACGATAGCTAAGTACTACTTAGAGCTAAATGTGGTCCTGCAACGGAAGATGACCATGTTCGACCGGCAACGGCACGCTTGGGTAACCGTTTGAGAGCGAACCCTATCCCCGCTTACTGCCCACCTTTCGCGGCAGGGACGATTGTCTCCACATCCAAAGTGCTTCCGTCCAGACGTCCGGTCACTCGTACCTTAGCGGACATGAATTTCAAGAGTTTGTCCTTATCTCCCCGCAACTTGTAAACCTGATCGTGACCGACCAGCACGATGTCGTCTCCCTGGCTGACAGAGCTTAGAGCCCAGCTAAACTGCGTGTACCCCTTATGCATCGGCTGGATGCCCTGGCAATGGCCGCAACTTAGGGTCCCGGTGAGTGTGACTTCGGTTGGCGCGAAGCTGGCCAACGGAACGGCCACACCCGTGGGCGCAGCTTCGAATGCTGCGAGATTTTTCAGTTGCAACTCCATTTGCGCCATACGGGCTTTCACCGCTTGCAGTTCTTTGGCTACTGCGGACGGAATTTCGGACGCTCCCGGAGTCGCCGACATCTGAGCGGATTCAACGGCGGCGGGTCGGGTTTGAGCCTGGGCGTAAGCGCGTGGCCCTAGTGCCAGACTGCCACACAGCATCACCAGCAAGAGCCTGCCCTTTGCCGCTCTGCTCCACAAAGCTTTCATTTTGTTCGATACCGTCATGTTCGCCTCCTGCAAAGCTGGGAAAGCTCTACTTGCATTCTCTCACCAAGGCGAACATAGAATGGTGGAGATAGAAAAGCCGTAAAAATTTCCACAAATTTGCATAAAAATTTGACTTCAAGCGAATTGAGATCCTAAGGATGCCATGGGCATTTCCAGGGATTCAATGGGCTGCATGGGGCGCGGCAGTGAAGGAGGTCGGGCCTGTAGATCCCATTTCGATTACTGTCGTTCACGCAAGGATGCGACTGAGCGTATCTTGAACCACTTTCATCCACTCGTCTCGCCTCAGCTCGTTGTCCGCCTAGTTACGTACCACGTCATAGTTCATTGCGCTGCAGAACGCCCACTGTTTCGGCTCGGTCATCGGAATCCGCAGATATTCGAGCCGAATCCCGCACCCTTTAGGCGAGTCTACTAAGGCGCGCAATCGCTCCAGACGGTAGATTTCAACGGTTGTCATGCCCGACGCCGACGGTAAGGATTGACGATCTCCTATCGTTAATGGCTGATTGACGAAGAATACAAATCCCTGAGCGCCGTTGGCGGCCACGCCAGCAAAGTCATGTTCAACTTTTCTCTGGATTTCCTGAAACGAAGGAGGTGTCGGCGGGAAATGTGCAGCCACTATCCACACCTGCCCGTTTCGGTTGCACGAATGTCTTTTAGGTCGTCAGGACCCCAAGCGGATGGTGCGGGTCAACATCCTGCCTCTTTGACTCGCTGCATGAGAGGCTCTTGGGCACCTTGGTGCCTCGCCGGTCTCGGCTAATTCCGGTGCGAGGTCTTAATACGAGCCGTCTGCACAATTCGCAAGAACCGCCTGGCCAGTTCGCTGATTCGTTCACCCTGCCGCTTTTCAATGACAGCCTTCGGTATTAGCCGTCCACCGATTCCAAGCGCAGCGGCCCCTGCCAGAATGAAGTCGGCAGCTGTCTCTTGGTTGACACCTCCCGCGGCGATCATGGGCACCTGGGGAAAGGGACCTCTTAGTGCCTTTATGTAGGCCGCGCCCCCGATCGGTGCGCAAGGAAACACCTTCACTAACTCGGATCCCGCCTGCCACGCTGTAATCACTTCGGTTGGCGTCATCGCGCCCGCGATAACCAGGATGTTTTGTTTGACGGCGAACTCGACGATCTTCAAATCGAGCCCCGGACTCGTGAGAAACCCGGCTCCAGCATCCAAACAGCGCTGCGCGGTTTCAAGATCCAACACCGTTCCAGCACCAACGATGATGCCAGGAGAATTTCTCGCCATGTCGGAAATCACGTCAATCGCTCTTGGCATGGTCATAGTGATTTCGACGATGGGAATTCCACCCCTGCCGATTGCATCTGCGGCAAACCGGCCATCTTCAGCTGAAGATGAACGAATTCCAGGCATTATCCCGACCTCGTGAATCTTGGCGAGGACCTCTTCCTTTTTCACAGAATGTTCTCCCCTTTTTCGACGGTTCGCGTTTCAGGAATATTGCACCGTGACCCCGGGGGGGTGTACTATACCCCCTTAGGGTAGACACTGGCCCATGTCGCACACTACCGCAGAAAAAATAGATCTCGTAAACCGCACTAAAAAAATCATCGGCCAGCTCGAAGCTGTGCTCCGGGCCCTGAACGATGACGAACAATGCGCGGAGATGTTGCAGCGCCTTTCCGCCGCCCGCGGAGCCATCAATAGCCTAATGGGAGAATTGATGGAAGATCACATCCGCAACCACATGCCCCGGCATTCGAAGTCATCCGAGGATGCGGCAGACGATCTCATCACAATTGTCCGCACCTACCTTAAATAACCGAGCCATCCGCTGTCTCTGGATTCAGAAAGAAACATCCCACATGGCTGCAGCGACTTCAAGAGTTACCAGCGCATTGGCGTGATCGGCAAGCGCTTGTGAGTATGCAAGGTAAATAGTTGCCGACGTTTTCTGTGCATCGATGACTTCGAGCAGGGTCGCGCCTCCACGTTGGTAGGCGTAGAGTCGAGCCTGAAGCACACGATCTGCCTCCTTTAACACACCTCC
>Ga0070711_100000331_pt1 | contig 24358 bp, 15 predicted proteins | sample LARL53metaG_FD_65452 | JGI IMG/M metagenome (GOLD analysis project Ga0070711, IMG submission 65452) | Corn, switchgrass and miscanthus rhizosphere microbial communities from Kellogg Biological Station, Michigan, USA - LAR L5-3 metaG | ecosystem: Host-associated > Plants > Roots > Rhizosphere ... | reverse complement strand
GCCTTTGGTGACAGCCAACCTACGCTCTTGAAAAATAGGCCGTCACACGCCATAGCGTAATAGACCCGAGGAGCAGTCAAAATACCCTGGCTGAGAAAACCTAGTGTAGATACTGCGATTCCGAACGCAATCCATTTGGCGCCCCGCTCGCCAAGCGCGGCCCGCATTACCGCGGATGCGGGAATATGTGTCGCTGCCAATGCACCGGGACCGAGTACCTTCAGGCAGACAAAGTTAACCGCGAGATAAAGCATCACGACACCGAGAACACCGATCACCAACCCCCGAGACAAGTCTCGCCGTGGGTCACGCATCTCCCCCGCGACAAAGCTCGCGGTCTGCCAACCACCATAAGCAAAGGCGACCGGAATTATCGCCGCGCCCACCGAGCTTGCCAGTCCGGGCATGGCTGGGCGATCAACCAGCGGAAAAAAGTGCACCGCCCCGCCTCCCCAAAGGAGGCCAGCGCCCACCATCACTGTGATGGCCAGGGCTTTGAGAACCATGAGCGCGCTTTGCACATTACTTCCGGCGCGTACTCCAAAACAATTGATGGTCGTCAATCCCATTAATGTCGCGGCGGCCACAGGACCATCGCCCGCCGAAAAGCCCGTAATCTCCCGGTAGTACCGGGCGAACGTAACAGCCACCGCGGCCATGCCGCCGGTTTGCGTTACTAATAACAGCACCCATCCATAAAGAAACGCGACCGAAGGATGGTAGGCCTCGCGCAGGTAGAGGTACTGCCCTCCGGCGCCGGGGAGCCGAGTCGCCAGTTCCGCCCAGATAAATGCGCCCAACAATGCCAGACACCCTCCAAGCAGCCACACGCCCATAATAAGAAACGGGGTATGTACCCGCATGGCAACCACATAAGGATTGATAAAAATACCGGAGCCCACGATGCCGCCCATAACAATCATGGTAGCGTCGAACACTCCTAGTAGTTGCCGCGGTTTGACTGGTTCCAAAGAGCTGGCTCGATCGAAAGTCGTCAAGGTTGGCGGATGGATGAAAGGAGTCCAAGTCTTGACTGCAAATCACCTTAACATAAGTTTTTACGTCCCCGAAGTTCGCCCAACACCAAGCGCCATATGGGCATGTTAGGCTGGCAACGCACCTTTACACGTTGTGCGGAGACGAATGACGAACGGTCACACATCGCCAGTCGACCTGCAAAAAGTCGCGGAAGAAGTTATGCGGGCGCATGGTTTCGATCCGGACTTCCCTGCCGCGGTTGAACAACAGCTAGCGAAACTCGATGCGGATCCTCCGCAAGCGGCTCCGAACAATGACATTCGAGATTTGCGCCACCTGCTCTGGTCGTCCATCGACAACGACACTTCGCGTGATCTGGATCAGGTTGAAGTCGCCGAGCGCTTGCCAGACGGTCGCATTCGCGTACTGATAGGCATCGCAGATGTGGATGCATTCGTGGCTAAGCAATCACCCATTGACGTTCATGCTGCCAGGGAGGCCACGACGGTCTATGCCGGAGTCAGAAATTTCCCGATGCTCCCGGAGCAGCTTAGCACCGGCAAGTCTTCTCTGTTGGAAAACGGGGACAGACTCGCGGTGGTGATCGAGTTCGCGGTAGCCACGGATGGCCTTGTTGGTTCCGACAATGTGTATCGTGCACTCCTGCGGAATCAGGCACAGCTTACTTACAGAGGCGTCGGAGCCTGGCTCGAGTCGGCTGGGACGACTCCTTCGAAGATTGCCGCTTCAAATGATTTGCAAATGCAACTTAAACTACAAAGTGAAGCCGCACAGCTGCTTCGAAAGCAACGCCAGCAGCAAGGGGCGTTGAATCTTGAAAGCACCGAGTTGCTTCCAGTCATACTCAACCAGGAATTGGTGGGAGTAGAAAACCAGCAGAGGAATCACGCCACCGATCTGATCGAAGATTTCATGATCGCAGCCAACGGCGTTGTTGCCCGGATGCTTGAAAAGGTGTCGTCCCTCCGCCGCATCGTGCGGACCCCTAAGCGGTGGGACCGGATTGTACAGTTGGCTGCTGCCGAAGGGGACAAACTTCCATCACAACCAGACTCCAAAGCTTTGAACGATTTTCTGACCAAGCATCGTGCGACTGATCCAGATCATTTTGCGGATCTTTCCCTAGTTGTAATCAAGCTCATTGGGCCCGGAGAGTACGTGCTTGAGCGGCCGGGCGATCCGGAGCAAGGTCATTTCGGTCTGGCGGTTCAGGACTACACCCACTCAACGGCGCCAAACCGCCGGTTCGCGGACGTGGTCACACAGAGACTCATCAAGGCGGTTCTCTGCAACGCGCCTGCACCTTATTCGGATGATGAACTCGCCGCCATCGCCAGTAACTGCACAGTAAAAGGAGATGCCGCGCGAAAAGTAGAGCGAGAGATGTCAAAAAGGCTGGCTGCAGTGGCAATGAGCCATCAGATTGGGCAGGTATTCGATGCGATTGTTACCGGGGCCACTCCGAAAGGGACGTTTGTCCGGATAACAAAACCGCATGTGGAGGGACTTCTCACTCAAAGTGAAGGTGTGGATGTGGGGGACAGACTCAGAGTGAAGCTTATCCGCACGGATGTACAACGTGGATTCATCGACTTCGTCCGAACTTAAAGAGTCTGAAAGTTAAGGGAAAGTAGCGATGGGTCAGGCTAAGATTTGCTTCGTGCCGCCCACTCGGCGTCGAAACGCCCGCGATCGTAGAAAGATTTTTGGGTCCCCACCCCGGTGGTTGAAAGTCCCGCATAAAGATTCGCGCGACTTACAGCTTCGCGCTCGGGAAGTCCTTCGCCTAGGAACACGGCGAAGCTCCCGATAAAAGCGTCTCCCGCACCGGTGCTGTCGATGCTCTTCACCGGAAACGCCGGCACATGTTCCATGCAGTCGGAGCCAGCAAGCAACGAACCATTGGCCCCCAGTGTAATGATGACACGCCGGATGCCATAGCTCAGCAGCTTCTCCGCGCACTTCTTCGCGTCTTCAATATTCTTTACGGGCATTCCGGTAATCGTTTCGGCTTCGCTTTCGTTAGGCACGAAGTAATCCAGACCCGCGACGGCTGTGACGTCAATCGGCTGCCCTGGAGCCGGATTCAGTATGCAGCGAATCCCACTCTTGCGCGCGAACGCAACGGTGTAATAAACCGTTTCCAAAGGGATTTCGAATTGCAAGACGATGCAATCGACGTCTTTGAGCAAGTCGCTCGCAGCATCCACGTCGGCTGGTTTCAATTCGTCGTTTGCACCTTTAACTACAAAAATGCGATTTTGCCCGCTGGGCTCGACGAAGATCGGGGCCACGCCGCTGGAAACGCCCTTGACCTGTTTAACGTGAGTGCTATCGATATCGAGCTTCTTGAAGTTCTCGATGGTTGCCGGACCAAACAAATCGCTGCCCACACGCGCAACCATGAAGACTGCACCTCTGCATAGGCGTGAAGCGGTAGCTTGATTAGCTCCCTTACCACCAAATCCGAGATCGAATTTGTCGCCGAAAATGGTCTCACCAGGCTTGGGAAAGCGGCTGGTAAATGTTGTTAAATCGATATTCGCGCTGCCGACCACCGCAATTCGGGGAATCTTAGGCATATTAAGGAAACCTTGAGGATAGATTTGATTTCAGCTACTACGCGACAAATGACCTGACAGATAAAGAAAAGCGAGTGTATTGAGTCGTCCAGGCTGTGTCAACGAGTGCCACGAATCACTCGCCGTAAGGTACCCAAATATTTTTTACTTGTGTGGCGTGCTGAAGGAACCATCGCCCCTCGGACTGTTTCGCGTCAAACCAGTCGATCGAGCGACCTTCATTGGTAAACACCTGCTTGAGGTTGCCGACCGAATAAGCCTTCGCGGCGGTCGCGCTCTCTCCGTCGGCGAAGCACCAAATTGAATCAACGTCGTCGTGCTCGGCGAGAACTTTTAGAAGCTGAGAAGTGTATCCCGTTACGATGTTAACCGCCCCGCCCGGCAAGTCGCTGGTGTCGAAAATCTGGTACAGATCGCCCGCGATTAAGGGATACGTTTCTGAGGGAACCACCACGGTCGTGTTCCCCGCGGCCAACAGCGGCATAGTGAGAGACAAGAAGCCGAGCAAGGGAGCCTGGTTCGAACAGATGACTCCGACTGTTCCAATGACCTCATTCATAGCGAGAGCGACATTACGGAAGGGAGGATTGTGCACCGCACCATCATATTTATCGGCCCACCCAGCGTAGGAAAAGATGCGCTCGATTCCTAGCGACACTTCAGCGGCGGCCTGAGTTTCTCCTACCGCCGCCGCAAGCCGACGGGCGATCTCCTCGCTGCGCTCAGAGAGATTCTCGGCAATGTAGTAGAGAACCTGCGCGCGGGTGTGTGCCGTGGCCTTGGCCCAAGAGGAAGCTTTGTGTGCCGCCTCAACTGCGTTTCGAATATCTTTGCGGTTACCGAGTGGCGCCTCGCCCAAAAAGCGGCCATCGGTGCCCCGTACTTCCATGCTGTAGCCTGAGTCAGGCCGAGCTTGCTTCCCACCGATGTAAAGTTTCACGGTCCGGTCGATGGCTGGCAAACTTGGATCAGAATCGTGATTTAAAGGCTGGCGAGGAGTTCGCTCGACCGTGGGAAGCGCAGGCGCATTCTTGAACCACACGGGTTCCAAATATTCCAGCAGCCCTTCCCTTCCACCCTCACGTCCATAGCCGCTTTCGCGATATCCGCCAAATCCGCAGGCTGCGTCGAACAGGTTGGTGCAGTTAACCCAGACCACGCCCGCCTTGATTTGTGAGGCAACATGCAAAGCTACGTTCAAACTCTCACTCCAAACACACCCGGCCAAACCATAGACCGTGTTATTGGCAAGCTCAACGGCCTCAGTCGGCGTACGAAATGTCATCGTCGCCAAAACCGGACCAAAGATCTCCTGTTGAGCAACCATGGATGTGGGATGCACGTTGCTAAGCAGCGTTGGCGGATAATAAAGTCCGCGCGATGGCAGATCGATTTTCGGCTGCCAACATGTCGCACCCTCCGCAACGCCCTGGTCCACAAGACGCTTGATGCGATCCAGTTGCACTCGATCCACGATCGCGCCGATGTCGACGGACTTGTCGAGGGGCGCCCCAGCGCGAAGCGTACTCATGCGATCGCGAATTTTGGCGATGAGGGGTTCCGCGATGCTCTCCTGCATAAGGAGACGTGAGCCCGCACAGCAGACTTGTCCCTGATTAAACCAGATGCCGTCTACCAATCCTTCAACCGCGCTATCCAGGTCGGCATCTTCGAAAATAATGAAAGGCGACTTACCACCCAATTCGAGGGAAAGCCGCTTGTGGCTGCTGGCGGTGGCCCTGCGGATCGCGCGGCCAACTTCCGTCGAGCCGGTAAATGCAATCTTCGCAACTCCATCATGCTTCACCAACGACTCGCCAGTTGAACCGTCACCGGTGACGATATTAACTACGCCCGGCGGCAAGCCGACCTCCTGGCAAATCTCAGCGAACGCCAAAGCGGTTAGGGGCGTGAATTCCGCCGGTTTCAAAACCACAGTGTTTCCGGTAGCCAATGCAGGCGCAATCTTCCAGGCAAGCATGAGCAACGGAAAGTTCCACGGGATGATTTGTCCAACAACACCACAGGGGGCGTAGCCGGGAAATTCCTGCTCCAGCAATTGCGCCCAACCGGCGTGATGATAAAAGTGACGAATCACCAGCGGGATATCGATATCACGACTTTCGCGGATGGGCTTGCCGTTGTCTATGGTCTCAAGAACAGCGAGCCTGCGAGAGTGCTTCTGGATGGTTCGAGCCAACGCATAAAGATAACGGGCGCGCACATGAGGTGTGTGCGCTTGCCACTTCGACAATGCCGTGTGGGCCGCGTGGACGGCAGCGTCGATGTCCGCCACTGACCCCTGCCCCACTTCAGCCAATCTTTCGCCGTTGGAGGGGTCCGAAGTTTCAAAATAAGTGCCCTCTGAGGGCTGCTGCCAGACGCCACCAATAAAATGTCCGAACTTGCGATCGTGGCGATCGAGCCAGCTCAAAGCTTCTTTCGGATCCTCGGGCGCGGGCCCATACTCCATGGCGACGAATTTCTCGGCAATACTCATGTCCCTCCGATTTCATTCAGCTTTCACGCGATGGGATGGCGATAGTCCGCCGAATACCGTCCGGTCACGTGGTGTTCCAATTGACGTTCTATGTCATTCAGCAGGCCACTGGCTCCGAAGCGGAATAACTCCGCCTTCATCCATGAGGAGCCGAGCTCTTCTTTCATCAAGGCCAGCCATTCGATGGATTGCTTCGCGGTACGAATCCCGCCCGCTGGTTTGAAACCAACCGCCATCCCAGTTTCCTGCGCATATTCGCGAATACAACGCGTCATCACAAAACCGACGGGCAGCGTCGCATTGGTTGGTTCCTTGCCGGTTGAAGTCTTGATAAAATCCGCGCCCGCCATCATGGCGACGAAACTGGCGCGTGCCACGTTGCGCAAGGTGAGCAGATCACCGGTACCTAAGATCACCTTCATGTGCGCCGACCCGCTAGCTTGTTTGAAAGCGGCAACTTCATCGTAAAGAGCTTGCCATTTACCTCCAAAAACATGGGCACGCGTTATCACAACATCGATATCGTCGGCTCCGGCCTCCACTGAACGGCGAATCTCTGCAACTCGCTCCGTCAGGGGGGAAAGACCGGCAGGAAATCCAGTCGACACCGCAGCCACGCGAACTCCGCTGCCTTCGAGCGCACGTACGGCAGTCTCCACAAAAGTGTGGTAAACGCAAACGGCGGCTACCTTAATATCCAACGCTTCGATACCAAGCCGCTTCTCCAGATCACCCTGCAACGGATGACGGCCCTTCGCGCACAGGCGACGCACCCGTTCTTCGGTGTCATCACCGGATAAAGTTGTGAGATCCATACACGAGATGGACCGCAGCAGCCACGCCGCCTGCCAGTCTTTCTTTACAGTTCGGCGCGCCACGTGGCTCTGCGCGCGGCGTTCAACCGCGCTTGTATTAACTCGGACCTGCTGTACCCAGTCGAGATTGAGGGGAATGCCGCGGTTGGAAATCAATGGGCGTCCGGCAAGGCTCGCGATGGCTCCGGCAGAATGCGCCGTCAGCGCGTTCGTTGTGGCATGGCGGCGAAGGTCACCTTCCATATTGAGACGTGTTTGATTCTCGGCTGACAATGGCGGTTTCCAACAAAAAGCACTAAGGACAGGCGAACAGCGTGTTGCGGATTCTCGCGCTGTTTTCCGACCCAATTATATGGCAGATGAGATCGAAAGGTACACACGACGCCGAAGCAGCGTGTGTTGACTTTGGCGTCTGATCGAAGGTCTGAGAATTCCTAGTTCAGTTTAGCCTTGACACAATTTCGTTCTCGCCGCTAGGCTCGTGCGTTGCTTCACCTTCGGAGAAAACTAATTCTGAAACATTTGATGCGGCACAGGTTTTTGATCGGGCAAGCTATATTTCTGGCCTTAATTTCCTTGATTCTGGAAGTTCCTGCCTCGGCCACGGTGAAGAAAATTATCTTCGACACGGATCCCGGCACAGATGATGCACTGGCCCTGATGCTCGCGCTCAACTCGCCGGAACTTGATGTTCGCGCGATAACGGTTGTCCCAGGAAACGTAACCGCCAGCCAGGGCCTGGAAAATGCTTTGCGAATGGTTTCGCTCGCCAATCGTTGCGATATTCCGGTCGCGGCAGGAGCACAACATCCCCTCCTTCAAAAGTTGATCACCGCTGAGTTCTGGCATGGTAAAAATGGGCTTGGCAATGTCGAATTGCCGACAAGTAAATGTAAGGTCGATGCACGCTTTGGCCCTGACCTCATAATCCAATTGATACACGCCACTCCCCACGAAATCACTTTGGTCCCTGTCGGACCGTTGACCAACATCGCGCTCGCAGTCGAAAAGGATCCGTCGATCGTTCCGCTGGTCAAAGAAGTGATCCTTATGGGTGGATCAATCAAGGGTGGCAACGTGAATGCTTCCGCAGAAGCCAATATCTATAACGACCCCGAAGCAGCTCAGATCGTGTTTCAGGCGGGATGGCCCCTGACCATGGTCGGATTGGATGTTGGCGACAAGGCGTTGTTTTCCCAAAAGCAACTCGATGAATTGGGAAAAACCCATGGTCCAGAAAATGATTTTATTTATGCAGTGGCCAAATATCTGGTCGATCTCTCCGGACAATTCGGTTCCCAAGGCACTCCGATGTACGATCCCATGGCGGTTGGCGTCGCCATTGACGCTACTCTCGTAAAGGCTCCCGAGATGCACGTCGACGTCGAAACTCGAGGAGAGTTTACCCGAGGAGAAACCGTGGCGAATCGAAACGGATTTGTCGAACGCAACGTACTTCACGGCAACAGGTACGTGATTGAAGGTGTCGACAAGGTCACACCCAATGCGAGAGTCTGCATCAACGTCGACGCGGAGCGTTTCCTTGCCCTCTACCTATCCAGAATCAAGGGTAAGTAATTCAGGTTGAACAGCGAGTAGCGAGGAAGAGCGAAAACGATGGCATCAGGGCTTTCGGATCGGCGTCAATTTCTAGGAGCGATGGCAACAATCGGAGCAATGGCAGCCGCAGCCAAAGGCGAAACATTTCAGGCAAAGTCAGGGAGTACTTCGGTCCGCTGGCCAAAGCTGACGGGCAGCCCGGTACTGGATAGCCTACATCCGGTAATTGAAAACTCCCGCGATGTGCGTACCAATATCGACAAAATCGTTGAGGTAGCCGGCTGGATGGGGTACGAGGAGTTGCCTATGCCGGATTACCAAATGCCTTTCGGCATAGGGCAAGGCAGTCCTGACGACGTGGTCGATTTTATTATGACCGCTGATTCTGTCGACACCGCGTTTACCGACTTTTCTACACACGTTAAATTTCAAGTGGATTATGCAGGGCGGCACTGGTCCGATTCCGACGGACTTTTCGCTTGCATGAAACGGGCGATGGACAGTGGGATCCCCATTCTGGACGGTAAGTTCCTCGCGCACGTTACTCGCCCCGAGATGGAGCGGATTTTTGCTGCCAACATCGAACTGCCTATGCTCGACGAAAAAATGGAAATATGGCATCAGGTAGGCGCCGTCTTGGCTGATAAGTACGATGGACGATTTCACAATTTCTTCAAATCATGCCCGCCTCGTCTTTACGACCATGGTGCGGGATTAATAGACCGCTTGGTTAAGGAATTTTCCCGCTTCAACGATGTGAGTCCGTACGATGGCGCAACTATAAAACTGTACAAGTTGCCCCAGTTAGGAACGTGGTTTGTCTACTCCATGTTGAGGAATACGGGTCACTTCCCTCTTGCCGACGTAGATAAAATGACCGCATTTGCTGACTATATTGTTCCCGTGGGACTAAGGCTTCTCGGAATTACAAGCTACTCGCCAGACCTTGAGCATACGATCAACACGTACCAGATGATCGCGCGCGATAGCCATCAGGAAGTTGAGATTCGAGCTCATTGTATTTACGCCACTGCACTGTTGTGCGAAGAAATTAATACTCTTCGCCCAAAGGATCAGCAAATCATTATTCCGCAGATTGATGCTCGCCTGTGGACTCATTACCACACAACGTCATGGCCGCATCACCTGACCAGAACAATCATGTACTAAAGATTGATCACAACCACGAAATTTCGGGCCCTGCAGAAAATGAAATACCGACTTCTTACTTTTCGCACGACGCGGTCTACTGCTGCGTTCACGGCGGTGGTCTCCTTGGTGTTGGTCGCAAGCTTGGTTTTTGGCGATGAATGGAGAGCGCGACATCCCCTCGTTTCACCGAACGGAATTATGAATCTTTCCGAGCCTCCCGCTCGGGCAGAAATATTTTTCCCAGGGCCTTCTGGCGATGTCGACGCCTGGCGTGCGGACTTAACGGCCTGGCGCAATGATCGGCTTACCCGCAGTCGATACGAAGGCTCACAATACGACCGCCCGGAGCTGGCGTGGACGCAGCAGGTCTTTTCCCAAGTGCAGCTGCTCATTTGGGATCGAACTTTTTATGACCCTGACTCCGGCGAGTATACGGTCGACCGCTTTCTTGCCGACACCGAAGGCCGAATTGGTCCCATTGACGCCGTGCTCATCTGGCATGTCTACCCCAACCTGGGTGTGGATGACCGGAATCAATTCGATCTTCTGCGCGATTTGCCCGGCGGAATTTCTGCTCTGCGAGAAATGGTCCAGAAGTTTCACCATCGTGGCGTTAGAGTATTTTTTCCTATCATTGCCTGGGACACCGGGACGCGTGAGGAAGGGGTGCCCGCTTCTACTGCCATCTCTCAGTTGCTGAAGGATATTGGCGCTGACGGCATCAACTTCGACACACTCGAGAGTATTCCAGAACAATTTCGCTCGGCCTCTGACTCCATCGGACACCCGCTGGCACTGGAACCTCAATTTGATATTCGCGACGAGTCGATGGCTTGGTCCAACATTGGATGGAACGATTGGGTCACGTGGGAAGGCAAGGAATATCCGTTTGTGCCTATGGTGAGCAAGACCAAGTGGCTTGAATCACGGCACATGGTAGATGTCACCGACCGCTTCACCCGAGACAAAACCGACAGCCTTCAACACGCTTTCTTTAACGGGCAGGGGTATGCCACCCTCGAGAACCTTTGGGGCTTCTGGTATGGAACCACGCCGCATGATGCTGAAGCTATTCTTCGCTTCACTCGAATCGAGCGGGCTGTCGCCGAAAATCTGCGGAGCGCGGATTGGGAACCACATTCCCCGACCTTACAGGCCGGCGTCTTTGCCAGCCGTTTTCCTACAAAATCGAGCACGCTTTGGACCATCATCAATCGCAATGAGTACGACACCGCTGGGGAGCAATTGCGCGTCCCCTACCAGGCAGGAATGGGTTACTTCGATTTGTGGCATGGCAAGGAGTTGACCCCTACCGTAAAGGGAAATGAAGCCACACTTGTGTTTGACGTAGAAGGACTCGGGTTCGCAGCCGTACTGGCCTTCCCTCAGAATCCCGTCCCAGTGCCAATTAAAGATCTCCTTACTTATATGGCCGAGCGGTCGCGGCGGCCGCTGTCGAGCTACTCGCGAGAATGGACGCACGTTACGCAGAAAATAGTCGAAATCTCAGCCACAAAACCGGTTCTGAGTGCGCCGCAAGGAATGATCCTTATTCCCGAGACGGATATTGACTTTCAGGTCCGCGGGATTGAAATTGAGGGCGGAAACGATCCCGGGGTCGACGTGCAATATCCCTGGGAAAATGTCGCCAGGCGGACCCATCGACATCGCGTGCATGTCAAAAACTTTTACATCGACCGTACGCCGGTAACGAATACAGAGTTCAAGACCTTTGTGGACGCGACACACTATCGTCCCAAGGACGATCATAACTTTCTACGTGATTGGAAAAACGGTAGCTATCCCGACGGATGGGAAAAGAAACCCGTAACTTGGGTATCTATTGAAGATGCACGAGCTTACGCCGCCTGGGCTGGTAAGCGTCTGCCTCATGAGTGGGAATGGCAACTCGCCGCGCAATCGAACGATGGCAGAACCTATCCCTGGGGAAACGATTGGAACGCGGAGAGGATGCCGGAGCCAGATCGCTCGCACCTCAGACGTGGCCCCGCGAATGTTGATGCATTTCCCCAGGCGGCAAGTGCACTGGGAGTGCTGGACCTGGTGGGAAATGTTTCCCAATGGACGGATGAATACCGCGACGAACATACTCGAGCTGCGATCGTCCGAGGAGGAGCGTCTTATCAACCTCTGGGCTCAATCTGGTATTTCCCGCAGACCTACCGCCTGGACGAGCACCAGAAGTATCTCTTGATGTCGCCTGGACGGGATCGCGCCGGCACAATTGGCTTTCGCTGTGTCGTAGACGCACAATAACCTGTGCCAGAAAATGAAGTCGGGAGTCTAGTTGCCGCAGTCCGGTCCATCGACACCCCGCGTAGCTCGCAGACGATGGCGGATGGCGTTCCTGCTGGCCTTGGGCGTCGTCATTGCCTTTTTCGATCGTATTAACCTGTCCGTCTCCCAGAATGCTCTGCATGCCTCGTTTGGCATTTCCCTGATTGCATTCGGCTATCTTTCCAGCGCATTCAGTTGGACCTATGCGGCGATGCAGATGCCGTCAGGAGTCCTTTTGGATCGGTTTGGAGTCAAACGAATTGGCCGGATAGGAACATTTATCTGGAGCATGTCTTCGTTCGCCGCCGCTGTGTCGCCGGGACTTGGAGTATTTATCGCAGCAAGATTCTTATTGGGTTTGGCCGAAGCTCCAACCTTTCCCGGGAACGCCAAGGCCTTGGGATACTGGTTTCCCAATGCAGAACGAGGCCTGGCAACCGCGATCACGGACGCGGCAGCGAAGCTTTCCTCTGCCATCGGAGTACCGTTGATTGGCTTACTGCTTCTACATTTTGGTTGGCGGTGGAGTTTTGCAGCCACCGGCTTTGGCAGTCTTATATATTTCGTGCTGTTTTACGGACTGTATCGCAACCCCAGCGAGGACCAAGGCTTGTCGCCGGAAGAACTCGACTATATCGTTCGCGGCGGGGCACAGCCGGAAGATCAAGTCAGAGCGAAAAACAGAGCCTCGTTGGCTTATCTATTGCGCCAACCAAAGGTATACGGGCTCGCCTTGGGATGGGGCGCTTACAACTACACTTTCTTTCTCCTTTTGAGCTGGCTTCCCAGTTATCTTTCAATTTCAATGGGAATGGACCTTCGGCACTCAGTTCTTTACACCAGCGTCCCATGGCTGTTTGCCACCCTCACCGATCTGGTGGTTGGCGGGTGGCTGGTGGATGCCCTGATCCAGCGCGGGTGGAATCCCCATCGGGTACGGTTGTCGGTTTTGATTATCGCGACTAGCTTCGGGCTTGGGATGGTGGGGGCTGCTCATTCCCACAGTCCGACGTCGGCGTTGGTCTGGATCAGTCTGGCGTTGGGAGGATTGGCCGCCGCCGCACCTGTCGCCTGGACCATACCCTCCCTGATCGCACCTCGTGAAAGCGTAGGCACTCTCGGAGGCATCGTCAATTTGGCCGGTCAGTTGAGCGCAATTTCCGCACCCATCATCACCGGCTATATTGTGTCAGCCACCCATTCTTTCGCGTCAGCGTTTGTAACCGCAACCGTGATCTTGCTCCTGGGCATCGCGGGATACGCCTTCCTTCTCAGACGTATTGAGCCGATTCCAGAGCCCTCCGAAGTTTAGCCCGCGTTTCACATTTTGACTTTAACGTATCGCGGCGGTTCCTCTGTACAAAGCAGATCATTCGTATAACAATGAACCACAAAAGCCCGCTCGTATGGCGGGGTCTGTTGGTTCCAAGGGGGAGCAAAGCTTGTATCTCAGGCCCGGTACGCTCGATGAGGCCGTTCATATGCTGGCCGCACATGGGGGTCAGATATTGGCGGGCGGCACCGATGTCTTTCCGTCTCTAGGTGATCGACCTCTCCCCAAATCAATACTTGATGTTTCCGGCGTCTCCGAGATGAAAGGGGTCACGATTGAGCCGGATCAAATTCGTATTGGCGGCCTAACCACCTGGAGTCAGATTATCGCTGCTTCACTGCCTCGCAGTTTCGACGCGCTAAAGAATGCCGCCCGAGAAATCGGCGCAATCCAAATTCAGAATCGCGCTACCGTAGCTGGCAACCTCTGTAACGCATCGCCGGCCGCCGACGGCGTGCCTCCTCTCCTCGCCCTGGATTCCCAGATCGAACTTTTTTCTGTCGAGGGATCTCGCCGGGTTAGTCTTGCGGAATTTATCGTTGGCAATCGCAAAACCCTTCTTCGATCGGGCGAGATTCTCAGCAGTGTAATCGTCCCTAGAAGCCTCGACGATGCAGCATCGTTCTTCCTGAAGCTTGGCTCCCGGCGTTATCTGGTGATATCGATCGTCATGGTTGCGGTCATCGTAAAAACTGACGCCCACGGATCCGTAGCCGAAGCCCGGGTCGCGGTAGGATCATGCTCGGCGCGAGCGCAACGTCTCACAACTCTCGAGCTTGCGCTTGTCGGTGCGCCAGCACGAGCAGGACTGGGTAGACTCGTATCTCCCTCACACCTTGCGCAACTCTCCCCGATCGATGACGTCCGTGCAACTGCCATTTACCGCAACGATGCGGCCTTGACGTTGATCGGCCGAGCACTCGACGCCTGCGTTGGGAGTTCCTGACGTGGCTACGATTATTTCTCCCCGTAACACCATCCAAGCCTCGATCACTTTCGCCATAAATGGGAGCAGACTAACGACCTGCGTTTCGCCGACGACTCGTCTTTCGAAGTTGTTGCGCGAGAGTCTCGGGCTTACTGGAGTCAAAGTGGGCTGCGATGCTGGCGACTGCGGAGCCTGCACAGTTCTCGTGGATGGAGAGCCAGTTTGCTCTTGTCTGGTCGCCGCTGGACAGATTGAAGGACGCGAGATAACGACGGTCGAAGGGTTGGGCAGTCGAGCCCCCCTAGGAGACCGGCTGCAGAAATCGTTCCTTCATCATGGCGCCGCCCAGTGCGGTGCCTGCACGCCCGGAATGCTGCTATCAGCAACGGCATTGCTGGAGCGCAATGCAGCCCCGAGCGAAAACGATGTAATGGACGCGATCGGCGGCGTGCTTTGCCGCTGCACCGGCTATCGCAAGATCATTTCTGCCGTGCTCGATGCTGGGTCCGCCCCAACTTCTAAGCCCTCGCCTCAAGCGGGAAGCGCGGTCGGCCAGAGGCTCATCCGCCTCGATGGTCGCGGAAAAGTGGAGGGCTGCGAAATTTTTGGCGCCGACGAGGTTCCATCTGGAGCGCTGGTTGTAAAAGCGATCCGCAGCTCTCATTCGCGGGCGCGCTTCCGCTTCGGCAACCTTGACGAGTTCGTCGCTACCCATCCAGGTATCGTTCGGGTTTTGACTGCGAAAGATATTCCGGGCGAGAATCGCTATGGGGTGATTCCTCGGTTTGCAGACCAACCCGTCTTCGCCGAAGGCGAAGCCAGACACAAAGGTGAAGCGGTGGCGGCCGTGGTAGGGGAACCCGAGGCGATGGAAGAATTGGACTTCGCAACCTTTCCCATCATCTGGGAAAAGCTCCCTGCGCTTACCACGATTACCGATGCCCTTGCGTCGAACGCTCATCTAATTCATCCCCATCGCGAAAACAATATCCTGGTGCGCGGCCGGGTGGTTCGGGGTGATGTGGAAAAAGCCCTCGAGGACGCCGACGTCGTTGTCGAGGATGAATACCAATCGGGCTTCGTGGAGCACGCCTATATCGAACCCGAAGCGGGTTTTGCGCGTAGGGTTGGCGACACAATTGAGGTTCAGGCCTGCACTCAGGCACCCTACATGGACCGCGCCGACATCGCTGCCATTCTGGGGCTGGCGCCAGAAGCGGTTCGAGTGATTCCGACCGCCGTCGGCGGCGGTTTCGGAGCAAAACTGGATTTATCGGTGCAGCCGTTCATCGTCCTGGCCGCATGGATCTTGAGACAGCCGGTGCGAATGGTTTATTCGCGTTCGGAATCGATCATTTCCACCACAAAACGCCATCCTTCAAGCATCCGTCTACGGGTGGGCGCGAGCCGCACCGGAAAGCTGACCGCGATGGATTTTGCTGCCGACTTCAATACCGGAGCTTATTCTTCGTGGGGACCGACCGTTGCGGCGCGAGTTCCGGTCCATGCGTCGGGACCTTACTTTATTCCGAACTACCGCGCACTCACTAGAGCCATACATACGAACCTGGTGCCGGCCGGGGCGTTCCGCGGGTTTGGAGTTCCGCAAACGGCAATTGCCCAGGAGCAGCTTTACGATGATCTGGCCGACAAACTTAACATTGACCGCCTCGAGTTCCGAATCACGAATGCCCTGGACGACAAGACGCCCACCGTCACGGGACAGGTGCTCGGTGAAGGGGTAGGGATCCGCGCATGTTTCGAAGCCTTGAAAACGAAATGGAGGGCCGCGCGCAATGAGTCTGCGAAGTTCAACGCAACCACCACCGGTCCGTTACGGCGCGGTGTTGGAGTTGCCGGAATGTGGTATGGATGCGGCAATACTTCTCTTCCCAATCCATCTACAATTCGTGTGGGACTGAAGGTAGGCGGCAGGATTGCGCTTCACCAGGGAGCCATCGATATCGGTCAGGGCTCGAACACGATCGTCACCCAAATTTGCGCAGATGCGCTGGGCGCACCCATCGATTGCTTTGATTTGATCTCAGGGGACACATCGATTACGCCCGACTGCGGCAAGACTTCCGCATCACGTCAAACATTCGTCACGGGAAAGGCCGCTCACATGGCAGGCGCGCAGCTTCGGCAGTCAATTCTGCGGCTGGCTAATGTCTGCGAGTGCGCCCAGATTCATTTTGAAGATGGACGAATCGCCGTGCGCGACAAGGACAAACTGCATGAAGTCAACCTTCGCGACCTGCCTCTCGATAAGCATGGTTACGTGCTGACGGGGGAAGCCACATTCGATCCGCCCACCAGTCCACTCGACGAAAATGGTCAGGGAAATCCCTACGCAGTTTATGGGTTTGGGGCGCATCTTGCCGAAATCGTTGTGGATACAGAATTGGGAACGGTGAAAGTTTTGAAGATAACGGCTGCGCACGATGTGGGCCGCGCAATCAACCCGACTCTGATTGAAGGACAGATCGAAGGGGGTGCCGCTCAGGGTCTTGGCATGGCACTGATGGAGGAATTCTTTCCCGGCAAGGGCGAGAACCTTCATGATTACCTGATTCCCACGGCTGGAGATATGCCGCCGGTCGAATCCATTCTGATTGAGGATCCATCACCGATTGGGCCCTTTGGCGCCAAGGGAATCGGCGAACAAGCGGTGATTCCCACCGCACCGGCGATTCTTAACGCTATCCATGACGCGATTGGTATCCGGATTCACCGCGTGCCGGCTACGCCTGATCGGATACGCGCAGCGATTCTCGCGAGTCGCACCAATGAACAGCATGCCTGAAGATGACCCCATCCGGTGTGATGCCTGTCCAGTGCTCTGCTACATCAAGCCAGGCAGGACGGGTGCATGCGACCGGTACGGTAATCACAGTGGTCAATTGGTCCGGATCGATCCCCACGTGGTTCTTGACCGGGCCGTCACCCGTGGTGATTCCGTAGTTCCCTTCCTCGATCGCGATCGTGAATGGGATGGAAGCATCGTAAGTGGTCCGGAAAACTTTGTAACTGCAATCGGCGCAGGCACAACCTATCCCGATTTCAAACCCGCCCCATTCATTATTTCTTCCCATGTGCAGGGCGTGGATATGGTCACGGTAGTCACCGAAGGGATCTTTAGCTATTGCGGCGTCAAGCTGAAGGTCGATACCGACCGCCACCTCGGACCAGAAACCAATACGGTGCGCGCGCAGGGCGAACCCGTAGGCCACGTTACCACCAGCGAATATGGCTCCCAGATGATCTCTCTCGGAGGCGTCCGACATCTCACGGGCGGCAGCCGCCAGGAGGGTTCCGCTACTTGCGAGACTTTGCTGAACCTCTGTAATCGAAAGCCAGTTGAACTCACCATCGATGAAGGCGCCAGTGTAATCATCCAGGCGGGCAAGGCTCCGATCGTGGATGGCACGCAGGAAGAACGTATGCGAGTAGGCTGTGGATCGGCCACCATCGGCATGTTTGCAAAACAATGGTTTGGCAAAGTGGATGAAGTAGTGGTTGTAGACGACCACATCACAGGCGTTCTATCTGAACATCAGGCCGGGAAACTACTCGGCGTGCGCGAGACGGGGATCAAAATGAAGGGCCGTCGCTCCACTCCCGGCCGGTACTTCCGCGTAGCCGAGCCCGGAACAGCCTGGGGTGGTACAAATATCGAAGATCCACTTTCCATTCTGCAAGCCTTTAATCCGAAGTTCGCCTGGCCAAATCTTCGATTGCTGATGGTCAGCACCACCGGAGAGCATCACGCCTACTTCGAACTCGACGAAGCGTTGCGGCCGGTAGAAAAGGAACTGCCGCGTTCGCTTGGCAAATCGGTCAATCGGATCAAGGAAAATTGTGAACCAGCTCTTTGCACGGTGCTCTTCATGGGCGGAGCAGGAGGTTCGCTAAGAGCGGGAGTGACAGAAAATCCGGTCCGCCTTACCCACTCCGTGAGGGACGCCTTGACTCGTGTTACGTGTGGCGGCGCTCCCGTCTATGTTTGGCCGGGAGGGGGTATCACCTTTATGGTGGATGTCACCCGCATGCCGGAAAACGCCTTCGGTTACGTACCTACACCGGCGCTCGTTGCGCCAGTAGAGTTCACTCTCAAAATTAGCGATTACGCGGCGTTGGGTGGATACATGGAACACGTTCGCCCCTTGGATTCGATCATGCAAGGAGAGGGTCACCGTCATCTGTCGGCTCGCCCCGAAAATCCCTGGCCTCTGTCGCGGAAGAAATCCTCCCACGAGAATCCGAGGTCAGGCCGATGAAGAACCGAGCGCAGGCAACGTTATTACCCGACGGACGACGGCTTCATCTTCATGACGGGCCCATTGATCTCATCATCGAAGCTTTTGGAACCGAGAGCGAAATAAAAAAAGCCTATCGCGTGGCTGCCGAACGATTCGAAAGCGTGCTTGATGAACTCTGCAGAGAGCTCCCGCTCTTGCGTCAGTCAGCGACCGAAAACGGCCCGCGTCCGGTAGGCGTTATCGCAATGCGCATGTACGACGCCGTGCTTCCCTACTGCCAGCAGACGTTTGTCACTCCAATGGCGGCAGTCGCCGGCTCAGTGGCGGAGGAAATATTGAGAAGCATGATGTCTGTAGCAACGCTGTCGCGGGCGTATGTAAATAATGGCGGCGATATTGCCCTGCATCTCTCAACTGGGGAGAGTTTTATAGTGGGTATGGTTGAAAGGCCCGATGAACCATCGCTGTTCGGCACTCTTCGTCTGGATGCGGCTCATGCGGTGCGAGGGATTGCCACCAGCGGCTGGCGCGGACGAAGTTTTTCGCTGGGCATAGCTGACGCCGTAACGGTTCTTGCCGACCGTGCCTCGGCAGCTGATGCGGCCGCCACCATTATCGCGAACAACGTCGACCTGCCAGGACATCCCAGCATTGTTCGCATTCCCGCATGCGAACTTGATCCTGATAGCGACCTTGGCGACCGGCTAGTGACGAGGCAGGTCGGGGAACTTTCCGATGGCGAGATCAGCGACGCCCTCCGCGCTGGTGCGGTCATTGCGAGGTCAATTTTATCGGACGGACTTATCCGCGCTGCCGCTTTGCGTTTGCACGGCAGCACCAGCGTCATCCGTGAAGCGACACCGTCCGGCATAGCCTTGGACGCGGATCCTATTCAGTCCAGCGAGGTCCTCATTCATGCCTGAGGTTCTGGTTCGCAAGAAGTTCACGGCGGTCGAAGAAATCTTTCACGAGGGCGGTCCAGTTTCCGGGATACCACTTCGCCGCGCGGCCGCCCTCGCGGTCATCTGCAACCCTTTTGCCGGTTCCTATGTAAAAGATATTGCCGGATTCATGGACGACCTCAAGCCCTTAGGACTGGACATGGCCCGAACGCTGGTTTCTGTGCTCGGTGGGGATTCGAATGTTATTGAAGGTTACGGCAAGGGCGCAATCGTCGGCGCAGCCGGCGAACTTGAGCACGGGGCCCTTTGGCATGTTCCAGGTGGTTACGGCATGCGTGAAGTTCTCGGCGATGCAAAAGCTATCGTGTCGTCGACAAAAAAAGTCGGCGCACCAGGCAGCCGCCTCGATGTGCCCATCACGCACATTAACGCGTCATACGTGCGAAGCCACTTCGACGCGATGGAAGTTGGCCTATCCGACGCTCCCCGCGCCGATGAACTTTTGCTGGCTCTGGTCATGACGACCGGCCCCCGTATTCATGCCCGCGTCGGCGGCTTGAAAGCTTCGGATATCAAGGGAGAGGACGGATTGCGATGAAGGCCAGCATTCGTAAGATCGTGACATTTCTGGAAGAGACGCGCACAGAGATGGGACGCGCTGTTAATCCTCCAACTCGACGCGCGGCTGCGGTTGCTGTGATCGAAAATCCTTGCGCCGGAAAATACGTGGAGGACTTGTCCGAGCTGATGCTGATCGGTGAAGAACTCGGAGAACTCCTGACGCAACGTGCGGTCGCCGCCCTCGGTGCGGCCGCTACATCCGTCGAGAGCTACGGAAAGGCAGCGGCGGTCGGTGAGAACGGCGAACTCGAACATGCCGCGGCGATCCTCCACCCCAGGTTGGGCGCGCCAGTTCGCAAAGTTCTCGGAAAGGGTGCCGCGCTTATTCCGTCATCGAAGAAGCGAGGCGGTCTGGGTGTGGTGCTGGATATTCCGCTCGGCCACAAGGATGCCGCATTCGTCCGCAGTCATTTCGATGGAATGGAAGTGCGAATCAATGACGCTCCCCGCGCCAACGAAATCATGGTCGCAGTCGCAGTGACCGACAGCGGACGTCCCCTGCCGCGAGTCGGCGGACTAAGCAAAAACGAAATTAAAGGCGAGGACGGCTTGCGCTAGACCTTCTTTTGATAGAAGAAGGGCCGCTAGTTGACCGGCGGCCCATGAGTTTAACTTGCAACTGCCTTCTAGAAGTTCAACTTCAGCGAGAACTCAACCACTCGCGGCGAGCCGAGTGCGTTCACGCCAGAACCAAGGCCCAGGCGCAAATCATTCGGCTGAGGGCTCGTGGTCCCGTTGGGCGAACCTTGGGATCCATCCAGGATGTTGCTGAATGGAGCAGCAGGACCGTCAAAGTTAGCGAAGTTGAACAGGTTAAAGATGGACACGCCTGGCCGCAATTCCACCCGATCCTTGAACTTGTATCCCCAGCTCAAGCTGAGATCGAATGTTTTGAGCCACGCCTGACCGACGGCGCCGGGGGGGGCCAGAGGCAAGCCTGTAAAACCCCCAGTTGATTGTCCGCCAATCACTCCTCCCAACGTTTGCAGCTGAGAGAGAGTGAAAAGGCCATTGTTAATCAGTACCTGACCAGCCGGCGTCGCTTGCCCAACGATAGTGTTGTTGTAATTGGAAATGAGCGTGTTCAGGCCACCCACTCCGAACGACCTGCCAAAGCCGCCAAGGTTAGTGCCCGGCAGAAGGTCGCCGACGCCACCGTTGGACCCCACGGTGCCATCACCGGTGCCATCTCCGGTGAGGTCAGTCTGGAACAAGCCGCCTGGAGCCCCGGTAACCGGCAGGGTTACGTTGGACGGCAGAGGACTGTCAAAGTGGGAGATCAGACTCATGCGGAAGCGTCCCGGCAAATCCATGGTGCCGCCGAATGAAAGCTGATGAGTGCGATCCAGTCCGTTTGGTCCGACGTACCTGGTTGGATCGGCGTTATCCGTGGGGAAGTTGATGAAATCGTTGTCCCGTGCCGTCGATACATACCGGGAGAACGCGTATGAAACTTCCAGGTTCAGGTAACGAATGCCGGGCAGTGGATTGCTTACGTTTTGGCGTAAAGACATCTGCAGACCGTTGTAGACAGAGCGGCCAATCGGAAACAGCATCTGGTTCGTACCGAGGTTCTGGTTGATACCGGGGAACGCCGCACGAGCGTGGGGTGCACCGGGAGCATCGAGTTGTGGGCACGCCAGACCACCACAAACGGAATAGCCCGAATCAAGCCCGTTCGAGGCATAATCTGTAATGGTGGCTCCCTTGCCAATCGCGCAGTCTACATCTGCGCACCCGAATCCCGCATTGGTTGTCGCAATCGCCGCCTGGGCATTTGCCAGATTGAAGAAGCGGGCATCACCGATGTGATTCGTGTCGATGCTCAGCAAGTTGTGGGTGGAAATATTGCGGAGGTAGTCCGCAGTCAGGACCATCCCATGGCGGATCTCGTGCTGGAGGCCGATATTGAATTGCACTGATCGTGGAGAAACATATTGCGGCGCAAATAGATTTGTTCCGGTGACGTCAATCCCGTCGGCCAAGATGTTTCCGATATAGACGCCGTTGTTCGCAGGACCTTGCGCCAAGGTAAACGCCTGATATTCCTGTTGCAGTTGTATGATCTGCGAAGACACACTTCCAATCGCCTGCCCGCAAACGGTAGCCGGATTGATCGTGCTGGTAAATGGCAAAGTTTGCGGAGAGCCGTTCGAGCACACTGGCGTGTTGCCAAGGAACAACCCCTGCGCTAAACGGGCTGGACGGTCGAAAAGATTGTTGTTCCAAATCGAGTTTTCGTAGAACAACCCAAGTCCGCCGCGGATCACCGTCTTTCCATTGCTTCTTGGGTCCCATGCAAAACCGACCTGAGGAGCAAAGTTGCGATCGGGCTGGTTCACGCGGTTTCCAAGGCCGGAATAGAACTGGTTGTTGAACTGGTCTAGTGCTGGAATTGGCCCTAGATCACTGTCCGTACGCCCCGTGTCGCGTACGTAGCGCAGACCCAAAGTTAAAGTAAAGTTTGGCTGTACTTTCCATGAATCGCCGAAGTACCACGAAATGCGATTGTCGGGACCGAGCCCGCCCCCAGGAAAGCCGAAGGTCGGCTTCTCCGATGAAAATCCTTGACCGTTGCCCAATGTAACGTTGGTGACGGGATAGTTAAGCGGGTTGGCCGCTCCCCCCGGAAAGATGTTGAAGGGGGTAGCGTTGCTGGGCGCACCTACCGCGGGAGCCAGCCCCAGAAATTCGGCGAAGCCGCCGCCCAAGATGTGGTTATAACCTACGCCGAATCGAAAGAGATGGTTCTTATACGATTTGCTGGCGTCGTACTTGATCTGTTTGTTGGACTGAACCGTAGCCTGCGGAGCAAGAAAATTGGGTCCGGAGCAAAAATCGTCCGCTCCCGCAGTCAGGCAGTTGGGATCGCCTCCGATGGCCAGCTCGATCCCGGGCGCAGGATCGAAGATGCTGGATCCCGTTACTGCGTCCGCAATTCCGTTCTGAAATTTTGTGTAACCAAAGCGGATGCTGTGAGTAAAACTGCCCGTGTTGAAGTCCGCGCCGACAACATGATCACGCGCATGGTTCACATTGGCGAAAGGCTGAAAGGAATTGGGAATGAACGGTAGTGCGCTCCGGTTCTGATCAAACGAAAAGCGGTAGAAGAGTTTGAACCGCCCGGCTTGCCAGTCAAGTTTTCCCACCGTCTGAGTTTCACGAAACGGGGAGTTGAAACTTCCCGTCAAACTTGTAAATGCGCCGCCGGGAAGAACTGGATCCAGCAAGTCTTGTTTGTTGCGCTCGGCATCAATAAAGAAGAATAACTTGTTCTTGATAATTGGACCGCCCAGACTGCCACCAAACTGGTTGCGCTGAAATGGGTTGGTGGAATCGGCCGGCAGTGCCGCATTCAGGGACTGGTCACGGAAATAGTAGAACGCGTCACCGTGCAAACCATTGGTTCCCGATTTGGTGGTGATATTCACTGAACCGGAGGAAGTCAATTCGGTTGAGAGATCCAAGGATGATTGTTGCAGCGCGGATTCCTGAATAGCTCCGAGGGGAAGGTTTTGTGTGGTTGTACCGACGGTTTCGTCGCTGATATCGATACCATCTACTTCGATGCGTGCGGTACGGCCGAAGCGGCCGCCAAACGAAACCGATGAAAACCCGTTCTTTGTGGGGTCGAACGTCCCTCCATCCTGAATCTGAACCCCTGGCTCTAATTGCGCCAGGTCAAGAAAATTGCGGCCATTGATCGGCAGGTTCTCGATCTGCTGGCTTGTCAAAACTCCCTGGACCGTCGCCTGCTCGGTGTTTACGGCTAGTTCCGAGCCTTGTACTTCGACCACTTCCGCGCTCTGTCCCATGGTAAGCCTTACATTGACTGATGAGGTCGTGTTCACCTGGACGGTCACCGGCATCTCGACAGTCTTAAATCCGGTGGCTTCGACGCGAACCACATAATTTCCAGGAATCAATGCTCCGGAAGCAAAAGTCCCGGTAGATGTCGTCGTGGATTCGGCGGTCTGGCCGGTGTCCTTGCTGCGGATAACAACTTTGGCCCCGCTAAGCACCGCGCCCGAAGGGTCGGTAATTGTTCCCTGAATACTTCCTGTCGAGATTGTGGTCTGGGCGAATGTCACCGTGGTCAGAGGCAACAACAAACACAAGGACATGACAACCAATATGTGTCTCTTTGCAAATGAATATAAGGCGCGGATGTTCACAATCGTTCTCCCTTCAATTCGCTATTGACTGTTCTTTACAAAACAACTCAACCAAAAACGAAACGCATCAGGGAAAATACAGGAAAAACGGTAGATGGAGAGACCGGAGAACGTTTGGAGAGTCCTGCCGATCTGCCAAGCGATGAAGAAACCCGAGTCCTACTAGTGAAGCCCATGAAATAACAAGTGGTGTTGTGCATTCAGCGGGCCAAACGAATGTTGTTGAGATCG
>Ga0070711_100000329_pt1 | contig 24414 bp, 22 predicted proteins | sample LARL53metaG_FD_65452 | JGI IMG/M metagenome (GOLD analysis project Ga0070711, IMG submission 65452) | Corn, switchgrass and miscanthus rhizosphere microbial communities from Kellogg Biological Station, Michigan, USA - LAR L5-3 metaG | ecosystem: Host-associated > Plants > Roots > Rhizosphere ... | reverse complement strand
AGCAGGATGAAAGCCGCCAGTCCAATGGCAGGCGCCGTATTCCGCCCTACCGGCTCAGCCAAAATCTGGTTCCTGCTCAGCTTTGGGAGCTGGCGCGATACCGCGCGCTGCAAGTGCTCATTCGTAATGACCCAGATGCGGTTGGCTGCAGCCAAGGGCAAAAGACGTGCGACTGTCTGCTGAATCATCGTCTGGTTGCCGTCGAGCGCCAGCATCTGCTTCGCTCGACGTTGACGGCTCAGGGGCCAAAACCGCGTGCCCCGTCCGCCCGCCAGAATTACGGGATGGAAGTTTATTTTCACTACAATAACTCAGTTCGAGCTCCTGAAAACTGGCAGTCTGGCGCTGAACGTTCTTCTACATTCTCGTTTCCGGCTCCGGCAGCGCTTTGCCGGGCACCATCGCTTTGATCAATTCAACCGACCACTGTGGCCGCACCTGAAAATCTCCCACTGCAGCCGGGACAACCACGGCATCGCCCTTCGCCAGCGTGACCGGGTTTGTGCCTGGCGCTTCGATGATTCCGCAGCCCTCAACGGCAACCAGAATCTGAACCGATCGCTTGCCAACCTCATCCTTGGTCTCGAACTTATGACGTTCTTTGAGCTCGAACATATCTACCACAAAGTAAGGGGAAGAAATCATCGGTGCTCTGCGGTTCGCAGAACCGTCTAATTGGGACGGCGCAGGACGTATCACCTTGCCGGATCGCACTTGCTCCTTGATGGCGGCGAGGCCTTGCTTCAGATGCAACTCGCGCGCACGTCCGTAGTCATAAAGACGATAGGTGGTATCGGACTGCTGCTGTGTTTCCACAATCACCGAACCCGGACCCAGCGTATGCACGGTCCCGCCAGCCACGTAGATCATTTCGCCCGGGTAGACGTTAATCCAGTTCAGCAATTCTTCGGCGTGTTGGTTATGAATAGCCTGTTCGAATTTTTCCCTGGTTACGCCGGCTTTCAGGCCCAGTCCAATCTGCGCACCAGGACGAGCGTGCGCAACGTACCAGCACTCGGTTTTGCCCCAGGGCTGCCCAACCCGGCGCGCCTCTTTATCGTCGGGATGGACTTGGACCGAAAGCTTCTCGTGGGGAAATAGAAATTTCAGCAGTAACGGAAATCGGTTTGGATCGGGAGCGGCCTCTCCCACCAATTCCCGGCCGAACTGCAGGCTCAATTCCGCGAGCGTTTTTCCCTTGAGCGGCCCATTCGCAACCAGGCCGGCATCACCGGTAAGCCAGGCTTCCCCAATTTTTTCTTCGAACTTGTGATTCGGATAAATTGGCGATAGATCGAGCGTGCCCCAGGGACGTGGGTCAAAAACAGGCTGCATCGAGAATGGATAGAGAGTGCCCATGGTGGGAACACGAAGCCGCCACTCGCCAGCGACCCTCGAGGTTTTACTTGCTGATCCGGGCTACAGTCCGGAAAGAAACTTGCGCATGCGATCCAGCCCGCGATCAAGCTCAGTCAATGAGGTAGCGTACGAAATCCGAATGTGCTCGCGGGTTCCAAATCCTTCTCCGGGAACTGCCGCCACATGCGCGTCCCGCAGCAAACGTCCGGCGAGATCGGAAGCCGATTTGATTCCGCCACGCCCGATGAACGACGCCATGTTCGGATATGTGTAGAACGCGCCTTCCGGCATGGTGCACTTCACGCCTGGGATCGCGCGCAGTCCGTTGACCACGTGGTCGCGCAGTTTTATGTATTCGAGCCGCATGTCTGCCACGCATTGCTGTGGCCCGTTCAAAGCCGCTACGGCTGCCTTCTGCACAATGGACGTCGGATTCGACGTGGATTGGCTTTGCAATTTCTGCATGGCCGACAGAACCGGAGCGGGGGCTAACGCGTAACCTAGGCGCCAACCCGTCATCGCATAAGTTTTCGATAACGAACCGATGATGACCATGCGCTCCCGGAACTCTCGCAACGATCCCACTGAAAAATTATCACCCGTGTAATTCAAATACACGTAGCACTCGTCGGAAAGCACCCAAATCCCCCGCTCTGCCGCCAGTTGCACGACAGCCTTCAAATCCTTGGGGGACATGACAGCACCCGAAGGATTAGACGGGGAATTCAAAATAATCATCTTTGTGCGCGGAGTGACCAGACGTGCGATCATCTCCGCTGTTACGCGGAAGCCCTGATTTTCGTCAGTCTCTAACAACACGCAGTTTCCCCCCGCGTAACGCACAATGTCTTTAAACGATACCCAGTAGGGGACGGGAAGGATCACTTCATCACCGTGATCGACCAATACCTGAATGGCGTTGAACAACGCATGCTTACCGCCAACCGAAGCCATGCATTCCTCGCGGCGATATTCCGACTGGAAGTCCGTCGTGTGACGGCGCACGATGGCATCGCGCAACTCCAGCGTGCCTCCGACAGCCGTGTACTTCGAGAAATTACTCTGAATAGCACTGATCGCCGCGTCTTTAATGTGCTGCGGCGTGGAAAAATGCGGCTCACCGGCCCCCAAATCCACGACATCAATGCCCTGCTGTCGCAGTTTGTCAGCCTCCGCCACTACCGCCATGGTGGCTGAGGGCTCGATCCGGTTGATGCGTTCCGTAAGTCTTACCGCAGGGGTCGCTTCCGTTACTGGGGTCATACTCGTTTCCTTGTCATCGATTTTCTTACGTTTTGCAGCTTGACCGCAGGATCAAGTTTTTCTCTGAGCCTGCGCTCCACCATTTCGGGCACCAAATCCTGAATCGACCCTCCCAGCTTCGCAACTTCACGCACCAGGCGGGAGCTCAGATAGGAATACTGCTCAGCCGGCATCATGAAAACCGTTTCTAGGTCAGGCTGCAGTTTGCGATTCATCATCGCCATTTGTAGCTCATATTCGTAATCGCTCAATGCTCGGATGCCGCGCAACACGGCTCCGGCTTTAACTCTCGCGGCGTAATCCACCGTCAGGCCATCGAACACGTCGACTCGAACGTTCTTAAGATCCGCGGTCAGGGCTTCCAGCATCGCCCGGCGCTCCCCCAGGCTGAACAAAGGATTCTTGTCCGGATTGCGCAAGATGGCGACGATCAACTCGTCGAATATTTTGCTCCCTCGTTCGATCAGATCAAGGTGCCCGTTGGTAGGTGGATCAAACGAGCCGGGATAGATAGCGATGACCTTTTTCAAGCATCCTCATCAGTTCCTGATAAAAAAAGCAGACTTGGCGTAAATGAAGATTCTATGCGGCGAGGGCAGGGATGGCAATTACTTGCATAGCCGAACCCGAGAGAATCTCAATACCATGGACAGGAAGTTATATGAAGCAAACCTTTTAAGTCTGGCTCAATCCGCACAGCTTTAGAGTCCGTGAAAAGGGCATGCCAGTCGCGCGACTACCGCCTCGCGGCCGGCACCTTGGCACTTTCCGGCATTGCACTGGGCATAGTGGTGACGCGTGCACCGGTTCCCTGCGGAGCACCGGCGGCGGGTTGGGCGGACGGAGCAACCGCTGGTTGCAGGCCGGCTGGCGTCAATCCCAGGTGCTTCCGCACTTCTACTTCCAGTTTGGCGAAAGTTTCGCCATTGTCTTTCAGGAACTGGCGCGCGTTCTCACGACCCTGGCCGATGCGTTCGCCTTTGTAGCTATACCAGGCTCCGGATTTTTCCAGGAGATTGTTGTTGACAGCAAGATCAAGCAGATCGCCTTCTCGCGAAATCCCTTCGCCATACATAATGTCGAACTCCGCTTCTCGGAAGGGGGCCGCAACCTTGTTCTTTACCACTTTGACCTTGGTGCGCGATCCGGTCATCACATCGCCCTCTTTAATCGCGGCTATGCGGCGGATATCCACTCGAACCGAAGAGTAAAACTTGAGAGCACGTCCGCCGGTGGTGGTTTCCGGATTGCCAAACATGACTCCAATCTTCTCCCGAATCTGGTTAATGAAAATCAGACAGGTGCGCGATTTGGAAACCGTTCCAGTCAATTTGCGAAGGGCCTGTGACATCAGGCGTGCCTGCAACCCCATGTGGCTGTCACCCATTTCGCCGTCAAGTTCGGCCTTGGGGACAAGAGCAGCCACGGAATCGACCACCAGTACGTCGATCGCACCCGAACGCACTAAGGCCTCCGTGATCTCGAGCGCCTGTTCTCCATAATCCGGTTGCGAAACGAGCAGATTGTCTACATCCACCCCCAACTTCTTGGCGTATTGCGGATCGAGGGCGTGCTCAGCATCGACGAAAGCGGCCATGCCACCGGTTTTCTGGGCCTGCGCAACCACCTGCAATGCGATCGTCGTTTTGCCGGAAGATTCCGGTCCGAAGATCTCGACCACGCGTCCACGGGGAAACCCACCCACGCCCAGAGCCGCATCGAATGAAATTGCCCCCGTCGGAATAACAGCGATGGGAACAATCTCCTTCGAGCCGAGCCGCATGATGGAGCCTTTGCCGAATTGCTTTTCGATTTGCGCGAACGCGAGATCAATCGCTTTTGTCCGTTCATCAGCCATAAAAATGCGGCTCCTAGCGAGTTATGAATTTAGAGGGTATTGATGGCGTGGATTATACACGTCCGCCGAAGCGAATAAAAGGCGAATTTACAGCTATCGTAGTGGAAATCTTCCAAAACAGAACACGGTAATGGCCGAAGCGAGCAGGTGTGCAGATGAGTACGCGACTATTATCCTGTCACCGCGGTTTTATTGTCTCCAGTCCGAACCAGAGCCAGCGCCGTTACGTCATTGTGAACGGGTGGTCGTTGCATGAATTGTTGAACGCCGTCGATCGCCGCCGCGCAGATTTGTTTCGCCGAGTCTCCCACCGCTTGCTGAAAACCGCTTTTCACCCGCTCAATACCGAATTCTTCGCGCTTATGCCTTCCTTCGAGCACCCCACGAGAAACCAACAAAAGCGCCGCCCCTGGAGGTAACGCCACCATAGGGGCCTCGCAAGTGGCATGCGAGAAAAGCCCCATCGGCAAGCCTGTTGCCTTCAGTTCAACGATGCCGCCTGGATCGCGAAGCAACCCAGGGGTATGACCAGCATTAAAATAGCAAATCGTACCCAGGTCTTCGTTATAACAGGCCGCGAACGCTGGACACGACCGAACGCCCCCCTCCGCCGCCATAATGGCCCGGTTCAGATCGAGGCAAAGCTCGGCCATCGCGTCCGGTTCATTCACGTCGTTGGCTGAGAAAAGCTCTGGTGACCGTGTGCGAAAGGTATTTTGCGCGGCTGATACCACAGCCCCGTTTTCTTCGATCCGTCCCGCGATATCCAACAGACCAAACAGAACCCGGCTTGGACCTACCCTCACGAAGTCATAGTGATCCCCTCCCTGCCGCTTACCGTAATAGGCCGCCGCCAGTTCCGCCTCACGGAGCTCCGGAACCGTCGCTTGCACCGGCTCCTGCGAAGCTTGGGAAGGCTTTTCGTGATGAAAAAGAAAGTTCACGAGAATTGATCGGCGAAATTAGCACACAAACCAATGCCACGGCAACGACGAACACAGAATGCGAGTCCTTCAAACGTTGCGCGGTCACCTATTCGAACCAAAACATTTATCTCGCGCCGTCGCATGAACCCGTCCCAACCGGCACCTCTTCAGGCACAATATCTGGGAGCGACGGCTATGCGGCAAACCTCGACGACTGCACAGCACGGGCTCATGCGAGATCGAAGAGCAGGATTTCGGCGTTGCTGGTGCCCTTTACCTGCACCTGCCGTTCTTCGCTAATGGCCGCGCCATCCCCTTGTCCAAGGGCTTGCCCATTTAGCTCGACTGCACCTTGCGCAACCTGCAGCCAACCGTACCGGCCCCTGCCAAGCTCGTGTTTCACTTCCTGACCAGGCGCCAGCAGCGACACGTAAAGCTTCGCATCCTGATGAATAGTCACGGAGCCGTCTTTGCCGTCCGGACCCGCAATCAGGCGTAATCTGCCCCGCTTTTCGGCTTCCGAGAATGACTTCTGTTCATAACCCGGCGTATGCCCCTTTCGATCGGGCAAAATCCAGATTTGAAGCAGGTGTGCGGTTTCACTATCAGAAGCATTGGCTTCGCTATGCCGCACTCCCGTCCCAGCGCTCATGCGCTGTCCATCGCCAGGGCGAATGATGGATCCGTTCCCTAGACTGTCCTTGTGCTCCAGGGCTCCGTCCAGAAGATAGGTAATGATCTCCATGTCGCGATGCGGATGCATCGGAAAGCCATGGCCTCCCTGCACCCAATCTTCATTGATCACCCGCAGGGAACGGAATCCCATAAAACGAGGATCATTGTACGTATCAAAAGAAAACGTGTGGCGAGTGTTGAGCCACCCGAAATCGCCCCCTCCCCGTTCGACACTGCCTCGAATCGTAATCATGGTCATTTCCTCGTTATAACGACAATTAGATGCCCGTCGGTGTGCGGACGATTCACGACTGCCGGGCGCTATGCTCACGTCGCCCAGTAGTGGCGCTCAGACCTATTTTTTTCCGCTTTTCTTCGCAGACGAGGCTTCGGACGAAGCCTTTGAAGCCTCTGCCTTGGCGGAGCTTGAACTGTCGGACTTCGAAGAACTTTCGGACTTCGAGGAGTCGTCCGACTTCGACTTGCTTTCATTCTTTGACGAAGAGTCTCCGTTCGAGGAAGAGGAAGAAGGCGCGGAGGATTTCTTAGCGTAATCGGTCACGTACCATCCCGAACCCTTGAATTGCACTGCCGGCGCGGAGATGACCTGCTCAATCGGGCCGCCACACTTTGGGCACTTCTTTACATGGGGATCGGAAAATTTCTGGATTTTCTCAAAGCGATGATGGCACTTCTTGCACTCGTATTCGTAAAGTGGCATGGACTTCCTGAGACGCTCCTCAAACGCGAATGAATCTTTGAGCTGGCAGACCGCTGATCCAGCTTTCAGCCTTTGGGGTCGTGCGGGCGGCTGTGTTTTGATTCTAGGGTTTGCGCCGAGGCACGTCAATGAACCCGCAGTCGTTAGGGTAGAAACGCGGCGATCGGCCCCGGTGACGGAGCCCGATGCTAAACTCGCCATCATGAAGGCAGGCGACGTCACTCGCGCCGATCTGAAAGCCCCCCTGACTCCGGGACTTTACCTGGTCGGAACGCCAATCGGTAATCTGGAAGACATCACACTGCGAGCCGTGCGCGTGCTCAAAGAAGCCGACGTCATTGCCTGTGAGGATACCCGTCAGACGCAAAAGCTATTGAATCACTACGGCATCACTACCCGCACATCGAGTTATCACGAGCACAACGAAATGACCCGGTCGGCGGAGTTAGTGCTTGAGCTTGAGAGCGGGGCGCGAGTCGCCCTGGTCACTGACGCCGGTATGCCAGGTATCTCCGATCCCGGGCATCGCCTCGTTTCACTGGCCATTCGACATCACATTCCGGTTATTCCCATACCTGGCGCCTCGGCTTTTCTGGCGGCGCTGGTGGCCAGTGGTCTACCCACCGATTCATTTCGCTTTAACGGATTTCTCCCTCCAAAGAGCGGGCAACGTCGGCAGATCCTCGAAAGCATCACCGAGTCGCCCCGAACGCAAATTTTCTACGAGGCACCCCACCGAATCAGAGAATCGCTAGCGGACGTGCTTGAGGTCCTGGGACCAGAGCGTCAGGTGGTGATTGCTCGTGAAGTCACAAAAGTCCACGAAGAATTCCTGCGGGGCCGCACTGGCGACATTCTGGAAACGTTGAAGATGCGCGCTGACATCAAGGGCGAAATCACTCTCCTGATCGGCAAAGCGCAAGAGGTGGAGAGGAAAGCCATGCCGAGAGAGAGCCTGCGTCAAAGGCTCCAGCAGGTCATGGACGAAGAGAAAGTGGATGAGAAAGCAGCGTTGAAAAAGATTGCCAAGGAAAGGGGAGTTTCGAAGAGCGAAGTATATCGGCAGCTGCAACGAAGCCGATAAACGTGCTCTAGAATTCCTAAAACTATTTTCCCGCAAGTTCCTGCTTCACCGCGTCACTAACCACCTTTCCGTCTACGCGGATGCCTGCTCCGGCGAATCGTGCCATGACGTTTTTCATGACCGCGCCCATCTCCTTCATCGTGGGCGCACCCATTTCGGCGATGACAGCCCTCACCCCAGCAACCACCTGGTCCCCGCTCGCTGCCTTCGGCATGTATGTTTCGATGAGCCTGATTTCCGCGGCTTCCTTGTCGGCCATCTCCTGACGGCCACCCTTGGTGAATTGCTCGACGGAATCCTTACGTTGTTTGATAAGAGTGGCCAAAACTTGCTGCGCTTCCTTGTCGTCGAGCCGAGCCATCTTCTCGATCTCACGATTCTTGAGCGCGGCTTTCACCATGCGGAGCGTCGACAGCCGGTGTTCGTCACGTGCCTTCATGGCAGCGACGATGTCTTCCTGAATCTGCTCGGGGAGGTTCATGATCAGATTATACGTACTTGTGTATGGCAGTTTCGCAGATCAGCCTGCCAAGGTCATTCCGAAGCGCGGCGGTATCACACGAGGAATCTGCCCTTGCTTGCTGGCGGAAGATGATCGCTGGTCGACAAATCGGTTTGAACTGACAAGACCTGAACCATCGTCTTAGGCGGCTGTTCAACCACCCTACGCGGCAGCACCGATGGCGGTCACGTGGTTAATGAAGTCTGATTCCGGTAAACTATAGCGATCTTCCACCAAAGGACTTTTCAGTAAATGTTGCTTAAGAACCGTCTTTTCACTCCCGGCCCGACGCCCATACTCCCTGCCGCACAAACCGCCATGGCTTCTTTTGCCATGCACCATCGCACCGCCGACTTCCGTGCTCTTTATTCGCGGGTTCTGACTGATATGAAGGATTTCATCGGAACCCGAAATGATGTTCTGGTGCTGTCTTGTTCCGGCACCGGGGTGATGGAAGGCTCGGTGTCGAATCTCACCTCGCCGGGAGACAAGGTGCTGGTTCTGACCGCCGGAAAGTTTGGCGAGCGCTGGCGCGATCTGGCCAAAGCGTTCGGGTGCGCAGTAGAAGTAATCAGCGCTCCCTACGGTGAGACGTTCTCGCTCGATGAAATTCGCGAGAAATTGACTCCCGACGTGCGAGTTGTGTACGTACAGGCAACCGAGAGTTCCACCGGTGCGCGCCACGATGTCAAAGGAATCGCTCAATCAGTTCGCGCCCGAGGCGACGACGTCCTCTTAGTCGTGGACGCCATCACCGGCCTGGGTACAACCCATTTCGATGTCGACGATTGGGGCATCGACGTCATCATCGGTGGTTCACAAAAAGCGTTGATGATCCCGCCCGGCCTGGCCTATTGCGCGGTGAGCGAGCGATCCTGGAAGCGGATGGAGACGGCTAAATGTCCACGCTATTATTTTGACTTCCGCAAAGAGCGGAAAGCGGCGGCAAAGGGGGAGTCGTCTTACACTCCCGCCACCTCTCTTTTTGCTGGGTTAGGTGCTGCTCTGGATTTCATCCGTCAGATGGGCAAAGGTGATCTGGTGGCCGGGCGCGAAGCACTGGTCAACAATGCCGAATTGGCGGCTGAAATAACGCGTGCCAGTGCAACGGCGCTAGGACTGAAATTGTTCTCGGCCTCCTCCCCCGCAGCAGCTCTTACCGCAATTCAGTCACCGGCCGGGGTCGATTCGAGCGCAATGGTGAAGGAATTTCGGGAATCCTTCGCGGCCGTAGTAGCCAACGGTCAGGGCGAGATGAAAGGCAAGCTGTTCCGGATTGCACATCTGGGTTACTACGATTACCTCGACACCGTTGGAATCCTGGCGGCGCTCGAGCATGTACTCGTAAGCGTGACAGGAAAACCAGTGGAATTTGGCACCGCGGTGAGAGCCGCCCAGGAAGTTTACGGGCGTAACCTGGCGGACAAGCGGCAGCCGGTGAATGCCTGAAAACTCGTTTTTCAGGTTCGTCTACCCAACAGCGAGCCGGCCTATGGGATGCTTGACCGGGACGTCTTTCGTAAATCCCGCTGCACCCGGATTTTTCACGTCAGCCGGAAATATCCTATTTCAACCCTACACGATCTTGGAGACCGGACTCTAAACATGAAAGTCGTCGTCGCAGAGAAGATCTCTTCATCGGCGGTGGATCTCCTAAGAGAACCCCGCTGGACTATCGTCACCGCCGATCAACTCGACGGCAAACTGCCCGAACAATTGGAAACGGCGGATGCGCTCATCGTGCGTTCAGCGGTGCAGGTGAACGCCGATCTGCTTGAGCACGGGAGGAAGTTGCGGGTAATCGGGCGTGCCGGCGTCGGAGTGGACAACATCGATCTGGATGCGGCCACGCGCAAGGGCATTGCAGTGATGAATACTCCCGGTGCCAATGCGATTGCTGTCGCTGAACACACTTTCGCCTTGATGTTAGACATGGCTCGCCACATCGGTCGCGCCAACGATCTCATGCACGCCGGCAAGTGGGAGAAAAAATCTCTTCAAGGCAGCGAACTGAAGGGCAAGACAATCGGCATTGTGGGCTTGGGTAGGGTTGGAATGGAGGTCGCCCGGCGCGCGCGAGTCTTTGGCATGGATGTGGTCGCGCACGACCCTTTTGTTTCTGCATCGGTGGCAAAAGAACAGGGTATACGTCTCGCGAAGCTGGAGGAAGTGTATGCAGCTGCCGACTACCTAAGTTTGCATGTAGGCCTCACGCCGCAAACCGCAGGCATGATCAATGCGGAATCGATCAGGAAGATGAAACCCGGCGTGCGGCTGGTCAACTGCGCGCGAGGCGAACTGATCGATGAAACCGCCCTCGCCCAAGCTCTGCAGCAGGGTAGCCTCGCGGGAGCAGCCTTGGATGTCTTCGCCGAGGAACCGCTTAAGAACTCGCCGCTCATGGGGATCGCAACCGCAATTTTGACGCCTCACATCGCGGGCTCAACTTTCGAAGCCCAGGAAGCGGTCGGATATCAGATCGCACATCAGGTAAAAGAATATTTGCGAGATGGCGTCATACAGAACGCGGTGAATGTGCCGTCGGTTTCGCATGACGAATACCTTGAACTTCAACCTTACATCGTTCTGGCGGAGAGGCTGGGTGCTTTCCTGGCACAAGTGAGTGACGGATCCCTGGAGGAGATTTCTATTCGTTACTCCGGGCACATTGCGGAAGGAAAGACGGAATTGATCCGCAATGCCGCGTTGAAAGGTATCTTGAACGAATCCCTCGAGGAGAAAGCGAATTTAGTGAATGCGGAGGCGATTGCTTCGTCCCGTGGCCTGCGCATCCAAGAATCGCGCAAGCCGAAAAGTTCCACTGGCGGGTCGGGCAGCGTGCTCTCGGTTATGCTTCGGACGGCTAACCAGGAACATCTGGTTAAAGGCGCGGTCTTGCACAGAAATACGCCTCGTCTTCTCCATGTGGATGGGATCGACGTTGAAGCTCCCTTGGAGCGAAGCCTTATCTACATGCGTAATCGAGATGTCCCCGGCGTGATTGGGAAGGTAGGCACGATTCTTGGGGAGCACAAAATCAATATCGCGGACTTTTCCCTTGGCCGGCGGGTTGGCGGTAAACCGGACGCTCCGCGAGAAGCCATCGCGGTGGTACATGTCGATGGGCGCGTGTCGCCGGAAGTACTCACCGAATTAAGAAAAGTGCCGGCGATTGAACAGGCCAAAGCCATTCGCTTGTACTGACATGCGGGCCACGAAATCGTCGACTGCGCGGATTTGAGAAATGATGTTGGTCTGCGTAGACCAGAATGAGCACATGGCAAAAATATGCAGCAAAGATTCTGGTTGCTATACATCCCGGCAAGCCACCGCTGGGTTCCAACCATCAATACTGAGGGTTAAATCTGATTTTTGCGCGAGGACAATTGATGTTAAGAAAGACCGGCATCATTTTGGCGGCATTCTTTTTACTGACATCGCTCGGATTAGCCCAAGACAACCGCTACGAGATCAGCCTGAACGGTGGACCCGTGCTGACGACCGAGTCTACAGGCAATGGCACTACTCTGACCCCGACAAAGTCTGGTGCTGTTTTGATTACCGGCAGGTATCGGTTCTCAGAAAGAAGCTCGATTGAACTCAACTATGGGCACACGGCCAACTCGCAGATATATTTTGCATCGCCACTAACCTACCGCATTCAAAACACCATCGGGGAATATTCCGGGGCTTATGTTTTCAGTTTTCTTCAGACTGCCAAAGTTGAGCCGTTTGTTTTCGCGGGTGCGGCAGCTCTGGTTTTCTATCCAGGCTACAACTTCAACACAATTAACGACGTACAGACCTATCTACCTTCAACCCAGCAAACCAGGCCGGCGTTTCTCTACGGCGGCGGTCTGGACTACCGCATTTTCTCAAGTGTGCCATTTATTCGCAGGTTCAGCCTCACCAAATACCTGGCTGTGCGATTGCAATATCGTGGACTCCTTTACAAGGCCCCCGACTTCAATGTGCAAAACCTGTTCACGGGAGCAAGAGGACACATGGCGGAACCTACCATCGGCTTTGTTGTGAAGTTCTAGAAAGCGGACTTAGAATCCGGGTAGGATCAGTGGGGATGCGTGAAATCCATAGCCGGTTCTGACTGGATCGATTCCGACTGGATTAGGAGTTCAATGCCTGTTTGCGCAATTTCCGGCTTTCCGCGAGCAACGCCATTGAATGCATCAAGTTTTGCAGCGTCACGATTCCCACCAGTCGTTGATCTTCTACCACGGGAATGATGCTCAAGTTCCGCGCCGTAAGTTTACGAAACGCCGAGGCCAGCGATTCGCCCTTTTGCGCCACTTCAAAAATACGATTCATTACGGCCTGCACGTAGCCGTTTCCTTCCAGGCGTAGAGCTTCGAGGATCTTCTGTCTCGAAATCACCCCAACCATGTCGCTACCGCGAATCACGGGGAAATCGTCTTGCAGGGAATGGACTGCCTTCTCAAGCGCGTCTTCCAGTGTGTCAGCCGGGGAAAGCGTGGCGAAATCGGTGAGCATGATGTCTTCGAGATGTACTTTTTCCAGCACCGATTGAAAAACCGCCGAACGCTCTTCCATCTGCGACGCGATGAACAAAAACAGTCCCACCAGCGTCAGCCAATAGTTGGGGAGAAGCATGCCAACCAAAATGAAGAGGGTGGCGAAAGCCTGGCCAATCGACACCGCGCGACGCGTTGCCTGGACTGGATCGGCGCGGCGGCTGAATATGGCGCGCAGCACTCGACCTCCATCCATCGGATAGGCGGGTAACAAATTAAATCCCGCCAGGTACAGATTGGCCCACACGAAACTGCGGGGAAGATTGCCCGATTGCATGAACGGCCAACTTCGGAGATCTAAATTCGGGGCAATTACAAGAATCACCACGGCAGAAATCAGTGCGACCAGCAAATTGGCCAGCGGCCCAGCCATGGCAATCCGAATATCGCACTGCCAGGGAGCGAGCTTGGGGGGCTTCGAATTAACCAGTGCATCCTCGTTCAGAACTTCCGGAGGAGGCGGGCTGTCGTCCAGCTGGGTAATTCCACCCAACGGAAGCAGGAGGATGGATTTCGCGCGAATACCATAGTGCCTGGCCACGAGCGCGTGTCCGAGTTCATGTGCCAAAACGGAGGCAAAGATGATTCCGATCAGCCCGAGCCCGCGTCCTTCGTTGACGGTGCCGTGAGCTGTGTACTCGGTGTACCAGACGAAGAGCGGCAGCAGAAAATAGAAGGTCCAGTGAATGCGAAGTTCCACGCCGAAAATGCGTCCCGCCGATATAGACCAGCTTCTCATGCGAAAACCACTATCTCTTCTCGAATCCACCTATTGTAGTCCTGCCATTCTATATATTTAGACAACTGCCGGGAGTAACGAGTTGCAAATTCGCCAAAACAAAGGTAACAGGGCGATCGTGGTTCGATCGAAAGGGATACTTTGCGAGTGATCGCCGGCAAATTTCGTAGCCGTTCATTGCAGTCCCTTCCTGGGATGGATCTGCGCCCCACGGCAGACCGGCTGCGGGAAACCGTATTCAACGTTCTTTCGGCTGGAATGCCTGACAGTCTAAACGATACCGTCTGGATCGATCTATGCGCGGGCACCGGGGCGGTGGGTATCGAAGCACTGAGCCGCGGTGCGGCAAAAGTCTATTTCGTTGAGGTATTCCCTCCTGCCGCCGCTCTGATTAATCGCAATCTGAACAAGTTGGGTCTAGAAAACGGCGCAGACTACGAAATCTTGAACGAAGATGTTTTGCTTGCCTTGCACAATTTGCAAGCCAGCGGGGTAACGGCCGATTTCATTTTTCTCGATCCACCTTATCGAATGGCCGATATCTACGAGCACTCACTTAGGCTTCTCTCCGCATCCTCCCTCCTCGGATCCAAAACTATAGTTATCGCCGAGCACCATAAAAAACTCGATCCCGGAGACGGATTTCGATCTTTAAACCGCTATCGCACTCTACCGCAAGGGGATGCCGCTCTTAGTTTTTATCGCCTTTTGCGGTGATTAGGGTCCGTACGCCACCGTACCGCTGTTATCAGGTTTTGTTACCTAAGTTTTCCCGCTTTACATGTAAGTTGTTGCAGTAGAGAAGCTTAGCTGATATCACATATGCATAATCTCGCACTTGAATTCGTCAGAGTTAGAGAAATATTAGCGGAGGGACCGTGGTTAGCGGCTCTCAGTCGTGGAGAGAACTGGGTGTTGGGGCTCGGGTTTTTATCGGGCTGATGGGTTTGGCGGGTACGTGTGTGCTCAGCTATGGTGCCATCAATCCGACCAGTAGGAACATCGCGCAGTTCATCTGTTACCTGCTCATCGCAATTCTGGCCGCAAGGCTGAAGGTCCGTTTGCCGGGAATTACCGGAACGATGTCGGTAAATTTCCTTTTCATCCTACTGGGAATATTAGAGTTAGGTTTTACAGAAACCCTGGTTCTTGGCACAGCCGCCATTCTGGTGCAGTGTTTCTACCGGGATCGCCCCAGCCCGATTCAAGTGACATTTAACCTCTGCGCGAGTGCCTTTGCCATCGGGGTGTCTTACAACCTATATCACCTGGCCAACTCCGGCGCTCAATTAAGGAGTCACCCGTTAATGCTGGGCTTGGCGGCGATCACGTATTTCGTCGCCAACACAGGTTCGATCGCAGCGGTGATCGCACTCACCGAGCACAAGTCGATGAAACGGATCTGGGTGGAGTGCTATTTCTGGTCATTCCCCTACTACCTGGTCGGAGCTGGTTTCGCTGGGATGATTGGCTGGTTTAACCGCCAGTTCGGGTGGGAAACTTCGCTACTGGTGGTCCCCATTATTTACCTCATCTACCGTTCGTACCGCCTATATCTGGGCAAGCTTGAAGACGAAAAACGACACGTGGAAGAAATGGCCACGCTGCACCTGCGCACGATCGAGGCATTGGCCCTGGCCATTGAGGCCAAGGATCATACGACTCACGACCATCTCCAACGGGTGCGCGTGTACGCCATTGAGGTAGCCAAGGAATTAGGCGTGACATCGGGAGAAATGGAAGCGCTGCACGCGGCGGCGTTATTACACGACATCGGTAAACTTGCCGTTCCCGAACACATCATTTCAAAGCCCGGACGCCTCACACCCGAAGAGTTCGAAAAGATGAAGATTCACCCCCTGGTGGGAGCCGAGATTCTGGAACGGGTTCGGTTTCCATATCCGGTAGTTCCGATCGTGCGGGCACACCACGAAAAGTGGGACGGATCGGGATATCCCTTCGGCCTCAAGGGGGAGGAGATACCGATCGGGGCACGCATCCTCTCGTCTGTCGATTTCCTGGATGCCATGGCGTCTGATCGACAGTATCGACGAGCTTTACCCTTGGAAGAAGTTATGAAACGGCTGGTCGCCGAATCGGGGAAGTCTTTCGACCCGAAAGTCGTAAACGTACTGGAGAAACGTTATCGCCAACTTGAGAAGCTGGTGCAATCTAACAACCGGCCAGAAGTCGGGTTAAAGCTTTCTACCGACGTAAAAATCGAACCTGGCGCCGCTCCGGCCGCCGGCTTTGAAGACATCACCGTAAAAGACGCTCCCGGTCAGGAAGCAACATTCCTGTCCTCTATCGCAGCTGCGCGACAAGAAGCTCAAACATTGTTCGAGTTGAGCCAAGATCTGGGCGCGTCGCTCAGCTTGGGAGAGACTCTTTCGGTGTTTTCTGTGAAGCTGCGCAGGCTGGTTCCCTACGATGCCATCGCTATTTATGTGAAACGTGGCGAAGAATTGATTCCTGAACTGGTGAGCGGGGACAACCACCGCCTTTTTGCATCGCTACGAATTCCGCTAGGCTCGGGTCTTTCGGGATGGGTTGCGCAAAACCGGAAACCTATCATTAACGGCAATCCCTCAGTAGAGCCCGGGTATCTGAACGATCCGACGAAGTTCAGCACTTTGCGGTCAGCGCTGGCGATTCCTTTGGAAGGGCTGGCCGGAGTCGTCGGTGTCCTGGCTCTGTATCACGCCGAAACGGACGCGTTCACCTCCGATCATCTTCGTATCCTGCTGGCGATCAGTTCCAAGATGGCGCTGGCGATCGAAAATGCGCTGAAGTATGAACAGGCCGAAAGTTCCGCCATTACTGACTATCTCACCGGCTTGCCCAACGCCCGGTCTCTGTTCCTGCAACTGGATCGGGAACTTGCGCGGTGCAAACGAGATTCCACTTCCCTGGTGGTAATGGTCAGCGATATGGACGGCTTCAAACAGATCAATGACCGATTCGGCCATCTTGAAGGCAATCGTGTACTGCGCCTTTTCGCGCAGGCGTTAAAAGATAGTTGCCGCGAATATGATTACGTGGCTCGAATGGGTGGCGATGAGTTTGTCGTGGTCGCGCCCGGTCTTACCGTAGAAGCAGCCACCAAAAAAGCAGAGAGTTTACGTGAACTGGCACGGAAGGCCGGCCACGAAGTTTGCAGTGAAGACATTTTGTCGCTCAGCGTGGGCCAGGCGCTTTATCCCGAAGATGGCAAAGATGCGGAAGCACTGCTGGCGGAAGCCGATCGCCGCATGTACATCGAAAAGCAGAAACAGCCGTCTCGCAAGAATCGCCGGCTCTATCCCCGCATGAAGTGCCGGGTGACAATCGAACTACGGCCTCTAGACGGGGACGTACCAGTTCTGGGCAACCTGATCGATGTAAGTTTAGGAGGGTGCTATGTGGAGACTAGCGCTCTCATGCCTGCAGGATCGAAGTTGAAGGTGATTTTTTCAATCGACGACGGCCGCTTACAAGCGACTGGCAGCGTAATGCGGACCGACCCGGGTTCGGGGATCGCCATCAGGTTCAGCGACATGAACCGCGAAGACCGCGAGAAAATGCACAAAGTCCTGGAGTTTGTGCACAACAGCACCATGTTTTACGACAACCGCTACTTCTCTAAGTTGATCAAGAAATAATCAGGAGCGACCAATTTGATTTGAGGCGGACACCTTCGCTCGCCACCGTTGCAGTTGTTTTGATTTCGGTTCTGGTAGTTAGACACAAGGCTCGTAAGTAGCCCGATCGCAAAGTTGTTCAACCGCGAAAATCCCGCCCCACACAAATCAACCCCGCACAAATTAACGCCTGCCGGGATGAAATTCTCCGCGATTTGAGAATTGGCGATAAGGCCATTCGCTCTTGGCGTGAGTGCTCTGACTCATGGCTGGCGCGGACACTGCGGTTTCCGAACCCCAATCCTCAGGGGCTGGACGGATACCCCAAATGTTTCCGGGACGGTCGAGCACTATACCAACGACCCAATACTTATTTTCTGAACCCAGAGGAATGCAATTGGCTACCAGCGCGGTCGCCTTTTGTCCGTTGGGAAGTTCATCGAGCAAAATCTCTGTCCCCGGTTTTAGCTGGCGCGACAAACGCACTCCGCAACCTTCCGCATTGATCACCAACGTATGGCCCGTTTCGGAAAATGCCGCAACGGTATCCAAGGCGGTGACGCGAAGCGGGATTTGGGCACGAATCCGGGTGCTGCGCCGTCCTGCGTCGATCTTTTCCTCCGTCAAGTCCATAGATCAAGTTAGCCTAATAATTTTCTAATGCGTTTGATTCTACGGCCAAATTGCCAGTTAACCGATACTCTCTGGCTCGCAACCACACACCAAAGTAACCGCCCGTACAGCCGCTAAGAGTGACGATCCCGCCGTTGACTTGTGAGTCCAGAAAATTCTGCGAGAAATCGTGGCAAACTCGGAATTTGATCCGGAATCGCTGCGCTATTTTCGCCGGATGATGGATCTGCAAGAGCGCCGGCGAGACCGCTTTTCTTTTCGCTGGCGGCTCTGGATTACTCCGGGCTCAGGAGAATGGGCCACCATGCGCCTGCCAGGCTCGTTGTTCCCACTTTACCGCGTGATACGAATGTTCAGGCTTGTCGGAAGTATGGTTTTTTTACGTTCGAAAGTGTGATTGAAAAACAACTCGTCCGTTCGAGCAACAAGCCTCTCATCTTTTTGCATTCTTGCGCGCCCGCGCCATCCCCGCCCTCAACCCGCGCTCCACAATTTGCCGATATCCGGATTTGTCCATCGTGGTTAGAGTTTCTGCGGCGATGCCGCCGGGAGTAGCGGCTTCGTGTTGCAAATCTTCCAACGAGATATTCCCATCTCGCCAAGCCAGAATTCCATCTGCCAATGCATGGGCCGCTGCGGTCAGTGCTGTTTTCCGGTCCAAACCCAGTTTTTGGGCGCCATTGGCCAGCACGGCTAACGCGTGATAGCCGTGGCTGGACGAGTAGGTTGTCGTGAATGCATCGAACTCGTGCTCTGGAATTTCAATCACGCCACCCACATGCGCAAAAAAATCGCGTACTTCCCGCCGTCTCGTGATGCGAACGCCGCGCTCGAAAGTTAGCGCCGTCAGCCCTCGCCCATTTCGCGCCACAGGGCTCGGCATAGCTCGCGCCCACATCACTCGGCCTCCCATCCATCCTCGCAGATTTCGAAGCGGGATCCCCGCCGCGAGGCTGATGGCAACCCTCGAAGGCGTCTCGGTAATTTGCTGAAGTAGTTCTCTAACGTCTTGCGGCCTGACCGCGATGACCAAAATGTCAGCCTGCTGGACGGCTTGAAAAAGAATCGGCTCAACTGCCACCTCGAATTGGCGGCGGAGCGTCTGCAGTTTCCGGGGATTCCGGTCATGAACAAGGATGGGACCTTCGAATCCTCTCAACTTCAACCCGGCAAGCAATGCGCGCGTGATGCGGCCACCCCCGATGAATACTGTGGTTCTCGGACGAGCGGGTGTCATACGAAGTTGGCACAAACACGGTCTACCGCTTCGATGAGCGTTGCTACGTTCCCTTCCGTATGGGCGGTCGAGATGATCCAGTGTAGCCCGTTGGAAGGAGTCATGTAGATGCCATGTTCGAGCAGTTGGTGAATGAATTTGGAGTAGCGCTGGGTGTCGGCGTACGCACAATAGTCGCGGTAATCATGGATCGCGTCACGGTCGGTGAAGTAAATTTGAAACATCGGGCCGAAACCCTGCACGATCGCCTTCACCTTTCGCTTTCGGAAAACTTCCCGCAAGCCGCCAATGGCAGAATCGCCCACACGGTGGAGTCTCCGATACGTGCCGTCAGCCGCCAACAGATCGAGATTAGCCGCAATGACCTTCATAGTCAGCCGATGTCCGTTGAAAGTGCCATAGTGCAACACCATGCTTTCACTCGACCGCATCCGATCAAGAATGGCACGCGGTCCCGCCACGACGCCAACCGGAAAGCCTGCGCCGAGGGCTTTGCCAAAAGTGGTTAAATCCGGGGTCACACCGTAATATTCCTGGCATCCACCTGCGGCGTATCGAAAACCGGTCACGACCTCATCGAGAATCAGTAGGGCTCCGTATTCTCGAGTGACTTCGCGAAGGTGCTGCAGATATCCATCGCTCGGCAGGATGCATCCCATGTTCGCCATGATCGGTTCGGTAATCACGGCGGCCAATTCGTGCCCACGCTGTTTCATTGTGGCGTCGAGGGATGCTGTGTCGTTCCAGGGCACCAACACCACGTCGTCGAAAGTGGACGGCGGAATTCCCTGCGAGTCGGGGATGCGCGTCGGTTTTTCGAGCGTTCCCAGTTGTTCCGGCGCGTGGCTGTGCGCATTCAACAAATAAGGGTCGTACCACCCGTGATAGTGACCTTCGAATTTTAGGAATTTTGTGCGGCCGGTATGGGCACGTGCCAGGCGCAACGCCAGCATGGTAGCTTCGCTTCCGCTGTTGGCAAACCTTACCACTTCAGCGGAAGGAACCATGCGCCGAAGTCTTTCGGCAGCCTCCACCTCGGCGGAAGTTGCAGCTGCGAAGTGCGTTCCCTCGGTTACGGCCCGGGATACAACTTCCACGATCTTAGGATGGGCGTGGCCGTGAATGAGCGCGCCAAACGACATCATGAAGTCGATGTATCCGTTGCCATCGGCGTCCCACACGTGGGCACCCTGACCGCGCTCCAGAAACAACGGACCGGGCGAATACACAGCCACGCCACGCGAAGGCGAATTTACGCCTTCGACCAGCGATCGCTGTGCTCGCTCAAACCATCGCTCCGACTGTTTGCGAGTGATCATATCGACGCGGATCGCATCTCTTTCCACCGAAACTTCAGTCCGCCGTTCCTCCGCCGTCCACCACTAACGCCGCTCCGGTCATGAAAGAAGAATCGTCAGAAGCCAGAAAGAGCGCGGCCTTGGCAATTTCTTCCGGCGTACCGATACGCCTCAAAGGACGATTGCTGCAGCCTGCCAAATAGTCATCCCACTTCTGGCCGCGCATTCGCGCATCTTCCGGCAGCATCGGAGTATCCACGTCTCCCGGACAGATGCAGTTCACGCGAATGCCGCGCCCACCGTGATCGATTGCCATCGCTTTGGTTAGCAGTACCACGCCGCCCTTAGACGCGCAGTAAGCCACTGCCGCGTCACCGCCTACCATTCCCCAGCCGGAACTGTTGTTGATGATCACGCCGCTGCGCTGTTCGATCATGCGCGGCAGCACAAATTTAGACATCAGAAACGTGCCCTTCAGGTTGATGTCGATTTGCAGGTCCCATTCTTCCTCGGTGCAATCAAGGGCGGTATGAGGGTAGAAGACACCCGCATTGTTAAATAGAACGTCAACCCGTTTGAAAGAGGCCACGGTTTCTTCGACGGCGCGCCTGCATTCGTCGGCCTTGCGGACATCGGTGCGCAGGAAGATAGCTTGGCCGCCAGCTTCAAGGATTTGCGCAGTCACGCCGTGCCCACGCTTCTCGTGGCGACCGGTAATGGCAATTTTCGCCCCCTCTTTCGCGAATAAAAGAGCCGTAGCTTCACCGATACCCGATGTGCCGCCAGTAATAAGTGCGACTTTGTTTTGCAGGCGCATATTTACGATCAAAACCTTCAGTTCTCAGCTTTCAGCTCAGCACCTAAACTCTTTCGCGCCAATCGCTCACGCCTCTATCATCCCGAAGCGCTTGCGCGGTGATTCGTTTTTTCCGTTCTGAACTTCGTCACCAAGCCGATCCGGCCAGTCCTCCGCCATCCACTACCAGCGCCGTCCCTGTCACAAACGATGCTGATTCGCTTGCCAAATACAAAGCTGCCTGGGCGATTTCCTCTGGCTGGCCGACCCTGCCCAACGGCCGCTTGGCCGCTTCCGCCAGGAACGAACTGGTGGATTCTTGTAATTGTTCGGCTTCGTTGCGCAACATCCCCGTGTCGGTATCGCCCGGGCAGATGCAGTTTACGCGAATCTTTTGCGGCCCGTGATCGATCGCCATGGCTTTGGTCAACTGCACGACCGCACCCTTCGACGCACAGTAAACCGCAGCGCGTGGTCCTCCTGCCAAGCCCCAGCCCGATGCTGTATTGATGACGGAACCTCCGCCATTTTTCTCCATCACGGGTATTGCAAGTCGAGACATGAGAAAAATAGCCTTTACGTTCACTGCCATAACGCGGTCCCAATCCGCTTCGGTCAGCTCAACGACTGAAGCGCGGCGGATAATCCCCGCGTTGTTGAATAGAATGTCGAGGCGCCCAAAGTCGCCGATGGCCTGGTCAATAACGCGTTCACACTCCATGGCGCGAGTAACGTCAGCAGTGATAAAGGCAGACCGACCGCCGTCCTTGGCAATCTGACGCGCCACCTGAAGGCCGGCCGATTCATTCACGTCGGCCATCACGACTGCAGCGCCTTCGCGGGCAAACAGCAGCGCGCTAGCGCGTCCAATCCCAGACGCTGCACCGGTGATGACGGCGACTCTACCGCACAGCTGGCCCTTGGTCATTGCTTGCGTTCCTCGGCAAATGCTTTCGGCCTGCGTCGGTGTCAAAAGTTTGCACACCACATATGAAACACGCCGAAAACGTTTTAGTGTACTCAAAGTACAGCCTTGACACGATGGACTCAAGACTTCATGCTTATGCTGCCACCCGGAGACCTCATGGTCGAAGCTGAACCCGAAAAGCGCGCCACACGCCGGTTTGCGCTACGGCTGCCCGTTGCCGTCACCTATTCAGATAACGGAACCCAGGAAAAGAGCGCCCAGACGCGTGATGTAAGCGCGCGCGGCATTTGTTTTTATGTGGACTCGGCGATCGCTCCCGGCTCAATGATCGAATTTACCCTGACCCTTCCCCCCGAAATCACCCTCACGGAAAGCATCCGTGTGCGCTGTAAAGGCAAGGTAGTTCGTGTCGACGACGGCGAAGGCAAAGTGGCAGTAGCTGCGGTGATCGACGAATACGAATTCCTCGCCGAGCCTTAACAAGTTTGTCCAGGTTACAATCGTCCGCCGTATGACCCAGGGTCGGGAAGTCGTCCGAATGGCACTCGGCCAGCTCGACCCTCTAGACCTGGCCCGCCCAATCAGGACCCGCTACAGCCCACAGGCCTGGGGCACCGAATCGTTCCGGCCCAGATCGACTGGCCGAGTCGTCATGAGACAGGGCCTAGGGCAGGCGCTCCCTCTCGACCCGCACCCAGACCACTCAGCCCCGAACAGCACCCTAGCAAACCGCGGATCATTGACCGCTTAACGTCGGGGCGGAAGAGAAGTCACGTTTCTAGTCAGCAACAGAAATCGACAGCTAGATGCTTTTGGTACATGTCCCGATTTCCGCGTGGAGTAGCCTATCCGAGCGCGGTTTTCTGCGCCATTCCTGTGAAAATACCTACATGAGATTTCCCTGGAAGGACTTGCCTGCAGTCCTGGTTTTATTGGCTTTGGCGATCTCATGTACGAATTGCGGTGGGGCTACCGGCGGTTCAACCTTCTCGTCCGGGGGAACAGGATCCGGCAACGCTGGCGGTAGTGGTTCAGGCAATGGCAGCGGATCAGGTAGTGGAAGCGGATCGGGCGGTAACACACAAAGTGCTTGCAGCTCTATGAGCGCCGGTCAGGGCGCGAGCCTGAATGGGTTCCGTCCATTTGCCAGCGACAATCCTTGGAACAAAGATATTTCTGCTTCTCCAGTGGATTCAAACTCCAGTGCCATTATCAGTTTTATCGGGCCGACGATTGGATTGCATCCCGATTTTGGGTCAGGGCAATACCAAGGCTCAAATATCGGGATACCGTACGTGGTAGTGGGTGGAACGCAAACTCAGGTGGGCGTCAACTTCACCGCCTACGGCGACGAAAGCGACCCGGGCCCGATGCCTGTGCCGGGCAATGCTCCCATTGAAGGCTATCCCAATCCAGCCGGCGATCGCCACGTGCTGGTGCTGGATAACAGCAACTGCTTCCTGTATGAATTCTTCAACTCCGTTCCGAACAGCAACGGGAGTTGGAATGCAGACTCTGCCGCGGTGTGGGATCTGTTAGCTGACGAACAGCGTCCATGGGGCTGGACTTCGGCTGATGCCGCAGGTTTGCCGATCTTTCCCGGCTTGGTTCGTTATGACGAAGTAGCTGCAGGTCAAATCCAACATGCTATCCGTGTCACTTTGCCACAGAGCCGAGCGGCAATGATTCCGCCGGCCTCGCATTGGGCGGCAAACTCTACGAGTCCGAATGCGCCGCCGATGGGAATGCGTTTGCGGCTCAAGTCGAGCTATGACATCTCCGGATTCTCCGCCAATGTTCAGGTGATTCTGACTGCAATGAAAAAGTTTGGTTTGATCATGGCTGACAATGGCAGCGCCATGTATATCAGCGGAGCACCTGACAGCCGCTGGGACAACGACGATCTTCACAATCTGTCACAGGTGCCGGCTTCAGCGTTTGAAGTAGTCCAGGTGACCCCCGTGTACACAGCTTCCAACGTGCCGCAGGGAGCGGCGCCGAGTATAACCAGCTTTACGGCTACGTCATCAACCGGTGCGGGAAGCAGCGTAACTCTGTCGTGGAGCGTCAGCAACGCGTCTTATCTCATCGTCTCTCCGCAAGCCGGCGCCGTGCGCGGCGCAAGTGTGACGGTCAGGCCGGCTCAAACTACTACCTACACGCTCTACGCGACCAATCAATACGGACGCAGTCAGGCGACAGTCACCGTTAATGTTCCTTAGGAA
>Ga0070711_100000328_pt1 | contig 24497 bp, 20 predicted proteins | sample LARL53metaG_FD_65452 | JGI IMG/M metagenome (GOLD analysis project Ga0070711, IMG submission 65452) | Corn, switchgrass and miscanthus rhizosphere microbial communities from Kellogg Biological Station, Michigan, USA - LAR L5-3 metaG | ecosystem: Host-associated > Plants > Roots > Rhizosphere ... | reverse complement strand
CGTATCCGGAAACACCATCGCCAACACCGGGCTGGACCCCTCGATCACGTACGGCAAGCACGGCATCTACCTCAAGGTCAGCAACGCCACGGTCACCGATAACACGATCACGAACTTCTCCTCCGACGGCATCTCCGCGCGCTATCGCAACAGCACGCTCGCCGACAACCGCATCAGCAACGGTCCGATCGGCATCGCCTGGTTCCAGTACGACCCGGTTGCCGGGACAAGCCAGTGGACCGGAAACACGATCGCTCAAACCACTGTCGCGAGCATCTACGTCTCGCCCTCGGACATCGGCGGCAATACACGCGAGAGCTTCGTCATCGAGCACAACACGATCCAGCGCGCCGGAGGCGTCTACATGGACCTCCATCAGACCACCGGCACCTACACGGCGCTCGAAAACGCGCTCCTGTAGCCGCGCGCCTCGCAAACGAACGGCCAACCCACCGCGAGCGGCGATCGGTCGAGGACTCTGGTACGAATTAGGCGATGAGAACCCCCGATGGGGCATGTCCCCGACTCGTCGGACCTCGCGCGCCGACGGTGGACATGCGCGGGGACCAGGAGCCATATCCCATCCAGCGGGCCGGCTTATGACGGACATCCTGGTCCTCGGCTACCACGCCGTCAGCGAGAGCTGGCGGTCGGCTCTCTCGGTCACACCCGCCAACCTCGAGCGACAGCTCACCTCCCTCGTCCGGCAGGGATACCGTGGGGCGCGCTTCCACGAGGCGGCGACCGCGCCCGCGACGGGCAAGACCCTGGTGGTGACGTTCGACGACGCTTATCGCTCGGTACGCGAGCTGGCGCTTCCGATCATGGAAAGGCTGGAGCTTCCCGGGACCGTGTTTGTTCCCACGCGGTTTGCGGGCGGTGGTCAGCTCGCCTCGTGGCCGGGCGTCGACGTCTATCTGGATGGTCCCGACGGGCACGAGCTTGCGGTGATGTCGTGGCAGGAGCTGGCCGGCATGGCCTCGATCGGTTGGGAGGTCGGCTCGCACACGCGCTCGCATCCACGGCTGACCCGGCTGAGGGACGAGGAGCTGAAGGAGGAGCTCGGGGGCTCACGCCAGGATTGCGAGCGCCAGCTCGGCGGTCCCTGCCACTCGGTGGCATATCCCTACGGAGACACCGACGCGAGGGTGGTGGCAGCAGCGGCCGATGCCGGCTACCTCGCCGCCGCGGGGCTGCCGCGCGCCCACCGCCTGCACCGGCCGTCCGCCCTGAACTGGCCGCGGATCGGGGTCTTCTACGGCGACGGGCGGGGCCGCTTCAGGCTGAAGGTCTCCCCCACTGGTCGCCGTCTGCGCTCGCTCGGGTCCGCGTCAGGCGTCTCGGTCACACAGACCTCGACAACCTGAGCAAGCCGCGCCGGTCATGCTGCTCGTACGCCATCCGAGAACCTATCCCGTCGAGCGAGCCTACGTTCTGGATGTCGTTCTGCGAGAGTTCATGGGCCTCGCATGGGAAGCGCGCGTCGAGGAGCGCACAGACGCCGAGATCACCGTACCGCAAGTCGCAGATGGCGCTCGGCTCGTCATCGCCGACCGCCTGTTCACGACGCCGGAACCTCTTTGGCTGACGCGAGAGAGCCTGCCGGAACGTCCCCTCCCTCGCTGGAGCCTCGATGACGCCCCGCTCACGCCGACGCTCATCGCGCCTGACCTGCCGGTCATCTACGGGAACCGGCTCCCCGCCGGCTCGTTCTATGAAGAGCAGAAGGGTGAGATCCAGCTCGGCGTGGACATCTTCGGGAGCATCTTCTTCCAGCTCACCCGCTATGAAGAGATCGCCGTCCCGGCCCGAGACGAGCACGATCGCTTTCCGGCAGACGCTTCGCTCGCCCATGTCGAGGGCTTCTTGACCCGTCCACTGGTCAACGAGTACATCGAGGTTTTGTGGACGGCGCTGGAGCGGCTGTGGCCGCGCCTGCAACGCCAGCGGCGCACATTCAAGGAGCGCCTGAGCCATGACGTCGACTGGCCTCTACACACCGCCCTTTCCCCGCCGAAGATGGCGAAGGCGGCGATCGGCGATCTCATGCACAGGCGCGACCGCGGGTTGGCGCTCGCGCGCCTGCGGGCCGTGCGCGCCCGCCGGCGCGGCGACCCCGCGGGCGACCCGTATAACACGTTCGACTTCATCATGGATCTCAGCGAGCAGCGGGGGTTGCGGAGCGCCTTCTACTTCATGGCCGGCGCCACCAACCCGGCGTTCGATGGGACATATTCGCTCGACGATCCCTGGATCGGGAAGCTGATCCGACATCTCCACAATCGGGGACACGAGGTCGGACTGCACCCCAGCTACGAGACGTTTCGCGATCCCGATGCCATTCGCGCCGAGCGCGACGCGCTCATGCGCTCGTGCGCGCGGCTGGGAGTGGAGCAGTCCGAGTGGGGCGGCCGTCAGCACTACCTGCGCTGGGAGAACCCGACGACCTGGAGCGCCTGGGAGCAGGCGGGACTGACGTACGACTCCTCGCTCGGGTTCTCCCATGATCCGGGCTTCAGGTGCGGCGTGTGCTGGGAGTATCCCGTCTTCGACCTGTCCGCCCGCCGGCGCCTGCGACTGCGCGAGCGACCGCTCGTGGTCATGGAGATGTCGCTGTTCCACGACGCGACTATGTCCGACCGGCGGGGCCTCGAGGTAGTGGATCAGCTTCGGCGCCGATGCAAGCTCTTCGGCGGCGAGTTCACCCTGCTGTGGCACAACTCCCGGTTGGCCTCACAACGAGAGCGGCGACTGTATACCGCGGCGCTCACCGCGACGACAACCTGAGCCGGCCCGATCGATCTCAAGCGCTCGTCGAGCATAAGCCGTTGAACGCCAACAGCCAGATCGACCCATGGCGCTGATCGATCTGTTACCACGGGCAGCGGCGAGTCGCGGCCGTGCTGCCAGCTAGTCTCGGTCCTCAGTGTCAGCCATGCACAGGCTCCTAGCCCGCGCACGGGACGTGCGTGCGCGGCCGCCCGGCAATCTCCTCGCCCGCTTTGTGGCGCTGAACATGTTGGGCGTCCTCGCGACCGGCGTGATCGGGTTCGTCGCCTCGATCGCGCTGGCCCGCTTGCTGGGACCGTCCGATCGAGGCCTGGTCGCGCTCATGTACTCGATGAGCTCGCTTGCGCTGGTGCTGGCCGGCATCGGCGTGCCGTGGGCGACGATTTACTACGCCAAGCGCAGCGACGCCACGCCACAGGGACTGTTGGGCAACAGCCTGCTGCAGGCGGGGCTGATGGCGGTGGTGCTGATTCCGGCGACATGGCTGGGATACCAGTGGCTGGCCAATACGTTCGGCCACGGCGAGGGAGGCACGACGTGGGTGCTCGCGGCGGTTCTGGTGCCGGTTGTGTTCCTGGACTGGACGACCCACGGCCAGCTCCAGGGGATGCTGCTGTTCGGCCGTTACAACCTGCTGTCGATCCTCGCCAAGATCGCCTACCTGCTGACGATCCTCGTGCTGCTGGGGATCTTCAGCCTGGGTGTGGCGGCCGGCATGTACGCATATATTGTCGCTTCGCTGGTGATGATCGGCGGCGCGCTGAAGCCGATCCTCGCCTCGGAGCGGCCGCGAATCGAACTGCGGCTGCTGGGTCGGATGCTGCACTACGGATCGCGCGTGCAGGTGGGCTCGATCTTCCAGGTCGCGATGGCGCGTCTGGACATCGTGATCCTGCAATTCTTCAGGCCGCTGTCGCAGGTCGGCTACTACGTCGTCGCACAGACGATCGCCGAGCTGCTGCTGCAGTTCAGCGGGGCGTTCCAGATGAGCGTGATGCCGTTGGTGTCGCGCTACGAGGGAGACGAGCGGCAGGCCGCGACCAGCGCAGACTCGGTGCGCCACTACGGCATCGTCGGGGGCGCCGCAACGCTGGGCAATGTGTTCTTCGGCACCGCCGTCATTCTGTTCGCGTACGGCTCCCAATACCACGCGGCGATCGTGCCGATGCTCGTGCTGCTGCCAGGCATCTGGTTCCTGGGGATGGGTGGGGTGATCCAGGGCGACCTCAGCGGGCGCGGACGACCAGGGCTCTCCTCGCAGCTCGCCGGCCTGGCGGCGGTCGTCACGATCGTCCTCGACCTCGCGCTGATCCCCCCGTTCGGCGTGATCGGCGCGGCGATCGCGTCGGTGATCGCCTACACGACCTACGGCGTCGTGTCGCTGATGGCGCTGCGCAGCCTCAGCGGCATCCCGATCCGCCTGCTGGTGACGCCCACCCGCGCCGACTTCGCGGTCTACTGGCGGGTCGCACGACGCGCGTCGTCACGGCTGCGGCCAACCCCCGACGGCGCGGCCTGAGGCCCCTCATGGTGCGGGGCCAAGACGCCTCGACGCCCCTCCCTGCCATGTGTCCAAGCTGGTTTTGCCCTCCACCTCATCTGTCATGATGAAGCGTCCGTGGAAGAGCACATCGAGCCCAAGAGCACCCAGCGGATCGCCCCGATTCTCTGGAGGGGAAGGTTTCTCATCCTCGCGTCTGTGGCGATCATGCTCCTGCTGGCTCTGATCTACACGGCCAGCTCCGCCAAGGTCTACGAGGCTACGGCGATCCTGCAGGTCAACATCCCCAATCAGTCGGCCACCTCGGACACCACGGGCGCCAATCAGGGACTTGCGCAGAATTACGCCACGCTGCTGGTCTCACCGGGATTCCTGGACAGGATCCGTCCCCGGGTCGATGGCGGGCATCTGAGCACAAGCGACCTGGAATCTCGACTCAGCGCGAATGCCATCGCCCAAACGGCGCTTGTGCAGTTGCACGCGACCGGATCCTCCCCTCGGGCTGCTCAGTCCCTTGCCGAGCAGGTGGCAAACGCATTCCTGGCCGACCTGCAGGCCAACGCCACCGCTCAGACCAGCCTGCAGCAGAGCCAGATCCAGCAGACGATCGCCAACCTGAGCACGCGTATCGCCACGTTGCAGGCGTCGCCCAATGCCAATACCCCCTCGACGTCGGCGCAGATCAGCTCGTTGCAAGCCTCTCGACAGGCGCTGATCGAACAGGACGCAAGCCTCGTCGCCAACGGCCTCGCCCAGGGAACGAGCGCGACGCTCTCGGCTCCGCCCGCGGCGTCCTCGAGCCCGATCAAGCCGCGACGCTCGCTGAATCTCCTAGCGGGCCTGCTGCTGGGCCTGCTGCTGGGCGTCGGGCTTGCCTGGCTGCGTGACATCCTGCAACCGGGCCTCCGCTCGGCCGACGAGGCAGCCGCCCTGCTGGACGTGCCGGTGCTCGCCTCCATACCCCTCAGACCACAGCTGCGGGCTGAGGATCCGGTGCTCCCCGAGGCGTATGACATCCTGCATACGAATCTCTTCTTCGCGATGCGAAACCAAGATCTCCGCATCGTGACCTTTGTGGGGCCCAACCCACAGGTGGGAAAGACCTCGGCGGTCGAGGGCCTGGCCAAAGTCGCGGCCTGGAGCGGGCACAGCGTCCTTATCGTCGACGGCGACATGCGGGCGGCGACCCTCTCGAGCCGCTTCAAACACGGTCTGCGCGTGGGAATGGCCGAGGTGTTGCAGGGCACGGTCGAGCTCGACGATGCGTTTGTCTCACTAGGGCCCAGCCTCTCCCTGCTGCCAACGCGACCTTCCCGGATAACCCCCCCCAGCCTTCTCTCCGGCAGCCGCATGCTGACCTTGACCGCTGAGTTGAGGGAGCGATTCGACGTCGTGCTGATCGATTCGCCGCCGATCGCGGAACTGGCCGATGGCCTGATTCTCGCCTCGCTGTCCGATGCGGTGGTCGTGGTGGTCCGCACCGGACTGACGAAGCCCGCTGACCTGACGGCGGCCGTTACGAGCCTCGGCCAAAGCCGGACGCCGATCGCGGGCCTGGTCGTGTTCGAGGAGCGTCCCGTCGAGTCTTACTATCCGGTGGTGAAGGAGAGAGATTCGATGGTGCACGACCCCGCGATGTCATCCTGACCGTCCGGCGTCCACAGCTTCTGCTGCTGGGAGTCGGAGCGCTCGGTCTCCTGGTGCTCCTGCCGGCCCTCATGCGACCGACGATGGGCATTGCGCTGGTCGGACTGGTCGTGGCGATCTGGCTCGCGTGGAAGTCGGTCGCCTATCCGCTGGCCCTCGCCGGGATACCCACGATCATCAATGCGATCGTGGGCTCAAACCCTCTGCCGAAAGGCGGGGTCACGTTCATATTCGCGGCTTGGATCGGCATCGCCGTCCTCTTCGCCCTGCTGCGCGGCGGACACGAGGCGGCAGGACGAGCCTTGATGTCCACGCCGGTCGTTCTGTCGCTCGTCCTGCTCGGGCTGATGGTCCTACGTCTCGGCCCCTCTCCGGACGCGGCGTACGGCAGCGTCAAGCTTCAGCATTACATAGCCGACAACCTGGTCTTCCTGCTCGGAGCGGTGTTCGTGGGCACGCGCAGAAGCGACCTGAGGCTGTTCCTCACGGTCACGCTCGCAGTCGCGGTCGGCGAGGCGCTCCTGCTCATGCTCAAGCTGCTCAGCGGCGAACTTCATACAACGCTCGAAAATCGGTTCTCCCTGACGACCCAGGAGTATCCGATCTATCTTGCGCGCAACAGTGCCGACGGTCTGATAATCGCGGTCTATGCGATTCTTGCCGCGAGCCGCACCTGGACGCGCATAGGGGCGACCGCGGTGCTTCCCCTGCTCGCCGTCGCACTGCTGGCGGCTGGCTCGAGGGGACCAGTGGTAGCCCTCCTGGTCGGCGCCGTCGTCCTGGTCGTGCTCACCGCCACGAGGGGACACGCACGACGGCGGCTGCTGCTGGCAGGCGCCGGGCTGCTCGGCGCCGCGATCCTCGTCCCGTTGATCCTTCCCGGCTCCGCCATCGGACGCGCGGTGTCGGCCATCGTGGGCGGCGTGGGTGGACTCTCAACCAACGGACGAGCCGCGCTGTGGTCACAGGCATATACCGGCTTCGCTCAGCATCCGCTGCTCGGGCTGGGCACGGGGGGATTCGCTTCGCTCAATCCTGGCGAGCTGTATCCGCACAACATCCTTCTGGAAGTGAGCGTGGAGCTGGGTCTCGTGGGAGCGCTGCTGATAGTCGGTATCGTGGCCAGCTCGATGAGGCGACTCTTTGCTCTCTGGCGAGCGGCGAGCGGCAGAGACAAGCTCGACGCCGCCGTCCTCGTCACGCTGTTCCTGATCGCCCTGCTCAACGCTCTCTTTTCGGGCGCCATCCAGGACAACACGGAGCTATGGGTATGGGCTGGGCTGGGGCTCGGCATGAGCGCCCGGCTGACAGTCGAGCGGTTGAGGACGCGCCGGGTGCGCACGCGGGAGCTGTGGAGAGCGGGCCCGGTGGTCGTCGAGCCTCGACCCGGCTCGGCCGCCACCTGAGCCGAGGCTCGCTCGAACCACGCTACGTCGCAAAGATGCCTCGCACCGCCCACTCAACGCCTTCCGATGCGGCGCAAACCTTCGCGCCGAACGGACTGGTGATGCTCTGCGACGTCGACCTCGACACCCCCGACGCGACGCGCACGCACACGGTGGAGGTGGCGCGCAACTTCGCCCTCGAGAGCTTCCTCGTCGACCTGATCGCACGTGGCCTCGATCCGGTGATCGCGGGCGTTCGATACCACCAGGCAGGTGGATCCGAGGCGCAGCGCTTGCGCCGGATCGCCGGCATCAACTTGCGCAGCCTGCTCGTTCTGTGGAGGTGCCGGCAAAGCGCAAGCAGGTTCTACGTTCGACACCACTGGAGCAACGTGCCCGCGATGCTCGCCGGCCGCCTGCTGGGCTACCGCGTGGTGACCCAGGTCGACGACGTCCAGTATGGCCGCAGCTACGAGCCTGACATCGGATTTCTGTCCGACCACGTCAAGCGCCTTGCGGCAAGGCTCATGGGTCGCCTGGCACACGGCGTGGTGGCGGTCACGCCCCAGATCAAGGGGCTGCTCGTCGACCAGTTCAAGGTCCCCGCCGAGCGCGTGGCGGTCCTGCCCAACGGCGTGGACATCGGCTTCTTCCACCCGCTGTCACGTGCGGAGGCGATTGCTCGGGCGGGGCTCGATCCCAGCTACCGCTATGTAGTCTTCACTGGCCGCTTCCAGCCCTGGGTCGACTTCGACACTCTGCTCGAGGCCTTTGCGATCGTGGCTTGCGAGCAAGCGGATGCTCGCCTGATTCTGGTAGGTGACGGTCCCGAGCGCGAGCAAGTAGAGCAGATTGTGCGCAGACTTGGCATTGGCGATAGCGTCGTAATCACAGGCCTGGTTCGCGACCGGGCCGTGGTCCGGGACTTCCTCGGAGCCGCTACCGTCACGCTCTCAGCGAACCGCAGTGAGTACCGGGCCAGTATCGGGGTGAGCCCGGTGAAGTTGGCGGAGTACCTGGCGTCGGGACGGGCCGTCGTCGCAACAGATCTACCGGGGTTGAGGGAAGCCATCGAGGAGACCGGCGCAGGAGTGGTGGTGTCCGCCAATCCACGGGCCGTCGCCGAGGCGATCATCGATCTGCTCGACCCCGCGCGAGCGGACGAGCTGGGCACAAGCGGACGGCGCGTTGCCGAGGAGCATTATGCGTGGTGCTCGATCGTGAGACGCACGCTCCCGCTGTTTGGGGCTTGAGGCGCCCGCTCGTCAGCTGGGCGCTCGAGGGATCGGGAGCGCCCTTCCGGACCGGCAGCCGCGACGGTCGCACAGCTCTATGTAGAGACTCTCCAGCCGCCTGACCACTACGTCGAGGTCGAAGTTGGCACGCTGTCGTTCGCGTGCGGCGTCGCCCAGCCGCAACGCGAGCGCCCGGTCCTCCAGCAGTCGGCGGATCGCGCCCGCGAGCGCGTCAGGGTCGCGCGGCGGCACGAGCAGACCGTGCACTCCATCATTGATCAGCTCCGGAACTCCGCCGACGGCGGTGGCTACGATCGGCGCGCCCGCGGCCATGTACTCCAGCACGGCCAGGGGACTGCCCTCGTTGCGGGAGGACAGCACCGCAACGTCGAGCGCGCGGATCACGTCGGGCACGTCCTGACGACGTCCGAGCAGCCGCACCTCGTCCGCGAGACCCAGGTCTGCGATCAGCCCGTTCAGCCTCCCCTCGTCCGGTCCGTGCCCGGCGATCACACATCCGATCGGGCTGAAGCCGCCGCGCTTGAGCGAGGCCAGCGCGCCGATCAGCTCGTCGTAGCCCTTCTCGGGATAGAGTCGCCCCACAGCGCCGACGAGTCCGCCCTGCGCGGGCACGCCCAGCTCGTCGCGTACGTCGGGTCCGTCGGCGGGTACGGGAGGTATGCCGTTGGGCATGATCCTAATGCGCCCTGATGGGATGCGCTCGACCTCGACCATCCGCGAGCGATCCCATTCGGACACAGCCAACATGACGTCGCCGCCGCGCGCAAGGAGGTTGCGGTCGAGAAAGCGACGCACAGGCTTGCCCTGAAAGGACCAGCCGTGCTCGTGGTTGACGATCGTGGGCACGCGCGCCAAGCGGCCGACGATCGTCCCCGGCACGCCGGCCCGAGGCATATGGGCGTGGAGAACGTCGATCCGCTCGCGCACAAGCAGCCTGTGCAGCCGCGCCCAGGCGAGATTCGACAGAACGCCACTGCGCTCCAGTCTCAACACCTCCACGCCGCACGCTTCCAGCTCGAGCAGCTCGCGCTCGTTGGCAGCGCGACGCTCGGGTGGGCGCGCGTGGGTGATGCACAGATAGCGCCTGAACCGTTCCGGGTCGAGTCGCTTTACGAGCTCGAACGCGACTCGCTCCGCGCCACCGAAGCAGGTGCCGACGTCACGACCCAGCGTCAGGACGCGCAAGCGGGCCTCGTCGGCGTCGAGGAACGTCACGTAGTCCGGATGATGAGCACCGAACAGGGCGCGTGATGGGAGACCTTGTTGGGCACAGAGCCCAGCAGGAAGCGCCTGGCGCCGGTCATTCCCTTGTTGCCGACCACGATCAGATCGGCCTCGCGCTCCTCGGCCACGTCGAGGATCGCGTCGGCGGGATCGCCCTGGCGGGGGTAGATGTCGACCTCAACACCAGCCCCACGAACGACCGTGGCGGCCTCCTGCAGCGTCGCATCGACGTCCTCGCGTGGGTTGATCGCCCACTCCAGATCCTCGGGAGCGTCGCGGCGTTCCTCGCGCAAGCGCTGCGCCGGCACTGGCTCGTATGCGCTCACGAGCTCGATCTTCGCCCCGACGGCGCGGGCCAGGTCGGTCGCTTGACGCACCGCCTGGCCGGCTGTGTCCGAGCCGTCTGTCCCAACAACGATCGATTTGAACATGCTCCCTCCTTGACTATGTCGAGACCAAGCTCAGCACGAGTCCCGCGATCATATCCACACCTTCTCTGTGGGATAGCCCTAACGTTCACGCAGTGATCGACCTGCACTGCCACGTGCTTCCCAGCATCGATGACGGTCCGGACACAATTGAGGGCTCGCTGGCGATCGTCCGCACCGCGGCCAGCACCGGCACGCACACGATCGTGGCTACGCCTCATGTCAACCGGCTGTATCGCAACGATGCCGCGACCATCGCCGGACTCGTGGACGAGCTCGGCAGGCAAGTGACAAACGGAGGGCTCGCGGTGGAGATCAGGACGGGTGCGGAGATCGCGCTGACGCGACTGGACGGGATCCGGCCCGACGAGCTGCGCCGCCTGGGTCTGGGCGGCGGGCCGTGGCTGCTGGTGGAGCCGCCATTCACCCCGGTTGCCACCAGCCTCGACGCGATTCTGCTGGAGCTCCAGCGCGACGGTCATCGCGTCGTGCTCGCGCATCCGGAGCGCTGCATGGCGTTTCACCGCAACCCGGAGATGTTGAGAACGCTCGTGCGCGAGGGCTTCCTGACATCGGTTACGGCCGGATCACTCATCGGCCAGTTTGGCGAGGAGGTGCGCGCATTTGCGCTGGAGATGGCGCACGCGGGCCTGCTCCACAACGTGTCCTCCGACGCGCACGACCAGATCCAGCGCCCACCCGGCATCGCAGCGCAACTGCGACAGGCAGGGCTCGAGCCGCTCACCGAATGGCTTACTCAGATCGTGCCCGCCGCGATCCTCAGCGGCGAGGAACACATCCCACCACGACCGTCGATCACCGTTTCGCCATCCACCCCCCGGAGACGCCGCCGTCGTCGCTTTCTGCTGGGGCTGAACGGACGCTCAGAGGGCTCTCATTGAAAGCAGCCTCCTCCACGGACAGCCGGGGGCCCTAGCGCGGCGCCGTGGCGCATGTCGAGACCGGCACCACAGACATAGGAGACCAGCTCGGCTTACGTGAGCCGGCTTATGTGAGTCCGCTCACACGAGCTTGACGATCGCCACCACCATGCCGATCAGCACGAACACGACGATCGCCACCTGCATCCAGATCCAGGTTGGGGACACTACGCGACAGCCTATCCAGATCCGCTCACCGCGCCAGCATGAGCGCTACCGACGCTCACGACCACCCGCTCGATTATCTTGTGCGCATGGCCGGATGCCGACCGGAGCTGGCAGGACGCCTGCAGAAGCTCTCCGTCATAGTCGCGCTCCTCACATGCCTGGGAGCGGCGCTCGCTCCCGTGAGCAGCGGTCGCTGGAGAGCGAGTGCCGTCTCGGCGGCGGTCGCGCCGCTGGGCGGGGTGAACATCGTCGGGCTGTATGAGGGCGTGCCGCTGGCTCGGGCCGACAGCGAGATCGCCGCCGTGCACAAGCTCCACGCGGCGGTGGTGCGCGCCGAGATCCCGTGGTCGGTGATGGAGCCATACGGGCCGAGCAAGATCGATCCGCGCGCCCTGGCGTACACCGATCGGCTCGTTGGGGACGCCGCCGCGAGCGGTATACGGGTGATCCTGTTCATCGACAGCTCCCCGTGCTGGGCATCGTCGGCGCCCAGGTCGCTACTGCGCAAATGCAAGCCCGGTGAATCCAGCAAGGCCAACGCCTGGGGCCCTGCCGATCCGTCCACCTACGCGGCTTTCGTCGCCTATTTGGCTCAGCGCTACGGCAAGCGCCTGGCGGCCATCGAGATCTGGAACGAGCCCGATCAGATCAACGAACAGTATTTCGCCGGACCGGATAAGGCACGGCGCTATGCAGCTATCCTGCGCGCCGCCTACCCGGCGATCAAGCACGCGAGCCCGAGCGTGTCCGTGCTCGCAGGCTCACTCGTCAGCCATAACGGGCTGTTTCTGCGCGCCCTCTACGCCGCCGGCATCAAGGGCTACTACGACGGCCTGGCCGTGCACTACTACAGCCTGGCCCTCGCTTCGCTGCGTTCGATTCACGAAGTGCAGCTGGCCAACGGCGACACCAGGCGACTGTGGCTCAACGAGTTTGGCTGGAGCAGCTGCTGGCCCAGACACATCCAGGAGGAACAGGCATGTGTGACCAAGCAGATTCAGGGAACAAATCTTGCGAACACCTTCCGCCTGCTCGCCCGCACCCCCTACATTGCCGCTGAGGTCGTGTACGACCTGCAGGAGTCCGCGAGCGAGCAGTTCGGCATGATCACCCGCAGCGGCAGGCATAAGCCCGCGTTCACAGCGCTCTCCCACGCGCTCGCCTCGCCGTTCGCGAGCCCCAGCCCAGTCGTCTTGCACCTGCGCCGGCAGGGCGGCCAGGTGGTGGCGAGTGGCTCGGGGCCCACCGGCGACTACATGCAGCTGGAAGCTTTTCAGGGCAGCGTGTTGCGCTACAAGGCGCTATTCATCCTGAGCAGCTTCAACCGGTATTCGATCGCGCTGCCGCCCGTGCTGGGCACGAGCAATCTGACGGTGCGCGTCTTTCAGGACTGGATCGGCCCCGGCGGAGACGCACAGAAGAGCATCTGAGGCGGCCTCTGCATCGCGCGTGATCATTCGCAGGAGCGATCACCCGGCTCTCTCAGCGCAAAGCGATCGTTAGGCGGCTCCCTCCGCGAAGCGACCGCATGTCGCGCTCCGCAGCAGGACCCGCGCGCACGTGGGATCGCTACTCGGCGTTGCGCAGCAGCGCGGTCAGCGTGAGCACCAGGATCTTCACGTCCAGGCCGAGGGACCAGTGGGCTATGTAGTAGTTATCCCACTCGACTCGTTCGGCCAGCGAGGTCTGGCCGCGTAGGCCGTGCACCTGCGCCCAACCAGTGATCCCCGACTTGACACGGTGGCGGTCGTCGTAGCGCGCGATGTCCTGTTGGAACAGCTCGACGAACTCGGGGCGCTCCGGGCGGGGGCCGATGATGCTCATCTCGCCCCGCAGCACGTTCAGCAGCTGGGGCAGCTCATCAAGCGAGGTGCGTCGCAGAAACCGCCCAACCAGGGTGCGACGATCGTCGCCCTCGATCCCTCCGGGAGCGGTATCGCCACCGAGCAGGAACTCGAGCGCTGACTCGTCATCGCTGCTCAGAGTCTCGGAGTCCGCCGTGCCCCGAGAGCGTTCTCGCGCCGGCTCGGTCCGCATCGAGCGGAACTTGTAGAGGTCGAATACTCGCCCGTCGCGGCCGACGCGACGCTGGCGAAAAAGCGCCGGACCGGGTGAGCTCAGCCGAACGGCCAATATTGAGCCGAGCAGCACCGGTGACAGAAGCACCAGCAGCACCAGAGCGAACCCGCGGTCGAGGGCATGCTTGAGCGCGAACTGCCAACCCTTGGGATCGATCATCGAAAAGGTCAGCAGCGGCGTGCCGCCAACCGAGTCATAGCTCGCCCGCTGGTTCATCCTGTCGAACATACGCGGCACCACGGACACCTCGATGCCCAGCTCTTGGCAGCGTACGATTAGGCGGCTCACGCGAGCATCGGCAACGGAAGAGAACGCGACGATCAATTTCCGCACGCTCATCTCGCCGACGATTTTGTCGAGATCCTCGATCGTGCCCAGTACCGGCACGTCGCGCCCACCCACCTCGGCGAGCGAGCGGGGATCGTCATCGACGAAACCGACCGTTATCAGCCCGTACTCAGGGTGGTTTTCCAGGCGGCGGGCAACTTGCGAGCCGACCAGTCCCGCGCCCATGATCAGCACCGGTTTGCCCACCAGCTGGCGCGCCCGCGCCCAGCGTTGGGCCTGCGCCAGCGCAAGACGGCCGATGGCGACCCCGACCAGTGACAACGCCCAGGCTTGCACCCAGTCAGATTGGTGAGGCACCTCGCCATTGATGAACAGCGCGATCGTCGCCGTCGCCATCGCCGCTACCGATACGGCGCCGATCAGGGGCACGATCCCGTCGAGCACGAGCATCCGCATACGCATGCGATAGAGCCCGCGCGCGTAGAGCATCAGCATGACCAGCGCCGGCAGCATCAGCAGGGGAGCCTGGACAGCGGACAGGCGCACCGTCGCCTGAACCCCTCCGAGCGAGATCACCACCGCCCCGCACAACAGTACGAAGTCGACGATCGGGACCAGCACGCTCCAGCCCGCGCCCTCGAGCGCCCACTGCAACGGTCCGGCAAAGTTCCCGTCCCGCAGCGATTGCGGCTGCGGCGCGCCACGGGACAGCTTGCCGGTGAGCGGCAGCGTGGTCGACGTCTCCTGGGTGATGCGGGTTTGATCCATGATCTGAGGGCGTCCTTGTCCCTTGCCGGATTACTCGGGTCTGGCGGTAGGTACCTTTAGCGATCGACGTCTTCCAGCCGCGGACCCCGCCAGTCGCCAGGTCAACAAGCCTGTGGCGAGCAGCCCGGCGAGCGCGAGCAGGACATACAGAAGATCATGCACCGGCAGCCCCAACATCTCCTGCCGCTCTGCACTCGCGTCAGTTGTCCTTGCGGCCGACGACGCATCTTGATACGTGCTTGCGCCGGCGGCGGATGCCTTGCCGGCAGCGGTGGCACTGGCATGTGGCTCGCGCGAATGGCGCGCGCGTGCAGCGCGGGCGCGCCCGGCGCGGGTACCTGCGCCTGCAGAGCCTGCGGTTGACGATCTCTCGCGAGATTGTTCATAACGCAACGACGAGCTGCCCGACAGGCCTCCCGCCGAGCCGCCGCCACCACCTCTGCCAGAGCCTCCGTTGACGAGCGTCGAGCCGAGGATCGCCTGGCTGCCCTGGCCAGGGCCGCCGTACCCGCTCAGCAGTGGACTCCCGATGGCAAGTCCCGGCACCCACGCCAGCAGAGCAGAGGTTGCGATCCCCGTCAAAACGATCCTGCGATGACTTGTCATGCTTCCCCGCCTTGGGTTCCCTTCTTCGGCCCGAGCAACGTCGCGACGCTCTCCGTGCCTTATGCCAACGATCGCTTTGTTCTGATGGCCCAACCACCAGGGATGCTTTCCCCCGGCGGCGAACGGCCAGATGTCTTCCTATACGCTAGCGAACGTTGCGGCTGGTGTCGAGCGAAATCCTCCGCCGGCTTCGGATTCATGCAGGATTACGCAACTCGCTGCGCTTTGCTCAGAATCGCACGGTTCAACTCATTGATGTCCACTCGTTCGCCCCTGCGCACCCGTGCCAGCACCTGGCGGGTCAGCGGGTCGCGAGGGTTAAGGCGCACGGCCCGTTCCAGCCACGCCTGTGCGCTGGAGCGTCTCCCCCGAGCCGAGGCGATGGCGCCGAGCTCCAGCGTGGCATAAGCTTCTCTGGGGGTGCGCCGCAGAGCCAGCGCGAACGCGCGGTCGGCGCGTTGTAGATCGCCGAAGCGCAGCGCGATCCCGCCCGCCACGAGATACGGTTCGTCGTCGAGTGGGTTCAGCCGCGCCGCGTCGTTCAGACGGGAGTACGCGATCCCTGGCGCCGTCGGCCAGATCCGCGCGGCGCTCTGGACCTGCAGCCGGCTCAGCCAGGGCGCGGTCAGCGACGCCACTGCTCCCAGTCCCACGATCGCCCCGGCGAGGACGCCCACGCGCTTGCAACACGGACTACGTAGGCGGGCGCCCCGCGTGGAGACGAGCGCCGCGAGCGCCGCCCCCGAAGACGGCGCTGGAGTCCCCGACGCAGCCAGTGACGTGGATGGCGCCAACCCACCGGCGAGATCATGCGCCTGCGGAGCGCCACGGCGCGGCGTCAGCGCGCAAGCGAGACCGAGCATCGCAAACGCAGGCGCGCCCAGGCCGGCAAACTCCCAGAACCAGTCGAACGAGCCATGCACGACCCAGTAGGCGAACCCCGCCAGCGCCGCCGCCGCGACCGCTCCCCCCAGCGGATCGGATCGGCTTCGCAGCCCGCGCCAGCCGGCCGCCAGCGCCGCCCCCAGTCCGATGAGCGCCAGCAACGCTCCCACCACACCTGTCTGAGACAGCGTTCGCAGCTCGACGCTGTGTGGATAGTGAGGGGTCTCTTCGCTGCGGCGGTGCATGAGGTACTGCTGCTGGAAGTTGTCCGCGCCGATCCCAACCAGCGGGTGCGCAAGAAATTCATCCAGCGCCACTCGGTAGAAGTCATAGCGGTTGCTCCCCAGTCCGCTCGTGAGGCGATTGCCACTGCTGTTGGCGGCGTAGCCACTGCCGCTCTTGAACGTGTCCCAGGCGTGGCGCGCCCGCGCGATCGGGTTGCCGGCGGCGATCCATCCGCCCGCGAGCACCGCCACGAGCGTGACGATCGCGGCCGCACCGACGCCCCTGCGCACACGTACCGCCGAGATCTCCGAGAGTGCGCGCCGATGCTCGAGCACCGCGCCCACGGCCACGATCAGGCCCACCGCCAGCGCCGCGAGGAACGTTGCCGTGGTCGCAGCGTGTACGGCGGCGGCGGCACTCTGAGGGTGTTCGATGCGTTCCCCCGCGCGCAGCACTGACGGCGCCGCGACGGCGATTCCAGCCGCGACCGGCACGAGGAGCGCGAACGTGCGCACGCGGCCGGGTAGCAGCGCGAACACGAGCGCGAGCATCACGGGCGTCGCGTACAGCGCCCCCCGGCTCGTGCTGAGCAGAGCGACCTCGGCCAGCAGCACCGCGCCCCCCGCGAGCAGCCCGCGCACGCTCCAATGCAGACGAGCCTCGCGTGCGAGCAGCAGCGCCGGCCAGAACGCGATCAACCACTGCGCCGCGTTGGCGTTCGCGTAGCCAGAGGGATAGATAAGTCGTCCTCCGGGCAGCAGCTCTTCCAGACGCGCCGGGCTGTGCGCGGCGGCGTTGACGTGCAACGCGACGAACACCGCCAGCCCCACATTCGCCAGCGTCCATACCCCGAGCAGCAGTGCGGCGCTGCGCCCGTGCTGGGGCCAGAGCGCGAACAGCGCGAACACGAGTAGATACAGCAGCGTCCGGTTCGCGCCTTCCCAGACATCGCTCGGAACCTGAGCCCACAGGATCGAGCAGAAGCTGAGCGCCGTGTACGCCGCCAGGCAGCCGAGCGCAAGCTTCACCGGCGCCGGAACATCGGCGAGGCGCAGTCCGACCACGCCGAGCGCGATCCCGAGCAGAGCCAGCGCGATCAGCCCTCCCGGCGCCCAGTGAGTGAGTGGATAGCCCGCTTGATCGGTCGCCCAGACGACGAGCAATGCCATCGCCGCCAGCGCGGGCAGCGTCGCCGGCGCTTCGCGCAGGCTCTCGGTCAGCCTGCCGACCATGGTGCTCGCGGAGTTCTGTCTGCGACGGGCATTCATCGGCGAGGCTACCTGGACATCCAGACCCCGATAATCCGTCGATGGACGAACAGGTCGAGCTGGTCCGCTTTTACGACGCGGCCTACACCCCACAGGATCCCGCGCGGGCGGCGCTGTACGCGCGCTGGCGCGCGCTCGGGGCGGTCGGCAAGGCCGAGCACGTGCTCACCCTGTGCGCCCGCGTCGGCCTGCGCCCGCACAGCACGCTGGAGATCGGCTGCGGTGACGGGGCGCTGCTGTGCGAGCTGCACGCGCGCGGCTTCGGTGGGCGGCTGGCGGGCGTGGAGATCGCCGAGGCGGCGGTGCACATCGCGCGCGAGCGCTCGGAGATCGACGCGGTCGAGCTCTACGACGGCGCACACCTGCCGGCCGGCGAGGGGGCATACGAGCTGGGCATCGTCTCGCACGTGCTGGAGCATGTGCCCGACCCGCCGCTGCTGCTGGCCGAGGCGGCGCGCGCGTGCGGCGCCGTGGTGATGGAGGTGCCGCTCGAGCACAACCTGTCCGCGCGGCGCGCCTCCAAGCGCGAGCACGCCCACGAGGTCGGCCACCTGCAGCGGCTCGACCGCGCCGCCGCGCGTGAGGTCGTCGTGCGCGCCGGCCTGCGGATAGCGGGCGAGCTGGAGGACCCGCTGCCGCTCGCCGTGCACCTGTTCTTCGCCATCACTCCCGCCGCCCGCGCGCGCGGAAGGATCAAGTGGGCACTGCGCGCCGGCCTGCATCGCATCGCGCCGGGCCTCGCCCGGCGCCTGTTCACGGTGCACTACGCGTGCCTGTGCCTGCCCGCCCGCGGTTGACCAGCAGGCGTGCCGCCTGTAGGAGGTCGGGCACCACATGGTCTGCGACCCGGACTGCTGTCCGATCTTTCTCCCCACCGGAGGAGATCAGCACCCTCATCAGGCCGAGATGACCTCCGGCTTGCATATCGCTGAGCGAATCGCCCACGATCGCCGCGCTGGCGAAATCCAGCGCGGGGTACTCACTCTGCGCCTTCAACAACAGGCCCGGACTGGGCTTACGGCATACACAATCGTCGGCTTGGTGGGGGCATGCGTAGATCGCGTCCACATGCGCTCCCTGCAGCGACAACAGGTGTCTCAAGCGCTCGTGCACTGCGTCTACGTCCGCGACGCTCATGCGACCCAGCGCGACACCCCGCTGATTGGTCACGACGCCCGTCCATAGACCTGCGCGATTGAGCATCCTCATAGCCGCCGCCGCGCTAGGCAACAACTCGAGCGCCGCTGGACGCTCGATGTACTCGCCGTCGGGAGGCTTCACGTTCAGCGTGCCGTCACGGTCCAGAAACACCCAGCGAATCCGTCGGTTCGCTGGAGAGGAGACGGTGCGGGCATCGGGCATCGAGATCAGCGTAGTGGGCCTGCAGCCGGCATTCATCGAAAGATCCGTTGCCACAGGGACGTTTGAATGGTGACGGCGATGACCTTACGAGCGTGATCATCTCCAAGACACCCCTGCGCGTGTCGTTCGTCGGGGGCGGCACCGATCTTCCTGACTTCTGCGACGAGCACGGCGGCGCCGTCGTGTCCACCGCCATCGACAAGTGGATCCACGTGGTCGTCGCCCCCCGCTTCGAGGGCGACCTGCGGGTCAGCTACTCGAAGACCGAGACGGTTCCCACCGCTAACGACGTCGAGCACGAGCTCGTGCGCGAGGCCCTGCGCCAGGCGGGCCTGCCGCGCGGCCTGGACCTGGTGACGCTGGCGGACGTGCCCTCGCAGGGGACGGGCCTGGGATCCTCGAGCGCCGTCACCGTCGGGCTGCTCAACGCGTTGCACGCCTACCAGGGTGTGTTCCGCTCGATGACCGACCTGGCCGAGGAAGCGTCTCATATCGAGATCGACATCCTGGGCAAGCCGATCGGGCGCCAGGATCAGTACGCGAGCGCCCACGGAGGGTTCAACTTCATCGAGTTCATGCCCGGCCAAGGCGGCGTCCGGGTCGAGCCGATCGTCTGCCCTCCGCAGACACTCGAGCGCCTGCACCGTTCGCTCATCCTGTTTTACACGGGGCGCCAGCGCGCCGCCTCCGATGTGCTGAGCGATCAGCGTGAGGCCATCGTGCAGGGCAGCGTGACCTCGACCTTGATCGGGATGCGAAACCTCGCCTATGAGCTGCGCGAGACGCTCGGCCACGGCGACGTCGACGGCGTCGGACCGCTGCTGGACCGCAACTGGGAGCTCAAGCGATCGCTGGTGGACGGCGTGAGCGACGAGCAGGTGGACGGGTGGTATCACCGGGCCAGGGAAGGAGGTGCGAGCGGCGGCAAGCTGCTGGGCGCCGGCGCCGGCGGCTTTCTGCTGATCATGGCCTCGCCGGAGCGCCAGGCGAAGGTGCGCGCCGCGCTCGCCGAGCTGCGCGAGGTGCCGTTTCACTTCGCCGCGCGCGGCAGCCAGATCACGCTCATGGAGCGAGACGCCGAGCATCCATGACGACAGGCCACCCGGAGGCATCCGCACCCATGATGGAGCGCCACCTTGACGAGTATCTGGATCGTCTGCAGACGGCCGTGCAGGCGCTCCCGAGGGAGCGCATGAACACCCTGGGTGAGACGCTGTTTCGGGCATACCGCAGCAATAAGCAGGTATTCCTGCTGGGCAACGGCGGAAGCTCCTCGACCGCGAGCCATATGGCCGCCGATCTCGCCAAGAACACGATCGGGCCGAACATGAAGCGGTTCCGGATCGTCAGCCTCAATGACAACGCGGCGATCATGACCGCCCTGGCCAACGACCTGGGCTATGAGAACGTGTTCTCCGAGCAGTTGACCAACCTGATCCAGGCCGGCGACGTGCTGATCGTCGTCTCTGCCAGCGGCAACTCGCCCAACGTGCTGAAGGCGATGCGCTATGCGCGCTCACGCAGCGCCGAAGTCGTCGGGCTGCTCGGCTTCGACGGCGGCACGGCCGCCGAGCTCGCGGACATCGCTCTGATCGTGCCCTCCGATCACTACGGCGTCGTCGAGGACGTGCACCTGATCGTCAACCACATCCTGGTCGACTACTTCCGCACCCGCTTCGCCGAGGAGCGGCCGTGGGTCGTGTGATCGACTACCCGCCGCCAGCGGCTCGGGCGCTCACGCAGGGACGAACGGCACTGTCGCCATGAACGCAATGATCCTCGCGGCCGGGCGCGGGACCCGCCTGGGAACACTCGGCCAGACGACGCCAAAGATCCTCGTCGAGCTAGAGGGCGAGCCGCTGCTCGCGCGCCAGATCCGCTACCTGCGAAGCGGCGGAGTCGAGCGCATCGTGCTCAACGCGCATCACCTCGCCGAGCGCGTCCAGAGCTTCGTGTCCGCCCACCCGCGGGGCAGCGAGGTGGAGGTTGTGGTCGAGCCCGAGCTGCTGGGCACAGCGGGAGGCGTGCGCAACGCGCTGGCTCTGCTGGGCGACGAGCCGTTCGTGGTGCTCTATGGAGACGTCGTCATCGACGAGTCGATCGACGCGATCGGCCACACCCATCGCCGCGCCGGCGCAGTGGCGACCCTCACCGTTTATGAAGCCGAGGAGGTCGAGGGCAAGGGGACTGTGCGGATCGCCACCGACGGCACGGTCACGGCGTTCCACGAGAAGGCTTCCGCCCATGTCGACGGCCGGGCGTATGTGAACGCCGGCCTGTACGTTCTCGATCCGAGCCTAGTGGCCGGCCTGCCCGCGGGCATACCTCTGGACTTCGGCCACAATGTCTTCCCGGCGGCGCTCGCACGCGGTGAGCGGATCGCAGCGCACATATTGCCGGCGCCGGTCATCGACATCGGCACCCCGGCCGCGCTGGACCTCGCGCGCGCCACGCTTTAGTGAGCGCAGGCTGGATCAGCAGGCCATCAGTGAGGCCGCCGCCGCTGACTCATCCCACCCGCTGAGGCGCCGCGGCAACGTCGCCCCCGAACTCCTCGACCAGGGCAGCGTAAGTGTCCCGTAGGCCCCGCTCCAGCGGTATCTGCGCCGACCACCCCAACTCTCGTCGGGCGCGTGAGGAGTCCATGCAGCTTCGCTCGAGCTCTCCCTCGCGCAGCGGCGCCAGCGTGGGCTTCACGCCCGTGCCCGACGCCTGAGACAGGACGCTCCATACGGTCATGACGTCCGTCTCGACGCCGGTCGCGATGTTAAACGTCCCGGCGACCCCGGACGCCGCCCGCAGAGCTGCCACGACATCCGCCACGTGCACGTAATCGCGGGTGGGCTTGCCATGGCCGAATACTTGCGGTGAACGTCCGGTGAAGAGATGGTGGGTAAAGATCGCCACGACCCCTGCCTCGCCGTGAGGGCTCTGTCTGGGTCCGTACACGTTGCCCAGCCGGCACACCGCATGGGGGACGCCTGAGGACGCCGTCCAGGTGTTGAGGTAGGCCTCCCCGGCCCACTTGGAGGCGCCGTATGGCGCCAGCGGCGCGGGAATGCGATCCTCGGGCGTGGGGATGGGCGCCTCGTTGCCGTACAGCGCTCCACCCGTGGAAGTGAACACGACGGGCGCGCGATACCGGGTGGCCGCTGCGAGCACGTTCAGGGTGCCCTGCACGTTCACGGCGCAGTCGCGGGTCGGGTCGGTGACCGAGACAGTCACGCTCGATTGCGCCCCGAGGTGAAAGATGGCCTGCGGCTGAACCTCGTCGATCACCGCGTCGAGAGCCGCGCGATCCACGATGTCAAGGTGGCGGAAATCCGCTTCGTCGGCGACGCGTCGCCGGTCCCCGGAGGAGAGATCGTCGATCACCGTCACCCGTTCTCCCGCGGCCAGCAAAGCATCGACCAGGTGCGAGCCGATGAAGCCCGCTCCGCCTGTCACGACGACCTGTCCAGCCATGCTCTAACCATATACACCCTCCCTCGCGGCTCGCCCTGCCCTCAGTGACGTGCAGCCGGGCGCGTGACCGCGGCGAACAGCAACGACAGCACGCGGCCCATCAGCTCGTCGGGCACGGCGTCGGGATCGGTGAGCTTCTGCCGGGCGATGCCGTCGGCCAGCGCGTCGATCACGAGCGCGAGCTGCTCGGCGGGGAGCTCCAGCTCGAGGTCGAACTCGCGCACCCCGTCTGCCACGAGTCGCGTCAGCAGCTCGCGTATCTGGGCGAACCGCGCGGCGACCTTCGGGCGCATGCGCGGGTCGCGCACGCCGTAGGCCCAGAACTCCATGAACAGGAGCAGCAGCTCGGGCTCGCGCTCGATCATCGTCATCCACTGCCGCGCGCCGCCGGTCGCGCGCTCGGCGACCGAGTGGCGGGTCTCCACGGCGGCGGCGATCTCGCGCGCGTGGGCGTCGATCTCGCGCTCCATCAGAGCGAGGAACAGGTCCTCCTTGCCGTCGAAGTTCGAGTACAGCGCGCCCGTGGAGAATCCCGCCTCGGAGGCGACCTGCTCGACCGTGGCGCCGTGATAACCGTTGCGCGCGAACAGCGTCCTCGCCGCGCTCAGCAGCCGCTCGCGCGTGTGGGCCTTGCTCTGCTCGCGTGTCAGTCGAGCGCCGGCCTGCTCGCCCGTCCCCGTCCCGGCGTGACGACCCGGCTCGCGCGTGATCGGAGCGACTTCCATCACCTGGAGTCTACTTGACAGAGCGACCACTATTGCGATAACGTCCATTATCGGCTCGTATAGCGAGCGCCGCGGCCGTCCGGTCGTGGGCAGGACTGGATGGCGATCACGCCGACCCCGAGGAGCAGCCATGGCGACCGCAGTCACGAGCACCATACCGACGGACAGCGCCTCCAACCCGGCGAGCCTGCCGGCGGATGCGATCTCCTACGAGGACCTGTACGCGCGCTGGGAGCGCGGCAACTGGCGAGCGACCGAGCTCGACTTCACCGAGGACGCGCGGCAGTGGCGGGAGGACTTCACCGATTTCGAGCGCACGGCGGCGCTATGGAACTACTCGCTGTTCTTCTGGGGCGAGGACGCGGTCGCGGACAACCTGTCCCCGTACATCGACGCGGCGCCGCTGGAGGAGCAGAAGTACTTCCTGACCACCCAGCAGGTCGACGAGGCCCGCCATGCGGTGTTCTTCAAGCGGTTCATGCAGGAGGTGTGCGGGATCGGCGACGGCTCGATGGATAGCGGGCTGCGCGCGATCAAGCCGCAGCTGACGCCGGGCTTTCGCAAGATCTTCGATCGCCTGGACACGATGGCCGACGAGCTGCGCGCCGACCGCTCCCCCGCCAAGCTCGCCGCGGCGGTGACGCTCTACCACATCGTGATCGAGGCGGCGCTCGCCCAGCCGGGCCAGCACTTCATCTGCAACTACCTCGAGCAGCGCGACACGCTGCCCGCGTTCAGGGAGGGGATGCAAAACATCGCCGCGGACGAGCAGCGGCACATCGGCTTCGGCGTGAAGCTGCTGTCCGACCTCGCCCGCGAAGACCCCATCGGCGTGCCCAGGGCGGTCGCCAAGCTCCTGCGCGAAGTGACGCGCTATACCGCGCAGGTGCTGATGCCCCCGAACTGGGACGAACGCTACATAACTGTGTTCGGCGCTACCTACGACGAGGTCGGCGTCGAGGGGTTGACCTCGATGACGACCAAGCTGCGCTCGGCCGGCCTCGCCGCCGAGACGTTGCCCGGGCCGCCGCTGCTACCGCCGGGCCTGTCCCCGCTGGAAGTCTCCCGGCGCGGGCGCTCGCTCGCGCAGGCGGGGGTGATCGGCGTACGCGAAGGCCCGTCCAAGCGCGACCCCGAGACGGTGGCGCTGCTGTTCGACACGATCCGCCGTCAGGTCAACCCCGAACACGGGCTCAGGCGCGCGACTACGTTCCAGTGGGAGTTCACCGACCCCGACATCCCCACCTGGCACCTGACCGTCGACAACGGCTCGAGCACGGTCGCGGAAGGCGCGGCGCCGAAGGCGGACCTGCGCCTGAAGCTCGCCTACCAGGACTGGATCGACATCGTCGGCGAACGCCTGGACCCGCGCCGCGCGGTTGCCACCGGCAGGCTGCGCCCGCGCGGCAACCCGCTGGCGCTGACGCGGCTGCTGAAGGTGTTTCCGCGAGACTGATGAGCTCTAACCGAGTCCGAACTCGCGTTC
>Ga0070711_100000326_pt1 | contig 24637 bp, 26 predicted proteins | sample LARL53metaG_FD_65452 | JGI IMG/M metagenome (GOLD analysis project Ga0070711, IMG submission 65452) | Corn, switchgrass and miscanthus rhizosphere microbial communities from Kellogg Biological Station, Michigan, USA - LAR L5-3 metaG | ecosystem: Host-associated > Plants > Roots > Rhizosphere ... | reverse complement strand
CTGGACCGCTTCCAGCAGCTCCTCGCTGGGAGCGCCCGCTCCTGTCGGCGTCGCCTCCGGCGCTGTAGCCGTCTCCGCGGCCGCCGCCGCGGCTGCTGCGGGCGCGGGCGGAGCCGGGGGAGGTCCCAGCTCCACGCCCAGCCCCGCGAACGCGTCGTCGTAGAAGGCGTGCTCGCCTTGCAGGTACTCCTCGATCCTCGCCAGGTACCGGCCCGACTCCGCCCCCTGGATGATGCGGTGGTCGTACGTCGAGGTCATCGTCATGACCTTCTCCGCACCGATCATCGCCCCCACGCCCTGAAGGCCCGGCGGGTAGGCGATCGAGCCGGTCGCCACGATTGTGCCCTGACCGACCATCAGCCTCGGCACCGACGCGACCGTGCCGATGCCCCCGGGGTTGGTGAGCGTGATGTTCGCGCCCTGCAGATCCTCCGCGGTCAGCGTGTTCGTTCGCGCCTTCTCCACGAGCGCGTCATACGCCTCCACGAACCGGTCGAACCCCAGCCTGCCCGCGCCTGAGATCACCGGCACCATCAGCGTTCTCGTGCCGTCCCGCTTCTCCACATCCACGGCCAGCCCAAGGTTCACCTGCCCGTCCTCGATCCGGTGTGGTCGGCCGTCGATCTCGGCATAGTGGTTGGCCATCACCGGCATGTCCGTTGCCGCGCGCGCGATCGCCCAGGCGATCAAATGGGTGAAGGACACCTTCCTTCCCGCCGCCTTCAGCTCGCGCCGGCGCGCGTCCAGCGCGGTCACCGTCAGCGTTCTGAAGCTCGTCGCCGTCGGGATCGACCGGGACTGCTCCATGTACTTCGCCAGCGCTCCCGCCCCGCCCTTCAGCTGCTGGGCTCCGCTCGGCCGCTCGGCCGCGACGGCGCCCGCCGGCTCTGCCGTCACCGCGCTCGCCGAGCCGTTGCCGGCAGCCGTGTCGCCGGCGGCCGCGTCAAGCACGTCGGACTTGACGATCCGCCCGCCCGGCCCGCTGCCGGAGACGTCCGCCAGGTTCACGCCCTCTGCCGCCGCGGCTCGGGCTGCCACGGGGGAGACCTTGGCGCCGTCGACCGCGCCGGGCCCGTCGGCGCTCCCCGGCGTCTTCGTGGCCGTGTCGCCAACGCCGTTGCCGGACGATGACGACGATTGCTCTCGCTCGTCGCTCCCGGAGCCGTTGCTCGCAGTCGCTCCGTCGGAGCCGGGGGAGTCACCACCGCCAACGACGATGCGCGCGATCACCTGGCCGACGGTGACCGTGTCTCCCTCCTCCACCAGTATCTCTGTCACCGTCCCACTCGCAGGCGAGGGAAGCTCGACGTCGACCTTATCGGTCGAGATCTCGACGATCGTGTCGCCCGACTTGATTTGGTCTCCGACTCGAGCGTGCCATTCGAGGATCGTCCCCTCGGTAACCGACTCGCCTGCGGCGGGGGTCACGACGTCTACTGTCTGCTGAGCCGTGGTGCCCGTCGCCATGTCACTTTCACTCTAGCGCGGCCCGCAGCCGGACCTCACCAAGCGACCGTGAGCCGTTTCACAGAGTCTTCACGGCGTCCGCTCCGCCGCTCTCTGCCGGACGGTGTCGCTCCTCCCGCACGAACTCGTAGCTGCCGAAGAACGGGCCGATCCCACCCAGCACCGCGACCGCCACCGCCAGCCGCAGGGACACGATTCGCAGACGTGCACACACGATGCACGTCAGAGACATCCCGATCCACAGCAGCCCGTGCGTCAACCCGAGCACGAATGTGACCGGCTCGGGCTTGCTCGCGACGAACGCGCACACGAGCAGTGCCACGTAGATGCAGGAATGGGTGAACGACACCCACTTCAACCGTCCGAACGTGATCGGCCTCGCGCCCGTGGTCGAGGCGATGGGCGTGCTCACTCCGCCGACAGCCAGCGCGCCATCAGGCGCAGCGGCGCCTCGGCCTCAGCCGGCCACTCGTCGATCTCGCGCGGCCACCAGGCGAACCTGTCGTGCTCGTGGTCGGGCTTCACTTCGGTGTCGACGCCCTCTGCGAGCCAGGCCTGTCCGACGAACATCACCAGCCGGTGCGGCAGGCGCACGAGCGCCTCGCCCCGCACGCGCTCGGGCGCGACCGACCACTCCTCGCGCAGCTCGCGCACGAGCGTGTCAGCCGGGTTCTCGTCGAGGTCGACCGCGCCGCCCGCGCCCAGCGCCCAGCGCCCGGCCCACGAGGCGACCCACGGTGCGCGCCTGCCGGCCAGCCAGCGGCCGTCGGCCGAGCGCGTGACGCACAGCGCGGCCACGCTCTGTGAGGCTTCGCCCGCGATCAATCGCAACGCCCAGCGCTGCGGCTGCAGCTCGATCGCGATCCCGTCGGTTGGGTCTTGGGTGTAGTCGACCAGCCGCGCGGCCACGCCGTCGTGGCTCGGCGATCCCCGCTCGCGCAGCTCTGTGATCGCCGCGTCGGCGGCTTCAGTGTGCTCGCGCGAAGGCTCGTAGTGCTCCTCGCGCCAGCTCGCCTTCACCTGCTCCAGGGGCCACGGTCCGCGAGCGAGGATCTCCGGCTGCTCGGTCGCCGTCGGCTGGGGTTGCGGGGGTTGGGGTTGTGCGGCCATCTTCGCTTACAGGCTAGTGACCGTAGACTCGGCCCGGTGAACATCCGTAGACGCAAGCACTGGGGCTGGGGTTTCGAGAACCAGCAACCCACCATCGCCGAGGTGAGCCAGGCCGCGGCGGGACTTGCCGCCCATCTGGCCCCCGCGCTCGGCGACAGGGTGCTTGGTGGCGGCGCGCTCGGTGAGGGGACGCTCGGCGAGGTCCAGGCGCCGGTCCCGCTGGAGGCGGTCGAGCTGTCCTCGCCGCGCGTCGTCCCACCGGCGCAGCTGGCCGATATCTGCGCCGCTGATGTCCACGCGCGTGCGTCGCACGCCCTCGGCAAGTCCTACATAGATGTCGTCCGCGGCTTTCGCGGGCACTTCGCCCACCCTCCCGATTTCGTCGCACGCCCACGCGACGAGGCTGACGTCGAGCGCCTGCTCGAGTGGTGCTCGTCCGAGCGCGTCGCCGCGATCCCCTACGGCGGGGGCACCTCCGTCGTCGGTGGCGTGTCCCCCGAGGTCGGCGATCGTGACGCCTCTTTCAACGGCGCCGTCTCGATCGACATGGGGGCGCTACAGCGTGTGCTCGAGGTCGATCCCGTCTCGCGCGCGGCCCTGATCCAGGCGGGCGCGTCCGGTCCCGAGCTCGAGCGCCAGCTCGGCGAGCATGGGTTCACATTGCGCCACTTTCCCCAGTCGTTCGAGCTCTCCACGCTCGGCGGCTGGATCGCCACGCGCGCTGCCGGCCACTTCGCCACTGCCCTGACGCACATCGAGGACTTCCTCGAGTCCGCCCGCGCGATCACGCCCGCCGGCACCTGGGAGTCGCGCAGGCTGCCCGGCTCCGGCGCGGGCATCAGCCCCGATCGGATGCTCGCCGGCTCGGAGGGCATCCTCGGCGTGATCACCGAGGCTTGGGTCCGCATCCAGCCGCGACCGTCGCACCGCGCCTCGGCGGCCGTGCAGTTCGAGCGTTTTCTCGCGGGCGCCGAGTGTGTGCGCGAGCTCAGCCAGTCGGGCCTGCGCCCGGCCAACTGCCGCCTGATCGAGGCGAACGAGGCCCGGCTGACGATGGCCGGCGACGGCTCGGCCGCGCTGCTGGTGCTCGGGTTCGAGTCCGCCGATCATTCCGTCGAGAGATCCATGGAGCGGGCGCTTGCGATCTGCGCCGAGCACGGCGGCGCGATCTCCAGCCGGCGGACGACCGATCCCGACGATGACGACGACGTGTCGGGGCGACGCAGGGGCACGGCGGGGGCGGGTGTGGGCACGGTGGGTGCGGTGAGCGCGGGGGTGACCGCCGGCGGTGGGAGCAGCGGGTCGGCGGGATCGGGCGCCGATGCGGTCGGCGCTTGGCGCAGTGCGTTCCTCGGCGCCCCCTACATGCGCGACGTGCTCGTCGCCATGGGTGTGCTCTCGGAGACGTTCGAGACGGCGATCACCTGGGAGCGGTGGCCCGTGTTTCACGAGCGCGTCACCGCCGCGGTGCGCGAGGCGATCGACTCCGTCGCTGAGCCCGGGGCCCGCGGCGCGGGGCAGGTCAGCTGCCGCTTCACCCACGTCTATCCCGACGGCCCGGCGCCCTACTTCACCGTGATCGCGCCCGCTCGTCGGGGGGAGGAGGTCGAGCAGTGGACCGCGATCAAGCGCGCGGCCTCCGATGCGGTGATCGCGCACGGCGGCACGATCACCCATCACCACGCCGTCGGGCGCGACCACCGGCGCTGGTATGACCGCCAGCGCCCGGACCCATTCGCGCAGGCGCTGCGGGGCGCGAAGGCGGCGGTCGACCCGAGCGGGATAATGAATCCGGGCGTGCTGATCGATCCTCAATGAGCACCCCTACCCGACCCGTCCCGTCGTGAGCCCGTCACCGTCGTCGTGATCCCCGTCCTGATCGATCGCTCGACCCGCGGAGCCGGGCTGTGAAGGTGGCCGTTCTCGGCCCCGGCGGCGTGGGCGGTCTGGTGGCGGGCGTGCTCGCCCAGGCGGGCACGGAGGGTCACCCCCGCGGGACATCCGGACCCGCGAAATCGGAACGGAGACCTCGTGTAGATCGACCTCGTGTAGATGTCTGTGTGATCGCGCGGGAGTCCACCGCGGAGGTGATCATCGAGCGGGGGGTGTCGGTGCGTAGCGTCATGTTTGGTGACATTCACGCGCGCGTGCGCGCGAGTGCGCGATTGCAAGAGCAAGTAGATGTGCTGATCGTCGCCACCAAGGCCGCCGGGCTCGACAGCGCGCTTGAGCGCATCGAGGTCGAGCCCGACCTCGTGCTGCCGCTGCTCAACGGGCTCGATCACCTCCAGGTGCTGCGCGAGCGCTTCGATCCAGACAAGGTGCTCGCGGGCACGATCCGCGTCGAGTCCGACCGCCCCGAGCCGGGCGTGATCGTCCATACGAGCCAGTTCCTGCTCGTCGACATGGCCACCCATAGCCCCTCCGCGCGTCCCGGCATGGAGGCTCTGGCCCAGGTGTTCACAGACGCCGGTGTGCCGGTCAGGGTGGTCCTGCCTGTCTCGGCTCGCTCCGAAGCGCAGGTGATGTGGTCCAAGCTCGTACGTTTGAACGCGCTCGCGTGCACGACCAGCGCCCACAACACCCTGCTGGGCGAGATTCGCTCCACACCGGAGCTGCGCGCCGAGCTCATCGGCACGATCGAGGAGGCCTGTGCCGTCGGGCAGGCGGAGGGCGCCGCCGACGTCGATCCACAGACCGCGCTCGCCGAGCTCGAGCTGGCGCACGACACGCTCGGCAGCTCGATGCAACGCGACATCTCCGCGGGACGCCCGCCCGAGCTCGATGCCATCCCGGGCGCAATCCTGCGCGCCGCGGCGCGTCACGGCCTGCAGTGTCCGACGATTGAGCGACTCGTCGCCATTATCGCCGCGCGCGCGGGCGTGCCGGTGCCGGCCGTCGCCGGCTGAGGTCTCGGGAGTGCGCCCGTTCGTGGTGGCCGGCTGAGGAGCCAGGTCTTACATCGGGGCCGGCCAGAGGAGGCGTCAGAGCTCGTGTCGTGAGGTGCCCGGTGCGACCGCCGGAACCGTCTGTGTGGCGATCGCCTCGACGACCTCCTCCTCGGACTCGCTCGCGCCCTCGTCGTGCTGACCGTCGCACAGCACCCTGAAGTTGCCACTCGTCTTCCCGTCCGCGTGGATCGTGATGCCGGGCAGCACCTCCTCGCCCTCCTCGAACCCGAGCCGCTCCATGTCGAAGTGGGCCAGCCCGATGCCGTGCGCGGTGTGCGTCGGGTTCTCGCGGTCGTGCGCCGCCACGGCCTGCGCGAACCGCTCGAGGTTCTTGGCGATTTTGGTCGTGTCCGCCATCGCTTCAGGAGGGTAGCGCGGCTGGATTCAGCGCAGCGCGCACGGCCGGCGCGACCTCGCTTCCGTACAGCTCGGTCGCGCGCAGCGCCTGCTCGTGCGGCAGCACACCCACGCTGATGTGGCCGAGAAACCGGTCATGGCCGAACAGCTCGTGGTGGGCGATGATCTTCTCGGCCACCTCCGGCGGGGTGCCGACCAGCAGATGCCCGTCGGGTGCGCAGCCGGCGTCGAACTGCGCGCGGGTCATCGGCGGCCAGCCGCGCTCGCGGCCGATGCGGTTCATCATCTGTGAGTAGACGGGATAGAACTCGTCGCGCGCCCGCTGTGAGGTGTCGGCGAGGTACATGTGCGAGTTGATGCCCACCGCGAGCCGGGACGGGTCGACCTCGGCGCGGCGGGCCGCCTCGCGGTAGAGCTCCACCAGCGGCGCGAACCGAACGGGAGCGCCGCCGATGATGGCGATCATCAGCGGCAGTCCGAGCGCGCCGGCGCGCGCTACCGAGCCGGGCGTGCCGCCGACGGCGATCCAGATCGGCAACGGGTTCTGGATCGGGCGGGGGTACACGCCTACGTCGTGCAGTCCCGCGCGGTGCTTACCCGACCAGGTGACCCGCTCGGACTCGCGCAGCGCGAGCAGCAGCTCGAGCTTCTCGGCGAACAGCTCGTCGTAGTCGTCCAGGTCATACCCGAACAGCGGGAACGACTCGATGAACGACCCCCGCCCCGCCATGATCTCGGCGCGCCCGCCCGAGAGCAGGTCGAGCGTAGCGAAGTCCTGAAACACCCTGACCGGGTCGGCTGAGCTGAGCACCGTGACCGCGCTGCTCAGCCTGATTTGCTCTGTGCGGGTAGCCGCGCCCGCGAGCGCCACCGCGGTGGAGGAGACCGCATAGTCGGGGCGGTGGTGCTCGCCCAGGCCGAACACCTCCAGGCCGAGCCGGTCGGCGAGCTCGATCTCCTCGATCAGATCGCGCAGGCGCTGCGCGACGCGCTCGGGCTCGGCACCGGGACGCACGTCGGCGAAGGTGGCGAGGCCCAGTTCCATCGGCGATCACTATAGGTCGGACGGGCCAGGTCCGATTGAACCCGCGGGTGTCAGCCTTGCTCGATCAGCTCGATCCGGTAACCATCCGGGTCGCGCACGAAGCACAACCGGTTGCCGCCCTCGCGCACCGAGTAGGGAGGCTTCTCCGGCTCGATGCCCTGCTCGGCCAGACGGGCCAGCGTAGCGTCGAGGTCTTCGGCGGTGATCGCGATGTGGCCGTAGCCGGTGCCGAGGTCGTATGAGTCCACGCCGAAGTTGTAAGTCAGCTCCAGCCGCGGCATGTCGCCGTCGCCGGGTTGGTTCATGAACACGTTCACAGCCTCGTCTTTGATCGGGATGCGCCCGACTTCCTCGAAGCCGAGGGCGTTGTAGAACGCGACCGAGCGGTCGATGTCCGTAATGCGGTAACAGGTGTGGATGAGTGACATGGCATGGAGTCTAGGTGAGAGACCCAGCCCGCCGATCTTGCCTTCTCGGCTCCGGTCCCGCGAGGTCGAGCGGTGCGTGGCTCGCGTGGAGGACGTTGCATGGCTCGCAGGACGATGTCACGCATGCACCCAGCACCGCAAACACTACTCGTGCAAGGATGGCCGGGATGATCATCGAGCGCGCGCTAAATCCACAGTTCGTGTCGAACACCTACCTCGTCGCCGACGGCGTCGGGGGACCCGGCCTGTTCATCGACGCGGGAGGACCGGTCGCGCCGCTGATCGTGGCGGCCGAGCGCATGGACGTGACGCCCACGCACATCCTGCTGACGCACCATCACTACGATCACGTCGCCGAGACAGCCGCTCTGCGCGAGCGCTGGCCAAAGCTCGAGATCCTGATCCACCCGCTGGAGCGCGAGGGGCTGGGCGAGATCGAGGCGGACACGGTGGAGGCCGGCGAGATTCTGCGGTTCGGCACGCTGGAGGTGCGTCCGCTGCACACGCCCGGACATACCGCCGGGATGCTGTCGTTTCTTGTCAGCGAGCCGAGCGGAGCGGCCAGGCGGCCGCCTGTGAGCGCCGCGCCGGGTGGGTTCACGGGGGGCGAAGCGGTTGTGTTCACCGGCGACACGCTGTTCGCGGGATCGGTCGGCGGCGTGCGCGCGCCCGGGCACACGACATATACCGACCTGAAGGACTCGATCATGGGCACGCTGATGGAGCTGCCGTCCGAGACCGCCATCCATCCTGGCCATGCCGAGACGACGAGCGTCGGACGGGAGTGGGAGCACAACCCGTTCATCCGTGTCTGGCGCGGCCTCGACGCGGAGGGCGCAGAGCCGTGCACCGCGCTCGGCGAGTCGGCGACGCTGGTGCTGCTGTGTGACGACTACGATGGCGGCACGAAGGCGTGGGTGCGCTGGCCCGATGGGACGGATGACATCGTGCCGGGGTCCAAAGTCCAGCGGGTCTGAGTCGCACCCAGCACCGTGGTCACCGCGGCGGGTGCCCGGGCCGCGCTATAGGCCGTGCGCCCGATGGCGCGTGGAGCCTCGAGACGTCGACCGTCAAACGCTTAGGATGCAGGCGTATGTCCCCGCGCGATACCAACAAGATTCCAACATCGCGCGTGCGTCGTACGGCGACTGTCGGCAAGCTCGCCGCCAGCGAGGCGGTCAAGCAGTTCGGAACGCGCGCGGCCAACGTCACGCGCGGCGAGCAGGCTGCCGAACAGGCGCTCGCTCGGCGCCAGCTGGAGACAGCCAAGCAGATCGTGGCGGCGCTGGGGACGATGAAGGGCGCCGCGATGAAGCTCGGCCAGGTGATGTCGTTCCTGGATGTCGGGCTCGTGGGGGAGGAGTACCGGGAGGAGTTCCAGCGCGAGCTGGCCAAGCTCAGGGATGCCGCGCCGACTGTGTCGTTCAAGCAGATGCGGCGGGTGATCGAGGACGACCTCGAACAGTCGATCTCCGAGGTGTTCGCGTCGTTCGACGAGGAGCCGATCGCGGCGGCTTCGATCGGCCAGGTGTACCGAGCGACACTGCATGACGGCCATCGTGAGGTCGCGGTCAAGGTCCAGTACCCGGGGGTCGCCGCCGCCGTGCGCGCGGACATGCAAAACCTGGACATGATCATGCGCCTGCTCAAGCGGATGACGCCGGGGATGGACGCGAAGGCGATCGCCGCGGAGATCAGGGAGCGGATCGGCGAGGAGCTCGACTATGAGCTTGAGGCGCAGAACCAGCGAGCGCTCGCGCGCATATTTCGAGGCCACCCGTTCATCGCCGTGCCCGAGGTCGTCACGAGCCTGTCGCGCGAGCGGGTGCTGGTTAGTGAGTTCGTGCGGGGCGTCGGGTTCGAGGAGCTCAAGGGCCGGCCGCAGGCCGAGCGCGATCGCATCGGCGAGATCGTGTTCCGGTTTTTTCTCGGCTGCCTGTACCGGCACCGCCAGTTCTCTGGCGATCCGCACCCCGGGAACTTTCTGCTGCTCGCCGACGGGCGCGTGGCGTTCCTGGACTTCGGCCTGTTCAAGCGCATGGAGCGCGAGCCGGTCGAGCTGGAGCTTGCCTGCCAGCGGGCCGTTTCCGAGGGCAATGCGTCAGAGCTGCACCGGCTGCTTGCGCAGTCGGGCTTCCTGCCCGAACCCGAGCGGGTTAACCCTGAGCACCTGCTGGCGTTCATCGGCGAGGCGATCTGGTGGTACACGACAGCGGACGAACCCGTCCAGCTGACGCCGGAGATCGCCACACAGGTGATGATCGAGAGCTCGGACCCGCGCTCGAGTTACTTCGCCGAGATGCGTCACCAGGACATGCGCCCAGAGCACCTGTTTGGCCGGCGCATGGAGATGCTCACGCTCGCGGTCCTGTCGCAGCTGCGCGCGCGCGCGAACTGGCACCGGATCGCGCGCGAGTGGATGTATGGCGAGGATCCGGTGACCGAGCTCGGGCGTAAAGAGGCGGAGTTCTACGGGCACGCGGGGGTCGGGGCGCCCGGCTGACCCCCGCGCTGATGCCGAGCGTTACGCTCCCGCGAGCGCCTTCTGCTTCATCTGGTCGAACTCCGCCTGCGTGATCGTGCCGCCGTCAAGCAGCTGCTTGGCTTTGGCGATCTGCTCCGCGGGATCCGTCTTGCCCGCGACCGACTGCACGTACTGGTCCATCTGAGACTGGGCTGCTTCCTGTTGTTTGATGGCCCGTTCGGTCATACCCTTGTGCTCGGCGATCAGATACACGAACACGCCTAGATATGGCAGCACGATGATGAAGATGATCCACAGGACCTTGGCGAACCCCGATGTGTCGTGGCGGCGAAAGATGTCAATCAGCACTGTGATCAGGATCCAGATCCAGATCACAAACGCAAAGAAGATGAGCATCGTCCAAAACACTTCTAGGAACGGATAGCTGGTTGCGGCGATCATGCGTCGTCCTATCGGTTGAGATAACTCACTCCGTCCGCAGTCGCGCTGGGCGCGGCGCGGCGGAGTCCCAGTGCAACTTAGAGCATATTGATACTTGCTCGTCGGCGCAGTCATGGTGGGGTGGCCGATGTGGGCGCGCGCCGCGGCAGGGTGAGATCAAGTGGCGCGATGTCCGCGGCAGGCGACGGGGAGTACCATGGCTCGACTGCCGCCGCGAGGAGCGAAAGGGGATACGCATCATGGCTGATGTCGCACCGGACACCCACGAGGCGCTGTCGGGCATATCCGTCGGCGACCTGGACATCCTGGACACGGCGATCGGACTGCGGGAGCTCGGCCGTGAGGTAACCGGTCTCGATGCCCGCACGTACGCGCTGGTGAAGATCGCGGCGCTGATCGCGCTCGACGCGCCACCGGCGTCGTATGCGTGGCAGATCGGCAACGCGCTCGAGGAAGGCGTGACCCCGGAGGACATCCTGGGCGTGTTGCGCGCCGTGGCCCCGCAGGTTGGCGGTCCCCGGGTCATCGCGGCGGCCCCCGAGATCATGCTCGGGCTGGGGCTGGCGCTCCCCGAGGAGGCATAGACCATGCCACTTGCACGACGACGCCCCCTGCTTCGCGCGGCCGCGGTCGGAGGGGGCGCCTACGCCCTCGGCAAGCGCAATGCTCGAGCCCAGGAGGAACAACAGGCACAGGCCTACGAACAGGGCCAGCAGGCCGCGCCCGTCGCGGCTGTCCCACCACCCCCGCCACCGGCTCCCGCGGGGATGAGCGCGGACGTCACCGTGCGCCTGGCGGAACTCGGCAAGCTCCACGACCAGGGAGTTCTTACGGACGCGGAGTTCGCGCAGGCGAAGGCCAAGCTCCTCGGCATCTGAAACGAGGCAGGCTCGAGCTCGCGCCCGTCACACCACCTGAATCTGTACGAGGCTGGTCGTGCCCGGTCGCCCGGAAGGCAGCCCCGCGGTGATGCCCACGCGCTGACCAGGCTTGCACCAGCCGAGCTCGACCACGCGTTTGGCGGCGTCGGCGATCAGCGCCTCGGTCGTCTCGTGCCGGCGCATTGAGGCGGCCTGCACGCCCCACATCAGCCCGCAGCGGCGGACGGTCTCTTTGCCGGGCGACAGCGCGTAGATCGGGGCGGTCGGGCGGTGCGCCGAAACGAGCCGCGCCGAGCGTCCGGACAACGTTGGGATCACGAGCGCGTCGAGACCCAGCTCGCGCGCGGCCACGCACAGGTTGTGGGCGATCGTGTACGCGGGGTCGGTATCGACGCGGCGCACACGCGAGGCGTTCCATTCTTCGTACGGGGCGATCGCCTCGGTCTGCTCGGCGATGGCGGCCATCATCGCGATCGTCTCCACCGGGTAAGCGCCGATGGCGGTCTCCTGGGAGAGCATCACCGCGTCGGTGCCGTCCAGGATCGCGTTCGCCACGTCGGCAACCTCCGCGCGGGTGGGGCGCGAGGAGGTGACCATCGAGTCGAGCATCTGCGTCGCGGTGATCGATGGCCGCGCCAGGTGACCGGCGAGGCGCAACAGCTGCTTCTGCACGATCGGCACGCGCTCGATCGGCAGCTCGATGCCGAGGTCGCCCCGGGCGACCATCACGCAGTCGGCCGCCTTGACGATCTCCTCGGCCCGTTCCACCGCCTGAGGCTTCTCCATCTTGGCGATCAGCGGTAGGCGCGTGTGGCCGCGCACGGTCTCGACGTCCTCGGGACGCTGCACGAACGACAGCGCGACCATGTCCACCCCGATCGACTCGCCGTGGCGCAGCAGCTCCAGGTCGTGATCCGGCACCGACGGCAGCGAGTCCACCGGACCGGGGATGTTCAACCCCTGGCGCGAGGCGACCGCGCCGCCGACCTCGATCTCCGTCTCGACTTCGTGCGTCGCGCCGCGGACCTCGACGACGCGCAGCCGCACCGACCCGTCGGCGAGATACATCACCTCCCCGGGCGTCATCGAGTCGGCCAACCCCTCCCAGGAGATGCTCATGCGCTGGGCGTCGCCGAGCTCGTCGGTGTCTCCGCAATTGATCGTCAGCTGCTCGCCGGCCGTCAGCTCGACCACGTCTTCGTGCAGCGGCCCGATCCGCAGCTTTGGCCCGGGCAGATCCTGCAGGATCGCCACCGGCCGGCCCGCCCGTCCGGCCGCGTCGCGCACGCGCCGGACCGTCTCGGCGTGCTCGTCCAACGTCCCGTGCGAGTAGTTCAGCCGCGCCACATCCATTCCTGCCTGGACCATGCGCAGCAGCGTGTCCGGCTCGCGTGAGGCGGGCCCGATGGTGGCGACGATCTTGGTGCGACGGCGCATTGCTCACGCAAGGTATAGGTACCCGCGGCTACGCGCGGCGGTGGCGCGCCGTGCTATCCGTGACCGCCGCGAGGAGGTGTGGCCGATGTCGCTTCGCTTGCGCTCTGACTGGGCCGTCCAGTTGTGCCCGGTCCGTCGCGGGCCTACCATCGATCGATGCTCGGTCCCTCCCGACCCGTTCCGCGCGTAGGGACCCGCGCGCGCATCGCCCACTTCGGCGGCGACTTCGAGCCGGGCACCGTCGTCGCGGTCTTGGACGAGGGGCGCCGCCTGCGCGTGCGCGGCGAGGCCGGCGACACGCTCGAGTTCGTGCTCAGCCCCGCGACCGCCCGCTTCGTTGCGTCCGGCGTCGCGCACGGTCCGCGCCTCGAGCTGCTCGGCGATCCAGCCTGACCGACGCGGTTCAGGGCGCCTTGACGTCCGGGAAGTGCTCGGCGCAGTGCTCTCGCAGCACATCCCTGATCCAGGCGCGCTCGGCTTGACTCGCCGCTCGGTAGCGCATCAGCAGCTCGCGCTGGTCCTCGATCGGAGCGCCCGCGATCGTCCAGCTCGCCGTCAGCTGCTCGAACAGCAGCTCCACCGCTCGCTGCCACGCGTCCTCCTGGGTGGTGGATGCCCGTCCACCGGCGCCGGAGATCGTAGCGGCGTACTCACGTCGCGCCGCCGGCGTCAGCGCGCCGCGCAGCGTCAGGACGCTGCCGTCCTCGTCTGTGTACTCGCTGGGCGGAGCCGTCAGCTTCTCGGGGCGACCGCTCCCGTTTCCCGCGGCCCGCCGGCGGCTGCGTCTACCCACGTGCGCTCAGGCGCCGGGCGGCGCGCCACCGGCTGTGCCCGCGGCCTTCAGCAGCTGCCCGCGCACGTCGCCCGTGAGCGGCTTGGCGTGCCCCGGCCACGCCGCGGCGGGCTCCATCTCCGCGAGCTTGCGCATGCTCTCGCGCGCTTGCTCGGTGTCGTAGTTGTACGTCTCCGCCGGCACACTCGCCGGGCAGCTGCGACCCCACATGTCCAGGGTGTAGAAGCAGTCGCTGACGATCGCCAGCCGGTCTGACTCGCGCCACAGCCCGATCAGCCCCGGGGCGTGCCCGGGCAGGTCGATCACCTTGAATCCCGCCACCTCCTCACCCTCGGTCACGGTCCCCGCGATCTTCACCGGGCCGTCGTCCCAGGCATACCGGTGGCACGCTTTCTGGATCTGCCTGGCCAGCGGCGGCAGCCCCGCCAGGTCGGCTGGCCAGTAGCGAAACCCGCCGCTGCCCTCCGCATCCTGGACCTCCTCGGGATGGCACCATACGGGCACGTTCAGGCCCGGCGCCGTCCCGCGATGATCGGTGTGCCCGTGGCCTAGCACGATTCGCGTGATCCCGCCGAGCTTCGCGCCCGCCTTGGCCACCGCGCGCGTCATCGTGCGCGCGCCCGCGTCGAACACGGTCACGCCGCCCTCGTCCTCGATCAGGTACACGTTGCACCGCCCCGGCTGACCCTGCACGCACCACACACCCTCGGCCACGAGCTTCGCCTCACCGCCCGTCAGGCCCTCTGTCACCCGCGTCTTGACGTTGAACGCGCCCATCATCCGCTGCTCGGCGGGCGAGCCGAGCGGCGGCATCATCCCGATCTGCCGCGGCACTGACATCGTGTCGGTGAACGCGTCATTCGACTGGATCAGCCCGTCGCGCACCGTCAGCACGTCCACGCCCTCGAGCTCCATCCTGTGTCCCGTCGGCGCGATCCCGCTGAACGATCCGGGTCCCGCGAACGTGCCGCTGAAGCGCCAGTGCAGCGCGCACCGCTCACCCTCGGTCGTGGTCGAGACGATCTCCACGCGCAGGTCCGGGATCGCTTCGATGATGCCTCCGACGAACTCGCGCAACCCCTCCGGGCCGATGTACAGCCCCTGGCCGCGCACGTCCTCGCGCCCGTCCGGCGCCCACATCGCAGCGGCGCCCTGCACGTCGTGCGCGTTGATCGCTTCGAAGTACCGCCGCGTAACCGCCTCCGCCTTGCTGCCGGAGATCCGCCCACGCTCGCTCGTCGACGACGAGGCCTGTCGCACGCTCGCGGCCGCCTCCTGCACCTTCGTGGCCGCGCTGCTCCTCTTCGAGTCCTCCCCGGACATCTGCTTCTCCTTTGGACGACGCCGGCAGAGATACGTAGTCTAGTCTCCTCGCCCGTGGCCGAGGGTACGCGCAAACACGTCGAGCTGGGGCGGGGCGAGCGTGTGCTGGCCGATCCCGGACGATCGGTCGGCGTCTTTCGCCTGCGCCTGCCATTGCCGTGGCCGGGTGTTCCCCACGGCAACGCCTGGGCCGTCGCGGCGGGCGATGGGGTGGTGCTGTTCGACACTGGCATCCATGCGCCCGGTTCGCTCGTGCATCTCGAACGGGCGCTTGAGATGTGTGGCCTCGCGCTCGAGGATATCCGCCTGGTCGTCTGCACGCACGCGCACTCCGATCACTACGGACAGGCCGCGCCGATCGTCGAACGTGCCGACTGTGAGCTGTGGATGCACCCTGCCTATGAGCACGCCCGGCGCTGGGCCAGGGACCCCGACGCGGCGATCATGCAGCGCCTGGAGATCGCGCGCCAGTCAGGCGTCCCCGAGGAGCCGCTACGCCGCTATGCGGCCGAGCGGGGCAAGAACCATGAATCCGGGATCGCCGCGTTCGTCGAGCCCGACCGCGCGCTCCTGCCCGGCGTGGTCGTCGACACCGACCTTGGACCCTGGACTGTGCATGAGACCCCCGGCCACGCGCCCTCGCACGTGTGCCTGTTCCAGCCCGAGCGGCGCCTGTTGATCTCCGGCGATCACCTGCTTGGACGCATCTCGCTGTTCTTCGACTACGGCTACTCGCCCGATCCGGTCGGCGAGTTCGTGCATTCGCTGGACGTCGTCGAGACGCTCGATGCGCGCCTGTGCCTGCCGGGTCACGGTCGCACGTTCACCGATGTCCACGCCCACATCGAGGGCAACCGCACGCTCGTCGCTGAACGCTTGTCCGTCACCTTGGACGTGATCGCGGCGGGCGATCCGCTGACGGCGTTTGAGATCCTGCCGCGCGTCTACGGCTCCGAGCTCTCCCCGCCGCTCGCCCAGTGGCTGCTGACGGAGACACTGGCGATGCTGCTCCACCTCGAGGTCACCGGCAGGGCGGTCCGCATCCCCGGCGAGCTCGAGCGGTGGACGGCGGCGGCCGGGTAGCTCTACCGTTACACGATGCGCATCGACCAGATCCTCGCCGCCGGCGCCGGGCCAGTGTTCTCGTTCGAGTTCTTCCCGCCGAGGACGGACGTGGGCGAACGCAACCTCTATACGGCCCTGGCAGAGCTGCGCACGCTCGAGCCGTCGTTCGTGTCGGTCACCTACGGCGCGGGCGGCTCCACGCGGGCCCGCACGATCGAGATCGTCCAGCGCATCCGCGCCGACTACGGCCTGGAGGCGATGGCCCACTTCACCTGTGTCGGCGCCACTGTGCCCGAGCTGCGCGCCACCCTCGATCAGATGCTCGCCGCGGGCATCGACAACGTACTTGCGCTGCGCGGCGATCCCCCGGTCGGCCAGGAGGAGTGGGTCAAAACCGAGGGCGGTCTCGAATACTCGCGCGAGCTCGTCGCCCTGATCCGCGCCGACTATCCGTTTGCGATCGGCGCCGCCTGCTTTCCCGAGACCCACATCCACGCGGTCAGTCCCGAGGCCGACCTTGCCTACCTGGCTGAGAAGGTCGCCGCGGGTGTCGACTTCCTGATCACCCAGCTGTTCTTCGAGAACTCGCTCTACTTCGATTTCCTCGCGCGCGCGCGCGACGCCGGGATCGAGGTCCCGATCATCCCCGGTGTCATGCCGATCACCCACTCGGGCCAGGTCGAGCGCATGGCTGCCATGTGCGGCGCCTCGATCCCCGAGGGCCTGCGCGAGGAGCTGTACGCCCGCGGCGAGCATCCCGAGGCCGTGCTCGACTTTGGCGTCGCCTACGCCACGCTGCAGTGCGCCGAGCTGCTCGCGGGCGGCGCGCCGGGCATCCACTTCTACACGCTCAACCGCTCCCCAGCCACACGCGCGATCCTGTCCGCGCTCAAGCTCGCGCGGCCGTGGGAGGCCGGCGCCGCCTCGCCCCCCGACGTGAATGCCGCTCAGTCGACGGCTTCGATCTCCAGCCCCTCGGCCACCCTGGGGGAGCCGTCTGCCGCCTCGTAGCGGATGTCGACCGAGTCGTTCTGCCGGTAGGTGCCCACGCCCCACGCGCCCAGCAGCCAGCGCCAGCCGCTGATTTTGTCCTTGCGCAGCTCCTGCTCGAACACGAGCATCCCTTCGCGCACCTTGTAGTCCGCGCCGCGCTGCTGGTGCACGCCGTTGAGGTAGACCTCGTACTCGCCTCGCACCTCGCGCGGGAGCCTCACTCTGGACATCGTCATGCGCTCAGATTATGCGCCCGGTGAGCCCACTACCCTTCCGGCTCGATGTCCACGTCCGCACCGCTGACGATCTCCCCGCCCCAGCCCACGCTGCTGCACGTGCGTGAGCTGCCCTACCTCGACTCGACCCTGCGCTTAGTCCCCCAACCCGGCCGCATGCGCGCGCACCGTCGCGGCGAGCGGCTGTATGTGCCCACGGGCGGCGACGCCCGCCCCGCGATCGAGCGCTTCTACCGCCGGGCGGCGCGCGTGGAGATCGCTGCGCGTCTGGACCGCGCCACGGCGCTTGCGGGGGTGCGCTACCGCGACCTGTCGATCCGCTCGCAGCGCACCCGCTGGGCGTCGTGCTCGTCCACTGGCCACATGAGCTTCAACTGGCGCCTGCTGCTCGCGCCCGAGTCGGTGCTCGACTATGTCATCTGGCATGAGGTCTGCCACCTGGAGATCCTCGACCACTCGCGCCGCTTCTGGGCCCTGGTCGAGCGTCGCTGGCCGCGCTACCGCGAGGACCGCGACTGGCTGCGCCGCCATGGCGCGACGTTGGTGTTGTAAGGGCCCTGACAGGCGGCGCGGCGGTCGGCTTCAGCTGCGCCGATCGATCGAGACATAGTCCCGATCGCGCTGGCCCGTGTAGATCTGGCGTGGGCGGGCGATCTTTTGCTCTGAGTCGCCGACCATCTCCAGCCACTGCGCGATCCATCCGGACGTGCGGCCGATGGCGAACATCACCGGGAACATCGCCACTGGCAGCCCCAGCGCCTCGTAGATCAACCCCGAGTAGAAGTCGACGTTGGGATACAGCTTGCGCGAGGTGAAGTAGTCGTCATCGAGCGCCCGCTTCTCCAGCTCGGTGGCGACTTGCAGCAATGGGCTCTTACCGCGCACGGCGAACACGTCGTCGAGGTATTTGCGGATGATCCGCGCGCGCGGGTCGTAGTTCTTGTAGACCCTGTGCCCGAACCCCATCAGCCGCTCGTTGCCGGCCTTCACACTCTCGAGGAAGTCGGGGATGTTCTCCACCTGCTCGATCCGCGCGAGCATCCGCAGCGCCGCCTCGTTGGCGCCCCCGTGCAGCGGTCCGTACAGCGCCGCCACGCCCGCCGCCACGGCCGTGTAGGGATCGACCTGCGTGGACCCGACCGAGCGCACCGCGCTCGTGGATGCGTTCTGTTCGTGGTCGGCGTGCAGGATGAACAGCACGTCCAGCGCCCGCTCCAGCCGCGGATCGGGCTCGTATTTCAGCTCGGTCATCCGGTACATCATCGACAGGAAGTTGCCCGCGTAGGCGAGGTCGTTGTCGGGATACACGTACGGCTGGCCCATGTTGTGCCGGAACGCAAACGCCGCCAGCGTCGGCATCTTGGCGAGCAGCCTGATGATCTGGATCGCGCGCACGTCCGCGTCGTGAATCCGGTTGGCGTCGGGATAGAAGGTCGACAGCGCTCCCACCGACGCGACCAGCATCCCCATTGGGTTCGCGTCATAGCGGAACCCCTGCATGAAGTCCTTGACGTTCTCGTGCACGAACGTGTGGATCGTGATCTGATGGATCCACTCGGCCAGCTCGCTCGCGGTGGGTAGCGCGCCGTGGATCAACAGGTAGGCGACCTCCAGGTAGGTCGAGTGCTCGCACAGCTGCTCGATCGGATACCCCCGGTGCTGGAGGATGCCCGCCTCGCCGTCGATGTAGGTGATCGCCGAGCGACACGACGCGGTGTTCGTGTACGCGGGGTCGTACGCCATCAAGCCGAAGTCGTCCTCGCCCGTCTTGACCTGGCGGAGATCCATCGCTCGCACGGTCCCGTCCGTGACCGGCAGCTCGTATGTCCTGCCGGTGCGGTTGTCCGTCACCGTGAGCGTGTCCTGCGGGCCGGCACCGTTGCCCGATGACGATGATGATGACGACCCCTGTCGCTGCGCCTGTGTCTCGGGGGTGCTCATGAGGTGTCTCCTGTCAAGTGGGATCGAGTGGGTTCTACCCGATTATGCGCGATCCCAGGCTCGGACCCGCCGGCTCGCGGGCATGCGCCCCGCGTCGCTCTCAGGCGTGCGCCCCGTAGCGGCTTTCCGTCGCCTCCACCTGGTCCTGGTAGTGGCTGCCGAGCTCCGCGTGCCCGTACGGCTTGACGGCGGGCATGTCGAGCGTCATGAACGACAGCTGCGCGATCGGCAGTCCCGGGTACAGCTTGATCGGGACGCGCGTGAGGTTGTTGAGCTCGAGCGTCAGCGTTCCCCGCCAGCCTGGGTCGCAGAACCCCGCCGTGGCGTGCACGATCAGCCCGAGCCGCCCGAGGCTCGACTTGCCCTCGATCCGCGCGACGATATCGTCGGGCAGCTCCACGTGCTCGAGCGTCCGGCCGAGGCAGAACTCGCCCGGGTGGATTACGAACGGCTCACCCGGCGGCGGCTGCACCTGCTCGGTCAGTTCCCGCGGCGGGTCGCGCAGGTCGATCGCGGTGATCTTGTGGTTGTGGAACACCCTGAACGAGTCCCCCAAGCGCAGGTCCACGCTCGCGGGCTGCACCATCGCCTCGTCCCACGGGTCGATCCGGATGCGACCCTCTCCCACCAGCCTGACGATCGTGCCGTCGGACAGGACCGAGGCGGGGAGGGGGGGAGCGGCCATCGGGGTGGATTGTGGCATGGGCCGGCCTGTGGTCGACGCTCGGCTCTCAGCTTGCGTGGGGTCTCACCGCTGCACGAGCCGCCCGCGCGCGACGAGCGTGCGCACACGCGGCGGCGACGACGGCGAGGGGTCGCCGTGGGGGCCGCGCCGCGGCGGGCGCGGCAGCCTGGCGCGAGGATGGTGGGGGCGGTGCGGGCTGGGGCGCGGGCCGATGCCGCCGTCCTGCCCGGGCTCGGGCTCGGGGGTCTGGTTGACCGCCCAGCGCACGATCAGGAATAGCGCGACGATCGGTATCTTCAGGAACACCATCAGCCACACGAATGTCCACGCATCCATGCGCTGATCGTACTACCCATCGTCGTTGAACGAACGAGTCTCGGCCCTCGCCCGCCGGGATGTGGCCCGGTGGATGTGACCCGATCTCAGGCGTCGCCGCTGAAGTGGGTGATCTCGCGCAACTCGCGCACGCGGGCGGCGATTTCCTCGGCGGTCAGCCGGGTGACGCGCTCGGTGCCGAACTCCTCGACGTTGAACGAGGCGAGCGCGGTGGCGTGGGCCATCGCCCGGCGCAGCAGCTCGTCGGAGAGATCCTCCTCGTGCAGGCGCGCGGCGATGTAGCCGACGAACCCCCCGGCGAACGTGTCGCCGGCGCCGGTCGGGTCGATCACCGTCTCCAGCGGATACCCGGGCAGGGCGAAGAAGCCCTCCGGGGTGATCAGCGCGGCCCCGTACTCGCCCTGCTTGGCGACGATCATGCGCGGCCCTCCGCGCGGATGATCGGGTGAGCCCCAGGACAGGATCTCGCGCGCGGCGGACACGAGGCTCGGCTTGGCGGTGAGCTGGCGCAGCTCGGCGTCGTTGAGCACCAAGCAGTCGACTGTTCCGATCACGCGCAGCAACTCCTCGCGTGCGCCCTCGATCCAGAAGTTCATCGAGTCCAATGCGACGAACCGGGCGCGATCGCACTGTTCGCGCACGCGCAGCTGCAGCTCGGGCTGGATGTTCGCCAGGAACAGCACGTCGCACGCGCGCGAGGTCTCGGACAGCTTTGGCTCGAACTCGGCGAACACGCCGAGCCGGGTGTCGAGCGTCTCACGCGAGTTGAGGTCCCAGCCGTACTCGCCGCGCCAGAAGAACGTGTCGCCGGCGAGGCGCTCGACGTCGGCGGTGTCGATGTCGCGGCTGCGCATCGTGTCCAGGTCGGTCTCGCCGAAGTCATCGCCGATCGGGCCGACGACGTGGACCCGGTCGTAGAACGAGGCCGCCAGCGCGAAGTGCACGGCCGCGCCGCCGAGCATCCGCTCGCGTTTGCCAAACGGCGTGGTGACCGCGTCGTAGGCGATCGATCCGACCACTGTGATCGACATGACGCGGGACCCTACCGGCTTGGCCGGGGCGAGCCCGGTCGGCTCGTCCGTCGCCTGTCGCCGTGTGCGGACCCCAGACCTTCGTGGACAGATAGCCTGGGATCGTGGCGAGGATGCGCGCGATCCAGATGACCGAGTTCGGGGGGCCGGAGGTGCTCGAGCTCGCGGAGCTGCCCGTGCCCGAGCCGGGCGCGGAGGAGGTTCTGATCGAGGTCACGCGCGCGGGACTGAACTTCGCCGATACGCATACGCGCACCAACTCCTATGTGCAGCGGGCGACGTTGCCGCTTGTGCCGGGGGGCGAGGTGGCCGGTGTGCGCGCGGACACGGGCGAGCGCGTGGTGGCGCTCGTGGGGACCGGCGGGTACGCCGAGTACGCGACCGCGCCAAGGCAGCTGGTGTTCCCGATTCCCGAGGGCGTCGAGGACGGGACCGCGCTGGCGCTGATCGTGCAGGGCACGACCGCGTGGCACCTGTACCGCACGTCGGGACGGGTGGCCGAGGGGGAGAGCGTGGTCGTGCACGCCGCGGCGGGGGGCGTGGGCTCGCTGGCGGTCCAGCTCGGGCACGCGCTCGGCGCGGAGCGGGTGATCGCCACGGCCTCAAGCGTCGAGAAGCGCGAGCTGGCGCTTGAGCTGGGGGCGGACGTGGCGATTGACCCGGCGCCGGAGGGCTTGACCGAGCGGTTGATCGAAGCCAATGCAGGCGAGCGCGTGGACGTCATATTCGAGATGGCCGGCGGGGAGGTGTTCAAGGCCTCATACGACGCGCTGGCGCCGTTCGGGCGGATCGTCGCGTACGGGATCGCCTCACAGCAGCCGAACGAGGTGGGCACCGGGTCGCTGCTGCGCCACTCGCGCGCGGTGGTCGGGTTCTACCTGTTCCACTGCCTGACCCGACCTGGCATGTTCACCGACGCGCTGAACGACCTGTTCGCGCGCGTCGCACGCGGGGAGCTGCATGCGGTCGTTGGCGGAACCTATGCGCTGGGCGACGCCGCGCAGGCGCACATCGACCTGCGCGAGCGGCGCACGACGGGCAAGCTGCTGCTCGATCCCTCGGCGTGAACGTCGCTCGCGGGCCGGGCCTCTCGGGCGGGATGCAAGCAGCAGGGACCCGCACGAGCGGGTCGCGTCCGGCCATGTGGGGCGGGCCGGATAGGCTGCGTCGCGCATGAGCAAGACATTCGCCGAGCTCGGCCTGTCCGAGCGCACCCTCAAGGCCCTGCGCGACGTGGGGTATGAGTCGCCCAGCCCGATCCAGGAACAGGCGATCCCGTCCGTGCTGGAGGGCCGCGACGTGATCGGCCAGGCGCAGACGGGCACGGGCAAGACGGCCGCGTTCGGGTTGCCGATCGCCGAGTACGTGGATCCCGAGCTGCACGAGGTGCAGGCGCTCGTGCTGACGCCCACGCGCGAGCTGTGCATCCAGGTCACACAGGCGCTGCGTACGTACGGCGCGCACAACGGGCTGGACGTCGTCGCGGTGTTCGGCGGCGCGCCGATCCGCGCCCAGCAGGCACAGTTGCGCGCCGGCGGGCACGTCGTCGTGGGGACGGTCGGGCGCGTGCTCGACCTGATCTCGCGGCACTCGCTGGTGTTGCACGACTGCCGGTTCGTGGTGCTCGACGAGGCGGACGAGATGCTCGACCTGGGGTTTCTCGAGGACGTCGAGAAGATCCTCTCGCTGACCCCGTCGGGCAGGCAGACGGCGCTGTTCTCGGCGACGATGCCGCCGCCGATCCGCAAGCTCGCGGACAAGTACATGTACGACCCGGTGATGATCGAGGTCGAGGCGGCGACGCTGACGATCGACACGGTCGCGCAGTTCCAGCTCCCGGTCGACGCGCGGGCAAAGCCCGACAAGCTGGTCGAGGTGCTGCGCGCCGAGCGCCCGGACCAGGCGATCGTGTTCGTGCGCACGAAGATCCGCTGCGACCAGCTGTTCAGGACGCTGCGCGACCGCGGCATGAACGTCAGGGCGCTGCACGGCGACATGACCCAAGGCGCGCGCGACGGCGTGATGCTGGCGTTCAAGGGCGGGCGCGTGCCGATCCTGGTGGCGACCGACGTGGCGGCGCGGGGGTTGGACATCTCGACGGTGACGCACGTCGTCAACTACGACGTGCCGACGTCGCCGGACACGTACGTGCACCGCATCGGGCGCACCGGGCGCGTGGGCCGCTCAGGCCGGGCGATCACGTTCGTGGAGGAGCGCCAGAAGCGCGAGATGGAGGCGATCGAGCGTCACATCGGCATGTCGATCGAGCCGTGGCAGCGGGGGGCGGTGGGCGCGCCCACGCCCGTCAAAGAACGCCCGCGCCGGCATTCCAAGCCGCGCGTGTCGCGGCGCGGAGGCGAGGACGAGCGCTTCGTCAAGCTCGTGCTCGGCGGCGGCCGTCAGGCAGGGCTGCAGGTGGCCGACATCGTGGGCGCGGTGACCTCCTCGGCGGGCCTGGACGGCGAGGCGGTGCGGGACGTGCTCGTGCTCGACCGCTTCTCCTTCCTTTCGGTACCCGAGGCCGAGGCCGACCGCGTGATCGTCGCGCTGGACGGGCGCGAGGTGCGCGGCCGGGCGCTCAGTTTGGAGCGCGTTCCGGGTTAGACGGGTCCGCGCGGGTCGGTGGCGGGCTTTTATGGGTGAGCCGTAAGCCGGTTCCTGCGTCGGTTGCGGTCCAAGCCGCTCATCGCAGCCGTCGGCGTGTCGGCAGCGCTTTTGGTGGTGTTCCAAGGGTGCTTCGGGGTGGGCGGGAGGCTTGTCGGTAGGGGCTTGACTTTTGCTGTCGGTTTGGTATATAGTGGTTCCGTATTGGCATCCCTATGGGTGCTGGTGAAATAGATCGGGTTGGGGTTGAGCCTTGGCCGGCCTTCAGCGCATCAGGGGTTTCTTTATGGGAGAGGGACTTGTATAGAGCCGGCTCGGGGCCGCTGTTTTCACGCCGCCTTTGTGCGGTGTTTGCTCGTGCCTGGGGGTCCTGTGGGGCTTGGTGGTGGGCTTGTCTGCGGATGGGGCTCCCGTTGGCGGCTGCCCGGGGAGGGTGCTTGGTCATGAGGTTCGCTGTTCGTCGTGCGTCGCAAAAGAGGTTTGCTGTTCGTCGCGCGTTGCCGGCGGCGCTATATGTCGTCTTGGTCGTCACCGGCTTGTATGTCGTCATGCCCGCCAGCGCAGGCGCTTACGCGACCCTCGCGCCGCCGCCCACTTTCTCGAGCCTCCCCGGCTTGCCCGACGGCCGCGTGTACGAACAGGTTTCGCCGACAAGCAAGAACGGCAACCAGGCGGGGGCTAATCGAGGAGAAGGAGCAGACCACACCTCCTACGCTGTCGCTGAAGCCGGCGGCGACGCTTTGATGTTTTACGGAACCGGTGCGATGGGGAGCGCTTCCAGCGGCCAGGAACACGATTTCGTGGCTCGCAGGTCACCCGGTATAGGTTGGAGCACCGATTCGATCGCTTCACCCCCATATGGGCCCATACGAGGCATTTTCGAGACTCCGTTCGAGGTCGTTCCTTCGGCAGACTTCACTCGCTTTCTGTTCTCGGTCCGTGAATGTGTGGCTGCCTTTGCGCCGCCCCCCGCCAATGAACAGGGTGCGAGCCTATATCTGCATGATAGAGGTGAACCATCGAGCGCG
>Ga0070711_100000320_pt1 | contig 24778 bp, 17 predicted proteins | sample LARL53metaG_FD_65452 | JGI IMG/M metagenome (GOLD analysis project Ga0070711, IMG submission 65452) | Corn, switchgrass and miscanthus rhizosphere microbial communities from Kellogg Biological Station, Michigan, USA - LAR L5-3 metaG | ecosystem: Host-associated > Plants > Roots > Rhizosphere ... | reverse complement strand
CGTATATTAGAATCTAGTGAAAGTATGTTGTTAGAAAGCTGCTCTGCATCCATTAAATTACCAATTATATACACAAAATATATACGCTTTTTGGCCTTTTTCAATCAGTTGTCATCTCTCCGAAACCCGTGATTAAATATTTTTATTAATTCCTTGCTAATTATGCACGTTTTAATAGCAAGACTGTCAGATAGTACTTGATTCTATTTATTTACAGCCCAAGTCTCAGGAATTAAGTTTCAACCAGGTGAATAGTAAATAGTAAATAGTAAATAGTAAATAGTAAATAGTAACAGGATCAGTCTTTTAGTTGCAAACAAATTGGACTGTGACTTACATGAATTGAGTGTTAACCATTTAATATAACTATATCAAATACAGTAATGATAGATATTGACCGCGAGAAAAGATGGAAAAAGTAGGACAAAGAGAACAAAAACTAACTCCTCGAGTGGAAAGGAGGATTTGGGTGCAGGTGGCAAGAGGGCAGCCGATTTAATAAAAGATGTAGCCAAAAATATTCGACATACGTCTGCAGTAGCAAGGGAGACAGCTGAAGCGTTTCATGAGAGTGGAGCAGTTATGGATCTTGTAGGTGCAGTACACGATGCTTCGTTAGCTGCAAGAGACACGACAAATGTGATCAATCAAACGACTAGAGACGTAAAAGATAGTCATGTCTTAGAGGATACTGCTGGTGCCATTGAAGAGACGGCTGAGGTAGCAAATGAAACAGCAAGGTTAACGAAAGCTACTGCTAAGCGAATTCCAAAAAGGGCTCCTAAAACTACCAAGCAAGCGAAAAAAGGGATGGCAAATGCACGGAAAGCGTCGCAAAGAGCTGCTAACCAAGCCAGAAGAGTTGCTAAAAAGGGCGCTTCTGCTATTAAAAATAAGGCTGCAAAAGGCACTAAAATTGGAAAAGCAAAAATGAAAAGGTTAAGAAAAAAACGCGTAAGGTGACAAGATAAGGGACAAGGAAGAAGACGTCGAATCGAAGTATACATACCCTGGCCCCAACTATGTGGCTGCTCAAAGTTAATTGCTTAAAATCGTGATTGTTAGTTACAACCGTGACTATTGTGGTATTTGAGATGATTTTCACGCCTACACACTGGGCTAATGACAGCGAAAGTTTATCCGCCGAATCAATAGTTCAAATCCTGAAATACTCTGATCTTGCTTAGAAAATCAAAGATATGACCGGTAAACAATACAAGCTTTGAATATCGTGGTCTGGAGCTACTGGCAGTCGACATTGGATTAAAGTTCTAATTTTTTGAAGCTATGATTAAGCAGAATACTGTCTCAAGCAAATATCTGGCATGGGGTTTGATCAGTCCGACAGACTGGCCGATATAGTCTTTGCAAAGTTATTTTGCAAATCTTGTTGGATTCAAACAAGCAATTGTACAACATAAACTTCAGCACCGCCGAAAACTATCAATGATGATTCCCCCTCTAGACAGAAGACCATTGGTTGCTAGTAGATCTTTTCTAATAATTCGTCCATTTCCTTCTCAGGTATACCAAAATAGTCAAACATCAATTCGGTTGGCTCATTACTCAGTTTAAAGTCTGTATTGAGTCTAGCCTTAGCTAGGGTATCTGAGAGGACTTCCAATAATAACCTGGCAAAATGAATCCATTCCTGTAGTACGGTCATTATTTTTGAATGAATAATCATAATAAACCTTGCAAATGCAGCCACTATAGTGACCCTGCATTTTTGCAGAATCTTTTTGTATGGATTGAAATCAGGAATCCCTCGAACTTCGGAACATACAATATATTGGTACTCATCCAAATTTTTTAGAATCCCACAAGCCCTTACAAGCAAGGGAAGTGTACTCTCTGGTCTTACATCCATCCGAATACTATCAAAAATCCCGTCAACTTTCTCTATGGCAAGTTCTTGAGTAGTGATGCCGTCCTTAGACATGAATTTGCAACATTTTGCGTCATTAATTATATATTTTTGGATAATTTTTCTGGAGATGTTCATCATGTATTTTTATATGTATGCATCTATCTAAATATCTAGCCTTGTTGAAACAGGTAGCTTGGTTCAGAAGATCCAGTTTGAATAGCAAACCTAGATTTGGTTTGATTGGCAATTAATCTGAATTAAATGGTACTTAAATTATACAGCTACGCGTCACCATCTCATGATCCTATTTCTAAAGCATTATTACATAATTCTAGAATAGTCATTTGAGGAATTAAGACTTCTTTAGGGTCATGCATTAGGCATTGTCTGTTAGATACAATCAATATAATTTCAATAAGGGTTAGCAATTGGTGTCTGTTTGGTTACTCGTTTGACCTGGTTTTCCCCGACTGTTTGGTTTAAACCGCAATCCGTACCTCAATTTTTTACTATTTTGGCATCACGAAATATGTCAAGCTTCTAGACTATAGCCGGGTGGGAACTAATAACCTTAGGTACTTGATAAATCCTCGATCACGTATGACCTAGCTGTAATTTATCTTGTATGAATTAACAATATTTTCTCCTGATTTGACATGCAAGGTATTACCTGATGCACTGCGTGTTATATACAGCTAGACATGACGAGAGTCTAGTCTTTATCTCGAATCCAATCACAGATGCCACATAAAAATAAGTTTCTCTGTATCGTTCTAACTGCTAAAAGCTCCGTATTTCCCCCAGGGACAAGACGTCGAATACGTAATAAAAATTTAATATTAAAAGTGTAACCATTGGGCAGATCAGCATTCTTATCTAATCATTCAGATAAGTCTGCAAGCAAGCTATCTGATATATCGCCAGTATATTGAATTATCATGGTTCCCAATATCATTACTACTCAGTTCCTATGCAATACATCAACTATCTTATCCAGCAATATTGCCAAAAGTATATACTGATATGCCATAGAATTCCGCGCTGGAACATGAGGAATACGTAATAGCCATTCCATTTCTCAATTCTTCACACGTGTGTTTATCTCCTTCATTGAAAACAAGGACTAAGTCTAATAGATCATAATTTATAAGTAGACTTTTTAGTACCAAAGTATACTTGGATAAGTATACAAGGTATTGTTTGTCACTAGTTACTCAAAAAGATATCATCCACGTTCTTAATCAAAAATAATAAGGCTTATATATTGCATATATCACTTCGATAAGTGAATGGCAGCAAAGAAAAAAACCGCGAAGAAAGGTTCAAAATCTAAGAAGTAAGAATTAGGAATTTTTTTCAATATTTATTTTTTTATCTTTTTGATGAAGTAGTTTACTTGCCTCTAAGTCGATAAGATACTAGGTCCGACATATGTGAATAGCTAATGGGGTCTGGTTTCATCGTTAAACAGAAAAAAGATTGGGACGATGATGCGTTTAGAAAATTCTTCATCGACATGAGCATAATAGGCAATCTGTATGCTGTCAGAACAACACGTAACATAATCGAGAACACAGTATTAGATGATGTAGATAAAATAGGCAGCACCCCGTTTTTTAAATTTAGCTCAATTTTGAGGCCATTTTAATACTAACTACGAAGGGTGTGTGAACAAATCTTATGCCGATCTAAAGTTAATATCAAATTGACATCATCTGACCACACCCAAGGCATCGTAAGTGGATTTTCTCAGAACGGCTCATGACACTAAATTTTTTGAAGCCGCAGTTTCTACAGATTGGACAGCTTGTTCGACTTTCTTCCATTATTAGATATGGCCGTTATAATAGATGCTATCGTCTATCATATAACCATGACCGTAAACAGAAATTATGGATTAGTTGGATATTGGCAGTATTACCCGCAGCATATCCACTTTTTGAGAATTAAAAGTAGAAATACAATAATCTGAGAAATTTTTTCTGGGTTTGACAATGCGAACGCAGTTGAGACACTGGCCTACGAGTACATATGTGACGTCATCTCTCCGATTCTCTTGGTAACGTGTCGTTTTACCTAACATTTACAAAATGGAGTTATCCATACTCTCCTTTATTCTTCCTGACGAATTATACATTAGCATTGTATAGACTATATGTTTGGAGGGCCTGAATCAATTATAGCATAACTAGAAAAAAACTGCTTAGTCCTTAAACCAGCAAATCTACTGTGAGAGTTATAGAAAAAGGATGAGATTGAGGTTGCATAGTAAAAGATAAAGCTTATGGTCTCGAACTGATGGCCTTGACCACATTGATTACGTCATTCGATGACTATATCTAATAAGAGGATTTAATTGTGAATGATGTCTTATTGTTTACGAGATATAAACTGGTGGTATATAGTAGTGTCTGATAATGACATAAAATATGTCGTCGAGCCATACACTAGACAGCAAATGATGGACATCAACACTGAATTCGTTGAAGTTACAGCACACGAGCATAGCGATGTTGAAATGCCAAGGTCATTCTGGAGAATAGATTATCTTACCGGGATTGCAATATATTGGAGCGACAAATATGATGATGTACAAGACCTGATAAGATATGCTGGAACTACCGAAAATTATCTTGCACAACGAGGATGCGAGAACATTACCCAAGAAGATGAAATGAGAAATAGATTTTCCTTCACACCTGCTGCAGCGCTGGCCGATACCTAAATGACATAATCAAAACGTACTCGCCTAAACTGAACGTATGCGATCTAATATCACTTAGACTTACAAGAGGTTGATTTTCTTATATTGCGCTAAATATAGTTACTTCTCTGGAATCGTAAAATTAAGAAATAATTAGATTAGATTATCAACCCGGATTTCTAACTAGGCCTTTTCTGATCCGCAATCTTATTTAACATTCTTTTTATATTATTGATAAGTTAGCTGTTTTAGCTAACTTTATTATCGCTAACTAATGGAAATATCAAAGTGAACATTTGAACTGCTGGAACGGATAGACATAAACAAAATAAGAAGGAAAGAAAGTGAAGAGTATATTTGGTATAGCGAAATATGGGCCAACCTAAATTAAGCAGTATGATTAATCTTTGGTATATAAAATAAATTGAACGCGTTTGCTTGGTCTGATCAGTTACGAGTTTTTGTTTTCTGACATATGTAGAATTAACCTTATTCTATTCTTTATGTACAACTGATATAACATCGAATAACTAGAGGTATTGCAAATTCAATAATAATCCCTATTTTGACAGTTATGATTTAAGCTATTGATCGTTCTAGATACTTTTGTACTCATTTCTTATTACTTCATATACTAATTAATAACAATGTAAATAAGTTATCAGTTATATTTTCTATTAAGGATCGAAGAGTCGCTTTTGATATACTTATTGATTTGTTCGCCAATGTATTGCTACTCTTCTATCGCCTTCTCAGTTCGCTCCTCAGTTCTTTCAGATTCTTTCAGTTAACTTCAATGAATTAATCTCAAGAATGAAAAGTCTGTGGGAAGTATTCGACAATCGAACCGGATATCAATTTCCAATTTTATTTTAGATGAATCATAGGTCCTCTTGACATGACTCCTCGTTTTAATGGGTCAGATTCTAACGGTTGTTAATATTTTTCTTCGTTCCAAATTTTGTAAAGTATACAAAGGATGTACGATAGGTTTGCGGTTGCTTTGTCAATACTAATAATAATATTCTTGTAGGATGCTGATTCGGAGTTACTGATATCACAATCAAAATTAGACATTAGCAATAATGAGCGTTGAACAAATACTGAAAGAGAACGTATGCTATTTATTTTTTGTAAAATATACATCAAGATAGCCGCATGAAGAGCAAATAAATACGGTGTAAAAATCATACTCCTTCATAATGTTTGGCAAATATTTCTCGATCGAAAATGATGGTTTAAGAGGTATAGGCAGAGCGACTTTCTTTGGAATTGGCTGGGTCTCACCTAACATCTGTCCGTCGCATCTACTACAGGATCTTCTTATTTCGCTAGTCATTAGGAATTTGTATTGGGAAGAGAATATTTAATCTTGATGCATATCGGCTAGTCTGTGGCCAAATTTGCAGTTTAGCAAGATATAGAAACTATAATTGATCATGTATATTAAAAAACTTACCCAATGTTTAACTGACAGACGTGCAAATCTAGTCCTAACATGTATAGTAGTAGGTTTTATACCAACTTGCCGTGCTGTAAAATTAGCATATAGTATGCTTTGCAAAAATTAAGACGCTTGATAACAATTTCGTGACTGTTGTTACTACTATACAAGTCAGTATCTTTTTAGCAGAATTTTGTTTGTCATTAAGTATAGTAATTCTTAAAGACTATAGTCCTCGCCCGATTATAGATTCGGCAAAATCAGACAATCAAGTCCAATATCGACTCGCCCTCATTCGGCTTAACAAAGTATATGTCGATTAAAGAAGTCGCTAATTGGATTATTCATCGGCATTGTTGGATCCTCATCGGCCACGATTCCTAATGTAATAAATTTAAGTGAAGTACTAGGTTACTCAATTATATGCATAAGAATCATATTTAATTCAAAGCTGCTATTGCCTTCAGACGAGGATTTCACCTGATAATGGTCAATTCATGATCCATCCTATCCATTAAGTGGTACACTTAGCTAGATACCTAAGATAAGAAAATAATAGAGGCTGCTCATAGGGGAAATTTGAGTGTGGACGTTTCCAATTCTAGGACTGGAATATATAGAGACATTGTATCGGTACCTATGTTTTCGACAAATTTGAATTCTCCAGTTAATCGCTTCAGCTCGATGTATTTCTGTTCTGGCTTTGCACTGCGCATAATAAGATAATGAATTACTGCACCATTCGCTAAACCTGTTTGGATAAATAGTATGCTACTGTTGTTGTGTTTTATACTATAAAGCATAGGTGTCAAGCCCAGCGCGGATTGTGCAGAAAAGAGAATCACCTTGAGCATGTCTTCCAGATTCTTATATTGTAGGTAAATAACCTGACCTGATTCATCTAATTTAGTCATTGGATACCAGTACATAATATACCTGTAATATTATTCCTTTGTTCAGGTATCGAAGGTCTATTATATCGTTCTTCCACGCTCATGTCTACAAATATGACAGGCACTAAAAATTTGGGTAATTAGGAATAATTGACCAGCTGTACGGTCACAGGTATTAGCAATCTCTCCATCCTGCAATTTGGAATGCAAAACTGCGGTGACACCAGACAGAATCATGTCAGGAACGCCTAAACTTGTCTTCAAGTATCTCCAAAACAACTCAAACCAAGTCGCATCGGTTCTTTCATAGCCGTCGTATATAGACCACTGGAGGGTATTAATGGATGCTAAATGATCCTAATACTGGATATGATATGAACTGTGACAACGATATAACCGTTAGGGTAAATATTGATATCCCATCCTATTCGCAGTCCAACTAATTTGACACATTGAAGCAGGAAAGTGATATTGTGATTCGCCATTCCATTGCAGCAACTAAAGTGGAAGCTATTAATAATTGGAACGAGCCTAAGGAAAGGATTACTAATTTTGCTCGTTTAGTTGGTACTCTAATCTGGAACGATCCATTAAATGTCTCAATGGTTGTTTTTTTTATATGGTTATAAAAAAAGCCTTTGGTAATTATAGATATCCCTTTCATTGTTTGTTATTTCCGAGATTTCATTACACTGGTAACTTGTCTAAGCTCGTCCACTTCTATAACAACTAATGACCCTTACGGTATCAGTTACCATAAATCGAATCCCCAACGTGAACCGAAACAATCTTTATCTCGATTCAAAGCTATTCAACAGACTACAATGCGACTTAAGGACAACCTCTGAAATTCCGGTGAGAGAAATATTCATACGTAATGATGTCGATACCAAAGCATATCGGATGGCAATCTGGAAAAAGAAACTCAAGTTTTATGTAAAACACTACCACCATGCAGATCGAGATTTACTGAAAGGAATATCGAAAATGTCCTGTCAATGCAGGGCGGTGGTTCTTAGGGAGCCTTTGCATAGGGGGGTATCTAAAGCATTTGTAAAGAAACTAATAAGGATAGATGTTGCAGCTGGGACTCCAGTGGGAGCCGTTAATGCGGCAATTATTGTTGGAAGTAAGAGCGACCATCCAGAAGAGGCATTAAAGAATTTAGGATGGAACTAGCAGAAAGTTGCTCTAGCATGATACCTGATTTTTTTGTTATTGATAATGATACAGGTTCTAACACAAGTAAATCCCAAAAGATCTCTTCGGTAGCAGCAAACACTCCAATTAGTCCCAAAGATGTTCTTCCTTAGATGGCCACAGAATTGGAAGACAGTCCCAAATGATAACAAATATTTTGATCCAAGGACGTGGACTTATTTGCACGACCTTTATCCACTAGCAAAAAACCCTGATAAATAAGTGGACCATAATAAACTCAACCTCGCGGCAACCAAAGAAGAATTATTAGATGTCTTACGTATCGTGATAACTACAATAAATGTTATGACAGCTAAGCCATTGGTATTTGACAATACCATGATGCATACAGAAGCCAAGCAAATTCTACCCAGCATTGTATATCCTATATATTGTTTTCCGTGGATCGAAATAGAAGATGGAATGTTGGCTTGGGATGGAAGTTTACTAAGCAATACCCTGATAAGAGAGGTATTATATGTATCTCTGAAAAACGATAAAAAAAATCTTTATTATCAAATTATCCGGGGAAGATCACACAACTGCTTTCTAACATCGCGGAAGTTGAAAGCAGGGCAAAGACATATTGTTTAGTGACAAAAATGAAAACACGATAAAAATGTAAAAATTTGTTACCGGTTAAATTAGATTCATAGAAAGACTTTACCGTATTACTGAAAGTAACTTTAATGCTGGGTAGGGCCAATCGACTTTCAAGATTAGCGAAGAATACACTAACTCATTGAAAATTATGGGGCACGAATCCAATCAGTAACCAGAATAATTAGTAGTGAAATCGAGTCTCCCAGTATTTTTACGAAATGCAGACTTCCCTCCCAATACAATCAAGGAAATAATTTCTCAAGGAGAAACAAAAGACTCTTCATCCCCTGGAAATCCATAAGCACAATTTTGAATATGATTGATCAATAGTTATGATTGACATAGATAGGTACAAATAAAAATGTAAAGTGATTGACTAAATCGTCTAGATGCATATAGGACTGATATCAGATACCCACGACAATATTTACAATATTGAGAAATTCGTAAAAATATGTAGAGATAAAAATATTGATCTTGTTATCCATGCTGGCGACATCGTTAGGCCGGAATCAGTTAAATGGTTTGAAGGCGTGAGGTTGATTGGAGTTCTCGGAAATAATGACATCGAAGAGGAAAGACTTTCATCGAGCTTCCAAAAGATCGGCGGTGAACTTAAAGGGGATTTTTGTGAAATTGAACAGGATAATGTGCTGATCGCGGTTTATCATGGGACAAATGCCAAAAAAAAGTCATTAGTATTGCAATCCGGCAAGTACGACATACTAGTCTGTGGTCACACACATAAGCTTGAAGAGATGCAGGTCGGAAAGACTTTGCTTATAAATCCTGGAACTGCAAATGGCTGGTTTTTTGGCTATAAAGCAACTGCTGCAATTTTTGATACGAAAAGAAGAAAAGCAGAATTCATTAGTCTATAAGAAATACATAATAGTTAAGTACGGATTTGAATTATCCCTAGGTTCAGTTTTCAAGTACAGCGCAGGTTTTGCCTTTTTAATTCAACCTCTGAAAGTAATTCTGATTTAGTAAATTGGCCTCCGGGAGTCTTACCGATTGACTGAGGTTGCCTAATATTCATTTGTATAACATCAGGGGGACTCATTATGTATACAAATCTTCCATATCAATTTTATTGGCTCTATTATATAGCTACTATTACTGACTTTACCAATAGCTATCTTATTTTATTCAAAACCGGAATTCACGGAATTGGAAAATGCGATAGCCATAACTCCTACTGAGGATGGGCTATTTTTAGTAGTCTAGCCCAAAGTTTGTCTGTAGCCACATTAACACGCCTAACAAACATTACTTGAAGATTATTATGTATTCATTTATTCTGTAACAAGTTCGTGCTGTAGATCTGTGTAGCCAACAGTCCCTTATAACACCACACAGTTCAGTTGCTTGCCTGTTTCAATTCTTTAAGAATGTAAACATCAGGCAAAATAAACGCTAACTATAAATCAGTTGTGAAGGATAGATAATATATCTGAAGCATATGAAGAGAGTTGCTTCTTGTTATTCAAGACACTGTATGAATATCGCATCTATTTATCTAGAGAGTATCAGGATCATAATAACGGTTAGTGGATATGACAGCTACGATAACGTAGGAGAATATCTGTGATATTACAGCAATATGGGTATCGAGGATTTCAGTAAGGAAAATGAGTCGAGTACATCTAGCAAGGATGCATATCGTAATGTAAAAAATATATCTGCTGATAATAATGTCTTATCTCCCTCGAGAATGCGAACCGACCGGAAAATCGGCTCGAGGCGTAAGAACTATAAGCAAATTATCATCCTATCGTTTGACGCTCTTAGGGAAAGAAAGGCTAGATCTGCCTTGACTATTCTCATGGTTGTGGTAGGAGGAGCATTAATGGTGGCGCTGAATGGAATGAGCGCAGGACAGTCTGCATTTATGAACAAACAGATGAATATGTTGGCTCCAAATGTTTTGTTTGTTAGCTCAGGGCAAATGAATTTCCGCGGCCCTCAGGGTCCTCCAACTATTGTACTTAGTAACGAAGTTGTTAACAGAATAAAATCCCTACCCTTTGTTAAAGAAGTTGTTCCATCATATCAAGGTCAGCTGCAGCTTAACGCCCAGGGGAATGTTTTGAACGCTCAGATCATTGCGATGGATCCACAAAAAATTTATCTAGTGACGCCCTCGCTACAGTTGGTGGAGGGCTCTAATATACAACCAAATAATCCTACTGCAATGTTAGTAGGAGACAGCATAGCAAATCCTCCAGGAAAGACAACGCCCTTTGTGTCCACTGGCCAGACCGTTAAAGGGATATTTACTTATGTAGAACAGAACACTGGCAAAACTAAAGAGCAGTCTAAAAGCTTTGTGATTAGCGGTATAATCCAGCCCACTGGAAATAATTTTATAGACCGGTCGGTCATAATTAATGAGGCTACTGGAAATTCGCTTTTCCACAAGTCAGGAAAGTACGATCAGATGGTAGTTGCCGCTCTTTCTGGTGATCTCGTCGCCACAGTTCAGGGGGAGATTACTAGTCTATATGGTACTAATATTGGTGTTACTACTCCTAAAGCAATTTCACAAACAATACAAAGATTCCAAAGCGGAAATAATGCGTTTACAATTGCAATAGCTTTTATCGCGTTGCTCGTGGGTGCGGTTGGTATAATTACCACCCTTTACACGTCTGTCAGCGAGAGAACCAAGGAGATTGGTACGATGAAAGCAATAGGCGCAAAGAGTCGATTTATCCTTATACTATTTTTGTCTGAAGCTCTTCTTATTGGTATAATAGGAGCTAGTGTAGGCCTAGTAACTGGTATGGGCGGAGCCTATTTGTTAACTACAGGGTTTGCTCCAAGGGGACCAGGTACAGGAGGAGGTCAGCCCGGAGCACCAGCTCCTCATTTTAACCCAGTTTTTGTTGCCGACCAACTTTTGAATGTATGGATTCTTTCTGTAGCTTTGAGTATAGCATCCGGAATATTCCCGGCTTGGAAGGCTGCTCGATTATCTCCTCTGGAAGCTCTCAGGAGATGATATTCCCTGTCCTGCATTCTATCGACGTTTTTTGAATGTGGGTTGGAACTGAAAGTTTAACTTTTGGTATGATTGAAGAAATCACCTAGATATCCTCAAATAGGCGAGGTCTCAATAGGCAATATTGCAGTCATTCGAGTTAATCGTGTGACAGTTTTATCTACTATACCACAAGTTGTTTGAACGAAAGCTGTTCATTTCTGAGTCTTCGTATATCTGAACTGAATTAATACTACGGTTAAGATAAGTTATGACTAAAGTTGTGCTGTCAAGATGACTAACTGACTGGCGGGAGTCTACATTATCTTTTTGCAAAGGTTAGAAGAGCGATTTTAGCTATTACAGTCAGGACACTCCTCAATAAAGTTCTTCTCGGTCATATTATCCTCGTCTGGAGCCAGTATAAATCCTCTTGCTTTGCATGTCGAACATAAACAAATGTCGCCATAATGCTCAACCCCGAGCCTGAATGTTTCTTTAGGGCTTCGCTGCGAAATAATCCTCAATCTATCGACCGCCTCATTGTTTGCCGATTTAGTTTCCATGCTCGATATCCCTACAAATCTAAAGTAAAGATACTATACCATTTCGGCTATATAAAGTCCTCTCGGATGGATAAATATATTCGTACCCCAAGCTTAAAGAATCAAAGCATAAGATGCATACGGATGAGAAAACGTTCCGCATTTCATCCGCGCTAATTTTCCAGAATACAGTGTAGTTACCTCATTAACACCACACAATAAGATAATGTAGAATTATGTACCAGGAATCCAACCTTTAATAGAGAATAAGATTAGTCTGCATCCAGAAGTTCGGAAAATCTACCGTCGGAAAAAGCCCAATATGTTTTCCAGTCGAATATTAAATCTCTATGCTTATCGCTAAATAATTTTATCAGCCACACTAGCCGATGAAATCTCGGGACTAATATATAGACTATTAATCAACCAATTCGAAAGACCAACTTCAACAGCTGTAATCTATTTGCCCTGACAAAAAAGATAGAACTGACCACAGTCTTACCAAAGAAGATATAACGATCAAGTCTTATGTTAACTTACAACTATAAATATTCGATTAAGGCCATCAAACATTTAAAATCGTATGACCACTGATAAATTACTTGGTTTAATTATCTTGTTTGAAACATTATTCCTGCTTCGTAATTCTTCACAGATGTACCCTTAAGATCCTGAGCAATCTCTTCTTTATCTACCAAGATTTCATTTTGAGAAATTTGTATTAATGATTGGTTATAATGGAAACCATCGACAATTATAGTGATTTCTTCTTTCTCATTATCAATTTTTGCATCAAATAACATGGTATCAGATTGCTTTTGTATAGATAGGTGCCTCGGCTCGTAGCGCACGATCCAATCAAGGTCAGCACTTTCACTGTGCCAGCTATTTTCAGACAACATGGCCTTTAAATTATTCAATGAATCGAAAAAGTTAACATCAAATAAGATGAACCTGTTGTCTTCTGGGTTTCTTTTAACTGTTATTATATCAAAATCATCTACCACTAAAATCCGTGGAGTATTTACGAATTTGCATTTTCCAACATTAACTGTGATGTCTGAAGAATGTACTGTAAAAGCATCGAGTTGATGTTCTTTATTATAAGGACTGAGTTTTGCATTTCGCAGTAGATCTTCTTTTAAATCGTTATCATGATACTTGTTCCTATGAATTGGACAAAGGGCTACCATGTTTTCAGGAATGAAAACTTCCTTATCCTGTTGAATAATGTCTACATACACCAAAACAGGACAGCCACAAATTATACAGCCATACAATGCTTCTTTTCTTAACTGATTCTCAATCTGTATTGGAGGATTCCTCGTTATCATACAATATCATTGCTAATTTAATGAACTGGCATGACAATATAAATTGATATTTGTCGAGGTGAGGAAATTTCGATCGGTAATGGTGTATGTCAATTTGTACGATATATCATTTTTAGCGCTTATAGCCAAGCAAAAGGAAGGAATAGAGTAGAATGATCAAACTATGATACTAATATCGGTTATATTAAGATTAAAGGATTAGAACTGTTGCAACTTCATTCCACATTTAGATGATCCAGTTCCACACCATCTGATCGATTCTGAATAACACGTACGGAACTGTACAAGTGTATTCTCTATTCGTTGGGAAGTTCATATTATAAGATCACTCCGAATAAGTAAGTCATGTATTATTTCAGCAATCAAATCGTTTTTAGCATTATAATGCGCCTATCTTTGCATATCAGAGGAAATCTTTAACTGGGCCCTGCAGTTGCGATTCTTTAGAGTTGTATTCAGCCATGAAATGAACTTATCTTCAAACTTTTTCCCTTTAGACTCATCTACTCCTTGCAGATTACACTCGTAGATCTTTTCGACAAACTGGCCAGAAAGAAATAATTTTGCAAATGACCATCCAGCACTCGTAAGCGGAGGATCAATCGCAAAGACTTCCTTACTTTCAAGATTACATATTTTTTGATACTTGGCCAAAAGCGATGTGGCGATGTAAGAATCAGCTTCGAAATACATGGACTGAGTTTGAAAGTCGAGGATAAATGTCGAAAGAGGCTCCATTAGAGATGCAACATATTTTATTCTACAATATCTTATAAATTGTGAGAGGTTCTATACGCATTGAAGAGTCAGCTGTAAATATCCATAGAAGCCTTGGGACGCTGCATTTGAACTGTCTCTATTTAAGCGAAGAAAATAAAACCATCACAGCACCTAATAAAGTACTATGTAAGGTAACTAGAAGAAGACCAAATAGACTCCTGTATATTTTTCATCTACTCTAGGGTCGTTCTTTTATTCTTGGGTATACAGTGCAGATTGATAGATTATGCCTCAGATTCGTAATGGCGAAGTTCACATCATCAGGCGGACATCCGGGAATTGCTATTGATAATACAACCATCGAGAATAAATAAACGAATTTGATAAATAAGGATACTAGATTTTTGAGTGTAGGCAAATTCAATACTGTATACTCTATACTTCACAACGAGCACTATTATCCTTCATTAATTATGGTCATTTATTGCTAATAACATTAGCTTATTATTTATTCTAGAATGGTTTTATGTCAAGTATCAGTATGAACACGGTTTTGTTATATATGGTCGACAGTTAGGTAATATTCAGCTACTCCTCTGGATCTGGGATATGATTTGAATACAATAATTATATCACTCTACAGAATAAGAAATCATAGAAAATAGATCCATATCGCTATGTTATACAATAAATTATTAATCCGATTACAGAATCTGATACAAATGGAAGGACAGAGTGTCTGGGATGGAATTATCGATGACCGTTGAGATGAAATCGAGACTAAAACAGTTAATTCAAGAAAGATGTATCAAAGTACTTGACCGATCTATCACGTTATCGAGCGGAGAGACAACTTACTATTATTATGATATAAAGGGATTGTTCAATGGAGAAGGACTAAATTTAGTTGGAGAGTTATTACTAACAGAAGTTTTGAAGTTTAACCCAAAGTCAGTAGGAGGGTTAGAAGTTGGGTCTATTCCATTGATTTCAGTCATTGTAGCTTTGGGCTATACTAGTTATACTAATCGAGGCCCATCTGGATTCTACGTAAGGAAATCAATAAAGGAACACGGGTTGCAAAAGAAGATTGAAGGAACCTTACAGGATCCCGTTGTGATAGTCGAAGACGTTATGACTACAGGCACTAGTATCAGAATGGCAATAGATGCTGTGAAGGAACAAGGTGCATCAGTGAGCGGGGTAGTTTGCGTAGTAGACCGACAAGATCCGAGAAATGTAATAAAAGATAATATCCCCTGTTCATCCCTCTTTACCCATTCAGAATTTCAGAATTTTATTGAACAATTGCTCTCCAAATAGATGCTTAACCCAAAAAAATTTCGCATTTATGACGTAATTGATATATAAATAAATTCTTTGCAAGCTGAAATTAATCCGGCTCATATCCTACATATTCAATTGGTTTCAAATGCAATATACATTATCTAAGTTGAGAGGGTACCAATAATAGTTCTGGCATAATAAATGATAAATCTCTATGACAACAATCTAGGTTTTCTCAATTTAGCTAACTTATTCACTATGAGTTGCTCGTCCTAACAATTAGAGAAATAATGTGTATAGTTTAGAATGATAGGGGGTCTTACAAGGCCATGTGAACTAATACAAACCTTATGCGAACTGAAGAATTCCATGGTTGGAAAAGACATAAAAGGTAACACAACCGTTTAGCAACCCACGTACGAACCAATAGATTCATGCTGTCGCTGGCGATGCTGGCTTTTGAATTCAGTCCAACAATTCACCTTGTGTATGCGACCGAACTTCAACCAGCGACCGTTATAATTTTTATAATATCATGAAAAAATATGATGGTGTTATTTACCTCTTACATCGTGAGAAGATAAAGTACACATAACTTCTTAGGGTAAAGATTTTGATCCTTTCCTCATCATTTAAACTAGTTTAGGTAAGATATGCATTAGTACTGATCAGGACAGTTGAAGTTGTTTGTATACCGGCTTCGGCTTGCTCTCATACAATTGCAAACCTAAATAATTCTAATCACGCATTTTCGAGAACAATTCCGATACTAACGCTCGTATTAGAACCAATCATAGTTGCTGGGCATGACAAACGTCACTTTAGAGGAGGTAATTCCTTAGTAGAACTTCATGTAATATGTTATGAATCATTGTGGATAAGTTAGAAAGTGTCTAAAAAATAATAATAATGTGTCGCAGAGGATTTGAAAATTGAGACTCAATAGCCATTGTCGTTCCAATAGCTAAAGATTTTATTCAGTAAATGGGGTTTGGAACCCACAATAATATCGTTGATTCTTTAATGGTCTATGATATCCTGCCACAGACAATAAGTTTGTATGATATTCAAATCGATTTCTCAATACTAATAATTTTTCTTCTCTCTATTTTTCATCGCCTTATCAGAGTGTTTTACGTAGTTTAGCTCAAATTCTTCATGTGGTAACATGCCATGATGATTGAATGGAATTTAACAATAAATATATATATTGACCGCTTCAAGTTTGCAAGTATATGGTCTTTTATCTACCGTAGTCCTGTACCAAACTTTGATTTTCAGACAGTTACCAGTTATTGCCGTTATAGGGCTATACTAAATCATAGATCAAAAGCTATGTTGTCAGGTAGCGATGTCTGGTTATTGCGTATATACTAACTACCTTCAACTTTTTATACATTCATCTGTTTTCTAGAAAGAGTTCCAACTAGTGGGTTTATAAGATATGGTAACGTACATTTTAGCCATATCGCAGCTCGAATGTAAAAAGGAACTACTATTTCTAATCGTGGGGAGCATGATGCCGAAATAACAGATCTCGATACGGTCTTTGGACTTAGCATTAACCCGGTATAATTTGGGATACGACGTGGGAAAAATTTGTTATTAAAAAAGTTAGTTTTCACGCCTATCGGACTGACTACAGTTATACCAACTCCAGTTCCTTGCAATTCGTGGTGGAGTGATTCAGAAAAACCTAACATAGCATATTTTGAGGCGCAGTAAGCAGCCATGCCAGCAATTCCAAAACTAGCGGCAACAGAAGCAATATTTACGATATGACCGGTACGCCTGGATAGCATAGAATTTAAGAACACCTTAGTACAATACACCATCCCAAAATAGTTTGTATGCATGATTGCTTCTATTTCGTCTATCTCTTGCGCTCCTACATATCTAAGTGCCCCAAAGCCTGCATTATTAACCAGTATGTCAATCCTGCCTAATTTTTGCAGCAGATCTCTCCCCATTGCTATTACCTCCTGTCTTCGAGAGACATCGCATACATATGGAATTACGTCTGGTCCTTTTGTTTCTCTTGATCCATGGAATGTTGTTTGCTCAATCATTCTTTGAAGTTCTATCAATTTTGGTTCGGTACGAGCTATTATGATTACCTTAGAGGCGCCGCCCGTTGCAAAATCTATTGCGACCTGTCGCCCAATACCCGATGAAGCACCTGTTATTACTACAAACTTTCCTCTAAATTTTTTTCGAATGCGTTTCTCACCTAGAGCGTTATCCGTTGGTGTTGTCAATTAACCTCGCTAATTATACTCACATAGGGGGCTTAAACATTCTTCCAACACTGAGAATGATAAAATGATTAATCAGGATCTCTTTTATTTTGATTTTGTTATGCTTTCTTGTTTCTGTTGTGTTGTATCTGATGGACAATAATGAAGTATTGATATATTTTTTATACTGGAAAGAGGCCCTTAAGAGAGTCGTATCGCGATTTATCAAAAATGGTGATCTAAATTTACATTAATTTTTAGAAATGACTACGTTCATATCAAATGCGGCCAAAGGCTAGGGACATAAGTTGACAACATATCAATTGCACACCTCTTACACATAACAGATAACTAGTGGATTCTAATCTTGTATTGATTCTAGCTGCCAGTCTGTGCATCAATTGGTGGATATCTTGCAAGTGACTCCGAGTGAGACCTGAAAGTCAAAGACTAAATGATGTGTATGGAATAGATTATCAGGAAAAGACATCGAGCTAGGTACATAATTATTATGGTTTCGACTTCCTGTCTAATGTTCGTTATGGGATTACGGAGGCTTGAAAACACATCATAATATTTTTTATTAGTCCAATTGGATTAGGGCATGCAACTAGAGATATCGCCATTTTGGAATGCCTTCAGCGCTTAGGCACGAGTAAACCACTAGCCGTCAGTGGGTTAAATGCATACAAAATGGTTTCTTTACTTGGATATAAAGCATATAACGTTTATCATCCTAGTGGATTTACCGTAGATGATAACATGAGACTTCGAAATATCTCGATATGGATCTTGAAGTATGTTATGTATTATAGAAAGTGCAAATCAATAGCCAGACGGATTGTACAATTAAATGAAGGACTCATAGTCAGCGACGAAGACTTTGCATCTATTTCAGTTGGAAATGAAATGAAACGGAAACGAATTTTTATAACTGACACAGTTAGAACCTCGTTTATTAAAACACCGTTACTCTCTTTATGTGAGTCCAAGATGAATAGGTCTATGCAACATATGATAAAAAGCTGTGATCATGTCGTAATTCCAAGTCATGGTGACGATAAAGACAATATATCACATGTTGGTCCTATAGTGAGGAACTTGACTACGCCAGACAGATCGGAATTAAGAAAAAGATTTGGAATGAATAAAAGGACCATAGTTGTCAGCATTGGTGGAACTGATTCAGGTAGATATTTGATCAATAAAGTAATAAAAGTTCATCGAAAGCTCCGAAAAAGACTTGATACAGACCTATTTGTCTTTTCAGGGCCTTCTTTGAAGCTTATTGAGTCAAATGATGAATTCAGGAATGTTGGCTTGGTTGAAAATTTACATGAATATATTTATGCTTCAGATCTTTTGATATCCCTTGCAGGAAAGTCAACGATTGACGAATCCTGTGTTTATGGCACACCAGGGATTTTCATTCCTATCAAGAACCATTTTGAACAGGAAGAAAATGCGAGATTGATGGGATATAAATATGAGGATATATTTGCATTAGAATCTTTGATAGAAGACAAAATTACCACGGCTAAAGCTAGACCTGGCTTTAATGCAGATCAAAATGGGGCTCAGAAGGCAGCTAATATCATCGCTAAGATTGCCTAGTGATTGTCAAGCGATTTTCAGCCTAGTGATAGCATTTTGATGATCATCAAGTCTCTAGCCGTATGAACTGAATGCATATGGACAATTAGCTATTGCCTTCAATTACAGAGTGTGCGTTTTCACTAGCTGTCATTACATCTGTTTATATTATTGAGATCAAATCATACTTTATTCAATTGAATTCAGATCCAATGAATATAAAATGGACATTTTGTTTGTTGAGATTTTCCGGTCTCCATAAGTTAACTAGTTTATTGGGACTAGCCTTCGTTAATCTACCAAAAGTGGAAAAAGTATCAGCTATCTGAAATCAAGCTATCTCAGTCAATAGTATCAGAGTGGCATTCTAATTTCCTTCAGTCATAATCTTTAATTTTCCGCTTTTTTAAAAAAAGATCTTTGGGTCGGATGGAGGTAAGATGGTTACTTGCTTGTCTTGGATAGGTCCTCTGCTCTAGCATCTGCGGTATAGGTAACGGTGAACTTGTGGCCGTTTAAGGTGTGGAAAGCAACAGCATTACCTGCGAAGTCAAGAGAGCCTGAGGGTATTGGGGTCCCGCTGGGATTCTTTATAAGAGAAATTGCTACTTCTCCTTTGCCGAACGGAGCGGTCAACGGTTTGCCAAAAGTTGCATTACCACTTGCGCTAGTATTATCATAGGCGTGTAGTATGACCATTTCGACTGGATAACTTGCTGTCCATGAAATAGTTCCAGTCCAAATCTTACCGTCATCTCTAGGCGGTATTGCCATTACTAATTGATGACCCTGATGTCCAGGGAGCGGATCTGGCCCAGATTCCCCGGTCTTTTGTACAATATAGTGGTCTGGAGGTGGACTATTTTTTTGTGCATTAACTATCGATACTCCAATGCAAGATGCTGCAGTCAGTACAACAAAGATAGCTACTATAGATGCTGCCAATATTACCGAATTCCTGTTTGATGTCATATCTGCTTGGAAAACGTGGTTTTTCATTGGACACGGTATTAATCAACAATATTCATAAGAGTTACGGCTACAATGTCGTACGGAACTGACATCGTTAGACATAGTTGACACCGTAATACAGGACTAACTAATTGTTTCCCCCATCTAATCAAATAAGAAATGACTGATTGAATTGCTATTGATCCTATTGAAGAGAATTTTGGAGACGTAGAATCTAAATTTTGTCATCTAGAGTAACCAAAAAGTATTAGTAAAGATAATTACAGATATTATGAATATTGCTAAACACAAATACTTGATTATGCTCGTAGACGACGAGCCTGACACTACCTTAACCTTGAAAGAGGGCCTAGAAGGCACCGGATTCGCCTTAGTCGATGCATTTAATGACCCACTCCTAGCACTGTCAGCATTCAAGCCGGGCATCTATGATCTTTTGCTACTAGACATTAAAATGAATAAAATGGGGGGATTCGAACTATTCAGAGAGATACAGAAAAAGGATAAAAATGTAAACGCTTGTTTTATTACGGCCTATGAAATCTATTACGAATCACTAAAGCATGAATTTCCCGGGCTAAATGTCGGCTGCTTTATCACTAAACCAATTGATATAGACAGTCTTGTTAAGCGAATAAAGATTGAATTAGAACCTAGATAAAATTGCGTGCGTTTTTTTGAACTTCATTAAGAACAAGGTAAACTTTGTTGTTGAATCTTCCGATCTTTAATCGATATTCCGATATTCCAATGACTGTAGAATTTCTCTGGGGTTGATTCCGAGACTTAAATTTAACGTCGAATTTTATCAGTATCCATTTTAATAACAGAATCGCATAATATAATTAATTGATCTCAAAAGAAAATGCGATGGTATTTGGTGTTAGTTCCCTGAATGAGACTGTCCTCTTCGCAATAGGCTCAATTATGCCCTCCAGCATAGCTCTTAATATTATTGAGAAATTAATATTTATCTCATGGTTTATCGTAAAATAATGTCTATTATTATCTATTCTATGAGAATACGACTGAAAGCGCTTGAACCACAATTCTAAGAATTTAATGAGACTCTCAGTATTTACCTCTGGAAAAAAATAGGATACATACTCTTTTGCAACTGTTAGCCCTAAATCCTTGCCGAGGTCTTCTGCACGCTTTTCAGTGACCTCATCGAAAGTCTTTCTAAGAAAACCCTTACTCATCAACATAAACCCGAGCTCCTCAAAATAGATTTCGCTAGTCATATAGTTTTCCAAGATATTGTTGACCAGGCTACTGAGCGTGACTCCTCTTTTTCTAGCTTCAACTTCTAATGATTTTAGCACATCCTGTCTCAATCTAAAACTTGAATGAACCAGTCTCTCAGATCTCTTAGCCTCCCTTGGCAAATATGATATTAAAGACTCTCCTACCACAGTTATCCTTTTTTTCTCCCAAAAACTATGAATAGAACCGACTAAGTTGTGACTGGATTTATTAATCGTATTTGCCATCTTTTCATTAGAAATTGAGGTGGTGCTGAAAGTAATCCCGGATGCCAGAATTAGTATTAAAGCAAGTCTTGTGCTAACCTTTTCAAGTTCCATAAATTCTGGACGGATTATGCTTTTTTCAGGCACTGAGTCAAATTATAAGTAATAGATATAATAAATACTTCCCGATAGACTTTTAAAGGTGTTGTCCAATTTTGGCCAACTCTTATTAGCAGGCCTAGCAACGTTAATTTGAAATCTTTGCTACTGTATGTTATTTGTAAGAGCCGAATTGGAGTATTAGTTAGCGTTATTTCCATTGAGCAATTGTAACCCCAAAGATAAATCCTAATGCCTGAGTTTTGATACCATATCCTACCTTTGTGAATCTTAATAATAAATTTGTAGATAAAAAGTCCTAGACCTGTTCTTCCGAGGGTTTACTTACAAATTAAGTGAATAACTTCAACACGAGAATATGGAAGCATCATTTTGAAGATCGTTGACCAAGCCCGATCACCACTTTTTTTGTGGAACCTATACGGAAATTCTGATGAGGAATTGAATGCAATATCGCGATAATTTATATCGTACAATATCTCGAAGTACCGCTTAATGCCACAACCAGAAGAGTTCTGATCTCGCAGTTGGAAATTATATATTCAGTTAATTGTTTGGAAATGTAACTTCCTTCGATTTGATCCTCTGGTTAATGGCCAGATATTATTTGATAAATCGCCGGACAAAATCCAACTTGCACTTTACTTATTCAGATATACGCTCGTGTCAAAATTAAGGACCACTTTGGTGCATCTTGCCTTGCTTATATTTATACCCAATACAGTAGTGTGCCAGTGTATACTTGAATTGCCTAAAAAGTGAATTCTAGACCAGCGATAATAGCTTTATCTAATTAGTACTCTATCTATCCAGGCTCCTGACCAAGGATTGGTCAATTCACTAGATAACCAGCAAACGTCTACCGCACCAAGAATATGTAACGTATGATAAGCTGCCACTGCGTCGAGATTTCTCCAATTCGGCATGTCCAAGTATATGAAACAACGCATAATTCAGGATATGTTCTTCACTAATTAGGGATTGATCTCTTTAATCACGGTGACCGTATTTGAATCAGAGTTCGCAACATAGATGCTATTATTTATTGGGTTATAGGCTAGCCCGATTGGCGTTCTTCCTACCAGTATTGTATTAGTGACAGTGTTCGATGAACTATTTATCACAGAAATTGTGCCGGATACAGAGTTAGCAATATATACTTTACCGTTATCTGGATTATATGCTATGCCGCTGGGCCCGGCGCCTACGGGAATTACGCCTACTACACGATTGGTGGTCGTATTAAGAATAGACACGGTGTTTGAACCGGTGTTACTCACATAGACTAGCCCGTTAGCCGAGTTGTAGACTGAAGCTGATGGCAAAACTCCGCCCGAAGACACCGTCTTTACTGCGCTATTGGTCGAACCATTAATTATAGATACAGTATTTGTTCCCTTGTTACTGATATAAATCCCATCGTTATCCGGGTCGTATGATACGGAAGACGGGTTAAAGAATCCCGAGAGGTATCCTTTTACTTGGTTGTTGGTACCATTAATTACTGATACGGTGTTAGAACCTGTGTTGATTGTATACACCGTATTATTTATGGAATTTATGCCTATACCACTAGGACTATTACCGGGAGATTTGCCTACTTGAAGAGAATTTACTACCTTGTTGACAGTACCGTTAACTACGGATAAAGTATTAGATAAAAGATTAGCGATATATGCAAGACCGTTGGCAGAATTGTATGCGACAGCCTGAGGGTTCTTTTCTACAGGAAGAGAACTTGTTATAGTGTTAGTAGTACTATTTATTATTGACACGGTGCCAGTTGTATTGAATTTACCATAGTTTGTCACATAGACATTACCGCTAGAAGTATCCGTTGTAACTCCATACGGCGAAGAAAAGCCAGTAATATTAGTTACTAATGGTCTATTAAGTATAATAGGCGAAGACCTAGATGTACCCTCGTTAGTTATTATACAGACCTTTGTTTGTCCTGACCTTATATTACCCTCACAGTCAGCGGAATAGTCTACGGTATATCCTGATTGGCTCTTTTCAGTTACTCTATAGCTGCCAGGGTAAATCGAGACTGAAATGCCACTATCTGACTTTCCGTCAAATGATCTAGGTGAAGGATTATTTCCATGTACCGTGATGGCGAAGTCTGATGGCCTTTTGTTCAAAGACCCTTGCAGACTATTATCTACGTTTTTTATAACTATTAATTTCGATGTTGGTCCTGGTTCTTGATAGACATTTGTAATATTGCACTTGATAGAATTAGGATTAGCATTAGCATTTCCTGAACAATCTTTTGAATAGTCAGTGGTATAGCGAGAGGTGGGACCGGTTTCTGTAACACTATACCTACCCGGCTTCAATTCTACATTTGTTCCAGACGAACTTCCATGGAAGGAATTAGGAGAGGGATTATTTCCATGTACGGTAATGGTGAAGTCTGATGGCCCTTTGTTGCCTCCACCATCATTAATTACCATTTTAGTGACTATTAACTTTGACAGCAGGCCTGGAACGAATGGATTATACTTGTTCGTGATAATACAGTTATTTGTCTCACCTGCCTTGATAACTCCATTGCATTCCGTTGAATAGCTCGGAGTATACTTACCAGGCACGAATTGTGAGGATATTGGACCCTGTTCCAATACTTGATAATTTCCTGGATTTAGTGTTACTGTAGAGCCTGCTGAATTTCCGGGAAATGATTGTGGAGAGGGATTATTTCCATCGACATTAATTGTAAAATCTGATGGCTTTTTGTTGCCTCCACCATCATTAACTACCTGTTTAGTAACTATTATTTTTCCAGTGGTTAC
>Ga0070711_100000319_pt1 | contig 24841 bp, 27 predicted proteins | sample LARL53metaG_FD_65452 | JGI IMG/M metagenome (GOLD analysis project Ga0070711, IMG submission 65452) | Corn, switchgrass and miscanthus rhizosphere microbial communities from Kellogg Biological Station, Michigan, USA - LAR L5-3 metaG | ecosystem: Host-associated > Plants > Roots > Rhizosphere ... | reverse complement strand
ATGGTCAGCTCGGCCACGCTGCGCGTGTTGGAGTAAGGCGCGTTGAACACGGGAACGCCGAGCCGCCGCGCTGCGTCGAGGTCGACCTGGTTGGTGCCCACGGAAAAGCAGCCGACCACCATCAGCCGGTCGGCCGCGGCCAATACGTCCGACGTGAGCTGGCTGCGCGAGCGGATACCGAGCATGTGCACGCCGCCGAGCGCCCGCTTCAGCGCGTCCTGGTCCAGCGCCTTCGGCAGGCGCTCGACCTCGACATAGCCGTTGGCCTCGAACAGGCGGACCGCCGAATCGTTCACGCCCTCCAAGAGGAGCACGCGGATCTTGTGCTTGGGCAGCGATAGCGTCATCGAATCGTCTCTTCAAAGTGCCGTTCCGAAGGCCGCACGGATAGCCGGAGCCGGCGCCAAGCACAATCTCGAACCTGCTGCCCCGCCCAAGATGATTGACGCAAATCAAGTGCGAATGCGCCGGCGAGCGTAGGTTACCGCCAGCATCGAGCAAGGCGAGGCCGATGTTCAATTCAAACGAACTCGGCAAGGAGCTGCAGGCCCTCAAGGTAGACCTTTCACGGCTTCTCGATGGTACGCGCGATGGATTTGTCGATACATCAAGGGCCGCCGCGGACACACTGGCCGATCAGGTCACGACCGCCGTGAACGAACTCAACGAGACGCTCACGGGCGACGAGAGCCAGATCCGGCAACTGATCTCCGACCGTCCGGTGGTGACCGTGATCGTCAAGAGCCTGAAGAAGCCGGCCTAGGCGCAGTCGACCGGGCAGAGCATGAGAGGACCGCTCGAAAATGCCGAGCGCCGCGACCTGCGGCTGGATGCCTGCCGCGGCCTGGCGCTGTGGTTCATCCTTGTCGATCACATCCCGAACAATTCCCTGAGCTGGCTCACCCTGCGCAATTACGGCTTCAGCGACGTCAGCGAAGTCTTTGTGTTCATCTCCGGCTATACATGCATGTTGGCCTATGGCGGTGCGCTGTCCGAGGAAGGCTGGCGTACGGTCGTGGTCCGCGCGCTGCGGCGCGGCTGGGAGATCTACACGGCCTTCTTGCTGATCGTACTCTTCTACGTCGCACTCGTCTGGATCGTGGGCGGCGGTCAGCGCTATCTCGATGAGACCAATACGGGCTTCTTCTTCCGTGTGCCGGGTCCGGCCGTCGTTCACACCGTGCTGCTCCAGTTCGCGCCTGTCGACACCGACATCCTGATCACTTTCGTGCTGCTTCACGCGACTTTTCCGGGCCTGTTGTGGTCGATGACACGCGCACCCGCGGTGACGCTCGGCGCATCGTTTCTGCTCTACATGATGGTCCAGATTTTCAGCTGGCATGTGCCGGCGTGGCCGACCGGCGAACTGTATTTCAATCCTTTTGCCTGGCAATTGCTGTTTGTGATCGGCGCCTGGTATTCCTGCCAGTGCGGCCCCCGCCTGCAGCCCATCGTGCAATCGCGCATCCTGCTCGCGTTCGCAATCGCCTATCTCGCTGTCAGCCTGATCATCACCTTGAGCTGGCAATTCAAGTCGCTTGAATGGTTCCTGCCGGAGCAAGTTGCGAAACTGATCTATCCGATCGACAAGAGCCACATGGCGCCGCTGCGGCTCTTGCACTTCCTCGCACTCGCGATCGGGGTCTCGCGCCTGACGCAGCCGGTTTGGCGCGGTCCGATCAGGCTGCTGCTGGTGGCGCTGATACGTTGCGGCGAAAATTCATTGGCGATCTACTGCCTTGGTGTCCCGCTCGCCTTTCTCGGCCACGTGATTCTCGTGGAGGTGTCGGCCAGCTTTGCGATGCAGATCGCCGTTAGCGTCGGCGGGATCGCCGCAATGGTCGTTGCCGCAACCCTGTGCACCTGGGAGGCCAGGCTGGACCGGCGGGGGCCAAAGCTGTTTTGACCTTGCCGACCCGGGCGGAGGAAATGCCCGCCGCCTCACCTGCGCTCGTACCGCTGTCTGGCCGGCGCCGCATCAGAAGTGGACCTCGGTGCGCAGACCAAGCACCCAGGCATTGTCGGTCTTCACGGCTGCGGCATTGAAACCGCGCCCGCCAGGATTGATCACATACTGGGCGTCGAACTTGAGGTTCATCCAGCCGGTCGCCTGCCACCCGTACCAGGCTTCGAGCGGAACTTCATTGCCTCCTGCATTCGGGCTGAAGGCGGCCGAATTCACATGGGTCGTGCCCACCGCAAAGCCGACTTCATCATCCGGCCGCGCGGCGAAGGTTCCGCTGTGCCTGAAGCCCAGGGCGATCTGGTAATCCTGGAACGACGTCCGGTGATCGGCGACGGTCGTATTGAGGAACGCATACCAACCCTGTGCCTTGGGACCTTCGACGGTCAGCCGCTGCAGGATCGACTCGTAAACGCCGAAGCGACCTCTCTGATCGCCCAGATTTTGATCGGGAACACCGCCGACGCCCGGGATGATCGCGACGATACCTGGAAGACCGCCATCGATCGTCGACGCATTGTCATACCAGCCGCCAAACCGCCACGTCCCACTCAGAGGCCCGCTTGGCGCCCAGGTCAACTCCACTGGAACCAGCACACCCGAGGCGGGATTCGAACCGGGAATCCCGGGCGCGAGGTAGATGCCAGTATCCGATGTCGTCAGATATTTCGGATTGGCGTCGTAGACGCCGACCGAAATCTGCAATTCCCTGGTCAGCTGATAGTGGGCGACACCAGCCCATTGGCTCACCGGCCAGTTATAGATGTAGCCTCCCTGGATGTTGCCGGGCTGGCCGCCACAGAAGGTCAGATTGACGAACTCGCACAGACCGAAGAAGAAGTCGGATCCGACTGGAAGGCGACCGCCCTTGAGCTCGAGGCGACCATCAAGGAGCTTCTGCGAGTAGTAGAGCTCGGTCAGGCGCAGAATATTGCCGCGGCCGAAAACCTCATTGGTCAGCTGCAAGGCCGGAATGCCCGCGTCGTCGTTCAGATTGTGGCCGAAGCGGTCGACCAGCGTGAGGCCGACCAGGCCCCCCTGCACACCGGCAAGCTTCGCCAGATCGAACTTTGCCTGAAACCACAGCTGTCCAGCCTGCGTCGCCACGCGATGGGCTCCACCCGTCAGGTTGGTGACGGCTTCATCACCCAGCGTCAGGGACAGAGCGATTCCCTGCTCCTTCAGCTTCGTCCTGCCGAGATCGCCGAACAGATACGGCCTCGTCCAGAAATCATCGGCCGAAGCATAAGGAACAGGCGGCGCTTTCGTTGGCAGATCCGCCGCGGACGCTCCGCCCGTCAACAGAGCCGACAAGGCAATCCCCAAGCCGCACGCGCGTGCGGTCCTTACAGACAACATTCTCTTGATCCTCGCGCCGCCCCGAGCTCTTCTGTTTGTCTCGCGCCCAGCCCGGATGGCCGGGCTGGGCGTCGCAGAAAGTCAGTTCGATGAACTCGCGCAGGCGTAAGAAAGCGTCGGAGCCGGCTGAAAGACGGCCGCGTCCTCCGTTCAAGGCGATCAACGAAAAGCTTCTGCGGGGAGTAGAGTGCGGTCAGGCGCGGAATATTCCCGCCGCCGAAAAACTTCATTGGTCAGTGGGGCGTCTCGGTTGGCCTGGCAGGCCTAGCCCGGCCAATGGCAGCAAACGCAGGATGGCTTGAGCTCTTCGCAAAAATCCATCATCGTTGTCCCGAACATTGACGGATATCGCTTCGTTCAACGCATCCTGCACTCTCACCCCTTACACGGATTGGCGGGTCAGAGCGTTTTCGAGCGACGTGGCACCGGTTCGAAGAAAACGCGTCGAAACAAGAATCCAGAGCCTATGTTCCGATCCAATTGGAACGGAAAGCCTCAAGGCTGCGCCAACCCGTCTGAAGCGTTTTGCCCGGAACCTTGCCGTATCGGCACCGTTATCGCTGCAGCATTTGAGGCGCGAAGAGCTCACGCTGAAACACCACCACGCTTCACCTCAATGTCGAGCATCATCCCTCGTGAGCCGGCAATGAGGAACGCGTCGGTGCGTTGTCGGCAACGACCGCAGGATCATATGCAGATGCCCGTCGAACCTCCGGACGTCCCACCGGCAACACCAGGCCATCCGACCGAACCGCCGCCTGAAAGCCCACCGGGCAGGCCGGACCCTCAAATACCGCCCCCGCTCCATGAACCGGGAGAGCCGCCGCGGCCGGACGAATTGCCTGGCCGAATGCCGGACGAAGTCCCCCTGCCCGGACCGAACGGACCGCCGCCACAGCCCAGTGCGTGACGGCTTGCGCCAGGGATCCAACTCAATCCCACGCACCACATGCCAAGCAAGCATGCGACGGATGCATGCGGCAGCGATAACCATCACCCCCTGGCAATCGTGTTCGGGTTCGCCGGCGATTCAACCGGTTCGCCTCACATGCGCCCCCACGTGGCACTTCGGTCAAACGCGTTTCCGACGCAGACCGAGTCCTTTGCGTTCGGCTCAACACTTATCGAGTATTTGGTCCCGTCCCGACAGACCACGGTCCATTGATCGAGCCCGGCCCCGGTTGCACCCGTATACGAGGCCCGAACGACACCGTCGCAAGCCTGGTTTCTGCTCTTCAGCACAAGGGTCCAGAATGCAAGACGCCTCGCCTCGTCAAGTGCAAGTATTCTCGCCGAGGTCTGGTTGGCGACGCGGACCGCTTCGAAATGCTTGGGAATCTCGGAGCGTCCAATAGTTGGCGCAACGCCACCGGCCTCTTGCAGATCAGAGTCAGCCTGAATAGAAAGCCAGGCAACCGGCGATAAGGCCGCGACAGCGATTGCGAGAAGGACAGGTAATCTCAACACATCCTCCCGGGGTTGGAGACGAAGGGGCCTCCGCGCCTTGCGGCGGCAAGGAGATTCCAGCAATTGACGTTTATCGCCGAAGCCAGTTTTCCATTCCGCCACGTGCCGTGCCCGCAATCTTCCGCCGATCATTGGCGAGAAGATACCGAGGCCGTAGCAGCGTTAAACGTTTCAGCGAGCGACACCTGACGTATCTCAAAAAATCGAGGTGAGGCTGATTGGAGTGAAAGGCCGACTTGAAACTTGAAAACCGTATCAGCTCGGTTCAAATGTCGCCTGCACTGGAGCAACCATGCCGCTCCAAATCACCAGCAGCATACGTCAATTGGTTTCTCCGATGAGTTAACTGCGACACGATCAACGGTAGATCCAGATCACGATTTATCAACGCGCTGTAGTTTAACACAACTGCCGGCACGCCAATGCGCCGTCTGTATCGTCGGTCTCCGGGCTCTCCCGCATCGTCGACACGCGCTTCAATCGTATGCAGCGAATTGCTGATTTGCACGAGAAGGCTTGCGTCGCGTCCGCATATCGACCCATACCGGTCTTTCGCCTCTTGCAAGAAAAGCTGCGGCACCCCACCGCAGTTCGACGTGAAGCAGTTCACACAAAACCGATGGACGACGTCGTACCGTCGTGGATGCAAGGAGGCTTCGGGATTATCGCTCGATCGCCAGCATCCCCAGACGATGAGGGCCAACCCGATGGACATCCAGGTCCCCAAAGTTGATGGGCGCACGCGAAAGGGTTTTGTCCACGATGTCGTTGACGGCGACACCGGCCAGCGGGTCGGTACGCTGGAATGTGGATATGGGACAAGGCTTCCAAACATGCGACAGCCTGGTCGCACCATCTCCCTTTTCGGCGGCATGCATCGCGGATGCTTCGAAACTCACGCCGAATGCGTCGCCTTTGCCAAGGGTGTCGAATCCGTTATCAATTCCGACAGCCTCGACCATGCGCGGTGCGCCGCGCAGCGACCGCTGCGTTTGCCCTGAGCACATCTGCCGGAGCAAGCACAGGATGGATTGAGCTCCTCGCGAGCCCATCGTCCTTTTCCCGAACGTCATGGGTATCGTTTCGCGCAACCCATCGTGCCTCCCGACTCAACCCGTTGTCCCATGCAGGCGTTGCCAGGGCGGCGCGCGTCGGTGCCGCGGCGATCGACGCGCGCATTGTGTCATTCAGCGTCCCGGCGGAACGTAAACCTGCGCGAACCGCGAGGCTTTCTCGGCGATGGCCTTGAACTCGCCGAGCGTCCAGGCCCGCACCGTTTCAATCCTGGCCACGGCCCCGCTTGCGGCCGCCGCCATTCCGACAGCGACGGCATCCGATCCATCAGGCTGTTCGGTGATGATCACTACGTCGTGCGGCCCCGTCGTCATGTAGGCCGCGACAAGCCTGCCGCCTGCCTTGTCGACCATCGCCTTGATCGCCTCCGTGCGATCTGTCGGCTTGTCGATGATGCCCTTGATCCCGGCATTGGAGTATGACGCATAGGTGATGAAGAACGGCATTTTTTTCCTCCGTTTGAAGGTGGTCTGAACAATGCACTTCAAATCTGGATGGACCCAAGAAGGTCGGGTCGAGATCGATGCCTGCCGACGGCATGTCTGTTGCCATTGAATGCCAGGAGAGACTTCGGCACGTCCGATTGGCAACTCGGCTACCATTATAACCTCTCGCTGGCCGAAACGCTGCTCGATAATGTCGCGGCCCATCACGGCATCCGCGAATGTTCGCCTGGACGCAACGGCACGCGATCAGCCTATGGTCGGGTCGCGATCATACCTATGCAAGCCAAAACCGGATGAGCGCAGCGGCCGCCGCGGTTCTGTCGACCCGATCGACCCGGACGCCGCTCCTTCACGCTCAACATCCGTCCCGACCTTGCGCGAGGAGACGCCGCTGGGCTTTTTTCTCGAAGGCTTCGGGTGCATGATGACTATCATTCTGCGCGCGTTGGTCCGGCGCGCCAGATGCTTCTCGACGAGGTGATCACATGAACGGCAACCGCTATTATGGTGTCCGGGTCGAAGGCGCCAAGTACGGCGTGAGCTTCGGCTCCGCGCTGGCGATCGCGATCTCCTACACCAACGACCATTCCATCCTCTGGGCGATCATCGACGGCATTCTGGGCTGGATCTACGTCGTCTATTTCGCACTGTTTCGCTCTTAGCCGGCAGCCGCAGAGGGCGGGTCGAACGACCACCGCATCAGCCGACCGGTTTGCCCGACGAGCGGGAAAATCGGTGCGATTTCGTCTCTGGTCATCATCCTCGGCCGGCCGTCAAGCCGCAGTAGCGCGTGCGCGAAAACCCGAAATTCGCAAATCAATTCAACGCCGACTCGGCTGTCCAGTCCTCGCGCGAAAAATATTTCACTTCTGTTTTTCGTCACTTCATGATTTTCCTCTCGCTGTCCCGCCTCCGCATGAGGGGCGCTTCACGACGCATGTCCAGAAAAAGCAAGAGCTACCTCCCTCGCCTGGACCTCAGGCGCCGCGCGCGCTGGGCGCGGCGGAAGCTGAAGGGAGCACCGCGTGCAGTCCGGATCGTCGTCATCGTTGCCGTCCTGCTCGCGGCCCTCGCGCTGACCAACCTCGTCTATCACGTGGCAAGGAAGCCGACGGAACTGTTCGTACTCGCAGGCCACACGCTGGACAAGGAGCCGGCCGAGACGTGGCGGAGTTACGCTGCGTTGTTCCGCGCCTACGCGACCGGCACGATCACGCCAGAGCTGTTGGCCGCGCTGGCACAGGTCGAGAGCAGCGGCAATCCGCTGACACGGACCTACTGGCGCTGGCAACTCAGCCTCAACCCGCTGGCGATCTACCAGCCTGCCTCCAGCGCCGTCGGCCTGTTTCAGATGACCGATGCGGCCTATGCCGAGGCCGCGCGGTTCTGTATCCGCGGCGGCGTCGTCGTCGATGATGGCTGCGGCTTCACCGGCCTTTTCATCCGCGTGATCCCGCGCCATGCCATCGAACTGACGTCCGTGTATCTGGACCGCAATGTCGGCGCCGTCCTCGCCCGGGCGGGCGATGGGACGGCAAACGCGCAGCAGAAGCAGGATCTCGCCGCGGTCATCCATCTCTGCGGCGCAGGCCCGGCCACAGCCTTCGTCCGCCGTGGTTTTCAGGTGGCGTCAGGCGAGCGCTGCGGCGATCACCTCGTCGCGGCCTATCTCGCGAGAGTCAATGCGATGAAGCGCCAGTTCTTGCGCCTTGCGGCCGAGGACAGAAACTAGCCTCGCCATTGATGCCAGGCTTCCCGAACCGGCCTGAGATTTCGGGCGTCGCCGTCACCCCCGCGAGCCGGGCAATCGTCTTCATATGCGTTGCGCAGTCCCTCCGTAGATTCCCCGAGCGTGATTGACCTGAATTTCGCCTTGAGGTTGCGTCTGCTACCCCGTCCGCCAGACGCCTCGTTTCGATCGGAGGGACCATGGCACGGCTCTTTTTCCACTGCCACAGCACCGAAGGAGCGCTGATTGACCAGCGGGGCACGGCCGTCGCCAATCTGGCCGAGGCGCGAGCGCGCCGCCTGCATCGCGCAGACGCTGATCAAGGCCCCGAACCTCGAAGACTGGCGCGACTGGGTCGTTCACGTCGAGGACCGGCTTGGCGATGAGGTTCTTGCCATGCCGTTCGCGTCCGTGCTGGGCCAGGCGAACTGAGAGTTCGCCCTGCCGCCAGCGGCCGGCCTCGAAGCAGACTTCTCGAGACCGGGACATCAAGGCGCTATGACGCCACGTTGAATCGCCATCGCGCTTTGGATGTCTCATTGCCGATGATCCCGTCGGAAGCTCGCGTCGCAGTTTTCCGGATCATTCGCTAGCGGACGGCGCTCGGGTCGACGATGGTGTAGCCGGCAATCGAGACGGCGTGCTCGCGCGTGACATGGCCGCCGGAATTGCCGTCATGCGCGTACCAGACGTTGCCATCGAGATGCTGCTGCAGGATCATGACATGGCCGGCGCGGACCGCCGCCATGCCCGGCGCCGGGGCGGCACGGGGAAACCGCCGCCAGTTGGATGCGAGGTTCAATTGCGGAATGATGCGGCCGAACCGATACAGCGCTGCCTCGCATCCGCAAAACGCGTGCGGACAGCCCGCAGGGCGACCGTTGAGGACCTTGTCATTGGCGGCGAGCGAGGCCATCGCATTGGAGACGTAGACGATGCGATGAAGATGGTGACGAGGATGAGCTAACGCTTGGACGGGAAGAGACAGCAACGACGCAACGAGAACAGCTTTCAACATTGAGGACTCCTGGTCTGGACATCCCCTGCCGCCGCGAAGGAACCCAGCAAAGATGTCCGTATGTTGGCCTGACCGCGGCCGACAACGCGTCGCGGTTAACCCATGTAGTTGCGTGCCGAAAAAACGAAGGGTGCAACAAGCGTGTGTGTGCAGCGTGGCCTGCGGGATTTCAAACGCCGACGTTTGACCTGTCGCGACAATCGCTGTGCCGGCGACGAAGTCCGGCTTGCGTCCGTCGGCCTTCGCCGGGAGCACAATATCCGGGCACGCGGAGTGTCATTTGCGTCCGCGCTTGCCGTTGCGGGACGATCCCGTGGACCGGGGCACGAGATCGTGAATGACCGGCCGAATGCCGGTGGTGCTCAGCTCCAGGATCGCCAGAGTGATCGGCAAGTCAAAACGCCGTGGCCCGGCGCTGCCGGGATTGAGATACAGTACGCCTCGGACGGTCTCAGTCTTCGGCTGATGCGAGTGGCCGGATATCACCACGTCAATGCCGCTGGCGACGGGATCGAGATCGAGTTCATGAACATCGTGCAGCACAAAGACCGAGCGTTCGCCTAGTCTGGCCATCACGGTGGTCGGAAAAGCTTCCGCCGACGCGCCGGTATCGACATTCCCCCTGATCGCAATCACAGGCGCAATCCGGCTGAGCCTCGAGATGACATCGGGCCGGCCGATGTCGCCGGCGTGGATGATCTGTGTCACGCCGGCCATGAGCTGCTCAGCTTCCGGACGCAGCAGTCCGTGGGTGTCCGAAATCACGCCGATCTTCACCTGCACCACCGTGCTGCTTGAGGCGACCGCGTCATTTGCGCACAGCTCCTGCAGAAATCTCTTGCGGCACTGTCGGAGCCCGCGACCGCCATGCGTCTTCATGGCATAGACCGGGACGCCAGACCAGGAACCCAGCCGCGCCCAAAGGGAGCAGAGAGACACGACATGTCGAAAAATGCACAAGCCGAGCCCGCAACCAACACCGTTCGCCTGCACCGCGTGCTGGCCGCCAAGCCGGAGCGGGTCTATCGCGCCTTCCTCGATGCCGACGCGCTGGCGAAATGGCTGCCGCCCAACGGTTTCACGGCCAAGGTCCACCACATGGAAGCCAGGGTGGGCGGAACATTTCAAAATGTCATTCACGAATTTCACCAACGGCAAGAGCCATCATTTCGGAGGCGAGTATCTCGAGCTGGTGCCGCATGAACGTATCCGCTACACAGACCGCTTTGATGATCCGAACCTTCCCGGCCTCATCCACGTGACGGTCACGCTGAGGAAGGTGTCCGTCGGAACCGAGATCGACATCGTGCAGGAGGGGCTGCCGACCGTCATCCCGCTGGAGGCCTGCTATCTCGGCTGGCAGCAGTCGCTGAGCAACCTCGCCGCTCTCGCCGAGCCGGAGATCAACGACTAGGGTCAGTACCAGGCGCGGGAATGTATAGGGTGGGCAAAGCGAAGCGCGCCCACCAACACTAATGCGAACTGGATCGGTGGGCACGGCGCAGACGCACCTTTGACCATCCTACCAAACGACGCACCGTGCGTTGACATTGTGGAAATGGGACGGGATTCATAGCGATCCTCGCCCCTTCTCCTCAAAGCATCCCCATGACACAAGAACGCGATCTGAACCGCCTGCTCGCCGACATCAAGCCGGTGCTCGCTCCCGAGATCTTCGTGTTCTCGACGATCGCGCCGGATGCGGCCGTTCCCGCGGCAGTCAAGGCGGTCCAGATCTTCCGCGAGCGGGAAGGAATCACCTTGATCCTGCCGCTCGCCGAAGCCGAGGCCGCCGCGCTGGACTATCAATTCCCCTGCTGCATGATCACGCTCGACGTTCCCTCGGCGCTCGATGCCATCGGCTTCCTCGCGGCCGTAGCCACCCGGCTGGCCAAGGCCGGCATCAGCGTTAATGCAGTCTCGGCCTACTACCACGATCATCTGTTCGTGCCGCGCGAGAAAGCCGACGAAGCCATGAACCTCCTTGCATCGCCCCCGCAATGACCAGAGTTTTTGAAGTGGACGACGGCGCATTTGCGCCGCGCCCGCCATCTCCCCGCGCGCTTGCGATGGAAGGCTGGGACGCGCCAGCCATCGGTCCGCGCCTTGCCCGGACCGATCGCCTTGCCCACCCTGCTGTTCTGTGACTTAGGCCGCCTTGGCGACCCTTTCCGGCACTTCCGCTTCCATGGCGCGCATATAGAGATCGAGCAGGCTTTCGCGCTCGTCGCGCTCGTCCTTGTCCTGCTTACGGAGTTTTATGATCTCCTTGAGGATGCTCACATCGAACCCCTCGGACTTGGCCTCCGAAAACACTTCCTTCTTCTGTTCGTTCAGTTCCTGCAGTTCGGTGTCCAGGTTCTCGATGCGCTCAACGAAGGAACGGATCCGCCCGCCGGGAATGGTGATGTCAGACATGGTGCCTCTTTGTTGAATGAGATCATGAAAATGACCGCAAAGAGATGACCAATGTGTTAACCCAGGACGATGGAACTCCAACGTCCTTAAGGCGGCTGCATGAGCGTGATTTCAATCCAGTCGCAGGTCGCCTTCGGTCATGTCGGCAACAGCGCCGCCGTTTTTCCCATGCAGATGCACGGCATCGACGTGATCGCGGTGCCCACTACGCTGCTGAGCAACCGGCCGGGTTATCCGACGCTACGCGGTCGTGTGCTGGACGCGGAGCTGGTCGCCGATCTGCTGCGCGGGATCGAGGAGCGCGGCGCGGTCGACGACGCCACGATGATCCTGTCAGGCTATCTCGGCTCGGCCAAAATCGCTGCCGTGGTCGCCGACTTCGTTGCGCGCGCAAGAGTTCGCAATCCCAAACTGCGCTATGTGCTCGATCCGGTACTCGGCGATCGCGATCGCGGCCTGTTCGTGCAGGCCGACATCCCGCCGCTGGTGCGGGACCGGCTGTGCGCGCTCGCCGCCGTCATCACGCCCAACCACTTCGAGTTCGAGTGGCTCGTCGGGACAAGCGCCGCGACGCCGGATCAGGTCATCGCGCAGGCGCAGGCGCTGCTGGCGCGCGGGCCATCGACCGTCATCGTCACCTCGGCCGAACTTGCCGATACGCCCGACGGCGAGATCGACACGCTGGCCGTCGAGCGGTCGCGCGCCTTTCGGGTGCGGACACCAAGACTGCCGATCAACCCGAACGGGACCGGCGATCTGTTCGCCGCGCTTTATACGGCGGCGCGCGTTCTGGACCAGGACACGCCGGACGCGCTGGCCCATGCCGCCTCCGCCGTCTTCGCCGTTCTGGAGCGCACTGCGGCCCGTGGCACGGAGGAAATGCGCATCGTCGAGAGCGCCGGGCTCCTCGTCCGTCCGCCGCGCCGCTTCGATTCCATCCCCTGCTAGTCGGCCCGCGTGATCTTCTTCGCCTTGCTCGTGGCGACGCTCCATGGCGGCATCGCCAGAGCCGCTTCGAATATGATGAGAGGCAAATAGAACATCAGCATGGTGATCCTCCTCCGTTGCAATGACAACGTCCGCTTTGGAGGTGCCGTTCCCGGGATAAATCGCCCGCTGGATGGAACGATTTCGTCTCCGGTCAATCGGGCCGGATCAGCGAGAAGCCCAGCCCAGGGCCGGTCAGCTCACACTCACGTGTTCTGTAGGTCGTACGGCGAGTCCAGGTCAGGTGATGTCGTAGACCGACACCTTGTCGGCAATACCGCCCAGCGCCACGCGCCGGGGCATCGGCGTCAATCCGCTGGCCTCGAGCAAAGCGCGGGCCTGCGCGTTGTCCACGACCTGTTCGGTCACCACGATCGAGCGTGAAGCCGCCAGGCCCTGGACGCGCGAGGCGATGTTCACGGTCTGGCCAAAATAGTCCTGCTGGGCATTGAGCGTGACCGCAAGGCACGGTCCCTCATGAATCCCCATTTTGAGGCCCAGGCTCTGATGCTGACGCTCGGCACCGAGATTGCTCATCGCCTCGCGCATGCGGATCGCGGCTGCGATCGCGCGGTCCGGCGTCTCGAACGTCGCCATCACGGCATCGCCGATGGTTTTGACGATCGCGCCCCTCTCGGAGGCGATGATCTCCTGCAACAGCCGGAAATGCTCGTTGACGAGATCGAAAGCGACGAGGTCGCCGACGCGGTCATAGAGCCCGGTGGAATCCTTGAGATCGCTGAAGAGGAAGGTGAGGCTCAAAATCTTCAGGCGCTGGCCGATCGCGAGCGTGTCGGTCCGGTAGATGTCGCGAAAAGTCTGATTGGTGAGGAGGCGCTTTGCGGTGAGGACCGACTTGCGCCGCTTCAGGAGGTCGTCCAGCGCCTGGTTCGCCATCCACACGGTCGGCAGGACGCGGCTCTCGGTGCGGTTGTCCAGGGCGAGGCGCAGCGGCCCCGGATGCAAGGCCACCATTTCGACCGGCACCTGCACCTTGCCGAAGATCATGGAGAGGTTCTGGCGCTCGCTGGTCTCCTCGCCGGTAACCTCGAGGAACTGGGCCGTGTGGGTCACCGGGTCGAACACGATCAACGTGCCCTTGGGCAGATGCAGCGCGAGGATCGCCCGTTCTCCCGCCGGCAGGTCGACGGTTTCGAGCGTGACCTCTTCGAGCCGCTTCTCGAGATCGACTGGAAGATCGATGGCCGAACTCCAAAACATCTGGCGATAATATTCGGCCGGGGACAGTTCGTCGGGACTATGGGCCGCAATCTTGCGCACTCGCGGGCTGACCGTGAAGGTCACCTCGACGAGATCGTCGAGCCGCGTCTCATAGCCGGCGGCGCAGAACGCGCAATTATACTGCGACCGGTCCAGCGTCTTCAGGCTCTTGTTGGTGGAGAGGACCCCGGCGCAGCTCGGACACATGACATTCCATGTCATCTCGAACAGGCCGAGCCCGACCGCGTGCACAAGCGCCGCGATGAGCTGCTCCTCGCTGACGCCCTCCCTCGCCGCAACGGCAGGCGCGTTGATCCTGTTCAACGCATGGTCCGGGGCGTCGCGCACCATGCGCGCGAGCATGTCCACCACGGCCGTATCGGCCGACTGACGCAAGGCTACAAACAGGGTCTCGGCTTCACTCATAGCGCGATGCTACACGAAAGCAGGCGAAGCGGATACCCGGCCAGCGCGTCCGCCTTTCGACGGCATGTCACGGGCTCGCGATCGATCGGCCTGCCGAAAGCGCGCTTGCGCAACCCGGTTTCACGATGGAGGATCGCCGGGGATCTGGCAGGAGGCTGTTGGCATGGGTGCATGCTCTGCGCGCGCGTTCATTGTTGGTGGGCTGATCACCGTCATTACGGCCGGATGCGCAGCGGGCCAAACGCCGCCGCGGCCTGCGGTCGGCGGCATCGGTTCAGCCGCCGATGCGATGATCTTCTATGTCGCGCACGGCCCGGCCGATGCGTGCGGAAAAGGCTGTTCGGACTGGATCGCGGCCGAAGGCACCGTGCAGTTTGACACCAACAGGCGGCTGATGGCGATCCTCGACCGCCAGGCCGGCCGCAAGCTTCCCGTCGTCATTCATGCCCGGGGCCAATCCAATTTCAATACCGCGACCAGGCTCGGCCGGATCCTGCGCGATCGCGGCATCGACGCGTCAGCAGGCGTAACCGACGTCGACGCCTGCCATGACAAGCCCGAGGTCGAATGTTTTGCGCTCAAGCGTCCGGGCGGCCCGCTCGAGGCCACGATCAAGCCGCTCGACACCGCTTGCGATATTGCCTGTGTGCTGATGCTTGCCGGGGCCGTGCATCGCAGCCTGCCGCCCACCACGCGGGTGATCGTGACTGGCATGACGATCCACAACCGCCTGGCACCCAACGTATCCGAGGAAGGCCGCGAAGGCGCAACCGCGATGTTCGACCAGCAATTCAGAGTCTACCTGCGGGAAATGGGGGTCCAGACCGAACTGGTCGACATCATCGATCGCAATTCAGCAACGCACCAGGCGACCGAGTTGCCGCCATCCGAATGGACGAAGCTGGGCATCGTGACCAACGCTCCGCCGTAGCATGGCGGATGCCTCGCGCGCCGCGCCGGCCGCGCGCGGTGAGCTGCTAGATCATGCTGCCCGGCATGAAGCAGCGGATTTCGATGCGCAGCGGCGTATTGACCGTGCGATAATAGATCGGCCACACCATGGTTCGGCCGGCCCGGTTCGGTTCCGTGATCACGGCGTCATCGGGAACGTCCCACCAAAACCCCTCGATGCGCACGCGATAGTGGCCCTCCCGGGTTTCCCAATCGACGTCGCTGAGGGCCGTCCCGTCCGCATCGGAGCAGCACGGCCCCTTGCCCGAATGCAGGCTCTCGAACCAGTTGTGAAGCGGAGAGCCGGCAAAGCGGCCATCGACGTCGCGCGCCGCCGCGGCGTGAGGTGACAGGACACGTACCGCGACGGCGAGCACGACGACAAACGCCACGAGGATCAACCAGTCCCGCCAGCCAACGTCCGATTCATCAGGCGCAGTCATTGCGTTCGAGCTCCATCATCAGGGTTGAGAATGTGACGCACGGCGCCGCGGCCGCCGCGAGCCGGATCGCGGTCCGATGCGTACGTCGTTAAACTTCGAATTTCGTGCGTGCAGAACGAGCTCAGAGTACGCGATTCTTTCTGCAGAACAGGGCCGTGGTTTCACGGCCAGTGGAAACTGCGGACGCCGCGCAAGACGGTCTCGACACCGCCTCCTGGCGGTTCCGTGTCACCCGATCTGCACTGCGCAGTGAACAAGCCGGCGGTTCCGCCAATTCAAGCTGGGGCCGGTTGCCGTGGTTGTCTATAATCGCCACCGGCTGGGCGCTTAGACTATTGTTTTGCCAATAGGGACATCCAATGACACCAGCAAACTCGAACGCCATCGCGGCGATTTTTCCGGCAGCCGACTCTCCTTTTGCCGTGCCTGTCGCGGGATTTTGCCTGGCGGTGGTGATCGTCGGCCTTCTGGCCTATCGCCGTTACAAGGCCAGGGAGAGCAGCTACGCCCACATCGAAACCTCGGCGGAAATTTCGTTCATCGGGCAGCAAGACAATTTCTGGGTCGTCGAACTCAAGGCCATTCTGAACAACAAGGGCAAGGTTCAGCGCCGCATTCACGGATTTCGTTTCGACCTCAACGCCATCCACGCCGATGATGCGATCGACCTGAGCAAGAAATGGGGCGGCCAGGTCAACTTCGCCAACGAAATCGCCAAGGGATCTTTCGTCCCGCGAGGCTATGCGTATTGCGTGGTCGGCCCCTCGGTCACGGCGACCTACTGCTACGTGGCGCGCGTCCCGCAATGGGCCACCTTTCTCATCCTTCACTGCTGGTTCGACTACAATCCGGGCTTCAGCCACTGGATCGAGAAGGCGGTTCAGGTGCCGGCATCGACGGCACGACCCGACAAGCGGCACGAGAACGCGCCATTTGCCGCGTCGAGCCTGCAGCCCGGACGATTGCCGGGCACCGGCGCCCCCGCCGACCAGCCCTTCATTACACCTCACCGGGTCGAATCCCGCGAACTGCGGACGGCTTGATGGCCCGCACACGGGGGGATGGTCGGATTGCCATCGCGCTTGGCCCGTCGAACATCATCTCCCGGGTCGGCTCCGCGAGGGGGCATCGGCCCCTCACGGGGGGTGGCTTGCGCGGTGCCGAGGTAGGGAAACGCAGGGGGCGCCGGCTTGATGAACAGAGTGGATGGGCGCAGTGTAGACGAGCGATTCCGCGTCGGCATCGCTCCAAGCGTTGCGATTGGGTCTGCCAATGAACAGCGTGAGCGCCATATCGATGAGCCGATTCATCGTGACCATCGTCGCCGTCGTCACGGTGATTGGCGTCGCCGCCGTCGTCGTGAACCGCCATCTGCAGCCATCCACCGAAACGGCGACACCGGCCGTTGCACCGGGAGCCACACAGCAGGCTTCGGCTACAGGCAATCAGGCTCCAGCCCAACTCGCAGCGGTCCGACAAAACATCGACGAGCTGGCGGCCGGGCTTGCGGGATCGTCGCTGCCGCCTGCGAGTCGCGACGGCACGCCGGAGTTCGACATCGTCCGCATCGAGCCCACGGGAGAAGCCGTCGTCGCGGGCCGGGCGGCGCCGGGCTCGACGGTGGAACTGCTGCGCAACGGCGAACCTCATGATCGCGCGGTCGCCAATCAATCCGGTGAGTTCGCCATGGTCCCGCGTCCGCTGCCGCGCGGAACGTACGACCTCACATTGCGTGCGAAGCAGCCGGACGGCAAGGAGGTCACGTCGAGACAGAGCGTTGCGGTGGCGCTCCAGCCGGCCGCCGACGACAAGCCGATGGTCGCGCTGATGACCCCGGACCGCCCGACCGTCGTGTTGTCACAGCCCGCAGCGCCCGCGGCAAGCGCCGTGGCTGTCGACGCGGTCGATGTTGAGCCGAATGGCAAGGCGCATGTGAGCGGCCATGCACGTCCCGGTGCGACGGTGAGGCTTTATCTGAACGACAGCTTCGTCGCACCCGTGACCGCCGATGCCGAGGGACGTTTCGCCGTCACGATCAATCAGGGCGTCGCGCCCGGCAATTATCAGGTCAGGCTCGACGAGATGGATTCGAATTCAGGAAAGGTGCGTGCGCGCGCCGAAGCGCCATTCAGCGTTCCCGAGGTCGCGACCACCGCGTCCGTGCACACGCAGATGCCGGCCCCCGTGACGCCGGATCCGGCTGCGGCAACCGAGCCGCATTCGGCGGCCGTGGCGACCGCAACAGCCCCAGACGCAACCTCGCCGTCGGCTGTGGTGGTGTCGAAGATTGCGACCATCACCGTCTCCCGCGGCGACAGCCTGTGGCGCATCAGCCAACGGGCGCTCGGCGCCGGCACGCGTTATGCGACAGTCTTCAAGGCGAACAAGGAGCAGATCCGCAATCCCAACCTGATCTACCCCGGCCAGGTCTTTGTGGTTCCCGCCGGCGAGGCGCGTCGGTAGCCACCAGCGATCATTCCATCATGTCATGCTGCCCGGCATGAAGCAGCGGATCTCGATCCGGAGCGGCCCTCCCTGCGGGCTGTAATAGACCGGCCATACCATGGTCCGGCCAGCCCGGTTAGGCTCCTTGATGACAGCTTCGTCCGGAACGTCCCACCACTCGCCATTGATGTAGACGCGATAGTGACCGTCCTTCGATTCCCAGTCGACATCCGACAACGACCGTCCATCGGCATCGGAGCAGCAAGGCCCCTTGCCTGAACGCAGGCCCTCGAACCAGCCGTGAAGCGGAGAATTGGCGAAGCGGCCGTCGAGATCGCGGGCCTTTGCCGGATCAAGTGCCAGGACGCGAGCACCGAGAAGAACTGTAACAAACACCACTGCGATCACGCCGTTTCGGCAAGGCGCACTCGATTGGTCGGGCGCAGTCATTTGCGTTGGATCCTCTGGATAGCAAGCAGAGGAGCGCGAACGGCAACACCCATGCTGACGGCACCACCGCAAAGTCCCGCGGTCCGTCGCATGAACAAGCCGCCGTCAACACACCTTACACTGCCTGGAGCAAGAACGATGCCAGACAGGATGGCGCGCGCCCTGGAGCGACGAAAGATCGTAGAGACACGGCCTGTTGAAAAAGCGGATTCGAATGGACGCGGTCCGACTCATGGCGCGAGCGCAGCTCGGACAAGCCGTTCAAGGACGACGATCGAAACGCGAGGAGGACTGCATGCGACGTAACGGCGGCGGTCTCGCACGCTAACGCGGGCGCGGGCTCGGCGGCGGCGTCAAGGGCCTGCGCGGGTCGGTCGCTGCAGGCGGGCCTGGTGGCGGCGCGGCCGCCATGGCCGAGCGCACGTCGGCCCGCGGGCCTGTCTGACGGATCCTGGCGACATCGCGCGCAATCTGGTCCTGGCCGGTCGAAAGGCGACCCATGCGCTCTCTGAGCTCGGCGATGTCCTGTCCCATCGCGGCAACATCGCGCGCCAGCGATCGCAGGAGCTGCGCCACATCCTCGGGCAGCGCGGCGCCGTCGGTGCCCGCCTGACTGCCCTGCATCGAACTCGTCGCGTCCGCGGACGGCACCGCCATCGCGGCGGCGGCCTGGTCGCGCCCGGGCAGCATGACCGATGTCACCCGCGGGACCAGCTCGGCAAGGGCAAGCCTCGCCGGTTCGCTGTAGGCGTGCCAGAGATTGATGCCGATGGCCCCGATCGTCGTGAAGATCGCCGTCATCACCAGGAGCCTGAACAGGCTCGCCAGCCGCTGGCCGAATGTGGGGGTCAAACTGACTTCCATGGCGCTCACCGTCGAACACCGCCTGCCGGAACGCGGCGGGCTTTCCGTTCTACCCCCGGCCCAACCCTCCAGTCCGGCTTGTCAGAAACAAGGCGGCGGGAGGGAGAAGATCAGGCCCTTGGATGGCGCGTCCTACTGCTTGAAACCTCGCTGGGATCGATAGCCACGGACGCGGCGGCGTCCTCTCCACTGCGCCCGCATGCAAGATGCAGGATGTATCCTGCGCGCTGCTACCTGCCCTTCTGCAGCTTCGTGACCGTGAAGCCGCTGTCACCGCTCTCCGCGTCGAACTTGACCGTGTCGCCGACCTTGACCTGCTTCAGCATGGCGCGGTCCCTGACCTCATAGACCATGGTCACGTCTTCCTTGAAGCCGAGGCTTGGAGCAGGACCGTGCTTCAACGTGATGCTTCCGCTGCTCTCGTCGATCTTCTTGACCTCGCCGATGAGTGTTGCCTCCTGGGCAATCGCGGCGGTTGCCAGCAGGCCCATCAACAGCACCCCACCAGCCACGCACTTGAAAACGTTCAAAATGGACTCCTCTTCGTCTCATCAATCGCGTCCGATGCCGAGGCGGAACGCGCCGCTGACACGCAGGTCGTGACTTCGGTCGGCGGCGCTCATGCGGACGCATCGCCATCAGTAGCAGTAGCGGCGAAACTATGGCGGTGCGGTAGAATCGGATGCGTGGTTAACCGCTGCCTTGTTCATACGTGCACATGTCCAGGTTCATGCGCGCACATGCCCAAACCACGGGCACTCCTGATAAGCACGCCGGATCGAACGATTGGTGTCGCCAATCGTTGGGCTCCGAGGCCGGTACCGAAAAACCACAGGACAAAGCGCAAACGGCGCGTTCAGGTCGCCGAAGGGGAGATTGTTGGGGGGACGGGAACGTGATTAAACTCAGAGCTGCACGAATGCTCTTGGCAAGCCATGCTCGCATCCTATCGCCTGATTGAAACCAGCGATGTGAACGAGATCGAAGCCGCCTGGATCGAGTACTCCCGCGGCCGCAGCGTCGACCTGCCCGGCGCCGGCGCGGCAAGCGAGTTCGTGGCCAGTCTGGCTCGGCTCGACGACGGCGCATTGACGCATGGCAGATACGACGCACCGATTGCCGTCAGCTTCGAAGCCGCCGATTACACGCGACTGATCTATCAGATGCGCCAAGGCAGCGCGGTCCTGCTCGAGGGAGAAACGTCCGAAATCGCCGCGTCCAGGGCCGGTTGCCTGATCCCTGCGGGGCGGCGCTGGCATGGGCGCCATGCCGCCAAGCTCGAAGATCTGGCCGTGCGCATTCCCACTGCGACGCTGCAACGCAAGCTTTCGGCCTATCTTGGATCGGATCGTCAGGCGCTCGATCTCCTGCAGCCTTCGGCGGCGGATCCGCGTGGCGCCGAAGACCTTCGCCGGACCATCTTCCAGGTCACGGCTGAGGTGGAGAAGGTCGGAGATGGGTTCTTGCCGAATTTGGCCGTCAGCTCGCTCGACGAGATCAGCCTGCGACTATTCACCTGCTTCAGCCGGGAAGTGCTCGCCGCGGAGCAGCAGCCCGCGGCTCCCTCGATGGTACAGCTCGGGCGCGTCGAACAATATCTGGTCGCGCATTACGCCGAACCGCTCACCCTGGAAACGCTCGCGGATATTTCCGACGTCAGCGCCCGCAGCGTCATCTGGTATTTCCGCTTCCGTTATGGCTGCACGCCGCAGCAATATCTGGAGCGTGTTCGCCTTCAAATGGCGCGGCTGCAGCTGCGCGTTTTCTCCGGAAATTCGGTCGAGTGCGTCGCCCTGCAATGCGGCTTCCCGAGCGTTGCGGCGTTCCGGTGCAGTTATGTGCAGCAATTCGGCGTGCCGCCGATCCCGCGCTACAGCATCAATTGATCCCGCGACGATACCGTGCGCGGCGCCCGTCAGCTTGAGCCGTCCACGAATGCAACCGGCGTGCCCTTCTTCACCTCGCTTGCCAGTCGCTCCGCATCCCAGTTGGTCAGGCGCACGCAGCCATGGGACTGCGCCTTGCTCACCTTGCCGGGATCGGGCGTACCGTGGATGCCATATCCCTCCCCTGGGAGTTGGATCCAGACCGTGCCAACGGGACTGTTGGGCCCCGGGCGGATCGTGAACGGGGAGGTCGCGTGCACCCCCTTGAAGTGATATTTCGGATTGTAACGATAGTTGGGGTCGTGATCGATGCTGGTGACCTTGAGTGTGCCCGCAGGCGACGGCTTGTCCTCGCTCCCAACGGTCGCCGGGAAAAAATCGATCATATGGTTCGACGTATCGAACACCTTGACGGTCTGCCGGACCTTGTCCACCTCGACCCGATCCGCCTGTGCAACGCCGCTTTCGCCGCTCACGAGATCGGCCACCACCAGTCGCGTGCCGGCGCGGTCAAATGACTGATGCCGATTGAGCGCGGCCAAAAGCTGTTCGCTCATGTGGAAGCGCTCGGCGAGCTCTTCGCGCGCGCTGGTGTAATTGAGCCGTTCGAGCTGCTTCATGTCCTCCATTCTGGCGGGCAGTTTCGCCAGGAAGGGGCCGGCGACATCCTTTTCCGCGACGTCGTAGGTGGTGAGCACGGGGCGGTCATCGCTGCGAAGTTTCTGCCAGATCTCGCGCGTGACCCGATCGGCCGTCGAAAGCCGCTCCGCCTCGGCATACGCGCGCAGCGCCTTTTTCGCGTTCTCACCGAACTTGCCATCAATCTCGCCCGGCGAAAAATGGGCGCGCGCGAGCAGCACCTGCAGGCGCACTCCGAGCGGCGAAACCTCGTCGGCCGGCGGCGGTTTGCCGCTGAACTCAGCCGTGTTGATGCGCTCCGCGCTTAGCTCGCCGGCACTCGCCGGCGCGCAGGCCATCAGGCCGCCGCATGCAACAAGCAGCAGCTGCAGGATCAGGCCGGCGCCGCCATGCCCTCCACATCGCACCGTAGCCGCCTTGAAAGAGGTCATGCTCCATCACCCGCCGTGCGCCCTCCGCCGAACTAACGCGCGGCCGCCGGTTTCTTTCCATGAGACCACCGGCACATGTCGCAAAAAGCAGGCTAGCTAGGCCGGAAGCGCGGCCGCCATGCGCGCGCTGTCCTCCGCCTGCAGCATGAAGCCGTCGAAGAAGGCAGCAAGCGCGGCATGGGCATCCAGCGGCAGCAGATGGGCGACATATTGGTCCGGTCGCACGATCACCATGCACCCTCTGGCCGGATCGATGCCGCGCATCGCAAAGATGTCCTGGCCATCTCTGAGATCGGAACAAAACACCTTCTCATAGTCGCAAAGCCCATAGCGCCCCTTCCGCGGCAGCAGAAGCGCAGGAAGGGTCTCGATCGCGAGTTCGCGATGGCCCTGCTGGAACACCGCACGGACGTCGATCACGGAGTCGATGTCCGCGGCTGACGGCGTGTATCGTTTGAGCGGAGACTCCGCGCTCAGGCTGAGAAAGTTGCAGAGGACGCGCATCGCGGAGTCGGGCGCAGCGGGATCCTCGCGGCCTGCAAAGGCAACAATCCGGAAGCGGCCATCCGCCTTGACGACATGGCCGAGGTGAACCGGCTTGGCGTCGGCAAGCCGGATCACCGGCGCGGAATGAAAGCGCGTGCCAATGACGAATCCCGTCGCCAGATGCTGGTGGACCGGTTCGCCGCTGATGATCGACGGACGATAGTGCGTGGCGGTGCCCGCGGTGTAGTGCCCATGTCTGACGAAGTAGTTTTGGGTCGCGGCCGGGTCTGCGCCTTTGCCGCCTTCCTTGGCCTGCGAGGCGAGGATTTTGGCCCATTCGCGATCGAAGTCGATCAGCTCCCTGGCGACCGCCTGCCGTTCCGCCGAGTAGCTGTGCAGCAGTTGCGGCGCACATCGCCCCCGCAGCACGGCCGCGAGCTTCCATCCGAGATTGAAGGTGTCCTGCATGGAGACGTTCATGCCCTGCCCCGCTTTCGGGCTGTGGGTATGGCAGGCATCGCCGGCGATGAAGACGCGCGGCAGCCGGGTCCCGGTTTCGCCGTCCGGCACGTCGTCGAACTTGTCGGTGAGGCGCTGGCCGATCTCGTAGACTGACCACCAGGGGATTTCCTTCACCTCGAGCGTATAGGGTTTTAGGATCCGCCGCGCCTGCGCGATCAGATCATCCGCGGTGATGTTGCGGCTTGCAACCCGCTCGCCGGCATCGAGCCTTGAGAGCTCGACATACAGGCGCACGAGATAGCCGCCTTCGCGGGGGATGACGATGATGCTGCCGTCGCTGGCCGACTGGATCAGCGACTTGAAGCGGATGTCGGGAAAATCGGTGACGGCCAGCACATCCATGACGCCCCAGGCATGGTTGGCGGAATCGCCATGGAGCTCGCGGCCGGTCGCCCTCCGCACCGTGCTGCGTGCGCCGTCGCAACCGACCAGATAGCGCGCCCTCACGGTCTCGATCTCGCCGGCATGTGCACCATCGAGCCGCTCCAGCCTGACGGTCACCGCGTGGTCCGCGTTGCCCGCGAGATCGATCCGGACATCCTGGACGCGCCGTCCATAGTAGGGCTCGAGCCTGGTTGGCGACTTCTGCATCACATCGAGGAAGAAATCATGCACCCGCGCCTGGTTCAGAACGACGTGGGGAAATTCCGACAGCCCGTCCTCGACGTCCTGCACCCGGCCGCTGCGGACGATGTGATCGCGCTGCCGGTCGTCGGGCTTCCAGAACGTCGTCTCATTGATCCAGCAGGCCTCCTTCGCGACGCGTTCGGCAAAGCCGTAGGCGTGGAACATCTCCATGGTGCGACAGGCGATGCCGTCGGCCTGGCCGAGCAGCAGCCGGCCGCCCTTCTGCTCGACGATGCAGGTTTTGATGTCGGGAAACTGGGAGAGCTGGGCCGCAAGGTTCAGACCCGCCGGTCCGCAGCCGACGATCAGGACATCGACCTCCGCGGGGACAGGGCCGGATGCCCCGGAGCCACGCAGACGCTCCGCGGGGTCGGAGATTTCGGGGTCGCCCGGCTCAAAGCCATTCAGATGAAACTGCATGAGACCACTCCTCCCGTCCGGACCGTACCGACCAGCGGCGTCTTTGATATTGCTCAGTATGCTGATGATCAGTATACTAGTCAAGTCTCGACCGCCACGGAGAGGTTTGTGAAAGACAACAACGAGATGCCCGGCCACCTGGTGCGCCGGTTCCAGCAGATCGCCGTTGCGGTGTTCCTGTCCGAGGTCGAGGGCGCCGGTTTCGACCTCACGCCGGTACAATACGCGGCGCTGGCGGCGATCAGCACCAATCCGGGGCTCGATCAGGTGACCCTTGCCGGCGTGATCGCCTATGATCGGACCACCATCACCGGCGTGGTGGATCGGCTGGTGCAGAAGGGTCTTGTGGTTCGCCGGGCGAGCCCGCGCGACCGGCGCGCCCGCGCTCTGCACATCACCGAGGCGGGCGAGACGACGTTGCGCGCGATCATGCCGGCCGTCGAGCAGGCGCAGCGGATCATGCTGCGCGGCCTGACCGACACGGAAGCCGGGGAGTTCATGCGGCTATTGCGCAAAGCCATCGCCGCCGCCAATGAGCTCAGCCGCGCGCCACTGCGGGACGCCGGAGC